>LFIK01000548.1_pt1 | contig 28158 bp, 25 predicted proteins | sample 643401 | NCBI WGS metagenome assembly LFIK01 (sample SAMN03777447, study PRJNA286221) | soda lake metagenome | biome: soda lake; feature: Kulunda steppe; material: water; isolation source: sample T5-Br brine of Lake Tanatar-5 | place: Russia: Kulunda steppe | collected 2010-07
CGGTTCGGTGCACCCCTCGGTGACGTCGTGCGTCATGCACTGCCCGGACGGGTCATCGACGAGGAACGGCGAGCCACCACCGCCGGCTGGTGGCCACCGGAGCCCCAGCGCGCCACCCGACCGCCGCTGGACCCTGCGATCGACGGCGCCGGATGGGCGGACTACGGGACACCCGGGGCCGAGCTGCTCGCGGCCGTCGCTGGCGGCAGCGGGTCCTACCTGCTGCAGCCGCTCCCGGGGGAGGACCTGGCGGAACGCATCGCCGAGCTCGCCCTCACCTGCCTCGCCGGAGGTCGCGACGTGCTGGTCGTCGTGCCCGACCCGGTGTCCGCCATCGCCGATCGGGTCATCCTGGCGGCGCGCGAGACGGCCGGGCTCGACGCCGACGCGATCGTCGACCTGCGCGGCGGCCCCTCCGCACGGCTCGGCTATCGCTCCTGGTTGCGAGCGCGGGCCGGCATCGCCCGGGTCGTCGTCGGCGAACGTTCGGCCACCTTCACCCCCCTCGCGCACCTCGGCCTCACCGTGCTCATCGACGAGTCCAGCCCCGTCCACAAGGAGCAGCGCAGCCCGCGTCATCATGCGCGCGAGGTCCTCCTCGAGCGGGCGCGGCGCGCGGGAGCGGTCGGTCTGCTCACGGCGGACGTGCCATCAGCGCTCACCAGAGCACTGGTGCTCGCCGGCCGTGTCGTGCCCGTCGCGGCCTCGGACGTCGTGGTCGCGCAGCGGCGTCCGAACGTGCGGCTCGACACCGGTGAGCTCGAGGTCCGGACACGGATCTCTCGTGCCGGGATGAAGGCGCTCCGCGATGCCGTCGCCGACGGGGAGTACGGCGTGGTGCTCGCCGCACGTCGTGGCGAGGGACGCGCCCTCGTGTGCACGCGCTGTCGCGATCTCGTGCGCTGCTCGACCTGCAGCGCCGCCGTCGCCCGGACGCCGGCCGGTGGCTGGTGGTGCCCGTCGTGCGCTGCGACGTCGCCCCGCGCCCCACGCTGCGAACGCTGCGGGCCCGGGCAGCTCGCGCCGCTCGCCGCGGGCGCGGAACGGCTGGGGGCGGAGCTCGCCCGCACCTTCGACGTGCCCGTCGCCGTCCTCGAGGGTCACGCCCCTGACGTGCCACCCGCACCGGCGGTGCTCGTCATGACGCGGGGGAGCGTGCTGGACCACCCGCCCGGTGGCGGGCCGGTCGGAGGCGTGGTGCTGCCGGATCTGGACGGTGCGCTGCGCCGACCGACGCTCGACGCCGCAGAGGACGCGCTACGGCTCGCGTTCCGGGTCGCCGGCTGGACGGCGCGCTCCCGGGCCGGCGATCCGGTCGCTCCCGGGGTGCCGCAGGGGCCGCGCGTCGTCGTGGAGACCCGCGAGCCGGAGCATCACGCACTGCAGGCGCTCGTCGCCTGGGACGCGGACGCGTTCTGGATCGCCGAGGCGGAGCTGCGCAGGCCGCTCGACCTGCCCCCGCACCGGCCGGCGATCAGGCTCGAGGCCGGCAGCGCGGGACTGCTCGAGGAGGTCCGTCAGCATCTCGCCGATGGGGATGGGCTCGTCGGGCCCCTGCCGCTCGAGCGGGGACGGATCGCCCTGCTCGTGCGTTCGAGCGACCGTGCGGCCACGTTGGCGGCGCTGCGGCCGCTCCGGGACCGCCTGAGCCGTCAGAGCGTCGAGCTGCGCGTCGACGTCGATCCGGTCGACCTCGGCTGAGGCGCGTACCCTCCATTGCCGTCAGTCGCCCGCGTTCCACGTTCCGGGCGGCCCGGTCGGTGAGCGACCGACGGCGAGCGGTGAGGAGCGTGCGATGGGTCTGCTCGAGGTCAGGGTCTTCGGTGACCCCGTGCTGCGTCAGGCGGCGCTCGAGGTCCGCGACTTCGACGACGCGTTGGTGCGGCTCGCTGAGGACATGGCCGCCACCATGCACGCGAACCAGGGGGCGGGTCTCGCGGCGAACCAGGTCGGCGTGCTCCGGCGGCTGTTCACCTACGACGACCCGGGCGACGACGGACGCGACGCGAGCGCAGGAGCCGTCGTCAACCCGGTGCTGCTGCACGCCAGCGAGGAGTCCGAGTCGGGCGACGAGGGCTGCCTGTCGTTCCCTGGCCTGTTCTATCCCGTGGAGCGCCAGATCGAGGTCGTCGTCCGCCATCAGGACGTGTACGGCGAGGAGCATGAGACCGTCATGCGCGACTTCGGGGCCCGCATCTGGTTGCACGAGATGGACCACCTCAACGGCGTGCTGTTCATCGACCACCTCGCCCGCCACGACCGTCGCGAGGCCATGCGGCTGATGCGTGAGCGTGACCTCGACCCGCGCGACGTCCCCGGCATCGCCAGCGCGCTCGGCGGGTGAACCCGCTCCGCGTCCTGTTCGCCGGCACCCCCGACGTCGCACTGCCCGCGCTCGACCAGCTGGTGACCGACGACCGCTTCGAGGTCGTCGCGGTGCTCACCAACCCCGACCGGCCCCGCGGACGCTCACGGACCCCCCAGCCGTCACCCGTCGCGGCCCGGGCCCATGAGCTCACGCTCCCGGTGCTGCAGCCCGAACGGGCTCGCGACGCCATCGACGCGATCCGCGGCTCGGGCGCCGACATCGGGGCGATCGTCGCCTACGGATCGATCCTGCCGGCGTCCGTCCTCGAAGCGCTGCCCCACGGCTTCGTGAACCTGCACTTCTCCCTGCTGCCGCGCTGGCGCGGTGCCGCGCCCGTGCAGCACGCGATCCGCGCGGGGGACGCGGTGACGGGCGTGACGGCCTTCCGTCTCGACGAGGGGATGGACACCGGGCCGGTGCTGCGCAGCCTCGAATGGCCCATCGCGGCCGACCACGACGCCGGCGGCCTGCTCTCCGAGCTCGCGGTCGCTGGCGCACCGGTGCTCGCCGACGCGCTGCTCGCGGTCGCCGCCGGTGAGCAGGGGACCGCGCAGCCGGCCGACGGTGCGACGCTCGCGCCCCGGATCGACACCGCCGACGCGACGGTCGACTGGTCAGCGCGGGCGGACGAGGTCGCTCGGCACATCCGCAGCGTGACCCCACGCCCCGGTGCGGTCACGGCCCTCGCCGGCGCGCGCCTCAAGGTCGCTGACGCCACCGTCGCGCCCTCGCCGCTGGAGGACTCGCCCGACGGCTCGGAGCCGGGCACCCTCCTCGCGGCGGTGGGTGCGGACGTCCTCGTCCGGTGCGGCGAGGGCGCCGTTCGCATCGGTCAGGTGCAGGTCGCCGGCCGTCCATGGACCTCGGCCGGGGACCAGGTGAGGGGCCGTCGGCTCGCGGTGGGCATGGTCCTCGGGGCCGACGTGGCGCCCTCCTAGACTCCCGGCGTGCGTCCGCTCCGGGCGCCTCCGACGTGGCCGAGGAGTCGACGTGCACACCCCAGAGATCCTGCCGTCGATCCTCGCCTGCGACCTCGCCCGGCTCGCCGATGAGGTCGCCGTCCTCGGTCCGAGCGTCCGGACGCTCCACTACGACGTCATGGACGGCCAGTACGTCCCCAACATCTCCTTCGGGCAGCCCGTCATGCGGTCGCTGCGGGCCGCATGGTCCGGCGACCTCGACGTGCATCTGATGATCGTCGACCCGTCCCGGTACGCCGCACAGTTCGCCGAGGCCGGCGCGACGTCCATCGCGTTCCACCCTGAGGTCGAGGACGACCCGCTGACGCTGCTGCGTGACCTGCGCGCCGCCGGGATGCGCGTCGGTGTCGGCGTCCGCCCCGAGCATCCCCTCGACAGCGTCGAGCAGCTCCTTCCTGAGGCCGACGTGCTCCTGCTGATGACGGTCAACCCGGGCTTCGCCGGCCAGGCGTTCCTCACCGACGTGCTCCCGAAGATCACCGAGGCGTACGACCGCCGTGCGGCGGACGGGCTCCGGTACCGCATCCAGGTCGATGGCGGGGTGACCGCAGACACGATCGGTCCGGCAGCGGCTGCCGGAGCGGACTGGTTCGTCGCCGGCACGTCCGTGTTCGCCGCTCCCGAGCCGGCTGCGGCCTCCGAGGCGCTGCTCGCGCTCGCCACGTCGACGATGCGGGCGGACTGAGCCGGCACACGACGGAGCTCGATCGCCCCGGGATGCCCGGGTGCCCGGGGGTAGCATCGCAGGTCGCCCGCGTCGTCCAGCGAGCGTCAAGGTCCGAAAGCACGCCCCCGTCCGATCCGAGGCGCTGTGGTTCCCGTGACGGCCCCGCCGACCCTCCTCCCCGAGGAGCTCTACGTGCGCGCGCTGAACGTCGGACGCCGCTCCGCTGGGGTCTCGGGCCCCAACCCGCCGGTCGGGTGCGTCCTTGTCCGCGACGGGATCATCGTCGGTGAGGGATCGACGGGGCCGGTCGGCGGGCCGCATGCCGAGGTCGTCGCCCTGGATGCTGCCGGTGAGGCCGCGCACGGTGCGACGGCGATCGTGACGCTCGAGCCGTGCGCGCATCAGGGGCGCACGGCGCCGTGCGTCGACGCGCTGCTCGCCGCCGGCGTCGCCGAGGTGCACGTCCTGCTGCGCGACCCCGATCCGGTCGCGGCAGGTGGACTCGACGTCCTCGCGAGGAGCGGGGTGCGCACCGTCGATGTCGCGACCGTGCACGCCGCTCTCGCCGAGGCCGCGGCTCACGACCTCCGCGGCTTCCTCACCCGTGTCCGCCATGCGCGACCGCACGTGACCCTCAAGCTCGCGCAGCGCGTCGACGGCGACACCGTCCCGCCCGCTGGCGCCTACCTGACGGGTACGGCCGCACGGTCACGCGTGCACCGGCTGCGTGCCGAGTCCGATGCCGTGCTCATCGGATCGGGCACGCTCGCGGCCGACGATCCGCAGCTCGACGTCCGACTCGTCGACTCCGGCACCCAGCCACGGCCGGTCATCCTCGCCTCACGCGCGGACGTCGCTCCGCAGGCGCGAGCGGTCCGGGCCGGAACGTTGATCCTCGTCGGTCCGGATGCGCCGTCCGAACGTCGTGTGGCGCTCGAGGCTGCCGGCGCACGGGTCATCGAGGTCGCGCTCGACGCCACCGGGGGAGCCCTCGACGTCGCAGCGGCGCTGCACGCGCTGCTCGACGAACGCATCCTCACCGTCCTCGCTGAGCCGGGGCTCCGGCTCGCGGACGCGCTGCTCGCCGCCGACGTCGTCGACGTCGTCGAACTGCACGTCGCGGGCGGTGCGACACCCTCCGACGTTCCGCAACCCGCGCTGTCTGCGCTCACGCCGCTCGTCGCGCTCGACGCGAAGCGGACCGGGCAGGTCGAGCGGATCATGACGGACGATGGGGATCTGATCCTCCGCCACGCGCGGTGGGCGGAGCGTCACGGACGTCTCGAGGAGGTCGCCTGATGTTCACCGGACTGATCGAGGAGGTCGGGACCGTGCGCAGCGTCACCGTCGATGGTGAACGCGCACGCCTCGTCATCGGCGCACCGCTCGTCACCGACGCACTGCCACTGGGCGCCTCGGTCGCCGTCGACGGCGTGTGCGTCACGGCGACCGACGTCATCGACGGGACCTTCGCCGTCGACCTGATGCGTGAGACGCTGCGCGTCACGGCGCTCGGCCACCTCGAGGTGGGGACGCGCGTCAACCTGGAGCGAGCGCTCCGCGTCGGTGACCGGCTCGGTGGGCACATGGTGCAGGGCCACGTCGACGGGATCGGCGAGGTCATCGACGTCGCGGAGGTCCCCGGGACCCGGACCGTGCGGCTGCGCATCCCGGTCGACCTCACCCGCTACCTCGTGAAGAAGGGGTCGCTGTGCGTCGCCGGCGTGAGCCTGACCGTCGGTGACCTCGAGGGCGACGTCGTCACCCTCGGCCTCATCCCTCACACGCTCGCCTGGACGAACCTCGGCGATCTCACCGCCGGCAGCACCGTGAACCTGGAGGTCGACGTGGTGGCCAAGTACGTCGAACGCATGCTCCCCGAGCAGGTGCGCGCATGAGCCTCGCGTCCATCGAGGAGGCCGTCGCGGTCATCGCGGCCGGCGGGATGGTCATCGTCGTCGACGACGACGACCGCGAGAACGAGGGCGACCTCGTGATGGCGGCGGACGCTGCGGATGTGGCGTCGCTGGCCTTCATGGTCAACCACACCAGCGGCGTCATCTGCGTCCCCATGCTGGGGGAGGACCTCCAGCGGCTCGAGATCCCGATGATGGTCACGCGCAACGAGGACCCGAAGGGGACCGCGTACACCGTCTCGGTCGATGCCCGTGAGGGCGTCGACACCGGGATCTCCGCAGCCGACCGGGCCCGGACCATCCGGGTGCTCGCCGATCGCGGCGCGACGCCGTCGGACGTCGGCCGTCCCGGGCACGTGTTCCCGCTGCGCTACCAGCCGGGTGGCGTGCTGCGGCGGCCCGGCCATACCGAGGCGGCCGTCGATCTCGCGCGGCTCGCCGGGCGCGCGGAGAGCGGGGTCATCGCCGAGCTCGTCAACGCCGACGGATCGATGCAGCGGCGCCCCGACCTCGAACGCTTCGCGGCGGAGCACGGGCTGCTCATCGTGTCGATCGCCGACCTCATCGCGTATCGCCGTCGCACCGAGTCCATCGTCGAGCGCATCGTCGAGACGGTCATCCCGACGCCCTACGGGGACTGGCGTGCGGTCGGCTACCGGTCGAACGTGGACGAGCACCATCACGTCGCCCTCGTGCTGGGGGAGCCCACCGAGCAGGACGAGGTGCTCGTGCGCATGCACTCCGAGTGCCTGACCGGGGACGTGTTCCGTTCGCTGCGGTGCGACTGCGGTGCACAGCTGGACCTCGCGATGGCGCGCATCGCCGACGCAGGCGCCGGCGTCATCGTCTACCTGCGGGGCCACGAGGGTCGAGGGATCGGCCTGCTGGACAAGCTGCGTGCCTACCGCCTGCAGGACGACGGCGTCGACACCGTCGACGCGAACCTGCAGCTGGGCCTCCCGGCGGACTCCCGCGACTACGGGACCGGGGCCTCGATCCTCGTGGACCTCGGCCTGCGCAGCGTCCGGCTGCTCACGAACAACCCGGTCAAGCGCGCAGCGCTCGCAGGGTTCGGTCTCGTCGTCGTCGGGCGGGAGCCGCTCGAGGTCGCCCCCAACGACCGCAACGCCGCCTATCTCAGCACGAAGGCGGAACGGTTCGGGCACGAGCTCGGTGACGTGGCGGACGGTCCCGTCTCCACCGGTGTCGGCGACATCGCGGCCCAGGAGGCGGTCGGAGCACGTCGGGTCCGGCGCGTGGGACGCCGAGGTATCGCGATGGCGCCGCCGGACGCGCCGACGCCAGGAGCTCCACGAGGCAGGAGGTCGGAACGATGAGCGGTGCGGCGGATCTTGGTGAACGGATGGCGGCCGATGGCATGCCGGTCGCGATCGTCGCCGCACGCTTCAACGAGGACGTCGTCGGCCGCCTTGTCGACGGGGCCCGTGACGAGCTCGCACGGCACGGCTGCAGCGTCGACGACGTCGTGTGGGTACCCGGCGCGTTCGAGATCCCGGTGGTCGCGGCGCGGCTGGCTGCTTCCGGCACCTACGAGGCGGTCGTCACCCTCGCGTGCGTCATCCGCGGGGGCACGCCGCACTTCGAGTACGTCTCCTCCGCCGTGACCATCGGCTGCGAGGCGGTCGCCCGGACGAGCGGCGTACCGGTCGGCTTCGGTGTCCTCACCGTCGACGACCGAGAGCAGGCGCTCGCGCGTGCACGCGGGAGCGAGGGCGACAAGGGCGCGGAGGCCGCGCAGGCTGCGGTCGCGACCGCGCTGGTCCTGCGTTCGCTGTGAGCGACCCGACGCCGCGGGCGGCGGCCGTCGCCACCGAGCAGGCACACCTGGACCGCGTGCACCGGCGGGTCGCGCTGCTTCGCGGTCAGGCTGAGGCGCGGCTCGCCGAGGCCAGCGGGAGCCGGCTCGGTTCGACCTTCTCCGCCCAGTTCGAACGCGACGTGGTCGCCCATCATCAGGCGGCCCGGGTCGCCCGCTTCACGATCGGCGACCGTGAGGCGCTGCTGTTCGGTCGGCTCGACATCGAGGACGGCGACTCGCTGCCGATCGGGCGTGTCTCGGTGATGGATGACGACGACGTACTGCTCGTCGACTGGCGAGCGCCGGCCGCAGCCCCGTTCTACCGGGCGACCGCGGCGCAGCCCGAGGGTGTCGCACGCCGTCGGACCATCCTCGTCGATGGTCCCACGGTGGTCGACGTCATGGACGAGCTGGTCGATGCGGCGGCCGCGGAGCGTCTCGGCCTCGAGGCGACGACGGGACAGGGCGCGCTGCTCGCCGCCCTCGAGCGGACGCACGGTGACGGCATGCGCGACATCGTCGCGACGATCCAGCGCGACCAGGACCGCATCATCCGTGCGCCTGCGACGGGGACGCTCATCGTGACGGGCGGGCCCGGCACGGGCAAGACCGTCGTCGCGCTGCACCGTGTCGCCTTCCTGCTGTACGCGGATCGGGAGCGTTACGAGAACCGAGGGGTCCTTGTCGTCGGACCGTCGCGCACCTTCACCGAGTACACCCGACGGGTCCTGCCCTCGCTCGGCGAGGACCGTGTCGTCCAGCGGCCACTGGAGGCGCTGGGTCCACCCGGTGTCGACGTCCAGGGCTGGGACGGCCCCGAGGTCGCTGAAGTCAAGGGTCATCCGCGGATGGTCGAGGTGTGTCGTGCGCTGCTCGCCGCGGCACTCCCACCGATGCCCGACATCGTGCGCTTCACCGTGTCGGGCACGACCGCCGAGATCGACCGCGCCTCGCTCGACGCGATCCGTCACCGGCTGCTGGCACGCGTGGATCCGGCCCGACCCGTCACCCGCTACCACGCGCGCAGCGGTGCGGCCGTCGAGCAGCTCCTGACCGCGCTGCGTGTCGCATGGGAACGGCGACGTGCCGCCCAGCCGGTCGCGAGCGCGGACCCGACCGCCGAGCAGTTCCGCGACATCGCGCTCGAGGCACCCGAGGTACGGATGCTGCTGCACGCGTTCTGGCCGCAGCTCGACGCGGTCGGGGTCCTGGGTGCGTACGCGCGCGGTGAGCGTCGACTCGAGGACACGGTCGGCGGGCTGATCAGCGCGCGCGACATGGGGCTGCTGCACGCCGCTTGGGACGCGGCGTCGGGCTGGACCGTCGAGGACATGGCGCTGCTCGATGAGATCGATGCACTGTTGGGTGATCCCGACCCTGCTCCGCAGCGTTCGGAGGAGGACGGGCCGCAGCTCCCGGACGTCGAGGCCCGCTGGTACGCGGACTTCGCGCACGTCGTGGTCGATGAGGCCCAGGACCTCTCGCCGATGCAGTGGCGAGCCGTCGTGCGGCGCGGCCCCTACGCGTCGTGGACGGTCGTGGGGGACCTCGCCCAACGGGCACGGAACACGCCGCCGCGCAGCTGGCAGGAGGTCGCCGAGCTCATCGGTCGCCGTCAGATCGTCGTCGAGGAGCTGACCACGAACTACCGCACACCCTCCGAGCTCGCGCCGCTCGCACGACGTGCGCTCGAGCTGGCCGGTCACGATCCGTCATCGTTCCCGGTCACGGTGCGATCCAACGGTCGCGATCCCGTCCTGATGATCGACGCGGACCCGCTGCACGCCGGACTGCGCGCAGCGCTCGAGCGGATCGCGACGGAGGAGCGTCACGCGGGCACGATCGGCGTGGTGGTGCCGGTGGACCACATCGCGACGGCGCGCGAGGTCGTCGAGGCCGCAGCGGTCGCCGAGGTCCGCGTGCTGGACGCCCGGCGGGTGAAGGGGCTGGAGTTCGACGACCTCATCGTCGCCGCCCCGGAGCTGATCCTCGAGGGCTCGGCGCTGGGAGCGCACGACCTGTACGTGGCGCTGACGCGTGCGACTCGCTCGCTGCACGTGGTGAGCGCGCGACCGGATCTGGCCGTCCTCGACGGGCTGGAGGCGATGGACGCTCGTTGACGCGTCTGCGCGTCAGAGGCGGCAGGCGAGGATGTCGAACACGATCACCCCGCGTGCGCCGAGCGCGTGCAGTCGGTCCATCACCGCGTGCGCATCGCGACGAGGGACCATGGAACGCACTGCGGCCCAGGCCGGGTCCTGGAGCGGGCTGATGGTGGGAGACTCGATCCCTGGGGTGATGACGCAGGCCTCATCGAGCGCCTCGCGCTTGACGTCGTACTCGACCATCACGTAGCGCCGGGCGATGATGACACCGTTGAGACGGCGGAGCAGCAGTTCGACGCCGGGTGACGCGACGGCGCCGTCACGGGCGATGAGCACGGCCTCGGACTCGAGCAGCGGCTCGCCGACGATCGCAAGACCGGCCTGACGCAGCGTCGTGCCGGAGGAGACGACGTCCGCCACGACCTCGGCGACGCCGAGCCGGATGGCGGTCTCGACGGCCCCATCGAGCTTCACGATGTCCGCGCTGACTCCACGGTGCGCCAGGTCGCGAGCGACGAGCCCCGGGTACGACGTCGCGATGCGGCGACCGGCGAGATCGTCGAGCGAGGACAGCGCGCCCGGTTCCGCGGCGTAGCGGAACGTGGCGCGACCGAAGTCGAGCGCCAGGACCTCCTCAGCAGGCACGCCGCCGTCGAGCAGGAGGTCACGACCCGTGATCCCGACCTCGACCTGTCCTTCGGCGACGTAGGTCGCGATGTCGCGCGGACGCAGGTAGAAGAACTCGACCTCGTTCTCCGGATCGATGAGGACGAGGTCACGCGCGTCGCTGCGCTGTCGGTAGCCGGCCTCGCGCAGCATGACCGCCGCCGGGTCCGACAGCGTGCCCTTGTTCGGCAGTCCGATGCGCAGCATGGTGGCTCCTGGATACGACGAGCGTGACGGCCCTGCTCAGAGGTGAGCGTAGACCCGGTCGAGATCGATCCCGCGGGCGGCGAGCATGACGAGCACGTGGTAGAGCAGCTGGGACGCCTCCTCAGCGGTGCGCTCCTCGTCCTCATGCTCTGCGGCCATCCACAGTTCCGCGGCCTCCTCGACGAGCTTCTTCCCGATGGCGTGGACTCCGGCGTCGAGTGCGGCGACCGTGGAGGAGCCCTCCGGGCGCGTCCGTGCACGCTCGAGGATCTCGGCGTTGAGGGTGTCGAGCGTCTTCATCATGCGCCTCCGTGCGGTGTCGTCCGCAGCGCCGGCAGGGTAGGGGGTCGCCGTCGGTAGGCTCGAGCCACGACGATCCTGACGACCATGACCTTGACGACCATGACCTTGACGACCACGACGACGAGGAGTCCTGACGATGGCGGCGCAGAACGGACCGGGTGGCCCCAGCGAAGCGGAGCTCGAGCAGATGCTCGCGCAGATGCGGGAAGCGCCCGCCGAGCAGGTGCTCGTCGAGGTCGTGAACGTGCTGCTCCAGGCTGCACAGGTCAAGCTCGGACGGCCCGACGCGCGGCTGCTGATCGATGCGGTCGCCGCGGTCGCACAGGCGGCTGCAGGGAGGGCCGACCAGGCGCTCCTGGGTCAGGTCGGTGAGGCCGTGACCCAGCTCCGCCTCGCCCAGGTCGAGGCGGAGGGCGGTGCAGTCCCGTCGGGGACGCCGGCCGCGCCCGAGGCCGATCCGGCCGCTCCCGGCACCGTCCCGACGCCTCCTCCGGCGCCCGCGAGCCAGCCCCAGCAGTCGCCTCAGGCTCCTTCCGCCGGATCGCGGCTCTGGGTCCCCGGCCGCTGAGACGCCGCTGACACCAGCGCCCTGCATCGAGGGCTGCTCCGTGGATCCTTCCGGGAAGTGGGCTCGACGCACCGTCTGATAGCCTTCCCGGACAGCGGTCGGACGGTCCCACTCCGTGTGGGGCAGGACCGATCGCCCAACGGGGTGTGAACCCCGCGACGAAGCGGCCTCACGGCCCACCTGCCAGGACCTCCTCGGCGGGTCGCGCGCCTCTCGCGTGCGTCTCGTCCGGCGACCTTCGGTCTCCGGTCCTCGGTCGGTGTGCCGTCAGGCATGCGCCCAGTGGGCGCAACGACGAGGAGATGACGAGCATCGACGAGCAGCAGCGCCGGATCAACGCCGAGATCAAGGTCCCCCGAGTCCGACTCGTCGACGCGGACGGGACCCAGGTCGGCATCGTGCCCCTCGCACAGGCCCTTCGCCGTGCTCGTGAGCAGGATCTCGACCTCGTCGAGGTCGCTGCCCAGGCCGACCCGCCGGTCTGCCGCATCATGGACTGGGGCAAGCATCGGTACGAGCAGGAGCAGAAGGACAAGGACGCTCGCAAGCGCCAGAACCGCATCACGGTCAAGGAGATCAAGATGCGGCCGAAGATCTCCGGGAACGACTACGGGACGAAGTCCGGTCACGTCCGTCGCTTCCTCGAGGAGGGCGCGAAGGTGCGTGCGTCCATCATGTTCCGCGGGCGTGAGATGGCGCACACCGAGCTCGGACTGAAGCTGCTGCACCAGCTGGCGGAGGACATGGGCGAGCTGGCGACGGTCGAGGCGGAGCCGAAGGTCGATGGCCGCAACATGGTCATGGTCCTCGCGCCGCACAAGAGCCGCGCCCGCGTCGCACCGACCTCGACGCTCGTCGACGGCGCGGAGGACGACCTGACCGGGCTGCTCGACGCTGCTGTCGAGCCGTCCGCTCCCGGTGAGGAGACCGAGGGCACGGTGGCGGAGAGCGCCACCGGCGCAGAGGTCGGGACCGAGGCAGGCACCGAAGCAGAGACCGAGGACTGACGAGCGTCGAGCGAACCGCACCACCGCCGGATGCGACGTCACCGGCCAGACACGACAGGGATCGACATGCCGAAGCAGAAGACCCACAGCGGAGCGAAGCGCCGCTTCCGCATCACGCGGAAGGGCAAGGTCATGAGTGGCCAGCGCAACCGCGCACACCTGCTCGAGGGCAAGAGCGCGTCGCGTCGTCGCCGCCTCTCCGGTGACCGTGCCCTCTCGTCACCGGAGGCGAAGCGCGTCCGACGACTGCTGGGGCGCTGACCCCGGCGCTGCCCTCGAGCGGCTACCCGCCGCGGGGCAGCATCACGCTTCATCGCAGCACGAATGCTCGGAGACACGACGCCGGCGAGTCCGGCATGAGGTGAGACCATGGCAAGGGTCAAGCGCAGCGTCAACGCCAAGAAGAGCCACAAGGCGATCATGGATCGCGCGAAGGGCTTCCGCGGCGCACGGAGTCGGCGCTTCCGCGTCGCGAAGGAAGCCGTGCACCACGCGGAGCGCTACGCGTACCGCGACCGGCGCGCGAAGAAGGGCGAGATGCGTCGCCTGTGGATCGCCCGCATCAATGCTGCGGCGCGTCAGGAGGGCCTGAGCTACAACCGTCTCATGCACGGCCTGCGCCTCGCCGGCATCGAGGTCGACCGCAAGAACCTGGCCGACCTCGCCGTCCGTGACGACGCCGCGTTCCGCGCGCTCGCGCAGCAGGCGCGGGAGGCGCTGGAGCAGGTCGCCGCCTGAGCGGGGACGACACGCTCCTCCAGTCCCCGCGCAACCCGCGCGTCGCAGCCGCTGCGGCGCTGCACGATGCTCGGGCGAGACGTCGCGAGGGGCTGCACCTCGCTGAGGGGCTTCGCGTCTGCCGTGAGGCGGTCGCGGCCGCTGAGGTCGTCGAGCTCTTCCACACGCCCGAGCACGACGCGGTCGTGTCGGGGCTCGTGTCCGGGCAACGGGTGACGCGTGTCGATGACCGTGTCATGGCGCGCCTGTCGGACCAGCCGACGCCACCGGGGATCCTCGCGGTCGTCCGTACACCGGACACGGGTGGTGCTCCGTCCGTCGACGGTGCGTTCCTCGTCCTCGATGCGGTCTCCGACCCCGGCAACGTCGGCACGCTGATCCGCACGGCGACGGCGCTGGGTGTCGGAGTCGTGTCCATCGGCGGGGCGGATCCGTTCGGGCCGAAGGCCGTCCGTGCCTCCGCAGGCACGTGCTACCGCGCACGGATCCACCGCGTGGACTCGCTCGCCGCCGCCGAGGCGTCGTTGCGTGCCGGTGGTCGACCGCTCCTCGGGCTCGCCGCCGAGGGGGAGCAGTCGCTCCACGACGCCGCGGCGGGTCTCGTCGATGGCCGCTTCATCCTCGTCGTCGGTGCTGAACCGCGTGGGATCGCCGCCGGGACGCGCACCGTGCTCGACGGACTGGTCCGGATCCCGATGCAGGGCGACGTCGAGTCGCTCAACGTCGCGGCCGCCGGTGCGATCGCGCTGTACGCCCTGACGGGACCGTGAGCGGCGCGGTCTAGGCTCCGGGGCGACGTCGCACACGCTGCGTCCTGATCCCGCACGGAGGTCGACGTGGACACGAGCGAGGTCGACGGCCTGCGCGGAGGAGCGCTGGCTGCGTTCGCTGCTGCCCAGGACGGTGCGGCGCTCGAGCAGGCACGGGTCGACCATCTCGGACGTCGCTCGCCGCTCGCGCTCGCGCAGAAGCAGCTCGGTGGGATGAGCGATGAGGAGCGCCGACGGGTCGGAGCACTGCTCAACGAGCTCAAGGGCGCCATCACGACCGCCTTCGACGCCCGGCATGCGGAGCTCGAGGCGGTCGAGCTCGGTGCGCGCCTCGCTTCCGAGCGGCTCGACCTGACCGGCCCGGCCCGTCGGGTGCGACCGGGTAGGCCCCATCTGCTGACGCAGGTCGAGGCGGAGATCGTCGACGTGTTCATCGGGATGGGCTTCAGCGTCGCCGAGGGTCCGGAGGTCGAGAGCGGTCGGTTCAACTTCGACCTGCTCAACATCCCGCCCGACCACCCTGCCCGCGGAACGATGGACACCATCTACGTCGATGAGGATGCCGACCTGGTCCTCAGGACGCACACCTCGCCCGTGCAGGTCCGCACGATGCTGACCCAGCAGCCACCGATCGCGGTCGTGTGCCCCGGTCGCGTCTACCGCGCCGATGCCGTCGATGCGACGCACTCGCCGGTGTTCACGCAGGTCGAAGGTCTGCTCGTCGCCGAGGGGATCACGATGGCCCACCTGCGCGGCACGCTGCTCGCCTTCGCACGCGCCCTGTTCGGAGATGACCGGGAGGTGCGACTGCGGCCCTCGTTCTTCCCCTTCACCGAACCGTCCGCGGAGGTCGACGTGTCCTTCGAGAGTGCATCGGGATGGCTCGAGATCCTCGGTTCCGGCATGGTCGATCCGGCGGTCCTCACCGCCTGCGGCATCGACCCGGACCGCTACTCAGGCTTCGCGTTCGGGATCGGTGTCGAGCGCGTCGCCATGCTCCGCCACGGCGTCGCCGATATCCGTGACCTGTACGACGCGGACGCGCGCTTCCTGGCGGCCTTCTGATGCGCCTCCCACTGTCGTGGCTCACCTCCATGGTCGACATCGACCTGCCGCTCGACGCGCTCGTCGACCGGCTGAGCGCGTCCGGCCTCGAGGTCGAGGGCGTCACGACGCCCGGTGGCGGGGTCGGCGGTGTGCGCACCGCACGCGTCCTGCATCACGAACCGCACCCGGATGCGGACAGCCTCCGTCTCGTCGACGTCACGGGTCCTGACGGGGAGGGCGAGGTCCGCGTCGTGTGCGGGGCGGCGAACTTCGACGTCGGCGACGTGGTGCTGCATGCGCCCGTCGGTGCGGTCATCCCGGGGATGACGCTCGAGGCGCGCACCATCCGCGGTCAGCTGTCCAACGGGATGCTCGCCTCCGCCCGCGAGCTCGGGCTGGGTGAGGACCACTCCGGCCTGCTGGTGCTCGATGCGGACGTGCCACTCGGCGCGATGCTCGACGAGCTGGTCCCCGTCGGCGAACCGGTCATCGAGATCGCCGTCCAGCCGGACCGTGGAGATCATCTCTCGATCCGTGGTGTCGCCCGCGAGCTGGCCGCGCTGCTCGACACGACCCTCCGCGCGCCTGCGGAGACCGCAGCCGTGCCATCCGCCACGGGCATCCCCGTCACGCTGGAGACCGACGCGGTCGGCGCGTTCGTGGCCTGGACGCTCGAAGGGGCCGTCGTGCGCCGCTCGCCGCTGTGGTTGCGCACGCGGCTCGCGCAGTGCGGCATCCGTTCGATCGACGGTGTCGTCGACGTCACCAACTACGTCATGCTCGAGCTCGGGCAGCCGCTCCATGCGTTCGACCTCGACCGCGTCGCCGGCGAGCAGCTCCGGGTGCGTGCCGCAGCCGGCGGAGAACTGCTGCGCACGCTGGACGGCGTCGATCGCACCCTGGTCGCCCGCGACCTCGTGATCGACGACGCCGAGGGGCCGGCGTCGCTCGCCGGCGTCATGGGTGGGGAGCGGACCGAGGTGCACGCCGGCACCCGCCGGATCCTGCTCGAGGGCGCCGTGTGGGAGCCCGCATCGATCCGCCGCACGTCGCGCCGCCTGGGACTCGTCAGCGAGGCCAGCACCCGGTTCGAGCGCCGCGTCGACCCCGCCGGTGCTGCGGAGGCTGTCGCACGGGCGGCCGCGCTGCTCGCGGTCACGGCCGATGCGCGCGCGACCGCCGCGTCGAGCGTGGCGTCGACGTCCGGTGCGTGGCTGGCGCAGCCGCCGGTCGTGGCGTCGCCCGGCCGGATCGCCGCGCTGCTGGCGCTCGACCTCGACGCGGAGGCGCAGGCCGCCCTGCTGCGTCGCGCGGGCTGCGACGTCACCGTCGACCTCGACACGGAGGCGGACCCGACCCTCACCGTGGTCCCGCCCACCTGGCGCGGCGACCTCGAGCGCCCCGCGGACCTGGCGGAGGAGGTCGCTCGCCTCCACGGCTTCGCGCACATCCCGGCCGAGCTCCCGCCGCTCGTCGCGCGGGGCGGTCGCTCACCCCTGCAGCGTCTCGAGCAGTCCCTGCGCAGCGCGGTGCTCGCACACGGCTTCGACGAGATCGTGACCCGGCCGTTCGTGGGGCCGGACGTGACCGCCGGCGTGCTGCCCTCCGACGGCCGCGTCCGACTCGCGAACCCGCTCGCGCAGGACGCAGCCGCGATGCGCCCGGGGCTGCTCGACGGCCTCCTGACGACGCTGCGTCGCAACCGGGGTCAGGGCCGAGCCGGGATGGCCGTCACCGAGCTCGGTCGCATCCACCGTCCGGTCGATGACCCGCTCGGGACAGGACTCGACGCGCTGCTCGGGACCCGCTGGCGTTGGCAGGGCCCCGACGGTCAGGCGTTGCCGCTGCAACCACGTGCGCTCGGGCTGGCGGCGTTCGGCTCCCGGATGGGTCCGGGCTGGCTCGACGACCGTTCCGGCTGGGAGGTCGAGGACGTGCTCGCCGCGTTCGACGAGGTCTGCCGCCGTGCGGAGGTCGCGCCGCTGACCCGCCGCCCGGTCGAGCGGGGCGGCTGGCACCCGGGGCGCACCGTCGTCCTCGAGCTCGACGGTGTGGAGGTCGGGATCGCCGGCCAGCTGCACCCGCACGCGAGCGAGGCGTGGGACCTGCCGGACCCTGTCGTCGCGGGCGAGCTGCTCATCGAGGCGCTGCTCCAGCCGAGTGAAGGCTCCGATCCGCACTCGGGCGGTGGTGCGGTCCGTGCACCCCGGCTGGTGCGCCATCCGGCGGTCGTCGTGGACGTCGCGGTCGTCGCGCCCGAGGAGGTGGCGGTCGCCGCGATCGCCGAGGTGCTCCGTGAGGCTGCGGGGGAGCTGCTCGATGAGCTGCGGTGGTTCGACGAGTTCCGAGGCGCCCAGCTGCCGGACGGGCACCGCAGTGTGGCCTTCCGCCTGCGTCTCCAGGATGCCGAGCGCCAGCTGAGCGACACGGATGCCGACGAGGTGCTCGCACGCATCGCGTCGGCGGTCAACGGGCTCGGAGCGTCGCTCCGCACCTGATCGAGCCCACAAGCGGGCTTCTTGCGGAAATCCGCACAAGCATGCATACTTCCGCATCGCGCCGTGCGGCGTGGTGAGCGGCGTCCGCCGGAGGTGTGTCGTGCCCAGCATCGCGATCGTCGGGGCATCGGGCTATGGCGGCACCGAGCTGCTGCGCCTGCTGACGCGGCACCCGCACCTCGAGCTCGCCACCGTCGCCGCCGCATCGTCCGCTGGTGCGACCGTCCGCGCCTCGGCGCCCAACATCCCCGACGCCCTGGGCGGCGCCACGGTCCTGGATGTGGTCGACGTCGACCGTCTGGCGCAGGCCGACGTGGTCGTCCTCGGCACCCCCGATGAGGTCTCACTCGAGCTGGCGCCGGCGCTGCTCGCTGCCGGCACGCGGGTCGTCGACCTCTCCGGCGCGTTCCGGCTCGACGCGGCGACGTTCTCCCACTGGTACGGGCGGCCGCACACGGCCCCCGAGCTCGCAGCGGATGGAGCAGCCGCGGCCGTGTACGGCCTCACGGAGTACGCACGCGCGACCGTCGCGGACGCACCGCTGGTCGCGAACCCCGGCTGCTATCCGACGGCGACCCTCCTCGCCCTGCGCGGACTCGCCGGCCTGCTGGAGCCGACCGGCATCGTGGTCAACGCCATGAGCGGGACATCAGGAGCCGGACGTTCGACGCGCGACACCCTTCAGGCGTCCGTCGTGCACGGCGACGTCGTGACCTACGGCGCGCCGTCGCACCGGCACACCGCGGAGATCGAGGCACATGCCGCACCGGTCGGGCTGACGGAACCGATCGTGTTCACGCCCCATCTCGTCCCGATGGCCCGCGGGATCCTCGCGACGATCTCCGCGGTGCTGCGTCCCGGACTCGGTCAGGCCGACGTCGACGCGGCGCTGCACGGCGCCTACGACCACGAGCCCTTCGTGCACGTCCTGCCCAGCGGCGAGTTCCCCCGCACCAAGGCGGTGCACGGCGCGAACAGCTGCCAGCTGTCCGCCGTCGTGGACCCGCGTACCGGCAGGGTGCTGGTCACCAGCGTCATCGACAACCTCGTGAAGGGTGCGGCCGGACAGGCGCTCCAGAACGTGAACGTGATGCTCGATCTCGAGGAGACGGCCGGTCTCGACGTCGTCGGGGTCTACCCGTGACCGCCCCGTCCGAGCACGCGAGCGGGTCGGCCTGGACGGGTCACGGCCCCGCCGGCGACGTGACCCTGGAGGACGTCGAGGGAGGGCTCGCAGCCGTCGCTGGACTCCACTTCGCCGCGCGCGCCGTCGGCGTCCGCGACAGCGCCCACCGTGATCCGAGCGCTCCGGACCTGGCGCTGCTCGATGTCGGACGTGCGGTCCCCGCCGCGATCGTGACCACGACGAACCGAGTGCGGGCCGCGCCCTGCGTCGTCGGCGTCGAGCACGTCGCGGCCGGCCCGATCCGAGCCGTGATCATCAACAGCGGCAACGCCAACGCCTGCACGGGAGCGCAGGGACTGGTCGACGCCCGGGCGATGACGCTCGCGGTCGGTGAGGCGCTCGGCTGCGCCGCACAGGCGGTCGTGCCGATGTCGACCGGCGTCATCGGGGTCCCCCTCCCGGTCGACCGCATCACCGGTGGCGTGCCGGACCTCGTCGGCGCGCTCCGAAGCGATGGGGCAGCGGCGGCTGAACTGGCTCGCGCCATGATGACGACGGACACACGGCCGAAGCAGGTGGCGGTGCGCGTGCACGCGCAGGACCGATCGGCCATCGTCGCCGGCGTCGCGAAGGGTGCGGGCATGATCGAGCCGGCGATGGCGACCATGCTGAGCGTGATCGTGACCGACGCCGAACTCGACGCTCCGATGGCGGCCGACGTGCTGCGGGAGGTCGCCGACCGCACGTTCAACCGCATCAGCGTGGACAGCTGTGGCTCGACCAACGACACCGTCGTCCTGCTCGCGACCGGTACCGCCGGGCCCATGCCACGCGCCGCGATCGTCGCAGCGGTCGAGGAGGTCGCCGCCCGGCTCGCGCACGACATCGTCACGGACGGTGAGGGTGTCACGCGCGTCGCACGCCTGCGCGTCGCCGGTGCGGTGGATACCGCGATGGCGGCCGCGCTCGGCCGGGCCGTCGCCGCGTCGGCGCTGTTCCGGACCGCGCTGCACGGCAGCGACCCGAACTGGGGACGGATCCTCGCTGCGATGGGCACGACCGATGCGCCCTTCGACCCCGAGCGCGTCGAGGTCCGCTTCGGGCCGGTCACCGTCTGCCAGGACGGAGGAGCCGTGCCCTACGACCATGACGCCGCTGTCGCCGTGCTGCGCGAGTCTGAGGTCGCGATCGACGTGGACCTGCATCTCGGTGACGCCGAGGCGGTCTTCCTCGTCGCCGACCTGTCCGCCGGCTACGTCCACGTCAACGCGGAGTACACGACATGAGCACGTCCCCGACGATCGGTGTGCCCATCATGACGACCTCGCCGGAGTCGACCGAGCGGGCCGAGGTCGCGCAGGGCAAGGCAGCGGTGCTGCGCGAGGCGCTGCCGTGGATCACGCGCTTCCACGGACAGACCGTCGTCATCAAGTACGGCGGCAACGCGATGATCGACGTCGAGCTGCAGCGGTCCTTCGCCGCTGACGTCGCCCTGCTCCACTTCGTCGGGCTCCGGCCCGTCATCGTGCACGGCGGTGGGCCCCAGATCAGCGAGCTGGCCGCCGAGCGCGGCGTGGCCAGCCGGTTCGTCGGCGGACTGCGCGTCACCGACGAGGCGATGATCGAGGTCGTCCACGATGCGCTCGGCGGCATCGTCAACCCCGAGGTCGTCGCGCTCGTCGAGTCGGCCGGCGCGCCAGCCCATGGCATGGTGGGCAGCGATGGACCTGTCCTCGTGTGTGAGACGACCCTCGGTCCCGGCGGTGAGGACATCGGGCTGGTCGGCGAGGTCGTCGAGGTCGACGTCGCCGCCATCGCGACGGTCCTCGAGGCTGGGCAGGTGCCGGTCATCGCGACGCTCGGTCGTGACAGGGATGGCCGCGAGCACAACGTGAACGCGGACACGGCGGCCGGAGCCGTCGCCGCCGCGCTCGGTGCCAGCAAGCTCGTGGTCCTCACCGACGTCCCCGGGCTGTACCGCGACTTCGGCGACCCCGAGCGCGAGCAGCTGATCTCCGTGCTCGATGTCGCCGAGCTCGAGCGGATGCTCGCGGCCGACGAGCTGCACGACGGGATGCGGCCGAAGATCCTCGCGGTGCTGCACGCGCTGCGTGGGGGCACACCACAGGCGCACATCCTCGACGGTCGCGTGCAGCACGCGGTCCTCATCGAGATCTTCACCGACGAGGGCATCGGCACGATGGTCAGCCGCACGGCGGACGAGGGCAGGGTGGCTGCGAGCCGAGGGAGTGACGCGTGAGCGACATGCGAACCGTTGACGTGAGCGCAGGGCCGGCGCCCTGGGTCGACCTCGCGCGCCAGCGCATCATGCGGACCTACCCCGACACGGATGTCGTCTTCGTATCGGGCCATGGATCCTGGCTGGTCGATGCTGCGGGGGAGGAGTGGCTGGACTTCCTCAGTGGCATCGCGGTCACCGCGCTCGGTCACGCACACCCTGCGGTGACGAGGGCTGTCAGCGAGCAGGCTGCCACACTCGTCCACACGTCGAACCTGTTCCTGAACACCCCAGCGTTGAAGCTCGCCGAACGGCTCGCCGACCTCGCGGGCTGGCCGGACGCGCGGGTCTTCTTCGCCCAGTGCGGTGCGACCGCGAACGAGGCCGCGATCAAGCTCGCGCGCCGACACGGCAAGCTGCAGCACCCCGACAAGATCCGCATCGTCACGCTCGAGGGCAGCTTCCACGGTCGGACCCTGGCGACGCTCGAGGCGACAGGGCAGGCCGGCAAGCATGCGCCGTTCATGCCGCTCGCCGGCTTCGTCGACACCGTCGCGCATGACGACCCGGGCGCGCTCACGGCCGCGGTCGGTCCCGAGACGTGCGCCGTGCTCCTCGAGGTCGTGCAGGGCGAGGGTGGGGTGCGTCCGCTCGATGCCGACATGCTCGCTGCCGCACGAGCCGCGTGTGATGCGCACGGTGCGCTGCTCATGGTCGACGAGGTGCAGACCGGCATCGGCCGGACCGGGTCCTGGTTCGCGTTCCAGCAGACCGACGTCACACCCGACGTCGTCACGTTGGCCAAGGCCCTCGGCAACGGCATGCCGATCGGTGCCTGCATCGCGCGCGGTGCAGCAGCAGACGCCCTGCAGCCGGGGGAGCACGCCACCACCTTCGGTGGAAACCCGGTCACCGCGGCGGCGGCGCTGGCCGTGCTCGACGTCATCGAGTCCGAGGGCATCCTCGGCACGGTCACGACCCGGGCCGCCCAGCTGCGCATGGGTCTCGCCGACCTCGCGGCCGAGACCGGCAGCGTGCTCGAGGTCCGCGGCGTCGGCCTGCTGCTGGGCGTGGTCCTCGCCGCGCCGGTCGCGGCGGACGTGGCTGCGCGCTGCCGTGCGGCTCGACTGGTCGTCAACGCGGTCGCGCCCGACGTCCTGCGCCTCGCACCACCCCTGAACGTGTCCGCTGAGGAGGTCGACATCGCGCTCGGCATCCTGCGCGCGGCGATCACCGAGGCCGTGGTCGCAGTCTCCTCGACGACCGGGAGCGGAACCTGATGAGCGTGCGATCGCTGATCTCGACGACCGACCTGAGCCCGCAGGAGACACTCCTGCTCCTCGACGATGCGGCGGCGCTGCGCGCGCAGCGGCACGATCTCGTGCGTGGCGCCGGGCCCGATGCGACGCTTCGCGGCCGGACGGTCGCCCTCGTGTTCGAGAAGCCCTCGACGCGCACCCGCGTCTCGTTCGAGGTCGGCGTCGCGGAGCTCGGTGGGACCCCGCTGCCGCTCTCGTCCGCAGACCTCCAGCTGGGCCGGGGGGAGACGGTCAGCGACACCGGCGCCGTGCTCGGCCGCTACGTGCAGGCGATCGTCATCCGGACCTTCGCGCAGGCGCGGCTCGAGGAGCTCGCGGCGTCGTCGGGCGTGCCCGTCATCAACGCGCTCACCGACGAGGAGCACCCGTGCCAGGCACTCGCCGACCTGCTCACGGTGCGTGACGCGTTCGGTGGCTTCGCAGGCCGGACCCTGACGTACGTCGGCGACGGGAACAACGTCGCACATTCGTTGCTGCTCGCCGGTGCAGCGGTCGGACTGGGCGTGCGCATCGCGCACCCGGACGGGTACGCCCCGGATGCCGCGATCGTCGAGACGGCACGTGGTCTCGCTGCCGAGCACGGGTCCGAGATCACCGTCACGACCGACCCGCAGGCCGCCGCGTCGGGCTCGCACGCGCTGTACACGGACGTGTGGGCATCGATGGGTCAGGAGGCCGAGTCCGAGGCGCGGGCCGCGGTGTTCGCGCCCTATGCGCTCGACGCGTCGCTGCTCGATCTGGCCGCGGACGATGCGATCGTGCTGCACTGCCTCCCCGCACATCGGGGCGAGGAGATCGCAGCAGACGTCATCGACGGCCCTCGGTCACGCGTGTTCGACCAGGCGGAGAACCGGTTGCACGCACAGAAGGCGGTACTCGCCGCACTCGTCGGCGGCCTGATCCCGGGCACGATCGCCGCCGCTCACCGTGCCGGCGGGGCGGGTCTCGGGTGAGCTCGCGCGGCGAACGGCTCCAGGTCCTGCGTGCGCTGCTCGCCGACCGTGACCTGCGCACGCACGCCGAGGTGCGCGCGGCCCTCGCGGAGGCCGGACACACGGCGCATGCCGCGACCGTGGGTCGTGACCTCGAGGAGCTCGGCGCTCGGCGTGTGCGGGGGAGCGACGGGCAGCTCGTCTATCGGGTCGGTGAGCAGCCCCTCGTCCCCGCGGCTCCGCTCGACCTCCTCGACGACGTGCTGCTGCGCTTCGTCCTCAGCGTCGCCGTCTCGGGCAACATGCTGGTGCTCCGGACGCCACCCGCCTGCGCGAGTCCGGTCGCCTCAGCGTTGGACACGTCGGGTGGCCCTGCGGTGCTCGGCACGATCGCAGGGGACGACACGGTCCTCGCGGTGATCGCCGCTGATCATGACCCGCTCGCCGTCGCTGATGCGCTGCAGCGCCGCTCGTCGGCGCTCACCGCCCGCATGACAGCGAGTGGCACCCTCCTGCCTGCGTCGACCGTCCCGAACCGGGCCTCCACAGCATTCCCGGCCTCCCAGACATCCCACTCAGCATCACACGACAGGAGCAACCGATGAGCAAGCCGACCGTCGTCCTCGCCTACTCGGGCGGACTGGACACGTCCGTCGCGATCCGATGGCTGCAGGAGAACCGCGGCGTGGACGTCATCGCCCTCGCGATCGACGTCGGCCAGGGCGTCGACGATCTCGACGAGATCCGTCAGCGCGGACTCGACTGCGGAGCCATCGAGTCGCACGTGGTCGACGCCCGTGAGGAGTTCGCGACCGACTTCCTCGCACCGGCCCTGAAGGCGAATGCGCTGTACATGGGCAAGTACCCGCTGGTCTCGGCGCTGAGTCGTCCGCTCATCGTGAAGCACCTGGTCCGCGTCGCGCAGGAGCGCGGTGCGTCCGGCGTGGCGCACGGCTGCACCGGGAAGGGCAACGACCAGGTGCGCTTCGAGGTCGGCACGATGACGCTCGCGCCTGACCTGGACACGCTCGCACCGATCCGTGACTGGGGTCTCACGCGCGACGCGGCGATCGACTGGGCCAACGAGCGCGGCATCCCGATCCCGATCAAGAAGAAGTCGTCGCCTTACTCCATCGACGAGAACTCGTGGGGGCGCACCGCTGAGTGTGGGATCCTCGAGGACCCGTGGGCCGCGCCGCCGGAGGACGTCTACGAGCGCACCGTGTCGATCGACGCGGCGCCCGACGCGGCGGAGGAGCTCATCATCCGCTTCGTGGCCGGTCTGCCGGTCGCCATCGACGGTCGCGAGCTCCCGCTGCACGAGCTCGTCGGTGAGGTCGACCGGCGTGCCGGGGCGCACGGGGTGGGGCGTCTCGACATGATCGAGGACCGTCTCGTCGGCATCAAGAGCCGCGAGATCTACGAGGTCCCGGGAGCCATCACGCTCATCACCGCGCACCGTGACCTGGAGGACCTCACGCTGGAGAAGGAGCTCGCCGACTTCAAGCGCATGATCGAGGGTCGCTATGCGCAGCTCGTCTACAACGGGCAGTGGTTCGGGCCGCTCAAGCGTGCGCTGGACCGCTTCATCGACGAGGCGAACCGTGCGGTCAACGGCGAGGTGCGCGTGCGCCTGCACAAGGGTCACGCCACGGTCGTGGGCCGGCGCAGCGAGGACTCGGCGCTGTACGACTTCGATCTGGCGACCTACGACGAGGGCGACCTGTTCGACCAGTCGCTCGCCGAGGGCTTCGTCAAGCTGTGGGGACTCCCGCTGCGCACGTGGGCAGCGACCGCTCAGCGGCGTGGCGAGGTCCTGTGAGCGGCGCGGACGAAGGCCGGCTGTGGGGAGCCCGTTTCGGCTCCGGCCCCGAGGCGTCCGCATGGGCGCTCGGGGTCTCGACCCACTTCGACGTGCGGCTGTGGCGTGAGGACCTGGCGGGCTCGCGTGCCCATGCGGCGGAGCTCGAACGCATCGGTGTCCTGAGCGCCGAGGATCGGACGACGATCGAGGCGGCGCTCGAACGCTGTGGTGAGCTGTTCGCCGCCGGAACGTTCCCGATGGCCGCGACCGACGAGGACCTGCACGGCGCGATCGAGCGCTGGCTGGTGGAGGAGCTCGGGGAGCTCGGTGGGCGGTTGCGCGCGGGCCGTTCGCGCAACGATCAGATCGTGAGCGATCTGCGCCTGTGGTCACTGGGCGCGACCGACCGGGTCATGGCAGCCATCGTCGGGCTGCAGGAGGCGCTCCTCGACCAGGCGGAAGCGCACCTCGATTGGCTCGCGCCGGCGTACACGCACCTGCAGCGCGCCCAGCCGGTCGTGCTCGCGCAGCCGCTGCTCGCGTTCGTGTGGATGCTGCAGCGTGACGCGGAACGGCTGCGCGATGCGCGTGTCCGCATCGACCGTTCCGTGCTCGGGAGCGGGGCGGTCGCGGGGCAGACGCTCGGGCTCGATCCGCAGCGCTATGCCGACGCGCTCGGCTTCAGCACGGTGACCGAGAACAGCATCGATGCGACCGCGTCGCGAGACTTCGTCCTCGAACTGGCGGCTGCACTCGCGATCCTCGCGACGACGCTGTCGCGCCTGGGGGAGGAGCTCGTGCTCTGGAGCACGAGCGAGTTCGGGTTCGTCCGGCTGGGTGACGGGTTCTCGACGGGATCGTCGATGATGCCGCAGAAGCGCAACCCCGACGTGGCGGAGCTCGTGCGGGGGAAGACGGGGCGTGTGGTCGGTTCGCTCGTGGCGCTCCTCACGACCGTCAAGGGACTTCCCCTCGCCTACGACCGTGACCTGCAGGAGGACAAGGAACCGATCTTCGACGCCGTCGACACGATGCTGCTGGCGCTACCGGCGCTGGCCGGTGCCGTCGCCTCGTGCACGTTCGACCGTGAGCGTCTCGCTGCGGCCGCGGCCGATGACTTCGCGCTCGCGACGGATGTCGCGGAAGCGTTGGTGCTCCTGGGCGTCCCGTTCCGCGAGGCGCACGAACGGGTCGGTGCGCTCGTGCGAGCTGCGGAGGAGCAGGGGACGGGCCTGGCAGGCCTGGCGTCGGACGTTGTCGCTGCGGCCCATCCGGATCTCGTCGCGCGTTGGGGTGAGCTGCTCGATCCTGTCGCCGCGACTGCGCGACGGGACGGGCGGGGAGGGACGGCCGTGGTCGCGGTGCGGGAGCAGTTGTCGCGCGCTCGCGCAGCAGTCGCTACACTCCTCTGACCGGGTCGTCTTCCGGGACCGAGTCCGCCCCTCGATTTGACGGGGATGCCAAGGGTCCGTAGACTTCCCGAACCGCACGCGGTTCTGGTCCAACTCGACCAGCCGGCCTTCACGGTCGCGACCATGGCCCAGCGGATCGTCGCCTCGACGCGCGAGCGTCGCAGGACCGAGACAGCCAGACCGGAAGCCTTCCGCGCTGCGGACGGAACCCGGCGGAGCCGAGAACGCTCCTTGAGAACTGCACAGGGTGCCAAAAGCCAGTGACATGGCTCGTCTTCGGACGTGCCATGGCACTAACCCCGTCGATCGTCGATGCACCTCGGTGCGGCGGCGATCAACGAGTAGTGCAAACGAACTCCGTCTTCATGACGGAGGATCGGGTCGATCGAGCCGATCGGTCCGTTCTTCGGTGAACGACGGCGCCACCTTCGGGTGGTGAGCATCTTTCAACGGAGAGTTTGATCCTGGCTCAGGACGAACGCTGGCGGCGGGTCTAACACATGCAAGTCGAGGGACGAACCGAGTGCTTGCACTCGGGGAAACCGGCGAACGGGTGAGTAACACGTGAGGAACCTGCCCTGTACACCGGGATAACTACGGGAAACCGTGGCTAATACCGGATGCTCCATCCTGATCGCATGATCGGGATGGGAAAGCTCAGGCGGTACAGGAGGGCCTCGCGGCGTATCAGCTTGTTGGTGGGGTAACGGCCTACCAAGGCTACGACGCGTAGCTGGAGTGAGAGCTCGAACAGCCACACTGGGACTGAGACACGGCCCAGACTCCTACGGGAGGCAGCAGTGGAGAATCTTGCGCAATGGGCGAAAGCCTGACGCAGCCACGCCGCGTGCGGGAAGAAGGCCTTCGGGTCGTAAACCGCTTTCAGGAGGGAAGAAGCGAAAGTGACGGTACCTCCAGAAGAAGGTCCGGCTAACTACGTGCCAGCAGCCGCGGTAATACGTAGGGACCGAGCGTTGTCCGGATTCATTGGGCGTAAAGCGCATGTAGGCGGCCATGTAAGTCGGTTGTGAAATCCCGAGGCTCAACTTCGGAACTGCAGCCGATACTGCATGGCTTGAGGAAGGTAGAGGAGAGTGGAATTCCCGGTGTAGCGGTGGAATGCGCAGATATCGGGAGGAACACCTATGGCGAAGGCAGCTCTCTGGGCCTCTCCTGACGCTGAGATGCGAAAGCGTGGGTAGCGAACAGGATTAGATACCCTGGTAGTCCACGCCGTAAACGATGGGTGCTAGATGTGGGGACCAGTTCACGGTTTCCGTGTCGAAGCTAACGCGTTAAGCACCCCGCCTGGGGACTACGGCCGCAAGGCTAAAACTCAAAGGAATTGACGGGGGCCCGCACAAGCGGCGGAGCATGTGGCTTAATTCGAAGCAACGCGAAGAACCTTACCTGGGCTTGACATATTGCTTACATCCCTAGAGATAGGGTGGGTTCGTCCGTGCAATACAGGTGGTGCATGGCTGTCGTCAGCTCGTGTCGTGAGATGTTGGGTTAAGTCCCGCAACGAGCGCAACCCCTGTCCTATGTTGCCAGCGAGTCATGTCGGGGACTCATAGGAGACTGCCGGTGTCAAACCGGAGGAAGGTGGGGATGACGTCAAGTCATCATGCCCCTTACGTCCAGGGCTGCACACATGCTACAATGGC
>LFIK01000549.1_pt1 | contig 28141 bp, 24 predicted proteins | sample 643401 | NCBI WGS metagenome assembly LFIK01 (sample SAMN03777447, study PRJNA286221) | soda lake metagenome | biome: soda lake; feature: Kulunda steppe; material: water; isolation source: sample T5-Br brine of Lake Tanatar-5 | place: Russia: Kulunda steppe | collected 2010-07
CCTCGTCATCGTCGTGACTGCCCTGCATGTCCCGCGATCCCGCCGGCAGCTGATACAGCCCGCAGGACACTGCGCTGCTGCGCAGGAACTCCTGATACGCAACCGTGCCCTGCGGCTGCGCGGCCATGAGTTCCGGCAGGTTGAACAACTGCCAGTCACGGGAAACCGGGTCGGGCTTGATCACTGCGGCATCCTCACAAGATGGCTTCGAATGTTTCCAGTTCCGGGTGACCCAGGTAGGTCCCCTTCGGCGCACTGGTCTGGCGATGCGCCTTGCGAAACGCGTCTGATTCGGTCCAGGCGACGAACGCCTCGCGCGACTCCCAGACCGAGTGAGAGGCGTAGAGTCTGGCCTGATCGTCGGCGGGCCCCTTCAACAGGTTGAACGAGCGAAACCCCGGCACCTGATCCAGAAACGTCTCACGCTCGCGCCAGATGCGCTCGAAATCGTCTTCATGATCGCGACTGATGCGAAAGCGATTCATGGCGATGAACATGGCATTGTTCCCTCTTTCCGCAAGACAGGTGGCAGCTTGACGCTGCTAGCCCGCCTGACGCAAGAGTCGCGTCAGCACCCGGTCGAAGCCGTTGGCAAAGGCCTGCTTGTCCCGCTCGGAGAATGCAGCCGGCCCGCCACCGGACAGCAGCCCTGCCCCCCGCAGATCCTCGCGCAGGTTGCGGGCCGCCAGCCGCGAACCGATATTGTGGCGATCCAGTTCGTTGCCGCGCGGATCCACCACGGCCACCCCCTTCGCTACCAGCTCCGCAGCCAGCGGCACGTCCTGGGTGATTGCCATGTCACCCGGTTGCGCCTCGGCCACGATGGCGTCGTCGGCCACATCGAACCCCTGGGGCACCGTAATGCAGCGCACATGGGGCGAGCGCGGCACGGCCACCGACTGGTTGGCCACCAGCACCACCTGTACCCGCCTGCGATCCGCTGCCCGGAACAACAGGTCGCGTACCGGTCGCGGACAGGCGTCCGCATCCACCCAGATGGTCGTCACGTCGTCTCCTGTTGTTCGCAACTCTGCCAGAACCCGAATCGGTGCAGTTTGACACAGATCATGCACGGGTCCGCTCGCGCCATGACTGCACGTGCCTGCTAGAATGCCACGCCAGCACGGAACGGGTGGGACTCTGGTCATGACATCGGTACTTGAAGAACTGGTCACGCTGCTTGATCTGGAAGAGATCGAGCGCAATCACTACCGCGGCAACAGCCCGGATGATTCCTGGCAGCGGGTCTATGGCGGGCAGGTGCTGGGGCAGGCGCTGGTAGCCGCATCACGCACGGTCGAGGACCAGGCCCGCTCTGCGCACTCACTGCACGCCTATTTCCTGCGGCCCGGCGATCCGAAGGTGCCGATCCTGTATACGGTGGACCGCATTCGTGATGGCAAGTCCTTCACCACGCGCAGGGTCGTCGCCATCCAGCATGGGCGCCCCATCTTCAGCATGTCCATCTCGTTCCAGGTCCGCGAAGAAGGCCTGAGCCACCAGTTCGACATGCCGGATGTGCCGCCGCCGGAAGCGCTGGAACCCGAAATCGTGGTACGCCGCCGCCATGCGGAAGCGGCAGGCCTGTCCCCGGAGGACGTGGAGCGCTTCGCTCGCGAACGGCCCATCGAGATGCGCCCGCTCAACCCGCAGAACGAATTCAGGCCGGAACGGCGCGAGCCGGTGCAGACAGCCTGGATGCGCGCGGTGGGTCGGCTGCCGGATGACGAACGCCTGCATCAGTGCGCCCTGGCCTATCTGTCGGACTGGTCGCTGCTGGATACCTGCACCTGGCCCCACGGGGTCTCGTTCATGCAACCCAACTTCCAGACCGCAAGCCTGGACCACGCCATGTGGTTCCACCGCCAGTTTCGTGCCGACGAATGGCTGCTCTACGTGCAGGACAGTCCGGCCTCTGGCGGCGCACGCGGCTTCAATCGCGGCCTGATCTACGACCGCGAGGGTCATCTGGTCGCCTCGGTTGCCCAGGAAGGGCTCATCCGGCTGCATCCGGAAGCGGACTGAACCATGCCCTTCGAGCGCATTGCCTTCGTGGCCAGCCGAACCCGGAAGGCCCAGGAAGCTCGTGCCGCACTGGCCCGACACCACTGTGCGGTGGCGCCGGAAGAAGCGGATGTGATCGTTGCGCTGGGTGGTGACGGCTTCATGCTGGAAACCCTGCACCGCAACATGCATCGGCGGGTGCCCATCTACGGCATGAATCGCGGCACCGTGGGCTTCCTGCTGAACAGCTATCAGGAGGAGGATCTGCTGGCACGGCTGCACGCGGCCGAGCCGGTCACCCTCCACCCCCTGACCATGGACGTGACCACCGTAGGCGGCGAAACCCGGACCGCGCACGCAATCAACGAAGTGTCGCTGCTGCGTCAGACCCGACAGGCCGCCAATCTGCGGGTACTGATCGATGGGCGCGAACGCATCGAAAAGCTGGTCTGCGACGGCTGCCTGGTGGCCACCCCCGCCGGCAGCACTGCCTACAACCTCTCGGCCCATGGGCCGATCCTGCCGATCGGTGCCGAAGCCCTGGAGCTGACGCCGATCAGCGCCTTCCGACCTCGCCGCTGGCGCGGGGCGGTGCTGCCGCTGCGAGCAAGGATCACCTTTCAGGTGCTTGATCCGGCCAAACGGCCGGTATCGGCAGTGGCAGACGCCACCGAAGTCCGCAACGTGGTCGAGGTGCGCGTAGCAGAGGATCCAGACACCGACCTGACCATCCTGTTCGACCCGGAGCACGGTCTGGAAGAGCGGATCCTCCAGGAACAGTTCATTCCCTGAACGGATCGCCAGCTCCAGCAAGGCCTTCCGCCTGATCCTGTCCGCCATCGACATTCGGGCTGGCAGGTGGCACCAGCGGCAGCCAGACGGATACGCGTGCTCCGCCCGACGGGCTGTCCAGCAACGCTACTCGCCCGCCATGGGACTGAGCTATGCGCCGCACCATGTACAGTCCGACACCGAACCCCGGCACGTTGGTGTCGGAACCACGGGTAAATTTCTGGAACAACCGTTCGCGCTCGGCTTCCGGTACACCTCTGCCCTGATCGTCCACGTTGACTCGCAACCAGCCGTCTTCCATGGCGCTGCTCACACGTACATGGCCTGCCTCGGGCGAGTGCTTGATGGCATTGTCCAGCAGGTTGCCGAACAGCACTTCCAGCAACTGACCATCGCCTTCCAGCACGACCCGCTCCAGGTCGACTTCCAGCGTAACGCCGCTGGTCGGTTCCAGCCGGCTCTGCGCAACCACGTCATCAATCAGCTCGGCCAGATCAAGGCGTTCGCGGCGCAGCGTCCAGCCAGAATCATTCAGCTCCTCGAACGCCAGTGCGCGCTCGATCAGATCCTTGAGCCGAGAGACAGCACGCTGCTGGCGCTTCAGGCTGCGCAGCGCCAGCTGATCCAGCAGTTCGGCACTGGTCTCCTCGATCATCTCCGAAGAGGCGCTGATCACTGCCATGGGGGTGCGGAATTCATGGGCCACCATGCGCATGAAGTTCTTCTGCTCGGCAGTGAGCTCGCGCTGCTCTGCCAGCGCCTGCTCGAGCCTGGCCCGGGCATGCTCCAGACGCGTGGCCAGCAGCTGACCGCGCGCGACTTCTTCCTGCAGCGAGGCATTGGTCTCGTGCAGTGCCGCTGTACGAGCGCCGACTTCCTGCTCCAGTTGTGCCTGGGTTCGTCGAATCGCATCCAGCTCAATGGCTTCCGCTTCTGTCCGGGTGAGCTGCGCGCGGCGTGCGGAAGCGCTGGCCACCAGCTGCATCAGGACCAGATGGACCAGTGCGGTCAGCGCATTGCCGAAATTGTGCTCGATGGCCTGGTCATGCCAGCCGATCACCGCGGTGGCGGAAACAACCAGGCCGATGGCGGTGGCGGCAAACGCCAGCAGATAATGCAGTGCACCACGGTGACCAAGTACCGCCAGCCAGCCTGAGGCACCCAGGGCCAGGACGACCTGGACCAGGAACGCCATCCACATCCACGGCTTCACGTACAGATCCCAGCCAGCCGCCGCACTCGTCACCGCCGCCAGCGCAGCCCCGAGCGTCAGCACCCAGAGGATGCCATCGACCAGAGGTGCAAGCCGGCGCAATCCGGTGACCTCGCGCATGAACAGGTGCGAGGTCAGCATGAGGGCGCCATGCAGCACCGTCACCCAGGGGGCCGCGGCAATGGGAGCGGCAGGATTCAGCAGCACATGCAGCACACCCTCGACCAGCAAAAGGTAGGCGGTGCTGACAGCCACGAACATGGCGTAGAACAGGAACACGCGCTGACGCACCAGCCACCACTGCAGCACATTGCTCAGCGCCACCACCAGCCCTGCCAGCATCAATCCCCCGTACAGGAACATGCCCAGCTGGGCGCTCCAGAAACGGGCCTCGGGGGTGGCAACGGTCGGCGCTGCTGCAACGTTGCCCTCGCTTTCGATGCGCAGGAAGTAACGCTGTCCACCATCAGGGGGGAGACTGACGGGAAAGCTGGAAACGCGATCACGCAAGGCACGGTCTGTCCAGGGCTGGTCATCCCCCAGCGTCACCGCTTGCCAGCTGCCGGCCTCGTACCAATAGAGCGTGATCTGATCCAGGTGCGCGGGAGGGACCGAAAGCACCCGCGTCTGGGCCACTTCGGAAGGATTCGCAAGCTGGAACGTCAGCCAGATGGCTGCGTCGGTGTAACCGGCGCTGAGATCGCCCCGCAACTGCAGGAAGTGCCCCTTGCGCCAGGCATCATGGACGGCTTCCGGAGTCAGCTCCGCGCCCGGATCTTCCAGATGCTGCAGGGATCCTGCCAGCGCGACCACGGGTGCAGTAGTCACGTCCACCGGACGCGCCTCGGCCAGACCGGCCACCATGATCAGCAGCAGGCAGACGCATCCCGGCAGCCTCATTCGCCAGCATTCCTCTCGGGGAGCACATGTCGGGAACGCTGCCGCGCTCCCGACACGTCGGCCACCGCAGGACGGGCAACATGAGCCCGCCATCCGCGGCAGCCGTCAACTTCAGGGATCAGGCACGCGCGAAGTTCTCGGCGGCGAAGTCCCAGTTGATCAGGTTTTCCAGAACGGCTTCCACGTACTTGGGCTTGGCATTGCGATAATCGATGTAGAAGGCGTGCTCCCAGGCATCGATGGTCAGCAGCGGCGTGGCACCGTCACGCATCGGATTGTCGGCGTCATGGCCGCTGACGACCTTCACCTTGCCACCGTCAAGCACCAGCCAGGCCCAGCCGGAACCAAAGTGGGTCTTGACCGCCTCGGCCAGCTCTTCCTTGCACTTGGCAACGCTGCCGAAATCGCGCTCGATGGCGGCCTTCAGATCACCGGAGGGCTCGCCACCACCGTTGGGGGAGAGGGAGTTCCAGTAGAAGGTGTGGTTCCAGATCTGCGCTGCGTTGTTGAAGACACCGCCTGTCGCGGTCTTGATCAGGTCTTCCAGCGACTTGTCCGCTTCGGGGTTGCCTTCGACGGCAGCGTTAAGCTTGTCGACATAAGTCTGATGATGCTTGCCGTAGTGGTATTCCAGCGTTTCCGCACTGATATGGGGTTCCAGTGCGTCCTTGGCATAGGGGAGTGGGGGGAGTTCAAAAGCCATGCAATGCTACTCCTTCCTGTGTGGGTGATCACGACAACTACCCACGATAGGGCAGTCCAGACAACGACCCTTCGTGCCCGCGGCAATCGGGCAGGAGGGCCGGAGCTGCCGCCGGGATGATAAATGGGATTGCCACGCGAGGCGAATCATCCCTCTGGACGGCTGGCCGGGCTGTGGGCGATGCTCTGGTCAAATCATCTGATCAGGGAGTTCACCCATGAGTGACCAGGATGCCACCTACAGAGTCGAGGATGGGGTCGCCATCGTCACGCTCAACCGCCCGGACAAGCTCAACGCCTGGACCGGCGACATGGATGAAGCCGTCTATGCCCACATGCAGGCCGCCAGCGCTGACGATGATGTCCGCATCATCGTGCTGACCGGTGCCGGACGCGGTTTCTGCGCGGGTGCCGACATGGAGAACCTGCAGCGTCTGCAGGCCGGTGGCAGTTCGGGCAGCCAGAGCATGCAGGCAGAACAGATCGACCGCCGCATCAACCGTGATGCTCCGGCAGACTTCGGTGGCCGCTACAACTACTTTCCCGCCGTCCCCAAGCCCGTGATCGGCGCCATCAACGGCGTTACGGCAGGACTTGGCATGGTCATCGCACTGCACTGCGACTATCGCATCTGGTCCCAGAGCGCGCGCATGTCGACCGTGTTCGCCAAGCGTGGGCTGATCGCGGAGTGGGGCATTGCCTGGATCCTGCAGCGTCTGATCGGCCCCGCCCGCAGTGCGGAACTGCTGTTTTCTGCACGTTTCGTCCAGGCCGAGGAAGCCATGCAGATCGGCCTGGCCAATCAGGTCCTGCCTGACGAGGGCTTTCAGGACGCGGTACTGGCTCACGCCCGAGAGCTGGCGCACAGCGTCTCGCCCAGGTCCCAGCGGGTCATGAAGCACCAGCTCTGGCACGACATGTTCAGCAGCCTGTCCGAGTCGGTTGCGCTGGGCTCCAGGGAAATGGTGGCCAGTTTCGATTCAGAGGATTTCCGCGAAGGCCTGGCCCACTTCGTGGAGAAGCGGGCACCGCGTTTCAGCGGCCGCTGAAACGAACAGATTGCAGGCCGGCGGCTGTAGCGGCCGGCCCTGCCTGATCGAGCGCCATCGCTCGCAACCGCCAGACCGCGGCCCTGCGGGCTCGACCCTGCCGCCTGCCTTGACCATAATGGTGGACAGTGACCCGACTTCTGGAGTTTTCGTGACCGAACCTGCCCTCTCCGTCGACGCCGATGCAATGGTCGCGTCGGTCGACAGCCTGCGTTCCGCGCTGGAAACAGAACGCTATATCTGCTCGAACCAGATCGCCACATCAGTCTATCTGGCCTGGCACCTGGGCAAGCCCATACTGGTCGAGGGACCACCCGGGGTCGGCAAGACCGAACTCGCCAAGACGACCGCGCGAATGTTCGCGCTGCCCCTGATCCGCCTGCAGTGTTACGAGGGACTGGACGAGGCCAAGGCACTCTACGAGTGGAAGTACAGCAAGCAGCTGCTCTACATCCAGGTGCTCAAGGAACAGCTGGGCGAAATCATGGCCGGTGCAATCGGGCTGGAAGAATCGGTGGCGCGTCTGCACCAGTTCGGGGATATCTTCTTCTCGGAAGAATTCCTGGAACCGCGACCACTGCTGCAGGCACTGCGGGAAGAACGCGGCAGCGTGCTGCTGATCGACGAGATCGACAAGTCCGATCAGGAATTCGAGTCCATGCTGCTCGAGATCCTGTCCGACTTCCAGGTGTCGATCCCCGAGATCGGGACGGTCAAGGCACGCGCTCGACCACCGCTGGTGTTCCTGACCTCCAACAACACCCGTGAAATCTCCGACGCACTCAAGCGCCGCTGCCTGCACCTGTACATCCCGTTTCCGGATGCAGACCTGGAACAGGCGATCATCCGCGCCCGGGTTCCGGACATCCCCGAGGCGTTGCGGCGTCAGCTGGTGGCATTCGTGCAGGAGCTGCGGGACAAGGACCTGAAGAAGGTACCTGCCATCAGCGAAACCATCGACTGGGCGCGCACCCTGATGCTGCTGCATGCGCAGGCGCTGGAACCGGAGCTGGTCCGAGATACGCTCAACGTCATTCTCAAGTTCCAGGACGACATCGAGAGCGTCACCACCGAGGTGCCCGGCATGACCCAGCGCGCCCGCAACTCTCGCTGATCTTCGAGGTAGCACCCTGGAACGCACGCTTGCCAACTTCATCCGGGCCCTGCGCATGGCCGACGTGCGCGTGTCTACCTCGGAAACGCTCGATGCGTTCCGCACCGCAGAGATCATGGGCTGGCGTGATCGCGACGGCCTGAAGGCCGGGCTGGCGCTGGCCCTGCCCAAGACCGCTGACGAGAAGGCGGCGTTCGACGCCTGTTTCGACCAGTTCTTTCGCTTCGACGACTTCCAGACCTCCGAGCCCGCAGACGAAGACGCCCGCCAGGATGCGGATGCTGCGGAGAGTCCACAGGACGAAAGCGGTTCCGGAGAGCAGGATGGCAATGGCGGACCGGGCCAACCCGGCCAGGGCCGTCAGGCCGAAGGTGGCGGTGGCGGCCAGGGACAGGCCGACGCGGAGGACGCAGAGTCCGAACTGGAAGCGCTGGTCCAGCCGGGCGTGATCAGCGAGGCCCGGTCGGAGCTGGGCCAGCTGCTCATGAGCAACGACTCGAACGCACTTTCGATGGCCATCGCGGATGCCGCCCGAGAGGTGGAACTGGAAGAGATCCGCGTATTCACCCAGAAGGGCATGTACACCCGTCGCATGATGGATGCCATGGGACTGTCCGGTCTGCAGGACGAACTGCGTGACCTGGACCACAGCACATCACTGCCCGACCGCCGGCTGGCCGGCGAACTGCGCCAGCGTCGGGACGGTCTGCGGGAACAGCTGCGCGATTACGTGGAACGCCAGTTCCTGCTGCATGCGGATGCGGACGGTACGCGCCTGCGCCAGGACATGCTGCGCAAGGTTAAGCTGTCGAACGTGGAGCATCGCAACTTTCGACACCTGCGGCTGCTGGTCCAGAAGATGGCCAAGCAGCTGATTGCGGCTCATTCCCGCCGCAGGCGGGTCACCAGGCGCGGCCAGTTGCACGTACCGAAAACGCTGCGCCACAACCTGCGCCACGATGGCGACCTGGTCAGCCTGAAGTGGAAATCGACCCGCATCGATCGCCCGCGCGTCTTCGCCATCTGCGACGTCTCGGGCTCGGTCGCCAACTACGCCCGCTTCATGCTGATGTTCCTCTACTCGCTGGAAGAGGTCCTGCCCAACGTGCGCGCATTCGCCTTCTCCTCCGACCTGGGCGAAGTCACCGACCAGTTCCGGCGCATGGATCTGGAGGCAGCCATCAACCTGACCATGAAGGACTTCAGTGGCGGCTCCACCGACTATGGGCAGGCATTCGAGGACTTCGACCGCCTGGCGGGCAGTGATCTGGATTCGCGCTCGACCCTGATCATTCTGGGGGATGCGCGCAATAACTACGGCAATGCCCGCACCGAGCTGCTGCGCCGGTTCAGGGACCGCAGCAAGCGCGTCATCTGGCTGAATCCGGAACCGGAGCACGCCTGGGGCTCCGGGGATTCGGAAATCCGTCGCTATCAGGCCCATGTCCACCAGGTCGCCACCTGCAATTCGCTAATGCATCTGGAACGTGTAGTCTCGGAACTGTTGCGCAGCACATCGTGACCTACACGGGCTCTATCGCGGGCACCACAGCGCAGAAGCCCCAGCCATGATCCGTTTTCTGGAGCATTCAGCGGCCACCCCTCCGGCACTCGATGGCAGTCACGACAGCCTGCTGGTGGCCCTTTCCTTTGCCGTGGCCTGGCTGGCGGCACTGGCAGCTGTCGTGCTGCTGGAACGCATCCAGAATGCGGAAACAGCAGCACGACAACGCAGCTGGCTGGCGTTCGGTGCGACCATCCTGGGAATCGGCATCTGGAGCCTGCACTTCATCGGCATGCTCGCCTTCGAGCTGCCGGTGGAAGTGTCCTACCGGCTCGACCTGACACTGGTGTCCGTGTTGCCGGCCATCGCAGGCAGCGCGGTCGCGCTGAAGATCCTGTCCAGACGTCACGGCAACCATCTTCAGCCCATGCTGGGGGGCACTGTTTTCGGGCTCGGCGTAGGCATCATGCACTATCTGGGCATGGCCGCCATCGACGGCCCGGTCGAACTGGCCTATGAACCGGTCATGTTCACGGCTTCGCTCTTGATGGCCATCGGCCTGGGGATCCTGGCCCTGTATGCCTACCTGCTGGGTCGCGCCCGGCCCGGCAACCTCTCGCTCCGCAATCTCTCCGTGGCCGCCATCATGGCGCTGGCGGTGAGCGCCATGCACTACACGGCCATGCATGCAGCAGTGTTCACCAGCACGGTGGAAGGGCTGCCGGCAGCAGGCGTCAGCAGCGGGTGGCTGGCCTACGCGGTCAGCATCGGCACCACCATGATCATGGTTGGCACGTTCGCTGCAGTGCTGCTGGATCGGCGGTTGCAAACGGAATCCGTGCATCGTGACATGTCCAGGGAACAGCTGCTCGAGGTCATCGACGCGATTCGCGACGGCGTGGTGCTGATGGACCACCATGACCGGGTACTGCTGAGCAACCGCGCCCTGAGCGAGATGACCGGCTACAGTCAGGCAGAACTGCTGGGCGAACCCATCTACCGGATCCAGTACGCAGAGGATCCGCAGGCTGTGCTGGCCGAGGCCGAGGCAGCGCTGGAGTCGGTGGGCAGCTGGCAGGGCGAGCTGCAGGGTCGACGCAAGGACGGTTCGATCATGCCCATCCGCGTGACCGCAAGCCGGGTGCGCTACTCGCGTTCTTCGGTGCCCCATTTCATTGCCACGGTAGCCGACATCAGCGAACAGCAGGCGGCCGCGGCCCGCATTCGCCACCTGGCCTATCACGACTCCCTGACCGACCTGCCCAACCGGCGCCTGCTACTGGAGCAGCTGCAGCAACTGCGACAGGCGGGAAGCAGCACCCATGCCCTGCTGCTGATCGATGCAGACAACTTCAAGGCTCTCAATGATTCGCTGGGACAGTTTCGGGGCGACCTGTTCCTGCAGCAGGTCGCCCTGCGCCTGCTGCAGCACGCGCCCGCAGACCGGGTGGCGCGCCTTGGCGGCAACGAGTTCGCGCTGCTGCTTGCCGAAGCGCCCGGCGAACCGAGTGCGTTGCATGAAGCAGTCCAGTCGCTGCGCGACACGCTGGAAGCCGAGTACGATCTGCATGGCAGTCGCTACCGATCCGAATTCAGCATCGGCATTGCACTCGCGATGGATGCCCGCAACGAACCAGAGCGGCTGATCATGGCTGCGGGCCTCGCCCTGCAGGCGGCCAAGCGCGCCGGTGGTCAGCGAGACCACTGGTTCACGCCAGCACTGGCGGAAACTGTCGCGAACCGTCTCAAGCTGGAGGCAGACCTGCGCGAGGCCATCAGCAGCGGCAGTATCGAGCTGCACTACCAGCCGCAGGTAGAGGCCGACGGCCGGGTGATCGGGGCGGAGGCGCTGGCGCGCTGGCAGCATCCGGAACGGGGCAATGTGCCGCCGGGGGAATTCATCCCGCTGGCAGAGGAAAACGGCCTGATCATCGCCCTCGGCAATGCCCTGCTTGAACAGGCCTGCGTTCAACTTGCAGCATGGCGCGACGACCCGGTGCTGAGGCAACTGCAGCTGGCCGTGAACGTGAGTCCACGCCAGTTCCAGCACCCGTTCTTTGCCGAGGAACTGATGGCGCTCATGAAACGGCACCAGGTACCGCCGGGGCGCCTGACCATCGAGATCACGGAGAACCTGCTGATGGAGGATGTCGCCGCCACACAGGCCACGATGCGACAGCTGCAGGCTGAAGGCGTGGGATTCTCCCTGGACGACTTCGGCACTGGCTATTCATCGCTTGCCTACCTGAAGCAGCTGCCCTTCGACAGCGTCAAGATCGACGTCTCCTTCGTGCAGGATCTGCCCGACGACAGCAACAGCGCTGCCATCGTGCGCACCATCATTTCTCTGGCTCAGGTCCTGCAGCTGCGAGTGGTCGCCGAAGGGGTGGAACGCGACAACCAGCAGGCGTTTCTGCTTGCCCATGGCTGCCAGACCTTTCAGGGTTTTCTGTTCGGGCGCCCCACCCCCAGCGAGGCGTTTGCAGAATTCGCCCTCGCCCATGGCGCTCCGTCGACCGCCGCGCCAGGGGACGATGCCTGATGCGGCCGCACCTGCCCACCCTGATCCTGCTCGCTAGTCTGCTGGTCATGCCGGTCGCTCAGGCCCGTCTGCTGGACGCGGTGGATGCCGACCGGCGCAGCATCACCCTGCTGCTGGAACAGGACCCGCCTCAGCTGGATTCAAGTCGCACCACGGACGCCATCAGCATTCGCATTCTCGGCCATACCATGGAAGGGCTGACCCGCTACGATGCGGACAACAGACTGATTCCGGGCGTAGCGAAGCGCTGGCGCGTCGACGAAGAGGGCGCCACTTTCTGGCTGCGCGAGGACGCCCGCTGGAGCGATGGCGAGCCAGTCACGGCCCATGATTTCGTCCATGCCTGGCAGCGCGCCCAGGACCCGGCGACCGCCTCTGAATACGCGTACATCATGTACGGAATCGAGAACGCGGAGGCAATCAACAACGGCGAGGCCGCACCCGATACCCTGGGCGTCGAAGCCATTGGCGATCACGAATTGCAGGTGCGATTTGCCAGGCCGGTCCCCCACTTCGACCGGCTGGTGGCTTTTGCCTCGTTTCTCCCCAAGCGCCAGGACTTCATCGAGCGCCATGGCGACCGCTACGCCAGCAGTGCCGAGACCCTGCTCGCCAACGGTCCCTTCCGGATGAGCCGCTGGGATCGAGGCGCGCGACTGACGCTGGAGCGTAACCCCTACTACTGGGCCGCAGACGAGATCTGGCTGGAACGGATCGATTTCGGCTACATCACCTCCGATACCCGCGCCGCACTGAACCTGTTTCGCGACAACAAGATCGCCATGGCGGGCCTGGACGCCGACACCATGCTCAATGCCCTGCAGCAACGCTGGCGCATTCATCGTTTCGACGACGGCGTCCTGTTCTACATCGACTTCAATCACCGCCCGGAACGCATGACTCGCAATCGCAACCTGCGCAAGGCGCTGGCGCTGACGTTCGATGCCAACGAGTTCGTCAACCGTGTCGTCGCCACTCCCGGCATGCGCCCGGGTGTGAGCCTGTTTCCGCGCTGGCTGCCTGGCGTGGATGGGCTGCTGCGCGATGAAGTGCCTCCAGCTCAGCGGGAGGTGGATCTGGAGCGTGCCCGCGCACACCTGGAAAAGGCCAGAGAGGAGCTGGGCGTCGACCAGTTGCCCCCCATCGTGCTGCTGACCGGCGACAGCCCGACTGCCAACCGACAGGCGGAATACCTGCAGTCCCTGTGGTCACAGACCCTGGGACTGGAAATCCGCATCGATACCCAGATCTTCCGGCAGCGCCTCGCGAAGATGAGCGCCGGCGACTACGATCTGGTCCTTGCCGGATGGGGCCCGGACTATGCCGACCCGCTCACCTTCGGTGATCTGTATGCCTCCTGGAACCAGAACAATCGCGCCCGCTACCACAACGAGGAGATGGATCACTGGGTGGACGTGGCCCGCAACAGCCTGGATCCGGAAGAGCGCGTGCGCGCGTTCGGCGAGATCCAGCGCATCATTCACGAGGACGTGGTCATGATCCCCACCTACGAACGCGGCGTCATCTACGTCCTGCATCCGCGTCTGGAAGGCGTCATCCGTCGCCAGATCAGCCCCGACCCCGACTTCACCCGAGCGAGGATCCGGTGATGCTGCGCTATACGGGCCGACGGCTGCTCCAGGGCGTGATCACCATCTGGTTCATTGCCACCGCGACCTTCATCGCCATGCACATGGTTCCAGGTGACCCGCTGACCGGAGACCGCGCCACCAGCGAAGTCATTCGCGCCAACCTGGAAGCCCGCTACGGGCTGGATCGGCCGGTATTCCCGGACCAGTACTTCATCTATCTGGGCAACATGCTGCAGGGCGATTTCGGCATCTCGTTCACCCAGCAGAACCGCAGCGTCAACGACATCATCCGTGAAGCCTTCCCGGTCTCTGCCCAGCTGGGCGTGCTGGCGCTGGTGTTTGCCGCCCTCGGCGGTATTCTTTTTGGTGCGCTGACGGCACTCAACCGCAATCGCCTGCCCGACATGATCATCATGTTCATGGTGATCCTGGCCATCTCCATCCCGAGTTTCGTGTTCGCCGCCCTGGCCCAGCTGGGTCTGGTGGGCCTGAACAATCTGTTCGGTGTCAGCCTGCTGCCCGTGGCCGGCTGGGGCAGCCTGCAGCACATGCTGATGCCCGCACTGGTACTGGGGCTCGGCACCATGGCTTTCCTGACCCGGCTGATGCGCTCGTCGATGCTGGAGGTGGTCAACACGGACTACATCCGCACGGCAAGGGCCAAGGGGGTGCCGCCCTGGCGCATCTTCTGGCGCCATCAGCTGCGCAACGCCGTCCTGCCACTGCTCACCGTACTGGGCCCTGCCATCGCGTCCATCACTACCGGTGGCTTCGTGGTCGAACTGGTCTTCGCCATCCCCGGCCTGGGCCGGACCTTCGTCGAGGCCGTCCAGCAACTGGATTACACCCTGATCATGGGAACTACTGTCTTCTACGGTGCCTTCCTGGTGCTCATGGTGATCCTGGTCGATCTGCTCTACAGCTGGGTGGATCCGCGGGTGCGGCTGTCATGAACAGGCCACAGCCTTCCTCTGCGCCCCAGCTGGGCCCGGCCGACTTCCAGCCGGCATCGAAGGCGCGGCAGGCCTTCGGTCTGCAGCCCCGACCTGCACCAGGTTACTGGCGCGACGCCTGGCAGCGGCTGCGGCGCAATCGCGGCGCCATGTTCTCGCTCTGGCTGCTGATCGGCCTGTGCGTCTTCACGCTGATCGGACCACTGCTGTGGACGGTGGACCCCTATGCGCAGAACATGGACCGGATCTCGCAGCCGCCCTCGCTGGGCGCCACTACCAGGCTGGTGGAACGGGGCAGGCAGTGGCAGCCCCCGGTGGCCGAGCACTGGCCGGAAGGCCCGGCAGCGGCCCGGCTGAGTCAGCCCGATCGTCCCGAGTTGCCGGCACCCGAGACCCTGGAAGTCGTCGACGATCCCCACACCCTTTCGGTACGCCTGCGCTGGTCGCCGGTCGAGCACGCTGCGGGCTACCAGATCTATCGGAACACCTACCGTCCAGTCAGCATCAACGAACTGGGTCTGCCACTGGGCGATACCTGGCGCGGCAACGAGATCGGCTTCGAGGATCAGCTGGCACTGGCACCGGTCACCTACTGGTACTCGATCACGGCCACCGATGGCGAAAGGGAATCGGAGCAGTTCATCAGCATTCCGGTTTCTGTCGACCAGGCCACCACCATCGACAATGCCCTGGCCCGCGGCTGGATCCCGTCCCGGGACGCGGTCCAGCCCGGCGACCAGGTCTCGATCCCCGCCGCCCCGCTGGGCACCGACTATCTGGGCCGGGACATGCTGGCCCGGCTCATGCACGGCGCACGCACATCGCTTTTCATCGGCATTGTCGCGCCCTTGCTGTTCGTGGGCCTGGGCACGTTCTACGGTGCCCTCTCGGGACTGGCTGGCGGCCGCGTGGACGACCTGATGATGCGACTGGCCGACTTCGTCATCGCGCTGCCGTTCCTGCTGTTCATGATCCTGTTCCGGGTCGCCGCAGGCATAGGCCCCGGGGAAAGCGGCATCGGCCCGCTGCTGGTGGCGCTGGTGGTGCTCTCATGGCCGGCCACGGCACGCCTGGTGCGAGGTCAGATCCTGCAGTTGCGCGAGGAACAGTACATCCAGGCCGCGCGGCTGATGGGCGCCAGCCGCAGCTACCTGATCCTGCGTCACATGCTGCCCAATACCCTGGGGGTGGTGCTGGTCTCGCTGACCTTCGCGATTCCCACTGCAATCTTCACGGAAGCCTTCCTGTCTTTCATTGGCATGGGGGTTGCTGCCCCGGTCCCGTCCTGGGGTTCCATGAGCAACGAAGGCCTGCGCAGCATGCTCACCGCCCCCCACGAACTGATCTTTCCGGCACTGCTGATCAGCCTGACGGTGCTGGCCTTCAACCTGCTCGGTGACGGGCTGCGCGATGCGCTGGATGCCCGCATGCGCGCCAGGGAATAGTGAAGAGGCATGGCATGAGCAAGCTGCTGCTGGATGTCCAGGATCTGGAAGTCGCCTTCGAGACCGGTCGCATGCCGGTCCAGGCGGTGCGCGGGGTCAGCTTTCAGGTCCACGAGGGCGAGACGCTGGCCATCGTCGGCGAGTCGGGCTGCGGCAAGTCGGTCACCCTGCAGGCGCTGTTCGGACTGATGCCATCGCCCCCGGGACAGGTTACTGGCGGTACTGCCCGTTTCCGCGAGACCTCGTTGCTGGACCTGAGCGAACGGCAGATGAACCGTATTCGCGGGCGCCGGGTCGGCATGATCTTCCAGGATCCCATGAGCGCGCTCAATCCGACCATGCGCATTGGTGACCAGATCGTCGAATCACTGCGCATCCATCGGCGCCTGAGCCTCCGTGCTGGACGGCAACAGGCCATTGCACTGCTGGAACAGGTGCGTATTGCCGATGCAGCCACCCGGGCACGCCAGTACCCGTTCGAGTTTTCCGGCGGCATGCTGCAGCGCGCCATGATAGCGCTGGCGCTGGCCTGCGAGCCCGAGCTGCTGGTGGCAGACGAGCCGACCACCGCACTCGACGTCACCATTCAGGCCCAGATCCTGTCGCTGCTGCAGAGCCTGCAGCGCAGCCATGGCATGGCCATCGTGCTGGTGACCCACGACCTGGGCGTAGTCGCGCGCATGGCCGACCGAGTGGCCGTCATGTATGCAGGACAGATCGTGGAAACCGGCTCGGTACGCGACGTCTTTCATGCTGCCAGCCACCCCTACACGGAAGGGCTGCGCCAGGCCACGCCCAGCAACCGCACGGGAGGTCGCCAGCCGCTGCGCGCCATCGAGGGCACACCCCCGGACCTGTCCGAACCGCCGGCAGGCTGCGGCTACTACGCCCGCTGTCCGCACGCCATGCGCGTGTGCGAAACGCACCCACCACCGGAGTTCCAGCCGTCCGCCTCCCAGCGAGCACGCTGCTGGCTGCATCATGACCTGGCACCCCGAATCGATCTGACGCAGCCCGCAACCACCGGAACCGGCAGCCATGAGTGAACCCCTGCTTCAGATCGACGGTCTGCACCGCCATTTCGCCACCGGCCGCCACAGCCTGCGCGCAGTGGACGGCGTATCCATGACCCTGGAGCGCGGCGAGGTGATGGGACTGGTAGGAGAATCGGGCTCGGGCAAGTCGACTCTGGGCCGTGCCCTGGTAGGACTCACCGACAAGACCGCCGGAAGCGTCACCTTCGACGGCACGCGCCTGCCGGCAAGATACCGCAACCGGGACTTCCGGCGCTGGTCACGCCACATGCAGATGATCTTTCAGGATCCCTACTCGTCCCTGAATCCGCGCATGACGGCTGGCGAGATCATTGCCGAGGGCCTGCGACTGCACCCGGAACGACTCGGCCGCCGGGAGATCAGTCGCGCGGCCGCAGCCTGGCTGGAACGCGTGGGCCTGTCTGCCTCTCATGCCGGTCGCTATCCGCACGAATTCTCCGGTGGTCAGCGCCAGCGCATCGGTATTGCTCGTGCACTCTGCCTGCGCCCCAGATTCGTGGTCTGCGACGAACCCATTTCCGCGCTGGATGTCTCGGTTCAGGCGCAGATCGTGACCCTGCTCGATGCCCTGCAGCAGGAGTTCGACCTGACGCTGCTGTTCATTGCCCACGACCTGTCCATGGTCCGCTACGTGTCCGACCGGATCAGCGTGATGTATCTGGGCCAGATCGCGGAGACCGGCCCGGCGGATGACGTGTTCTTCGAACCCCTGCACCCCTACACGCAGGTGCTGGTGGCGTCCAATCCGGAACCCGACCCTGATCTGGAGGCTGCCCGGTTGCGCGTGGACGTGAGCGGTGAACCGCACGGCCAGCTTGACGCGTCGGCGGGCTGCCGCTTCGCCCCGCGTTGCCCACGCGCCATGCCCATCTGCCACGAACGCACCCCGGAACTGATTCCGGTGCGCGACCTGGATGGTCAGGGAAGTCGACAGGTCGCGTGCTTCCTCTACAGGGAGGACTGAACCTTCGCCCTGTTGCGCTTCAGAAAGGTGCGCAGCCGTGCGAGAATTGCCGCCGTTTTCCATCTGACGGAGCGGACCCACCGATGAAGCGCATCTTGCTGTGGCTGGCGCTGGGAAGTGTGCTGTTGGCAGGCTGCGGACCAGTCATCGTTGCGGACGACGCCCGCAAGCGCGAGCTCGTCAAGCGCAAGCACACCGAACTCTGGTCCCGGGGCAATCTGGAACAGCTGGATCGCTGGGTCGCCGCGGACTTCATCGGCCGCTTCCCCGGTGGCACGGTGGAAGGTCGAAATGCGCTGGCAGCCTACATCAGTGCCCATCGGGAGCGTTTCCCCGACTGGGAGGCTCACGTCGAACAGGTGATCGTGGAGGGCAACCGGGTCGCGGCACGCGTGCGCATCGAGGGCCTGGAAATCGGCATTACCCAGGGCGTGTTCTACGAGTTCGAGCGGGGTCGCATTGTCCGCCAGTGGCTCTACTCGGATCCCTACCCGGGACTGCATGACACCTGAGTTGCAGTGACCGTAACCTCATTTCGGGGTCGGGGGTGGTCCATGGCAAACAGCTGGCCCTGCAGCCGTGCCAGCCACAGCTGACCTTCCACGGTGTAGCCTAGCCAGTCGAGCAGTGCGCCCATCTCCGGCAACAGATGCCTGCGGACATCATCAAGGAATCTTCGAGCGGCCTCTTCCGGCCCTGTCAGCTCGGTGGCAGTTGTCAGTCCGGCCTCCTGCAGCTGTCGGTAGTATCTGGGCATACGCTGCCGCCAGCGCGGGTCACCCGCCTGGGCAATGATCCGGGACGCTGCCAGCAGGCCACCCTCGCCAGAAAGAGGCACGCGCCTGCCCTGTGGCAGCGGAAAGTCGAGCGCTTCCAGCAGATCGATGATCCGCTCACAGTCGAACTCGGGCTCGGCATGCAGATGCCAGTGCACGAATGCCTGGCTGCGCGTCCGGAATACGGGCTGCAGACACCCATCGGTCATGCCATGTGACAGGGTGAAGCGGGTACCCGACCGGTCGGCAACCAGATCGGCACCATCATCGCCGGGAAGAGCACCGCGCACGAAGCCGGTATGTGCGCACAGCGCAGCCGCAATCAGCTGCAGCCAGTCACGCACGGACAGATCCCCACGCGCCAGCTGGCGCCCCTCCAGCAGGCAAAGCAGCACCTCGCAGGCGTGCAGCGTGCCTTCCAGATTGGTGTAGAGCGCATCGCTGCGGGCGGTGTGCACCAGCGCCCGCCGGGCCACGCGCTCAAGCCCATGGCGCGCAGAGGCCGAAGCCTCGGGAAAGATGCGCTGCAGGCGCTCGGTCAGGTGGACCAGGTAAGCGTCGATCAGCATGTCTGCGGGACGAAACATGAGCTTCGCTTCCCTTGTGGTTGGTTATCCTTGCTGCAGGCCGGGATGGATCGCTGCCGCTGCGCCGGCCTCAAGCTGCTTCTGTTCCTGACTGAACACGTGAGCGTACAGGCTGGCCAGCCAGTCGCGACCGGCACGGGTACGCTGCAGGCAGCGGATTCCAGGCTCGATGTGCTCGCGAACCATGGTCCAGAAGAACTCGGGATAGCTGTCTCGCAACGAGTCCGGAGAGCTGTTGCCCATGCGCGCATTGGCCCCGGTCTCCTCGAATTCGTAATAGAGGGCGGGCAATTTGCGCGGATAGTCGGTATCGGCGAGCTGCCCGATCAGATCCGCCGCCTGCACCAGCACGGCCCAGTCAGCGGCATCGCTCGGCCCGCCGTTGGCTGGAACCGGGAAACGGGTGTACTCGATGGCAGCCGCCACCAGCGGGCCATCAATCAGCGGGTGATCGGCAAACTGGGTGCGCACGAACAGTTGCCCGCGCTCGATATGGTAGGGCGTCAGGAAGGCATCGGTCGCTCCCGCAGGAATGGTGACGCTGTCACCGTCGAACCCGGTGACGGCCACGTCATCCCCGTCGCCCGGGCAGATACCCCGCACGTAGCCGATATCGTGACAGAGCAGTGCGACGGTGAAATGCAGCCAGTCCGATGCGCTGACCCTGCCGGCCGCCAGTGCGCGTCCGCGCAGGATCTCCTGACCCACAAGCGTCACCAGCATGGTGTGTTCGACATCGTGGTAGAACGCATCGGAGCGCTCGATTGTCTCCACCGCCATGGCGGCCACGGCACGGGCTGCATCCCGATATTCAATGGCGGTCCCGGCACCGAGCAGCTCCGCATGGATGCTGTCCAGCCTTTCCAGGAACGTTGTTGTCAGGATTGCCGTCGAATCGAAACTCATCAGGCTGCTCCCTTGCTCTGCCGCCAGCGGCCGCCAGACATCTGCTGCACCCCCCGTACGGCCTGCCCTCCATGGCACCGTTCAATCACTGACGAGACTCCGGACGGATACGCCCACGGAACGAGCATGCCACGCTGCAACAGCGGCAACTGTGACATACAGCACAGGGGGCGGGGCAAGCTCCCGGCAACTCATGCAGGTGTCTTGGAGGGGACGGCAATCTCGTCAGCCTGCAGCCGCGCCCACTTGGCCGCCATGCGCATCACGCTGGCATCCTCGGTGATGCCGGGAAGATCCCGCATCGACACCCACGCCAGGGCTCTGGATTCGGCATTGCCGCGTACATCCAGACTCGGCGCCCGGAACGCGTAGCGGACATCGAAGTGCAGGTGCTCCGGCTCGCCCTTGCGCGCCGGAATACTGTGTATGTCCAGATCAAAGGGAATCGGGGCGGCCGCCAGGTCTTCTTCGGAACGCCCGACGCCAGCCACGGTCAGTCGCTGCAGCGTGGGCAGTCCGGACTCTTCCAGGCCTTCGCGTTCGGCCACCTGCCATGGTCTCGGATCGCCATCCGCGTGCCCCCCGAGCTGGATCCACAGATCCAGCTTGCGATGATGCATGAGCAGTACCGAGGCCCCATCGGGCGCCACGATCCAGGCCGAACCGGTGACATGTCCTGGCGCGGCCAGTTCACGCTGAAAGCAGTCCCGGTATCCGCGCACGAATTCCCTGAATCGAGCCACTGTATCGGCTTCTTCCGGGTAGCGAACGGCATAGGCATCCAGTGCCTGCAGCAACGGTTGCCGATGCATGTCAGACGGTAGCCCTGCGAGGGCGCTCGAGCTCGAAAAGGGCCGCCAGCTGGTCGGTCATGGCGTCACCCAGCTGGTCTGCATCGGTGATCGTTACCGCACGACGATAATGGTGAGTGACGTCATGGCCGATACCGATCGCGACCAGTTCCACCGGCGAACCGGTCTCGATCTGCTCGATGGCATATTTCAGGTGCCTTTCCAGGTAGTTGCTGGGATTCACCAGCAATGTCGAGTTGTCTACCGGCAGGCCGTCGGAGATCACCATCAGCACCTTGCGCTTCTCTGGCCTGGAGACGATCCGGTTGTGGGCCCAGATCAGAGCCTCGCCATCGATGTTCTCCTTGAGCAGATCCTCTCGAAGCATCAGGCCCAGATTGCGGCGCGCCCGCCGCCAGGGGTCGTCTGCAGCCTTGTAGATGATGTGCCGGAGGTCATTCAGTCGACCGGGATCGGCCGGCTTGCCAGCTGCCAGCCACTGCTCGCGCGCCTGCCCGCCACGCCAGGCGCGCGTGGTGAAGCCGAGAATCTCGACCTTGACTGCGCAACGCTCAAGCGTTCGCCCCAGAATGTCCGCACACATGGCGGCAATACCGATGGAGCGACCGCGCATGGAACCGGAGCTGTCGATCAACAGCGTCACGACCGTGTCCCGGAACTCGGTTTCCCGCTCCTGCTTGTAGGCAAGCGGATTGCCCGGATCGGCCACCACGCTCGCCAGTCGACTGGTATCGAGGATGCCCTCTTCCAGATCGAAGTCCCAACTGCGGTTCTGTTTCGCCATCAGTCGCCGCTGAAGCCGGTTCGCCAGCCGCGAGGTCGCCAGCTGGACCGATTGCAGCTGCTGATCCAGCAGGGCGCGCAGGCGTTCCAGCTCGCCGGGCTCGCAAAGCTCTGCCGCCGGCACCACTTCGTCGAACTCGCGAGTATAGGCCTTGTAGTCCACATCGACGCGAATGCGCCCGGCCTGGTCCCGGGTATCCGGCTCCTGGTCCTGGCCATCGTCCATGGTGTCCTCTTCGCCGGCCTCCTGATCGGCGTCGAATTCCATCAGCGCGGACTGACCATCCTCGCTCTCCTCGCTGAACCGCTCGTCTTCCAGCGCCACATCCTGGGGCTCGGGGTCGCCGCTGCCTTCCAGCTCGTCCTGGCTGTCCTCGCCCTCGTCATCCCCCGACAGGTCCTCCGGTGGATCCTCGAGCTCGGCCCCCAGACCCAGATCCGAAATGAGTTCGCGAGAAATCTTCCCGAAGTGCTCCTGATCATCGATCAAGGCCGCCATGGCTTCCAGATCGCCGGCAGCGCGTTCCTCGATCCACTCGCGCCAGGGCGCCACCACCTGACTGGCAGCTTCCGGCAGCGGCCGGCCGGTCAGGCGCTCGCGCAGCAGCAGTCCCACGGCCAGTCCGAGTGGCGCCTCGTTGCGAGTCTGCACACCGTCCAGCGCCGCACGGCGACAGTCACTTTCAAGGCTGGCATCAAGGTTGGCCGCAACCCCCTTCATGCGGCGCGCCCCAAGGGCCGCAATCCGGGCGTCTTCCACCGCCTCGTACAGTTCCTGTGCCACTCCGGCTCCGGGACGCAGACGCGCATGCAGCGCCTCGTCATGGTGAGCAATGCGCAGGGCCAGGGAATCGGCCACACCTCGCAACGCCGCGATCTCTTCGGCCGACGCACCGACCGTAGGCATGGGCACACGGGCACGCTGGCCACGCAGACTCGGCGTGCCCTGACCGAAGCTCACTTCCAGGTCTTCATTACCGGACAATGCGCGCATGGTGGCGACGGTGGCGCGCTTGAAGGGTTCGACCAGCAGGGCCTCTTCGGCCTGACGCCCAGCGCCCCCGGAACCCGAGTCCTGGTCCACCATCAGCCAGCTGCCTGCAGCGTCAGCCCCTGAGTGGCGTCGCCGAGATCCTCGCCCATGCAGCGCTGGTAGTACTCGGCAACGATCGGTCGCTCGGTCTCGTCACACTTGTTGAGGAAGGTCACCCGGAACGCGAATGCCACATCATCGAAGATGGTGGCGTTCTGGGCCCAGGAGATCACCGTGCGGGGCGACATGACCACCGACAACTCGCCACTGATGAAGCCCTTGCGGGTCAGGTCCGCCAACGCCACCATGGACCGCGCCAGCGCCTCGCCATCATCACGGGCCTGCAGTTCCGGAACCCGCGCCAGGACGATGTCGGTCTCTGCATCCTGAGGCAGGTAGTTGAGCGTGGTCACGATGTTCCAGCGATCCATCTGGCCCTGGTTGATCTGCTGGGTGCCGTGATAGAGACCGGTGGTATCGCCCAGCCCGACGGTGTTGGCCGTCGCGAACAGCCGGAACGACGGATGCGGCCGGATGACCCGGTTCTGATCCAGCAGGGTCAGCTTGCCTTCCAGCTCCAGCACCCGCTGAATGACGAACATCACGTCCGGCCGGCCAGCGTCGTACTCGTCGAACACCAGCGCCACCGGATGCTGCAGTGCCCATGGCAGCATGCCTTCCCGGAACTCCGTCACCTGCTTGCCGTCTTCCAGAACGATGGCGTCCTTGCCGATCAGGTCGATTCGACTGATGTGGCTGTCCAGGTTGATGCGGATGCACGGCCAGTTGAGTCGCGCCGCCACCTGCTCGATGTGGGTCGACTTGCCGGTACCGTGATAGCCCTGAACCAGCACCCGTCGGTTGTGGGCAAAGCCTGCCAGAATGGCGAGCGTTGTCTCGCGATCGAACTGGTAGGCCGGATCCAGATCCGGCACGTATTCGGTGCGACGACTGAAGGCGGGCACCTCCAGATCGAGATCGATACCGAACAGCTCCCGCACCGATACCCGGGTATCAGGCCGGCTTTCAGTGGACAACGCAGTTTCGTGCACAGTCATAACTTCCTCGTGGGCGGGTCCAGAGCGCTGCAAGGCTGTCGGATCCCCAGCTGCCAGTGGCCGGCGCAGTGGATCATTTCGCGTTCGACAGGCTCCCTGTTCCCGACTGCAGTGACCTGAAAGAAACATGACCGTCATGGCGATCATTCCTTGACCGTACAGCTTAACCAAAGAAGGCGGTACAGCCCACACCTGAGCGAGCGGTGTTATCATCCAGCGCCGCACTGTCGGCACGATCGCGGCCGCAGCCAGAACCCAGTCACAGCATCAGGGAGTCGACCTCATGCCCAGCATCTATCTAGTCCGCCACGGCAAGGCCGCCGCAGGCTGGGACGGCCATCCGGACCCGGAACTCGACCCGCTGGGCGTGACCCAGGCACGCCTTGCCGCCGACCTGCTGGCACCGCTGGGCCCGATGGCCATTCATACCAGTCCGCTGGCACGCGCCCGGCAGACTGCGGAGCCTCTTGCAGAAGCCTGGGAAATCACCCCGAAGGTCGAACCGCGGGTGGCGGAAATTCCGTCACCATCTGACGACCTGCGCGAGCGAGCCGCCTGGCTGCGGGAAGCGATGACAGGCCGCTGGAGCGACCTGTCCGATCGGCATCAGGCCTGGCGCGCCGCCTTGATCGCCTATCTGCAGGGTCTGAAGGAGTCCACCGTGGTGTTCTCTCACTTCATTGCCATCAATGCGGCTGTGGGTCACGTCAACGGTGACGACCGACTGGTCTGTTTCCGTCCCGACAATGCCTCGATCACGGAACTTGCCTGCGAGAACGGCAACCTGAGCCTGGTGGAACTTGGCAACGAGGCCGACACGGAAGTGCGTTAGGGGTGACCTTCCAGCCAGGTGCGGGCGCGCAGGGCAAGAGGTGTGGTCCGCACCCCGGCCAGGCGCAGTACCAGCCGATCCAGTTCATCCCAGGGGTCCAGCGCCAGCAGCCCCTTGGCAGCCTGATCCACAAGCGCCAGATCCCGCAGCGCTCCTTCCACCAGCGACAGCGACAGCCGCTGGGCAGCACGCTGCAGCAACGCCTGCCGCGGACGCGGCAGGCGCAGTCGGGACAGGGCATCCTCGCCCTGCTGTCGCGCCCGCAGCAGTTCCGCCAGTTGCCGGAGGTTCCACGCCAGCGGACCGACGATCGCCAGCGGCTCCAGACCTTCCTGACGCAGCGTCGCCAGCATCCGATGGCTCTGCTCTGCGCGTCCTGACAGCATCTGTTCCGCCAGCTCGAACGCGGTGTAGCGGGCATCATCGTCAAATTCCGCAGTCAGTTCGGTCAGCGTCCAGGGGGTTTCGCGTTCGCTCAGGGCCAGCCGATTGACAGCCTGAGCAGCTGCCAGCGGATTGCCCTCCACCCGTTCCAGCAACGCTGCCAGCGCGTCGGCGTCCAGCGCCACCCCGGCGCGGCGCAGGCGCTGTTGCAGCCAGGCGGGAAAGCCGTGCAGATCGAGTGGCCAGACCGGCAGATGCACGCCCGGCTCCACCAGTGCCCGATACCACTTGCTCTGGGTCTGGCGAGCTTCCAGACGCGGCATGAGGACAAGCAGCAGGTCACCTTCCGGAGGCCGCTCGGCCCAGGCGGTCAGCGCCCGGGCACCTTCCTGGCCCACGGCCGCGCTGCTGCAACGCAGTTCCACCAGCCGCCGAGTTCCGAACAGGGACAGGTTGCTGGCCGCTTCCTGCAGCTCCTGCCAGCTGAACCCCGGCTCCACATGCAGGACCAGCCGCTCGTCCACCCCGGCAGCCCGGGCAGCCGCACGGACCGCGTCGGCCGCTTCCTGCTGCAACAGGGGCTCATCACCACTGATCAGGTAGATCGGATCAAGCGCCTTGTTCAGCCGTGCCTCAAGCTCCTCGGGCTGCCGCAGACGCATGGCGTCAGCGCCGTCTGCCCACTGCAGAGCTGGCGCTGAGAACGCGCCGGGCAAGCTCCTGGCGCAGCTCCTCGCGCAACCGCGACTCTTCCTGGCTGGAACCGAGCAGTCGCTGACTGTCGCGCCGCAGCACTGCATCCGCAGTGATGGTGCGCGCAGGAATCAGCACCCGGCCATCCGAGCCAAGCAGCTCGAATTCCACCGACCCGATCAGCTCATACTCTGCCGTACGTGCATCGGCAGTGAGACTGAGCGGCCTGCGGTCCCAGTCCTCACCCAGAATGCGCAGCACACGGCGATCATCGGACCGGGCCGCTGCCGGCACACCGCGCAGCTTCATTTCCTGCTGCACCTGCCAGGCCATGCCACTGCTTCCGAGCGCAGTGGCATCCAGCACATACATGTCCTCCAGATTGGCCACATCCAGCGTGCCGGCCGGGCGAAACCCGCAGCCAGCCAACAGCATTGCAAGCAGGACGATTGCCAGGACTCTCAGCTTCATCAACGGCATTCCAGTCAGCCGACAACCAGGTTGACCAGCTTGTCGGGTACATGAATCAGCTTTCGCAGGGTCTTGCCCGCTGCGAATCGCTGCACGTTCTCGTCGGCCAGCGCGGCCTCCTGCACGGTGGCATCGTCGGCACCGGCGGCAACCAGAATCTTGCCGCGGACCTTGCCGTTCACCTGTACCACCAGCTCCACTACGTCGCGGGCCAGGGCGGCCGGGTCGACCTGCGGCCAGCCCGCATCCACCACCGCTTCCGCATGGCCCAGTGCCTGCCAGAGCGCATGACAGACATGAGGCGCAATCGGCGACAGCACCACCACCAGCACTTCCAGCGCCTCCTGCCGCACCGCACGACCGGCCTCGGAGTCATCCTCGAACCGGCCCAGCTCGTTGCTGAGCTCCATGGCGCCCGAGACCACTGTATTGAAATTCAGCCGCCGTCCATAGTCATCGTCGGCGCGTTGCAGCATTTCATGCACCCGTCGCCGCAGCTCCCGCTGCGGCGCGGACAGCTCCTCGGGCATACCTGCAGACGCCCCCCCGGCAGCCACATGCTCGTGCACCTGTTTCCAGACACGTCGCAGAAACCGGACCGACCCCTCGACTCCGGAATCACTCCATTCCACCGTCTGATCAGGCGGCGCCGCGAACATCATGAAAGTGCGTACCGCATCGGCACCATGCCGGGCCACCAGGTCGTCCGGACTGACAATGTTGCCGGCCGACTTGGACATCTTGCGACCATCCTTGTTGACCATGCCCAGCAGCAGCAGCCGCTTGAACGGCTCGTCGGACGACACCAGCCCCTCGTCCCGCAGCAGCTTGTGGAAGAAGCGTGCGTACAACAGGTGCAGTACCGCATGCTCGATACCGCCGACATAGTGATCCACCGGGGTCCACAGATGGGCGCGCTCGTCAAGCATGGCCTGGTCATTGTCCGCGCAGGCAAAGCGTGCGTAATACCAGCTCGACTCCATGAAGGTATCGAAGGTATCGGTCTCGCGCTCCGCATCACCACCGCAGGCTGGGCAGGCGCAGGCGCGCCATTCGGCGAATGCCTCGGTCTTCAGTGGCGACGCCACCCCTTCGAACTGGACGTCGGTGGGCAGCAGCACGGGGAGCTCGGCCTCGGGCACGGGTACCGAACCGCAGCTGGGGCAGCTGATCATGGGGATCGGACAACCCCAGTAGCGCTGGCGCGAGATGCCCCAGTCGCGCAGCCGGAAATTGACGGTGCGGCGGCCATGGCCGTCCGCCTCCAGCGCGTCGGCGATGGCCTCGAACGCCTGGTCGAAATCGAGCCCGTCGAAGCGCTCCGAGTTGATCAGGCGACCGCGTTCGGTGAAGGCCGCCTGGGCCAGATCGCACTCGGCAGTCGGGTCGATGGGGGCGATCACCTGCCGGATCGGCAGCTCGTAACGCCGGGCGAACTCCCAGTCGCGCTGGTCATGGCCGGGGACGCACATTACCGCGCCGGAGCCGTATTCCATCAGCACGAAGTTCGCTACCCAGACCGGCAGCTGTTCTCCGGTCAGCGGATGCACCACCAGCAGGTCGGTGGCCACTCCGCGCTTCTCCATGGTGGCCAGTTCCGCCTCGGCCGCCTTCAGATTGCGACACTGCTCGCGGAATTCGGCGACGGCCCGATCTCGCTCGGCCACTTCACGGGCCAGCGGATGCTCGGCCGCCAGGGCCACATAGGTGCAGCCCATGAAGGTATCGGGACGAGTGGTATAGACCTGCAGGCGAGCGTCATCCTGACCCGAGCCCAGCACATCGAACTCGATCTCCACCCCTTCCGAGCGCCCGATCCAGTTGCGCTGCATGGTACGCACCTGCTCGGGCCAGCCATCCATATGGTCCAGATCGCGCAGCAGTTCTTCGGCGTACTCGGTGATCTTCAGCGTCCACTGGGGCATCTCGCGGCGTTCGATCAGTGCGCCCGAACGCCAGCCGCGACCATCCTCGACC
>LFIK01000550.1_pt1 | contig 28119 bp, 27 predicted proteins | sample 643401 | NCBI WGS metagenome assembly LFIK01 (sample SAMN03777447, study PRJNA286221) | soda lake metagenome | biome: soda lake; feature: Kulunda steppe; material: water; isolation source: sample T5-Br brine of Lake Tanatar-5 | place: Russia: Kulunda steppe | collected 2010-07
CGGTCACGACCACGGTGGGCACGACGATCACGGTGATGATGACCACGGTCATGGTCACGATGACGGTGATGACCACGGTCACGATGACGGTGACGATCACGGGCACGACGATCACGGTGATGATGACCACGGTCACGATGACGGTGATGACCACGGTCACGATGACGGTGACGATCACGGGCACGACGATCACGGTGATGATGATCATGGTCATGGTCACGATGAGGATGATGACCACGGCCACGATGATCACGGGGACGACCACGGGCACGACCACGGTGACGAGGACCCGCACGTCTGGTTCGACCCGATCCGCATGGCTGACGGCGTGATGATCCTGGCCGAGGAGTTCGCGGCGCTCGACACCGCCATCGACGAGGCGGAGTGGATGGAGCGCGGTGAGGCCTACGCCGCCGAGCTGCTGGCGACCCACGACGAGATGGAGGAGATGTTCGCCTCCATCCCGGACGGCAATCGCCAGCTGATCACCAACCACGATGCGCTCGGCTACCTCGCCGAGAGGTACGACTTCACGGTGCTCGGCACGGTGATCCCCGGCGCGTCGACGCAGGCGGAAGCCGACCCGCGCACCTTCGCCGAGTTGATCGAGATGGTCGAGGAAGCGGGCGTCGACGTGGTCTTCGCGGAGAACACCGATTCCACCGTCCTGGCGGAGCAGCTCGCCAGCGAGGTGGTCGGCCGGACCGACGTCCAGATCGAGGTCGTGCGCATCTACACCGATGCCCTCGGCGAGGAGGGCTCCGGGGCCGAGACCTACGTCGGCCTGCTGCGCACCACCGCAGAGCTCATCGCCGACGCGTTGAGCTGACCCCGCGATCACCGCACGAGCATCGCGCCGGCACCCACGGGGGAGCGCCGGCGCGATGCTCGTGTTGATGCCGGCCCGGCTCTGCTTGGCTGCGCGGGCCGACCGCACGATCGAAGGAGCGTCGCATGCTGGAGCTCATCACCGAGCCGTTCGCGTTCAACTTCATGCGCAACGCGTTGATGGCCGGCATGCTGACCGTCATCGGCAGTTCGCTGGTGGGAACCTGGGTCGTCATGCGCGGTATGGCGTTCATGGGCGACGCCCTGGCCCACGGGGTGCTGCCCGGTATCGCGCTCGCGTTCATCTTCGGCGGCAACCTGCTGCTCGGCGGCGCCATCAGCGCGGCCGTGATGATCGGTGGGGTGACGCTCGCCAGCGCGCGCAGCCGGCTCGGTGACGATACGGCCATCGGGCTGCTCTTCGTCGGGATGCTGGCCGCCGGTGTGGCCATCATCTCCAAGGGCGGGGCCTACGCCGGTGACCTCACCACGATCCTGTTCGGGGACCCGATCGGGGTGACGCGTGGTGATCTGAACATCGTGGCGGTCGCGACCGCGATCACCCTGGTGGTGTCGATCCTGCTCTACCGGCCCTTCCTGGTGCTGTCGTTCAGTCGGGCCAAGGCCCGCGCGCTCGGTCTGCGTCCCGGGCTGGCCCACCTCGCGATGCTCGCGCTCATCGCGATCGTGATCATCAGCTCGTTCCGAACCGTGGGCACGCTGTTGGTGTTCGCGTTCATCGTCGCCCCCCCGGCGACGGCGGCGCTGGTCAGCCGCCGGGTGCCGGTCATGATGGGGGTGTCGATGCTGATCGGCATCACGATGGTGTTCGTCGGTCTGCTCGTCAGCTTCCACTTCGCGACGGCAACGGCGGCGACCATCGCCGGCCTGACGGTGCTGAACTTCTTCGTCGTCCTCGCGGTCCGTGAGGCGCTGGACAAGCTGGCCGACGTGCGACGGGACCGGACCGCGGCCGTCGCGATCTGAGTCGAGCTCAGGTGCAGTTGGCGCAGGTGCCGACGAACTCGAGTCGGTGGGAGTCCACCATGAAGTCCCGCTGCGCACGCGCCTCGGCGGCGGCCTCCCCGAGCGCGCGCTCGATCGCCGGCGGCAGGACCACGTCGTCGATGCGGCCGCACACCGAGCACACCACGTGGTGGTGGTGCTCGGAGAGCTCCTCGGTGAGCTCGTAGCGGGCGACGTCGTCGGTCGACGCGATGCGGTGCACGGCACCACACTGCTCGAGGATGGCGAGGTTGCGGTACAGCGAACTCTGGGACTGCACGGCCCCGTCGTCGAGCAGTTCGGGGATCGTCACGGGTCGATCCGCCCCGATCAACAAGTCCACGAGCTGCCGCCGCCCCAGCGTGTAGCGCTGGCGCGTGCGCCGCAGTTGTTCCTCGACGATGGCATGGGTCTCATCACTCATGGGGCGAGGGTAGGCGCTCGCCGACCGTTCTCGGAACGTCCCGCTCGTCGCGGGGGCGGCGGCGTGCCCCCGCTAGACTCCGCGCGCGCCATCGTCGCCACGATGCACGCGCAACCGCGGCCCTCATCCCCGTCCTCCAACGGAGCCCGACGTGCGTCCGAAGCCCCGCCATGCCCTGCTGGGCATCATCGCCCTGCTGCTCGCCGCCTGTGGGCAGGCGACCGCCGGTCCCGCCGGGGTCGGCGCGGGTGATGCCGCCGTCGTCGACGGCAACGCCATCCCGCGGACCGAGCTGGCGTCGTACGTCGACGGCGTGCTCGAGGTCGAGTTGGAACTCGCGGACGAGATCGGCGCGGAGCTGAGCCCCGAGGGGCGTCGGGATCTGGTCAGTCAGTTGCAGGTCGATCAGCTGAACCGGCTCATCAACCGCGAGCTGCTCTTCGCGGTCGCCGCCGAGCTCGACATCGACCGCGACGCCATCGACGCCCAGGCCCGCACGATTCGCGACGAGATCATCGAGCAGCTCGGCAGTGAGGACGAACTCGAACGCCTCCTGCGTCAGGACAGCCTGACGCTCGAACTCGTCGACGACGTGCTGCTGCCCCAGGACGCCGCGCTCACGCTGGTCCGACAGCAGCTCGTCGGCGACACCGTCGCGACGCGCACCGTGCGGCACATCCTGGTCGAGGACGAGGCCGAGGCCGAGGCGATCGTGGCCGATCTGGCCGCTGGCGAGGACTTCGCCACCCTGGCCGAGGAGCGCTCCGTCGATCCCGGTAGCGGCGCACGCGGTGGCGACCTCGGACCGGCGCTGCGCGGGGCGTACGTCCCGCCCTTCGACGACGCGGTCTGGTCGGCCCAGCTCGATGAGGTCGTCGGCCCGATCGAGTCGGACTTCGGGTTCCACGTGCTCGAGGTGACCGCCGAGGAGCAGTCACCGACTGACGAGATCCCGCCCCAGCAGCTCGACCAGATCAGCGGACCCGAGCTCGAGGAACGGCTCGCACCGATCAGCGCGGGCATCGAGGTGGATCCGGCCTTCGGGCGGTGGGATGCGACCTCGAGGCAGCTCGTGCCCGGTGAGCGGGTCGGTGAGGGCGCACCCGCGCCGCTCGGCGAGGCTCCGCTCGACGAGGCACCGTGAGCGAGGCGTCGCCTGCCGATACCGAGGTCGTCCGGGGCCGCACCGGCCCGCGCGTCGCCCTGGTCGAGACCTCGGACGTGCTGCCCGGACTGCTGCCGTTCCAGTCCTGGGACGTGCTGGGCACGGCCGACCGGATCCGGCTGCGTGACCCCGAGGGGCACCCATCGGCCATGCAACTCCACCTCGCCGGCCTCGACCTCGAGCAGGTGGAACCTGCCGCGCTCGAGCGGGGCGACATGGACCTGAACCGGCCGGGTGCCCCCGATGATCGCCGCATCGCCAAGCGTCTGGTAGCACTCGCCCTCGCCGAGGGCGACGTCGTCTATCTGCTCGGCCCGGACGAATCCGGGCTGGCACCCGCGCTCGCCGGGATGGCCGCCGAGCACGACCTCGAGATCGAACTGGTCTTCCTGGCCCAGCAGCCCGAGGGAGCCGAGCTGCTGCGGCTGGTCGAGGTGATGCGCACGCTGCGTGATCCGGTCGACGGGTGTCCCTGGGACCTGGAGCAGGACCACGCCACGCTGGCGCGCTACGCGATCGAGGAGACCTACGAGCTCGTCGACGCGATCGAGCGGGGACACGACGTCGATCTGGTCGAGGAGCTGGGCGACGTGCTGCTGCAGGTGGTCTTCCACGCGCGCGTCGCGGCGGATCGCCGCGCATTCGGCATCGACGAGGTGGCGCGCGGCATCGCCGACAAGCTGGTCCGCCGCCACCCGCACGTCTTCGCGGACGGCGATGCGGCCGACGCCGCCGCCGTGGAAGCCAACTGGGACACGATCAAGCAGCAGGAGAAGGGCCGCAGCGGTCCCTTCGACGGGGTGCCACCGGCCGGCCCGGGACTCGACCTGCTCGCCACGCTGCAGCGCAAGGCCACCAAGCGGGGCGTGCCCACCGCTCCTGCCGCGGACGCCCGGGTACGGCTGCTCGAGGCCCTGGACACGGCCGGGGAGGCCACCGATGCGGCGGAGCGGGAGGAGGCCGTCGGCGCCGCGGTGCAGGAGTTGGTCGCGTTCGCCCGGGACCTGGACGTGGATCCCGAGCGTGCGGCCCGAGCGGCCTCGCGACGCTTCCGGGAGGGCACGCAGGCCGCCCTGGCGGCGCTGGAGGCCGAGGGGGGCGGCGTGGACGGCCTCGACGTGGCGACCTGGCGTCGGCGCGTGGACGACGTCGCCGGGCAGCGGGACCCGGGCAGCGTCGATGACGAGGGCTAGTCTCGCGTTTTCGTTCCGACCCGGAGGTTCCGGTGCCCCCGAAGCAGTGTCCCGCGTGTGGCCGGTTTCTGAAGAACGCCTTCGTCGACGGCCTCGGTGAGGCGGCGGCTCCGTGTCCGGGCTGTGGTGACGAACTGCGCGCCGGCATGTTCCCCTCGGGCGCGGCATCCGCGGCCGACACCGATCAGGTCAGCGTCCGGCCGCCCGATCTCGAACCCGCCAGCGTGCGCGACACCTCGCGTGACGTGCTCGCCGGCTGGGACGTCACCGCCGGCCCGGACGAGATCGCGTCCTGGCAGCGCGACCGGCGACCGTTCCCGACCGACACCGTGGTGGTCGTGTCCGGCGGTGTGCTCGGAGCGGTGGCCGGGGGTGTGCTCGGGCGGACCGGTACCCCGCGCCACCCCGCGCTGGGCATCGTCGGCGGCCTGACGCTCGGTTTGACCGTGACCGCCGCGGCACGACGCGTCTGGCAGCTGCGCTGACCGGTTCCGAGGCGTCGGTGTTGAAACCGTTGCTCAAGTGCACGGCTGTCGCATATCGTGGCCGCGACGACGCGCGGGCGGTGCACGGGACCGCTCGCCGGCCCCGACCGGAGCCAGGTCCCCGACCCGGCCGGTCCCGACCCGTTCGGACCTGATCCGACGCGACCCGCTACGGACGAGAAGGTGGCGGTGCCGGACGTCACGGCCAGCGCCGCGCACCGTCGAAGCGCCCATCTCCGTACCAGCAGACGCCGACCCCCGAGGGCCCCATGGATTTCGCCGATATGACGTCGATCTCGAAGGTGCATGCGCGCGAGATCCTGGACAGCCGTGGCAATCCGACCATCGAGGTCGAGGTCACCGCCGGGGTGATGGGCATGGTCGGGCGTGCCGGTGTGCCCTCGGGTGCGTCGACCGGTGAGGCCGAGGCGGTGGAGCTGCGCGACGGTGACGATGCCCGCTACCTCGGCAAGGGGGTGTCGAAGGCGGTCGCCAACGTCAACGAGCGCATCGCCCCCGAACTGCTCGGACTGGCCGTCACCCGGCAGCGGGACATCGACGAGCTCCTGCTCGCTCTCGACGGGACCGACAACAAGGCCGAGCTCGGCGCGAACGCGATCCTCGGTGTCTCCCTGGCCTGTGCCAAGGCGGCCGCCGGGGTCAGTCAGCTGCCGCTGTACGCCTACCTCGGTGGCCCGAACGCGCATCTGCTGCCCGTACCGATGATGAACGTGCTCAACGGCGGCAGTCACGCCGACTCCAACGTCGACTTCCAGGAGTTCATGGTCGCGCCGCTCGGCGCGCCGAGCTTCGCCGAGGCGCTGCGTACCGGTGCCGAGGTCTACCACCACCTCAAGAAGGTGCTCAAGGACCGTGGGTACGGGACCGGGCTCGGTGACGAGGGTGGCTTCGCGCCCGATCTGCCATCCAACGAGGCGGCGCTCGACCTGCTGGTCGAGGCCATCGGTGCGGCCGGCTACGAGCCGGGCCGTGACGTCGCGATCGCGCTCGACCCGGCGGTCAGCGAGATCTTCCGGGACGGGGCCTACCAGCTCGAGGGCGAAGGTCGGACGCTGTCGTCGAACGAGATGGTGGATCTGTGGGAGGACCTGATCGGTCGCTACCCGATCGCGTCCATCGAGGACGGGCTCGACGAGAACGACTGGGACGGCTGGAAGCTGTTGACCGAGCGCATCGGCGATCGCGTGCAGCTGGTCGGAGACGATCTGCTGGTGACCAACCCGGCGTTCGTCCAGCGTGGCATCGACGAGCAGGCCGCCAACAGCGTGCTCGTCAAGGTCAACCAGATCGGCTCACTCACCGAGACGCTCGATGCCGTGCAGCTCGCGCACCGGGCCGGCTGGACGACCATGATCAGCCACCGTTCGGGCGAGACCGAGGACGCCACCATCGCCGACATCGCCGTCGCCGTGAACGCCGGCCAGATCAAGACCGGCGCGCCGGCGCGTTCCGACCGGGTGGCGAAGTACAACCAGTTGCTGCGCATCGAGGAGCAACTCGGTGACGCGGCCCGTTACGCCGGGCGCAGTGCGTTCCCACGGGCCAGCGTGTGAGCCTCGCCCACCGCACCGAGCAGCGCCGTGAACTGCGGCGACTCGAACGCCGGCGCCGCCGCGGCGGTGACGGGCGTGGGCCCGTCGTGGTCCAGCGCCTGGTCGCCGCCATCGGCGACGGCCTGGCGGTGGCCCGGGCGGCGATCGTGCGCGCGGTGCGCGGCGACCGGCCCCTGCTCGTGGCGCTCGCCGGCGTGCTGGTGGTCGCGATGCTCGTGCTCTCCCCGCCGGCCCAGAGCTACCTCGACGGGCGTGCACGGGTCGACACCCTGGCGGTCAAGGCCGACGCACTCGATGCGGAGAACGAGCGGCTCGAGCAGCGGGCCGCCGATCTGCGCGATCCGGCCACCGTCGAGTTGCTGGCCCGTGAGACACAGGGCTTCACGCGCCCGGGTGAGGTGCCCTACGCCCTGATCCCGCCGGAGGTGGACCGTCCGGTGATCACCGCCCCACGGGACCAACCCGGCGTCGAGCCCGAGGCCTGGTACGAGCGGTTGTGGTCGCTGACGACCGATCGGCTGCGCCGCTGAACGGGGTCCGGCCGCGACAGGTGACCGGACGTCGGCCGCTCGTCACCGCGTGGTGCAGGCCGGTGTGTGCGGCCACCATCGGTGCCACCCCGACGATGGACGGTGGTGGGGGCCTTGCCGGTTGGGGCCGGGCTGCCGTACCGTTGCAGTCGGCGTGCAGACGCCGACATGACCGCGTGCCCCGCCAGCAGACCGCTCGGTGAGGGCTTCCATGGCCGCCGGTTTCGCTCCGGTCGGCCCGACGGGCCAGGACGCATGCGCGGGCGTCCACGGACCCGCGAGGAGTTGATCGCACTGCAGGGACAGATCGTCAAGGGCAAGGTCGTCCGACTCGAGGAATACGGCGCATTCGTGGAGGTGACCACCGAGGACGGCACCGCTGTGACCGGCCTGGTGCACGTCTCCGAGGTCGACGCGGACTTCGTCGAGAACATCTACGCCTACCTCGCCGAGGGTGACGAGGTCGACGTCAAGGTCCTCGACATCAAGGACGACGGCAAGGTCGACCTCTCGATCAAGCGTGCCGATCCGGACTGGCAGGACGAGGAGACCCCCAACCTCCGTTCCAAGCTGGACAAGGACTTCAACAAGCGACTGCGTCGCTTCATGCACAAGTCCCAGATGATCCAGGGTGAGGCGCGCCGACAGAAGCGCGGACGCGTCGACCAGTGAGTCATCCCGACGGAACCGATGGTTCCGTCCCTGCAGGGCCCGGCCAGGCGCCGGGCCCTGATGTGTGGACGGCGGCGCGGGCGTCCGGACATGCCGGCTCGACGCCGGCTGCGCCCTCGGCCGACGCGGTCCGACGCGACCCGGACGCCTCCTACGAGGCGGCTGCGGCGGCCCCACCCGTCGACGCCGAGGGTCGGGCGGTCATCTCCGCCCAGCTCGGACGACCGGCCCGCGGCAACCCGGCCGTGGTCCACCGGTGCGTGTTCGGCCTGCCGACCGTGGTCCGGGTCGATCCACGCCTGGACGACGGCACGCCGTTCCCGACGACGTTCTGGCTGAGTTGCCCGGTGATGCGCTCGCAGATCGGTCGGCTCGAGGCGGACCATGCGATGGTCGGTCTCAACGAACGGCTCGACACCGAGGCGGACCTCGCGGCGGATTACGCCGCTGGGCACGAGCGTTACGTCGCCTTCCGTGACGACCTCGGCGAACCGTTGACCGGTGATCCGGGTGCCGGGGGGATGCCACGGCACATCAAGTGCCTGCACGTGCACGGTGCGCATCACCTCGCCACGGGCGACAACCCGATCGGCGCGTGGACGATCGACGCGGCCACCCCGGTGGCGTGCAAGGGACCCTGCGTCAGCGACGACGAGGTCGATCGCTACCGGCCACGGGACTGAACCAAGCCGTTGCGGCACCCCGAACACCGAGGTCCCCCGCCTCCGCGCCAGAGAGTTGCCATGACCACCGCCCGTGCCGCCGTCGACGTCGGGTCCAACTCGGTCCGTCTGCTCGTCAAGGACGCCGCCGGTGCGCGTGTCACCCGCGAGATGCAGGTGACGCGGCTCGCCGAGGGCGTGGATCGCACCGGTCACCTCGATGACGCCGCGCTCGAGCGGACCGTCGACACGATCACCCGCTACCGCGACATCTGGGTCGAGCACGGGGTGACCGACCGGGTCCGGATCGCCGCGACCTCGGCGGTGAGGGACGCCTCGGACCGTGACCGCTTCTTCGACGCGGTCCGGGCGGCGACCGGCGTGGACGCCGAGGTGCTCTCCGGGGAGCAGGAGGCCGCACTGTCCTTCACCGGTGCCACCGGAGCCGTCGAGGTGGCCCGGCCCGCGGCGGTCGTGGACATCGGCGGCGGGTCGACGGAACTGATCGTCGGCACCACGGCCGGTGCGGTCGGCGGCAGCGTGTCGCTGCAGCTCGGGTGCGTCCGTCTGACCGAGCGTCTGCTGCACCAGGATCCGGTGTCCGCCGCACAGTTGGTGGAGGCCCGGGAACTCGTCGCCCAGCAGCTGGCGTTCGCGGATCAGGCGCTGGCGGCGCAGGGCGTGGCCGTGCGCGCCGCCGCGTCGATGATCGCGGTCGCGGGGACGGCGACGACGCTCGGTGCCCTGCACCTCGGCCTGGACGACTACGTCGAGGAGGCGATCCACGGCACGCGCATCCCCGCGGCTGCGGTCGCGCAGCTCGCGGCCGATCTCACCGCCATGTCCGTGCAGGCCCGCGGGGCGCTCGGTCCGATGCAGCCCGGTCGGGCCGAGGTGATCCACGGCGGTGCCCTGGTGCTCGCCGGGATCGTGGCCCACTACGAACTCGACGAGGTGGTCGTCAGCGAGTCGGACAGCCTGGACGGACTGGTCGATTCACTCGCACCGGCCGGCGTGTGAGCGGCGACCTGTGAGCGACGACCCGCGACTCGAGCCGGCCCGCTTCTGGACGCGGCTGCGTGAAGCCCTGGCGCAGGTGCCCGAGAAGCTGCGGACCCCACCGGCCGACGCGCGCGTCGGGGCGGTGCTGGTCCTGCTCGAGGACGGCCCGTCGGGCCCGGTCGTGGTGCTGACACGCCGGCGACGCGACATGCGTTCGCATCCCGGTCAGGTCTCGTTTCCGGGCGGACGACTCGACCCGGGTGAGACGGTCGAGCAGGCGGCGTTGCGCGAGGCGGCCGAGGAGATCGGGCTCGACGCCGACTCCGCCGAGGTGGTGGGCGTCGGCCCGACCTTCTACATCCCACCGTCGAGATTCTGGGTCGTCCCGGTCCTCGCTCGCTGGCACCGGCCCCACGAGTTCGTCGAGAACCCCTGGGAGGTCGACGAGGTTCTGCGCGTGCCGCTCACCCAACTGCTCGACCGGTCGCGGTGGCGGCACGTGCCGTTGTCGCACGAGGGCTCGACCTGGGCCTGGCAGCTCGACGACGACCTGCTGTGGGGGGCGACCGCGGTGGTCATGTCGCTGCTGCTCGACACGGCGATCGAGGGCTGGCACGGCGACACCACGCCCGAGTCGCTCGGTGACGACTTGGCGCGCCGGCCGTGGGAGACCGCGCCGGCCAACGAGCGCCGACCACGGCTCGAAGGCGATCTGCCGTCGTGCCCGCAGGACGAGGTCCCGCACGTGACCGCCGCGGCGGTGCGGGCGATGCGCGCCTGGTCCACGGAGCGGGGCCTCGGCACGCTGAGCCGCGCCGAACAGGCGGGACGCGCGTTGGCCCATGCGGTGCGCCGGCTGCGGGACGGTGATCTGGCCGGGACCAGCGTCACCGTGCTGGCCGGGCCGTCGAGCAACGGTGCCGGCGGGCTGGCTGCCGCACGGCTCCTGCACAGTGCCGGTGCGGCCGTCGAGGTCGTGACCGTCGGCGCGCCGCGCTACCCCCAGCAGACGCATGTGCTGCGCGCCGCCGGGGTCGAGATCACGCCCGTGGAACGTCGGGGGTTGTCCGATGCCACCGGCCCGGGGGACGTGGTCGTCGACGCGATGCTCGGGATCGGAGCCGAGCCACCCCTTCGGGACCTGCCGCAGCTGGCGGCCCGCTGGCTGCAGCGCCACGACGTGCCCGTCATCGCCCTCGATCTACCGAGTGGCCTGTCGGCCGACATCGGCCTGCGCGGTCCGTGCGTCACGGCGGACGTGACCGTGGCGCTCGGTCTCCCCACGGTCGGGCTACGGCCGCGGATCGCCCACGCCTACGTCGGCGACCTGTACCTCGCCGACCTGGGTGTCCCGCCCCAGGCGTGGCGGGCGGCGGGCGTGGCGTTCACCGGTGCATCACCGTTCGGGGCAGGCCCGCTGGTGCGGCTCGTCACCGGCGAGCGGGCGACCGATGCCGGGACGCCGGATCAGGGCATCGTGGCCGCCGACTGATGACGGTCGTCCCCTTGGCGATCCAGGTCAGGCGCAGGGTGCGGGCGGTGGGACTCGAACCCACACGAGCGAAAGCTCAAGCCATTTTAAGTGGCCCACTGTCTGCCAATTCCAGCACGCCCGCGAACCGGGGGAGAGACTACGCCAAGGCATCCCGCAACGCTTGGGGACGAAGGAAGGTCGCTTCGTCGTCGCGTCGAGTTCCCCTTGGTCGTTGCGCTTTCTGCCTCCGGGCGGCGTGACCGGACCGTGCGGCGGGGGTGCGACATCAGCCGTCGAGCCGCTCCAGCACCCGGTCGCGCAGCGACGCGCCGATCTCGAGTGACGCGGTCGCGGCCGGTGACGGAGCGTTGAGCACGTGCAGCACGCGATCGGTCGACCGCACGAGGAAGTCGTCGACGAGCCGACCCTGCCGGTCGAGCAACTGGGCACGGATCCCGAATGGGCCGGGCTGCACGTCGTCGGCCGTGATCGCCGGCACGTAGCGCCGCACCGCACGCAGGGCGGCGGCCGGGATCACGTCCTGGACGAGTTCGCTGACCGCCGTGCCGAGGTGAGCCCGGGCAAGCCGCCAGGTGCCGGGATAACGCAGGGTCTCGGCGAGGTCACGACCGTCGATGCCCCATCGGCGGGCATCGCTGCGTGCCGCGGTGGCGACGGCGTTCGGCCCGATCAGCACCGAGCCGTCGATGCGGCGGGTCAGATGCACGCCCAGGAACGGCAGCCCCCCGGCGATCGGGACCGGATAGATGTTGCCCTGCACGAGGTGGCGTTTCGCGGGGGCGAGTTCCAGCCACGATCCGCGGACGGGCAGGATCTGCTCGTCGATGTCGACACCACCGAGGCGCGCGAGCCGGTCGGCCTGCACCCCACCGCAGACGACCGCGGTGCGTGACTCGATCACCGGTCCGTCCGCGGGCACCGTGCCCGGTGTGCCGGCCGCGCCGGGTGTGCCTTCTGTGCCTGCCGTGCCCGGCGTCTCGGCGGCGACGGTGATCCGCACGGCACCACCGCGGTCGTCGATACCGGTCACCCGGGCGCCGGTACGGATCTCCCCCCCGGCAGCCTCGATCAACTCGACGAGCGTGCGCGCCACGGCCCCGAAGTCGGTCACGCCGGTCGTCGGGGACCACAGCCCCGCGATCCCCGCTGCATGTGGCTCGTGCTCGCGGACGCCGGCGTCGTCGAGGTCGTGTACCTCGACGCCGTTGGTGCGGGCGCGCTCGGCCAGGTCACGGAGTCCGGGCAGCTCCCTCCGGTCGACGGCGACGACGACCTTGCCGCGCTGCTCGGTCGGCACGCCGTGCTCGGCGCAGAACCGCTCCATCGACCGCTTGCCCGCCACACACCAGCGCGCCTTGGCCGACCTTGGCCGGTAGTAGAGCCCCGCATGCAGGACGCCGGAGTTGCGCGACGACTGGTGTCGGGCGACGTCCTCGTCGGCTTCGAGGACCAGCACCCGCAATCCCGGACGGGCAACCAGCAGCCGGTGGGCGGTGGCCAGCCCGACGATGCCCCCGCCGACGACCACGACGTCGAGGTGGCGGGAATCGGTCACCGGCGCGATCACGGGCTCACCGCGAGGTAGGTCACCGTCAGGGCGAACAGCGTGGCGGCGATGACCGCCTCCCGTCCGACCCGCCCGAGCACGGAGCCCGGTGCCGTCGGTCGGCCGCCACCGGGGGCCGATCGAAGCTGCGGGGTCGGGTCACGGTGTGCGCCGAACACCGTCGCGATCGCGATCGCCGTCCACAGGGCCAGGGCGATGGCGAGCGACCACGCGAGCTCGGCCCCACCGAGCCGGCCACCGTCGACACGCCACTGCTCCAGCGTTCCGGCGAGATGGAACGCCCCCATGAGCATCGCGATGACCGGACGGGACCACTCGGGCGGTCGTCGACGGCCCCAGGGTGCGCTCAGGACGCCGGCGACCAGGCCGAGCCAGGTGCCGGCGATCACCATCACGGGGACGACCGCGAGCAGCTGGACCGCGCCCGGGGCCCGAGCACCGGCACCTGTCGGTGTCTGGGCACCGAGGGCATCGGCCGTGGGCACGGGACCCGTGTCGCCACCGCCGAGGACCAGCACCGCGACCACGGCGAGTGCACCGAGCACACCGAGCGTGACCGTCGAGGCGGCGGTCGCCAGGACGTGGAAGACCACGGCGCGCCAGCGATCCCGCCACCTCGGCCGCGTCTGCTGTGCCACCTCGACCCCACCGCTGCGTCTCGTCCCCGGTGTCGCTCCGCGACGAGCCTAACGGTCGCGGCTCACTAGCCTCGCCGCGAACGGGGCCGACCGGGCCGACCGGGCCGGCCGCGACGAGCGGGCCGGCCGCGACGAGCGGGCCGCCGGTCCGGGCCAACCCGATCCGGAGTCCGCCGTGTCCGCTTCCCGCCACTTCCCCCATGGTGCCGTCGCGAGTCCGCACCACCTCGCGTCCGCCGCGGGCCGGTCCGTCCTGGTCGAGGGTGGGAACGCCGTCGACGCCGCCATCGCGGCGAATCTGGTGTTGGCGGTGGTGACGCCGTATCTGTGCGGAACGGGCGGGGATCTGCTCGCCCTGGTCCACGACGACGCGCCCCACGGTCTCACGAGTACGGGGCGGGCTCCGGCCGGCGCGACGACCGAGGCGATACGCGCGGCCAACGACGCCGGTCACGGTGATCCGGCGCGGTCGTTCCCGGGCACCGACGGGATGCCGATGCTCGGTGCCCTGCCGGTCACCGTCCCGGGCGCGGTCGCCGGGTGGTTCCACCTGCTGGAGCGCTGGGGGACCCGCAGCTTCGGGCACCTGGCCACCCCGGCGGTCCGGTTGGCCGCGGAGGGCTTCGAGGTCTCCGAACACGCCGCCGGCCACGTCGAGCGGGCGCGCGCGCGACTCGACACCCAACCCAACTGGAACGCCAACTACGGCCGCATGCACGCCCGGGCCCGCTTCGTGCAGGCGGACCTGGCCGCGACGTTGCGTCGCCTGGCCGACGACGGCCCGGATGCGCTGTACCGCGGATCGATCGGGGAACGGATCGTCGAGACCCTGCAGGCGAACGGGTCGACGATGACGGCCGAGGACCTCGCCGGTCACACGGTCGACGACGTGGGCACGATCAGTGGTCGGTTCCGCGACGTCGAGGTCCTGGAGCTGCCGCCACCGACCCAGGGGGTGACCGCCCTGACCGCGCTCGGCGTGGTCGACGCGCTCGGGCCACCGGCGGCGGATCCGGCGGTGGCCCTGCACCGCCAGATCGAGGCGGTCCGCGCCGCGATGGCTGATCGTGGCCAGTACCTCGGTGACCCGGATCTGATGGATATCGAGGTGGCACAGCTGCTCGACGCGGAGCGCATCCAGGGCATCGCCGCGGCGATCGACGACACCGCGGCCGGGCCCTGGCCGACCGTGCGCCCCGCACCCGGCGGGACCGCCTACCTGTGCGCCGCCGACGGCGACGGGTTGCTCGTCAGCCTGATCCAGTCCAACTTCGCCGGGTTCGGGTCGGGTGTCGTCGTCCCCGGAACCGGTGTCGGTCTGCACAACCGGGGGGCACACTTCCGGGTCGAGCCGGGGCACGTCTCCTCCATCGGGCCGCGGCGTCGACCGGTGCACACCCTGATCCCGGCGCTGGCACTGCGTGACGGCGAGCCGTGGTTGGTGTTCGGCACGATGGGTGGTGACGGCCAGCCGCAGATCCACCTGCAGGTGCTGGCCGGCATGCTCGACCGGGGCCTCGAGGTGCAGGCGGCGATCGACGCCCCACGGTTCCTGGTCGACGTCGGCGACGGGTCGGTCGCGGTGGAGTCGCGTGTCGCCCCGGAGCTGCTGAGCGCCCTGGCCGACCGCGGGCATCGGGTGACCACCATGGACGCCTACGACCACCGGGCCGGCCATGCCCACGCCATCGCCCGGACGACGGCCGGCTATGTCGGTGGCAGCGATCCACGCAGCGAAGGCGCGATCGTCGGGCACTGAACGGACCCCGCTCGCACCAACCGGTGCCCGCTACCGTGCCGTCCCGACCCTGCTGCAGGAGTCGACGTGGACCGGACCCCGACGGTGCAACTTGGACAGTTCGTCGACGAGAACGCCGAGCAAATTGCCGAGCGGCTCGAGGCGGCGGGCATCACCTGGTGGGCCAAGGAGCCGGGTCGCTGGACCCGGACCCTGTTCGCCGGCGACTGGGGCGTCCGGCTGTTCGTCGACGCCGCACGACTCGAGGAGGCCAGGGCGATCGCCCGGGACGTCACCGGTCCCGCCTGACACCCGCGTGGCTCGGCCGGCCCGGCCGACGTGGCCGACGTGGCCGGCGTGGCCGAGCCAGCGGCTCAGCTCGGCTCGTTGCCCGGTGACCACTTGATGCTGCAGCCCATCGAGGGATGCTGATCGGTCGGCGGCTCCTCGCCGTCCAGCGCCGCGTCGAGCGCCGCACGCAGGTCCGCACCGGTCACCGGGGTGTCGCCGGTGGGGCGGCTGTCGTCCATCCGGCCGCGGTAGACGAGCGTGCGCGCGGCGTCGAACACGAAGAAGTCGGGCGTGCAGACGGCACCGTAGGCCTTCGCGACCGACTGGTCGGCGTCGAACAGATACGGGAAGTCGAAGCCGACCGTGCGCTTCTGCTCGGCGAGTCCCTCAGGGGTGTCGGACGGGGAGATCGCCGGGTCGTTGGCGCTGATGCCGACGACCGCGACGCCCTTCTCGCCGTACTCGCGGGCCAGCGCGGCGAAGCCGTCCTGGACGTGGATCACGTAGGGACAGTGCGAGCAGATGAAGGCGACGAGCAGCACCGGCGCGTCGTTGAGGTCCTCGAGCGTGATGGTGCCGTCCCCGGTGACCTCGGTGAGGGCGAACGGGGGAGCGGTGGTGCCGAGTTCGAGCATCCGCGAGGTGGCGGCCACGGGAAGGTCCTTGGATCGAGAGCGGGGGCGAGAGCGGGGGGTCGTGTGTGTCCGATCGGCTGCAGCGGGTCGGCTGCGCCGCCGTGCACCGGACAGTCGGTTCACGGGGTATCGGATGCCCGGTCGCTCGGTGGGGTCCGGTCCGACCGTTCGGACACCACGGTCCCGTAGCCACCCCCGCCCGGGGTCTCCACGATCAGCCGGTCGTCGCGCTGCAGCTCCAGCGACACCTTGGCCGGCAGCTCGTCGTCGGCGTCGCTCCCCGCACGTCGGACGGCGTTGCGGCCACGGCCGCCGTCCGAGCCGCCGTGCGCGCCCCAGGGCGCATGGTCGCGCCGCTCGGTCAACAGCGACGCGGTCGCGTCGTCGGTCAACACCTGCAGCACCCGACGCAGGCCCTCCCCGCCGCGGTGCTCGCCCTCGCCGCCGGATCCGTCGCGCAGCCGGTACTCGACCACCCGCAACGGGTAGGCCAACTCGAACGCCTCGATGGGGGTGTTCTTCGTGTTGGTCATGTGGGACTGGATGCCGCTGGCGCCGGGGCCCCAGGGTCCGGCCCCCATGCCGCCGCCGAGTGTCTCGTAGTAGGTGAAGGCCTCGCCGGTGCGCGGATCGGTGCCGCCGAACAGGGTGTTGTTCATCGTGCCCTGGCTGGCCGCACCGACCCGGTCGGGGGCGGCCAGGTCGAACGCGCCGAGCAGGACGTCGACGATCCGCTGTGAGGTCTCCACGTTCGCGGCGGCGACCGAGGCCGGTGGTGCGGCGTTCACGATCGAAGCCTCGTCGGTCAGCACCTCGAGCACCCGGCGGATGCCGTCGTTGGCCGGGAGGTCCGGCGCGGCGACGGCCCGCAACGCGTAGACGGCCGCCGACAGCGTCACGGCGTAGGGCGCGTTGACGCTGCCCGGCACCTGCGGCGACGAGCCGCGCAGATCGCAGCTCACGGTGCCGTCGTCGATGGTCAACGCGACCCGGATCGGGATCGGCCCGACCCCGGTGCCGTCGCCGTCCATGACGTCGTCGAAGGTGTAGGTGCCATCGGGCAGGTCGCGGATCGCGGCCCGCATCGCCCGTTCCGCGTGGTCGAGCGTCGCAGCCATCGCGGCCTGGAGACCCTCGACCCCGAGGTCGGCCGCCAGCGCCCGCAGCCGGTTGGCCGTGAGCTGGTTCGCGCCCACCTGGGCGCGCATGTCCCCGAGCCGTTCGCGCGGGGTCCGGGTGTTCGCGAGCAGCATGGCGACCAGATCCCGGGACTCCTCGCCCGCGACGTACAGCTTCACCGGCGGGATGCGCAGGCCTTCGGCGAAGATGTCGCGGGCACCGGCTGGCATCGATCCGGGTGCCGACCCGCCGACGTCCGAGTGGTGGGCCCGGTTCGCCGCGAAGCCCAGCAACGTGCCGTCGTCGTCCACGATCGGTGCGACCAGTGTCCAGTCGGGCAGGTGGGTCCCTCCGGCGTACGGGTCGGACACCAGGACCTGGTCGCCGGGATCCAGCGTGTCGAACGCCTCCCGGGCGGCGGCCACCGACAGCGGCATGGAGCCGAGGTGGACCGGGATGTGCTCGGCCTGCGCGACCATCCGTCCGTGGGCGTCGAACACCGCCGTGGAGCAGTCGATGCGTTCCTTGATGTTGGGGGAGTAGGCGGTGCGCCGCAGCGCCGCGCCCGCCTCCTCGGCGATGCCGACCAGCGCGTTGCGGACCACTTCGAGGGTGATCGGGTCGACGTGGTCGGGATCGGCACCGGCGCGCTGCCCGGTGTCGGCGCGCTGGTCGGTGTCGGCGTGCTGCTCGGCCATCACGGACTCCCCTCCAGGACGAGCACACCGTGGTCGTCGACGTCGCCGCGCTGCCACGGCGCGACCCACACCGTCGCGTCGAGCCCGACGACCACGGCCGGGCCGTCGATGCGGGCCTGCGCGCCGAGCCGGGCGCGGTCGACGATGCGCGCGGACACCCGGTGCTGACTCGAGGAGCCGTCGGGAGCGCCGGCGACCACCTCGCGGTGGGCGAGCGTCGCGTCGTCCACGCCGCCACCGCCGACGAGCTGCGGCAGTGGCAGCTCGGGAGCCGGGCCCTCGAGTCGGACCCGCAGGGTGACCAGCTCCAGGGACTCGGCCCGCTGGTCGTAGCCGTAACGGTCGCGGTGGGCGTCGTGGAACCGGTCCGCGAGTTCGGCCGGGTCGGTCGTCCCCGCCACCTCGAGTTCGAACGCCTGCCCGTGGTAGCGCACGTCCGCCGTCCAGTGGGTGGCGTCGACGGCCACCCCCTGCTCGTCGAGCACGGCGCGCGCCTCGGCCTGCAGTTCCTCCCAGCCCTGCTGCAGGGCGGACGTGTCGACGTCGTCGAGCCGGCGCAGGCGTGAGCGGGCGCGGTCGACGGTCACGGGCGCGGCCAGCAGCCCCAGCGCGGACAGCACGCCGGGGTTGGGCGGCACCAGGACCGTCGCGCAGCCGAGCTCGGCCGCCAGCGCGGCCTGGTGCAGCGGCCCCGCGCCGCCGAAGGGCACCAGCGCGAACCGGCGGGGGTCGTGGCCGCGCTCGACGGACACGACCCGCAGCGCCTTGGCCATCTGCGCATCGGTGACCCGCACGATCCCGGCCGCGCAGGTGACGGGGTCGAGGTCGAGCTCCGCGGCGAGCTGCGCGATGGCGTCGTGGGCGCGTTCGGCCCGCATCGGCATCGCCCCACCGAGCCGGACCTCAGCGTCCAACCGACCGAGCAGCAGGTTCGCGTCCGTCACGGTCGCCCGGTCCCCGCCACGGTCGTAACAGGCCGGGCCCGGCACCGCCCCGGCCGACCGGGGGCCGACCCGCAGGGCCCCGCCGGCGTCACGCCAGGCGATCGATCCGCCGCCCGCTCCGATCGTGTGGATGTCGGTGGTGGTCACCGCGAACGGCAGGCCGTCGATGGCCCCGTCCGCGGTGGTCGCCGGGCGCCCGCCGGTGATCAGACTCACGTCCGTCGAGGTGCCGCCGACGTCCATCGCGATGACGTCCGGATGCCCGGACGCGACGCCGAGCGCCGCCGCCCCCCACGCCCCGGCGGCCGGACCCGACAGCAGGGTGTGGACCGGCTCGCGGGCGGCGATCCGGGCCTCGAACGTCCCCCCACCGGACCGCATCACCTCGATGCCGGGTCGCAGGCCGGCCGCGCCCAACCGGTCAGCCAACGAGCCGAGGTAGCGGTCCATACGCGGGGCCACGTAGGTGTTGAGTGCCACGGTCGAGGTCCGCTCGACCTCGCGCATGACGGGCAACAGTTCGTGCGCGACGGTCACCGGGACACCGAGCTCACGCAGCGCGTCAGCCAGCGCACGCTCGTGGGTCGGCACCCGGAAGCCGAACAGCAGGGCGACGGCGACCGCGTCCGGTTCGAGCGCGGCGACCTCGGCGACGACCCGGTCGATCTCGGTCGAGGTCAGGGCCACGACCACCTCGCCGTCCGAGCCGATGCGCTCGGCCGCCTCGACGACCAGCCCGGAGGGCACGACCGGGTCGGGGCGGCGGGCGGCGAGGTCGTAGAGATGGGGCCGGTCCTGTCGGCCGATGGCCAGCAGATCCCGGAACCCGGCGGTGGTGACCAGCACCGTGCGGGCCCCGTCGCGCTCCAGCACCGTGTTGGTCGCGACCGTCGTGCCGTGCGCGAACCGGTCGAGCGCGTCGATGGCGAGCCCGAGACGCTCGACACCCGCCAGGATGCCCTCCGCCTGGTCGCCGGGGGTGGAGGGGACCTTGGCCACCTCGATGCCGTCGTCGGTGGTCGCGACGAGGTCGGTGAAGGTGCCACCGACGTCGACGCCCAGTGCTCGTGTCATCGCGGTGTCGGTCCTGGTCCGGGGACGGGGCCACCCCAACCCTAACGTCGGTCGGGAGCGGCTCAGCGGTCGCGGACACGCAGGGTCGCAGCCAGCCCGCCGAGCGCGAGCAGCCCGCCGGCGAGCATCAGCCAGCTCCCGACGGCGGGCTCGGCCGCGAAGGTCAGATCGATCCCGACGGGGAGCTCGTCGCGCAGCGCCATCAGATCGGCACCGCCACGGCGGACCAGGGTCGCGACCGATGGCCGCACGAGCAGGGCAACGACGGCGGTGGCCGCGGCGGCGAGCGCCGCCGATGCCGTCAGGACCCTGGCCCCGGGCGGGGGGCGGTCGATGCCCGCCGCCACGCCGAGTCCGACCAGGGCCAGCCCGGCGGCGAGCACGCCGAACCCGGCAAGCAGGTGCGGCACGCCCCGCAGAACCGCGACGGTGCGCTGCGCGTCCTCGCCCAGCATGGAGACCGTGGCCACCAGCTCGTACCAGGGCAGCAGGGCTCCGGTCACGACCAGGACGCCGCCGACCGCGACGACGAGTCCGGACCGGCCCTGACCGAACAGCAGCAGTCGCGCCGTGAGGGCGGTGTCTCCGCGCACAACTCGACCTCCTCGCCGCCGGCCTGACCCTACTGGCCGGGCGCGGGTCGTGGCGATGGTCGCCGCCCGCCGGGCGGGGGGGCCGTCCCGCTAGGCTCCGCCGCAGTCACCGGTCCGCGCTCGACGCGAGCATCGCGCTCGACGACATGCCACACCGGTGGCAACCGACCGACGTCCTCGAGCCGGGAGCCATGCCGCCGTGCCATCCCGGTCGTCGCGTGTCCGTGTCGGGGTGCTGATCTCCGGATCGGGCTCGAACCTGCGGGCGCTGCTCGACCAGCAGGCCACGCAAGCCGACGCGGTCGGCGAGGTCGTCGTGGTCGGCAGTGACCGGGCGGACGCCGGTGGGCTCGAGCGGGCCCGTGCCGCCGGAATCCCGACGATCGTGCGACCATTGGCCCCCGGTGACGACCGGGACGCCTGGGAGGCGCGGCTCCGGGCGGACCTGGCCACCCACGACGTCGAGGTGGTGGTACTGGCCGGCTTCATGCGGATCCTGTCCGAGGCATTCCTGCACGGCTGGCCCGACGCGGTCGTCAACGTGCACCCGTCACTGCTGCCCGCGTTCCGCGGTGCCCACGCCGTGCGCGACGCGCTGGCCGAGGGCGTGAAGCTGACCGGCGCGACGGTGCACCTCGTCGACGAGCAGGTGGACCACGGGCCGATCATCGCGCAGCAGGCCGTCGCGGTGCTGCCCGAAGACGACGAGGCCACGTTGCACGCCCGCATCCGGGCCGTCGAGCACGAGCTGCTGCCTCGCTGCGTCGAGCTGTTGTGCGCCGGTCGGCTGCGCATCGAGGGCCGGTCGGTCCGACTGCTCGACGCCGACGCCGTCGCATCACCGTCCCCCGATCATCCGCGCATCGACCGGAGCGAGTCTTGAGCACGTCAGCCACCACCCCCGTCCGTCGCGCGCTCGTCAGCTGTTTCGACAAGACCGGCATCGCCGAGTTCGGCGCCGCCCTGGCCGCCCGGGGCGTGGAACTGGTCTCGACCGGGTCCACGGCCGGCGCCCTGCGCGACGCCGGGGTCGCGGTCACCGGGGTGGCCGAACTGACCGGGTTCCCCGAGTGCCTCGACGGGCGGGTCAAGACGCTGCATCCGGCGGTGCACGCGGGCATCCTGGCCGATCGCACCGATCCGGCCCACGTCGCCGAACTCGAGGAGCTCGGCATCGCCCCGATCGACCTGGTGGTCGGCAACCTGTATCCGTTCCAGGACACCGTCGCGTCGGGGGCACCGGATGCCGACGTCGTGGAGATGATCGACATCGGTGGCCCGACGATGCTGCGTGCCGCGGCGAAGAACCACGGCTCGGTCGGCGTGCTGGTGGATCCCGACGACCACGCCGCACTGCTGGCCGAACTGGACGAACACGGCGGGCTCGGCGCGGGCCTGCGCCGGGCACTGGCCGCAAAGGCCTTCGCCCACACCGCCGCCTATGACGCCGCGGTGGCGACGTGGTTCACCGCGGACGAGGCGTTGCCGGCGCAGCTGCACACGGTGCTGACCCGCCGCGAGATCCTGCGGTACGGCGAGAATCCGCATCAGGCCGCCGCACTCTACGAGGACCCGGCGTCCAGTGGTGTCGCCGACGCCGCTCAACTGCACGGCAAGGCGCTGTCGTACAACAACCTCGTCGACGCCGACGCCGCCTGGCAGATGGCCGTCGAACCCGACGAACCGTGCGTGGCCATCATCAAGCACACCAACCCGGCCGGCTACGCGATCGCACCGGATCTCGAGGCCGCCTACGTCCGCGCCCTGGAGGGCGACCCGGTCAGCGCGTTCGGCGGGATCGTCGCGACCAACCGGGTCGTGGACGCGGCCACGGCCCGCCGCATCATCGAGATCTTCACCGAGGTCGTCATCGCGCCCGGCTACGACGCCGAGGCGCTCGAGGTCCTGACCACCAAGGCCAATCTGCGCGTGCTGACCATGGCGGACGCCGTCCGGCCGTCGGTGACCCGCACCCTGCGCACCATCGGGGGCGGGGTCCTGGTGCAGGACCTCGACGCCGCCGCGGAGCCGTTCGATGCCTGGGAGGTCGTCACCCGGGCACAACCGAGCGACGAGCAGCTCGGCGACCTGCAATTCGCCTGGCTCGCCGCCAAGCACACCAAGTCGAACGCGATCGTGCTCGCCCGCGACGGGCAGCTGGTCGGGGTCGGTGCGGGCCAGATGAGCCGGGTGGACAGCGTGCGGCTGGCCGTGGAACGCTCCGGGGAACGTCACGTCGCCGCGGTGCTCGCGAGCGACGCGTTCTTCCCGTTCCGTGACGGTCCCGATGCCGCCGCCGCGGCTGGGATCGCCGCGATCGTGCAGCCCGGCGGATCGGTGCGTGACGACGAGGTGATCGCGGCCGCCGACGAGCACGGGATCCCGATGGTGTTCACCGGACGCCGTCATTTCCGGCACTGACCGCGACTGACCGCGACTGACCGGCGCGACCGCCCGGCGGCAACGACAGGAGGCACGATGAGCGCGACGATCATCGACGGCAAGGCGCTGGCAGCCGAGGTCCGCGAGCGCATCGCGGCCGAGGTGGCGCAGCTGCGGGCCGACCATGGTGTCGTGCCCGGTCTGGCGGCCGTCATCGTCGGCGACGATCCGGCCTCGCAGGTCTACGTCGGCATGAAACACCGGGCGAGCGAGACCGCCGGCATGGTGTCCCGCCAGCACATCCTGCCGTCTGACACGAGTCAGCAGGACCTCGAGGCGCTGGTCACCGACCTGAATGCCGACGACGACATCGACGGCATCCTCGTGCAGCTGCCCCTGCCCGACCACCTCGACGCCCGGCCCGTCCAGGAGCTGATCGACCCGGCCAAGGACGTCGACGCGCTGAACCCCTACACGGCCGGTCGCCTGGCCGTCGGTGACCCCACCTTCCTGTCGTGCACGCCCTACGGCGTGCTGGAGATGCTGGCCCACACCGGGGTCGAGACCGCGGGCGCGAACATCGTGGTGGTCGGCCGCTCGAACCTGGTCGGGCGCCCGCTGTCGGTCATGCTGACGCTGAAGGACCGCGACGCGACCGTGACCCTCGCGCACTCACGCACCCGCGACCTCGCGACGATCTGTCGCACGGCGGACGTCGTGATCGCCGCCGCGGGCCGTATCGGGCTCATCACGGCCGACATGATCCGGCCCGGTGCGGTCGTGATCGACGTCGGCACCAACCGGGGCGAGGACGGCAAGCTGGTCGGCGACGTCGCGTTCGACGAGGTCGCCGAGGTGGCCGGCGCGATCAGCCCGGTCCCGGGTGGTGTCGGACCCATGACCGTCACCATGCTGCTGCAGAACACCCTCGAGGCCGCACGTGGCCGCCGGGGGCTGCCGCGGCGCTGATCCCGCGCCCGGTCCGGGCGCCCGCGGGCGGTCAGCCCGGTGACCGCGCCGTGCCGACGATGGCCGGGGCGGCCGGACCGCCACCGGGCAGCCGCCACGGCCTGACGTCGGCCAGATCGAAGCCGCCGGCCCGCAGGGCCGCTGCCGTGTCCCGGCGCAGGTTGCAGCCCCGGGCGACGAACCGCCAGGGCCGCTCCAGCAGCGCCTGGGTGGCCGCGACGCGGCCATGTCCGGCGACGTGCTCGATCAGCAGCAGTTGCCCGTCGGGCCGCAGGACCCGACGGATCTCAGCGATGCTGCGATCGAGATCGTCGACCGTGCACAACACCAGGGTCGCGATGACCACGTCGACGGTGGCGTCGTCGAACGGCAGCGCCTCGGCGGATGCGGGCAGGACACGCACCGGAGCCCGGGTGAACGTCGCGGCGCGTCGATGGAGGCGTCGGACCATGGCCGGAGTCGGCTCCAGCAGATGCAGACGCTCGACCGCCGGACCGAGATGCGCGAGGTTCGCGCCCGTCCCCGCGCCGATCTCGACCACCTCGCCGGCGGCGTGTGCCAGCAGCGCATGCCGCTCATCGGCCAGACCGGCCTGCTCGACGCGGGCCAGGCCGCGGTCGTAGAGCCGGGCGAAGATCCGGTCCAGCAGACTGATGACGTGCTCCCCGGCTCGACGACCGGTGGCAGCATACGGTCGACCACGGTGCCCGCCGAGCCGCTGGCTAGGCTCGGACACCGACCGCCAACTGCGCTCATGAGGAGCACCCACCATGACCTCGCCCGTCCGTGTGACCGTGACCGGTGCCGCCGGCCAGATCGGCTACGCGCTGCTGTTCAGGATCGCCTCCGGGCAGATGTTCGGCCCCGACACGCCCGTGCAGTTGCGCCTGCTGGAGATCACTCCGGCGCTCTCCGCGCTCGAGGGCGTGGCGATGGAGCTCGACGACAGCGCCTTCGGTCTGCTGTCCGGGATCGAGTTGACCGACGACGCCGAGGTGGCGTTCGACGGCACGAACATGGCGTTGCTCGTCGGCGCAAAGCCGCGCGGGCCGGGGATGGAGCGCGCCGACCTGCTCAAGGACAACGGGCGCATCTTCACCGGGCAGGGCAGCGCCATCGCAGCGAAGGCCGCGGACGACGTCAAGATCGCCGTGGTGGGGAACCCCGCCAACACCAACGCGCTGATCGCCGCCGCCAACGCCGACGGCGTGCCCGCGGAGCGCTTCACCGCCATGGTGCGGCTCGACGAGAACCGGGCGAAGTCGCAGCTCGCGGCCAAGGCCGGTGTCGGGGTCGGCGAGGTCACCAACCTCGGTGTGTGGGGTAACCACTCGCCGACGATGGTCCCCGACTTCGAGAACGCGAAGATCGGCGGCCGCCCGGTCACCGACGTCATCGACGACCGGCCCTGGCTCGAAGGTGAGTTCCTGACCACCGTGCAACAGCGGGGCAAGGCCATCATCGACGCGCGTGGCGCCTCCTCGGCGGCCTCAGCGGCGAATGCGCTGGTGGACCACGTGGCGAACTGGTGCGGCGGGAAGCCGACCGCGGCGGGTGACTGGGTCTCCATGGCGGTCGTCTCCGACGGTTCCTACGGCGTCCCGGAGGGCCTGATCAGCGGCTTCCCGGTCACCACCGACGGAGCCGGGACCTACGAGATCGTCCAGGGGCTCGAGCTGTCGCCGTTCGCGCAGGGCAAGCTCGACGCCACGGTCGCGGAACTCACCGAGGAGCGTTCGGCCGTCGCCGAGATGCTCTGAGGCGCTGCCCACGCCCGACGACGACGCCCGCCGGTTCCCGGCGGGCGTCGTCGCGTCCCCATGGGGCGCTACCGTCTGCCCGTCCGTCGTCCACGAGTCTGGATCCACACCGTGCCCCGCGTCTTCTCCGGTATGCAGCCCTCCGGTGACCCCCACCTCGGCAACCTGCTGGGAGCGTGGCAGAACTGGGTGCGCCTGCAGGACGACCGGGACTGCATCTACTGCGTGGTCGACCTGCATGCGATCACCTCGCCCAACGAACACGATCCCGAGCTGTTGCGGCGGCGGACGGTGGAACTCGCCACGGGCATGCTCGCCGTGGGGGTCGACCCGCAACGTTCGATCCTGTTCGTGCAGTCGCACCTCCACGAACACGCGGAGTGCGCCTGGCTGTTCAACTGCGTCGCCGGCTTCGGTGAGTTGCGCAAGCAGCCGCAGTTCAAGGAGAAGTCGGAGGGCCGCGAGTCGGTCAGTGTCGGCCTGTTCGACTACCCCGTGCTCCAGACCGCCGACATCCTGCTCTACGGTGCCGACGAGGTACCGGTCGGTGAGGACCAGCGCCACCACATCGAACTCGCCCGCCACATCGGGCAGCGCTTCAACCACCGTTTCGGTGAGGTGTTCACGCTGCCCGAGGCCGTACACCCCGGGACCGCGGCCCGGGTGATGGATCTGCAGGACCCGACGGCCCGGATGTCCAAGTCCTCGTCGAACGAGAAGGGCATCGTCTACGTCCTCGATGATCCCAAGCGGATCGAGAAGAAGGTCAAGAGCGCGGTCACCGACTCGGCGGGCGACATCCGCCACGACCGGACCGAGAAGCCCGGGGTGTCCAACCTGCTGGAGATCCTGTCCGCGGCCACGGGCCGTGACGTCGACGATCTGGCCGGGGAGTACGACGGGCAGGGCTACGGCACCTTCAAGACGGCGGTCGCCGAGGCGGTCATCGAGCTGCTGGCACCGATCCAGGCCCGCTACACGGAACTCGCGGGTGACCCCGTCGAGGTCGAGCGCATCCTGGCCGACGGTGCCGATCGGGCCCGGACGATCGCGGCACCCACCCTGGCTGCGGCCAAGGAGGCCATGGGGCTGCTCGCCCCACGGGCGCGCTGACGTCCGTGGTGAGCGGCGGGGACGTCCGATCGGTCGGTCCACCGGTCCGGCTCCAGACGCACGTCTGGAATCCGGGCGGTGCGTGGCGCGCGCTGTTGATCCACGGGTTGTGCTCGGACGGCGTCTGCTGGTGGCGGGAGGCGTCCCGGCTGGCCGCGGCGGGCTGGCTCGTGCTCGCACCCGATCTGCGGGGTCATGGTCGCAGCCCCACGGCGGACCGGTTCGACCTGCCGACCCTGGCCGCCGACGTGACCGCGCTCGGATCCGGGTGGGAACTGGTGATCGGTCATTCGCTCGGTGGTGCGATCGCCGCCGAGTTGCTCGCCGTGGACCCGGACATCGGGGCCGCCGTGCTGGTCGACCCGGTGTTGCAGCTGGCCGCGGGCGATCGCGACCGCATCCGGGCGCAGCTCGGTGCCGAGGCCGGCGGGATGGAGGCGTCTGCGGTCCGGGCCGCACATCCGTCGTGGGACGAACGCGACGTGTGGCGCAAGGTGCTCGCGACCCGGGCGGTCACACCAGATGTCGTCGACGCGGTGCTCGGGGACAACGACCCGTGGGACCTCGTGGCGGGCGTCCGACACTGGCGGGCACGGGTGCACCTGCTCGCGGCCGATCCGGCCCGGGGTGGCGTGCTCGATCCGGGCCTCGCCGACCGGCTCGCCGACGGACGGCGTGTCACCGCCGAACTGGTCGCGGATGCGGGGCACTCCATCCACCGCGAGCGACCGGACGTGGTCGCCGCGGCGGTCGACCGGGTGCTGCGCGACCACCGCGACTGACGCCCGCCGACGCCGGCCGCCGAGCCCACCGTCCCGGTGATCGCACAGCGCGCTCGGCACGTCAAGCCGGCCGGCAGGCAGGTCGATGTGGAGGCGGAGGGGCGGCGCGCTCCGCGACCGCTCCGGGCCCGATTCGCTTCGGGCATCGGTCGGCGGCTGAGGGACACGTCATGGCAACGGCATCCGCACAGGGTCCCCGACCCGTCATGTGGCGTCGCGAGCGGCGTATCCAGGTGGTCAACGTCCTCGCGGTCGTGGTCGGCATCGCCTATCTGCTGTGGCGGGTCGTCGCGACCGGAACGGGGGTGAACCCCGTGGCATTCTGGGCACTGTGGGCGGCGGAGGCGTACGGGGTGCTCGCGTTGTCGTTGAACGCCATGCAGGGCTGGCACGTCCCCGGACCGCCGGCTCCCCGGCCGGCGACCGGCACGCCGCCGCACGTCGATGTGCTGGTCTGCACCTACGACGAGACCGATGACGTCGTCGAGGCGACGCTGGCCGGTGCCGCGGCCATCGACTACCCGGATGTGACCGTCCATCTGCTGGACGACGGACGGCGTCCGACGATGCGGCAGCTGGCCCACTCCTACGGGGCCGTCTACCGGACACGGGACGACAACGCGCACGCGAAGGCCGGCAACATCAACGCGGCCCTGCGCACGATGTCGACCGTCGCCGACGACCTGCTGCTCGTCCTGGATGCCGACCACGTCCCGGACCCCCGCATCCTCAACGAGACCGTGGGCTACTTCGACGACCCGGCCGTCGCGGTCGTCCAGAC
>LFIK01000553.1_pt1 | contig 28047 bp, 31 predicted proteins | sample 643401 | NCBI WGS metagenome assembly LFIK01 (sample SAMN03777447, study PRJNA286221) | soda lake metagenome | biome: soda lake; feature: Kulunda steppe; material: water; isolation source: sample T5-Br brine of Lake Tanatar-5 | place: Russia: Kulunda steppe | collected 2010-07
CACACACACACACACACACACACACACACACACACACACACACACACACACACACACACGCACACACATACACACCACCACCACCACCACAAACACGTACACTCACTCAAACACGCATACGCGCACGCACGCACGCGCACACACGCGCGCGCGGGCACACACACACGCACACACACACACACACAAACACACACACCAAAAAAACGTACAATCACTCACACACGCATGCATGCACGCACACACGCACGCTCGCACGCACACGCACACGCACGCACACGCACCACAAACACATACACTCACTCACACACGCATGCATGCACACACACATACACACACACGCGCATGCACGCGCACACACGCACACACACACTCACGCACGCACACACATGCACACACGCACGCGCATATGCTTGCGCACACACACATGCGCGCACACAGACACACACGCACACGACACATGTGCGCTCACGCACACGCACGCATGCACAAATACACACTTGCATATGCATGCTCACATGCATTTACATACTCACATTTGTCGGCATGCAAGTATGCAGTGATGCGCATGTCCACACCCATTGATATACAATTACATGCATATGTACGCACAAGCGCACACGCGGTTCCACACTCACAAACATTCATGTACTTATTATTTAGAATTTTATTGCTATTGTTAGACTCGTATTGCATCTTTGGTGGGAACATGGAGACAAATGCTCAAGGTGAAGCCATTCATATGATCAATTTGCTTGTAAGTGACTTGACTAGTCAGGACTTGCAGCGCCTAGTGGACTTGGTGAACCATCGTCCAAGTTGAGTTGCAGTCTTCACACATCGCCTCGATCATCTGTGGTTTGGCTGCAGATGAAGGTGCACAGCACGGTCAAACCCAGATCAAAGAAATGGAGTGTGCTCCCCTTGCTATTGTTACTTTCTATCTTGGCAGGCGTTGGTAAGTTTCCTATTGACCAGGATTTTTGAAGATGTCTCTGATGAAATTCCCCTTACATTTTCCTCCCCTATTTTCAGCAATGAAGTTTATACTGGGAATTTGATTGACCTTTATCATGTGTCTTGCAGGCTTATTGTTCAACCTACATAGCCAAACTGATCAGAAGCAGCTCTTAAGGCCCAGTCATAAACAGGGGACTTCAATTAAAGGGGCACCTGTCCAACAACACGTGCTCTTTAAGCTGAGTCCTGATGTCCTTGCAGAGCGTTGCCCATTTGCCAAGGGTGACTGGTGCGAGGGGTGAGTACTGTTGTGTCCTGGCTGAGTTGCTGCCAAAAGTAATATTGTGTGAGCTGAATTTGCATTGCCATAATCGATGTTCGCATGCTTACAAACTAATTAGGTTATGTCCTGCTACTCTACACTTCTCTGAGCCACAAACTGGTTTCTTGTCTGTTTCTACATGTGCACGCAACTAGAACCAAACAAAGCAAGCTGATAAGTTGGAAGAGATAGCGATTTCCTGAATGTATCCAGCAAGCTTTTCGAGCCCTTGTGCGACCATTATTGAACATATATATCCCTGGAGTTAAGCATGTGCGCACAAGCGCACGCGTACGTGCATGAAACGTATGTACAGCGTGCAGCAGGGATCTGATTATACTTAGGTGCGCAAAGAAGCAAAAACGCGTGTCCTTGTTTGCTTTTTATGATCCGTCATGTTCACTGGTGCCAACCTTGACACTGACAAATGAGTAAGGCAAATTGAAAATATGTGTGCTAAAAAATTGTTTAAGGATCAGCAATTGCTCGAGGATAGTTGCCTCTCTATGACTGCGGGCTGCTGGCTGTAGTGTCAGCCAAAGCGCTCCATTCTCGCTTTTTATTGCATAATTCAACATCCATGAAGCTATGCCCATGTGCCCTGTCAGGTATTGGCAGCAGAGGCCATTACCAACAAAACCACCATTTCAAGGCAGCAAGGACTGCGCAGATCCGAGCTGCAATGGGGTGGGCTGGTGCAACCATGACACAGGTGGGTTTTATGCCTTCATGGCAACACTGCTGTACTCCCTAGTATGGAAATGTTGACAAAAGGCAGAACTCGCAAGACACAGGGCAGAGGCTGGCAGGCAGGTCAAAACTGGATCCCGTTTGTGTGGTTTTTTCCTGGCCTACTGCACAAAATGAAACAAATGCAGGCCCACCAAGTCTCATTTGTTTGTGCATTACCTTTAGCACAAATTGTTTGTCACAAGCCAGTGTTATAAGTGTTGTATAACATGTGATGTCCCAAATTTTCCGTTCGAGCTTGTAGGCCGGTGCGTGTGCCGAGCTGGATACACGGGAGATGACTGCACTGTACCCAAGAAGAGGGAGTGTTTTATGATGGGCCCTGATGGTCATGATGTAAACATGACAGCTGGCGTGTGGCTGCACACAAGATGTGCTGGTAAAGAAAGCACTTTAGGGCGCTTGCAAAGCTACCATGTGTTAGATGTTGCTTTCAAAGTATCTGAGCCATTGTCTTTTACAGGAGCTAGTGCTTTAGTGTGCTTGCCTGGTGCCAGGTTGCAATAGCCCAAAACTCACTCATGAATGCCTTTTTAGTTAAATGCTTGCTTCATTTTTGCACTTAAGACAATTTGGCAATTTTCCATGCTGTAGCATAATCTGATTGAGCTTCCTGTTCCACTGAGAATTGTGCAAAAATTTGTTTACCGTGACCATAGGCATATGTGATGCAGACGTTGGTGAATGCTTCTGTCCCAGTGACACTAAGTATGGATTGATGCCTGGTGGAGGGGATGCTGCTAGGCAGAGAGCTCGTCCCATGAATGGCGTTCATCCTAACACGGTGCGGCACACAAACCCCAAAGACAATATCTCTCTCGGCTAGGTCATATAAATTAAGTGTCCACCTTCAATTCATGTTTTGTGTGTCACTTGCATCTCCCCTATTGCTCTAGCCAAGAAGGCACGGAACTTGGCTGCAATGCGCAGCTTGTGAACTTTTTTAGCATGCCTGTAGCATCTTGCTCCTGGCTGCAAGGAGTCGTCAAACTCAATGACTGCCTTTATCAAATGTCCTGTATACTTGAAGACAAAAGATGGCCGTCTGGTTCCATGGGCGGCAAGAACGTTCACGTTCAATGACATAATGGGCCCCCAAGGCTGGTGCAATGCTGACCAGCCAATTCGAAAAGTCGACTGCCTCTTGGATGGACGGACAGGCCACTTTTGCAACATCACCTTTGAGCAGGTGCGTGGCAAGCACACAGCATGAGCTTGATTCCAGCTTCTCCTCAATACAGTGCTTACATAGGTGAACCATTTTCGGAGGACTTGCATGCTTAATGGTACAGCTGGTAACCATACTTGTTGCATTGACTTCCCATTTGTGTTAGCCATTTCTATGCCATCTTAGTTGCAACTTGGATCAAACATTGGCCAATTGAAAGTGTCGAAGCAGCTAGAGCTTTTGTCTTTCTTATCACTGGCCTTGAGGTATAGATATTTTTTTGTTTGCCATCATGCTTGTTCTTGTTGTTGATGGGCAGAACACTCTCCAGGCACCCAATCTTTGTTTTGGTTGATGAGAGTATGAAGCTGAAACAGTTCCTACCTCTCAAGGGCCCATGTCCTGTTTTCTGACCTTGCTGTGTGCTTGGTTGCGTACGCACTCAGGTGTGCATGAACCAATGCAGTGGTCATGGGGAGTGTCTGCACGGGTTCTGCATGTGTGAACCTGGATGGTATGGCCATGACTGTGTGAAGCACAGACAGGGACTACCTCCTGCCGGTGCGTGATTTAGGAAAATGTTAATGTGTAGAACGCAGGAACATACGAGCAGTTCTTATCAGAGAGCCCTTCTTCCAAATGATTTCATCTAGCCAATAGATAAGCTGGCTAGAAGGCAGGCGCACAGCTGGGCGGATGGACAGACATTTGGAGAGGCATGCGAGTAGGGAGGCAGACAGAGAGATAGACAGACAGACAGACACACAGACAGACTACTGATGGACGGGCTGACTGACTGACAGACTGATTGACTGACAGACTGACTGACAGACACACAGACAATGACTGACAGACACTGACAGACACACAGACAGACAGACAGACAGACAGACAGACAGACACATGGACACACAGACACACACAGACACACAAACATTCATGCATGCAGGCATGCAGCCATGCAGGCAGGCACGCAGGCAGACTGACTAAACTGACTGATTGATTGACTGACTGGTTGACTGTACAATGATGGACTGACTGGCTGGAAAACAAAGTGACAGACAGGAAATCATTGGCAAGATAGGTTGACCTTGAGCTTACATACCTTGAATGGTTTTTTGCTTAATGATATGCACACAAGCTGCTATTCAAACCTGCCATTCACTGTATCTATGAGAAGAGAAAGTGAACACTGTTGAGCAAAGTTTTCCTTTGGTAATAGCAAACTCACCACCCTTAATGCGGCCCAAACCCAAGCCATGCTGTCTCCTCAAATCTGCTGCCCAAGCCCAAGCCCTGCCCCCCACCCTGATGTTCTTGCGCACATGTCCTCCGTGTGTTTATCCAAATTGCGCACATACGTTTCCTATCCATGCTGATCGCTTTATATGCATCCCTTAAGTTTGTACAAATTTAGTTTGCCCCTCCTGTCTGTCCATGTATCACAGATAATCAATACATGTTGATCCTTTCATCTGATTGCAGGTGACCCATTTATAGCAAAGCCATGGCTAAGAGAGCTTTTCCAGGATGTTCCTGCTGCAAAGCCACCCTCAGATCGGCCTTTCAGGTATGCAAGGAGCACCTAGGCGTGCCCGACATGCTCCTAGTAAAATGATCACGCCTAAATACGCAGCGCTCCCTTGATCTTCAAGCCTAGATTTGCTGCTAATACCTGTCAGTGCTTGGCTTTTGTACTTTGTTTGCAGGAAGCGGCCGTTCATATATGTGTATGATCTGCCTCCTGAGTTTAATTCCCATCTCATGCAATACAGAATAGACAAAAATCTGTGCACCAACCGGTAAGACAAGCTTATGACACCAGAAGTGCCAACTAGAAAGCCTCACCTCCTTACTACCGCTTTATGCTCTGCAAAGCACTCAGACACTTTGTATTGCCCTTGGGCTTGTACTCCAGACGGATAAGCTCCATTTTTGTCATGCTACACAGCCGTGCTGCACATGCTTTTGATTATTTTTTGTGCCTGTCTTGCCTCCCGCAGTATTTTTGAGGCCAACAATGCATCACGCTTTGAAATGTATACCTACTCCCTGGAAACCCACTTTCATGAGATGATGCTCAAAACTGAGCACAGGTATGCATTGCTTAGTATTGTGAAAAAAAATTTTGCACAGCTTGTGTGGCAAACTAGAGGGCTCGTGTGCCAAGTTACACATCTAGATCTAAGGCCAGGCAAGATAGAAACAGGAAGAAGGTCAGGTCTGAAAGGACAGGCGGGAATACCTGGCTCAGTTGAAGTGCAGAAGTGCACAGATACAGGCATTAATGTGCTGTTAATGTGCTGCAGAACAATCCTACTGAATGCAAAAACATGGTTCTGTCAGGAGTGAACCTTGGTAGGCAAGCAAAAAAGCCTGCCTGTCATGCCTCCAGCATACTAGCAAGGATACTGCTGACTCTTTCATCCAGCACACGTTTGCATGTATGCTTTGATGCAACCTCGGAGCTCAGGGCATGTTGTGGCGTGGTAAAACACCGCAGACGTGGCGTTGCGTTACACATGCATATCTCTGTGAGTGAATCACCCAAAAGAGTCTATTAGAGAAGTTCTAAAGTCCATGATTGCCTGACATCTTAGCTTATGTTTCTCTTTTAGGACCCTTGATCCAGAGGAGGCGGACTACTTCTATGTGCCTGTGCACCCTTCTTGCTTTGCTGACATTGTCGGTAAAGCTGACAAGCCCATCTTTCCTGATGATGTGCCAGGCGTTGGAATGTGGGGTGCGTGCAACAAGGGAGATGACTTTGTGCCTACCAGGAAAATTAATGCCACAAGCCAGTGCAACATGATGCGCAGTGTTGTCAGCTTCATCTTGACAGTTAAGCACTGGAAAGCCAATTTGAGAAATTAGCTATGTTTCAGGGTTTTATGCCTGAAGCACGTTTGCCTCATGTTAAGTGCTTTCTTGACTTTCACCAAGGCCCTATATTTCTCATTTCTTGGTCTTGCTTCTGCTCATTGTCCAACGTCTTGTTCTGCAAAGGGCCCTGCATCTTCTTTTCCCTAAATGCAGCACTTTCTGTCTGCCTTGCATTCCACCAAGATCTATTTATTGTTCTGAACGTGCTCCTAAGTTTGGCAGCTCCAAATTGTGTGGCATATAGCCTTTAGCTGAGTGCACACAAATTGTCGCAGAATGGCGTGTGTACCATATGTCTATGATGATGCGCGAAGCCTGGAAATGGCTTTCGACTGCTTTACCCTACTGGTGAGCATGGGATGTGATCATGGACTTTCATCGGGGTTGTGGCATTTTTAATGCTCTCATCATCACTCAAGCAGGCAAGAACATGCTCAAGCTTGTATTTGCTCGTGCAGGATCTGGCAGGCCAAACTAAGTATTGCTTACACTTTACCTTGAGAATAGCTTTTATAAATGTGCCAGATAGACTCGTGAAATCCGTCTTACCTTTTAACCTTTAGCCCTCTTGGTGCAATGCATTTGTCAGGAATCGGAAGAACGGTGCTGACCATATCTGGCTCTTCACTCATGATGAAGGCGCCTGTTATGCACCTACTGAGATATGGTAAACGTCTGCTGATCCATCTGGCTCTTATCACGTGCTTAGTGGCTGACGTGACAGGAATCCTTGATTGCAGAGCACCTGAAAAAGTAGCCTAGCAATAATTGCTGATAAGGGCCTTTGATAGACTTAATCTCAATGCAGGGACTGGAAGTAATGCAATGCACATGTGTTTATGGCGATCCACTCTTGCCCATCTAGATGCGCTTGTCCGTGCAACTCACAAATCAGATGGCAATGTAAAGCAACGTCCTGATACAATGGTATAGTGGTATACATTCATGACCTAAAATAGAATATGTTACGCTTAAATAGAAACGTCAAAACTCTGAGTGCAGGAACTCTGTATTGCTGACACATTGGGGGCGCCTTGACATGCCCCATGGCTCGAATAGCTCCTACCCACCAGACAACTATTCACGAGAGAGAGAGCACCCAAGCATTCCCAAGGGATGGTTAGCTGCATCGTCCCATGCTCATCCTTGCCATGATCCACAGAAGGTGACCACACTGTTATCATATAATCGTCTGCTCAAGGGTGGTAAGACAAATCCAGTTTCTTCATTAATTGCAAATTCTTTCACAGTTGCTTGCATGGGCCTTAGGCAAATGAGCGTTGTTATGTGGTCTTATTTTCCCTTCTGATTGCTAGCCGCAGTGTAGATACAATTGGAACTTGCAATGGGCAAATTGGTAGCAACTTACCTGGCACTATCCTCTTCAATTGCTGCTGTTTGATGGCAGGATTGAAGGAGTTTGTACTCTTAATAAGAAGTGTGATGAACAGCATCTTTAAATGAACGTTACTACTCATGTAAGGCACCATCTGTTGAAAAGTAAGCTTTTTTGCATTGAAAAGTAATGCAGTACTTCCGCAAAGCTGAGAAACTCTATGTAATTTTGGCTTTGAATGTATGCAGCATTTGGTGGTGCCTGTCTTCAAAACACCTGAGCACTACAAGTTGTCCATTTACCTCGGGGCTCATCCGCCTGAGCGGGATATCTTTTTGTTTTTTCGGGGGGATATTGGGCTGCAAAGGCGCGGCTGTACATACAGTAGGTGAGCTCTTGACCTGGTCTTTCCTAAGCGTATTTGAACTCAGCTGGTCTAGGTGCACGCACATTGTGCATCACTCCATGCTCAAAAGCAGCGCTGCAGCAAGATCGTGACGAAGTATCATGTCAATTGCACATGTGCACGTGCTAGTGTATGAACTTGCACAACCTTGTGTGCATGCTGCCTTCTTTTGCCGTTGCGCTCTTTCCAGATGTTAATTCCTGAGCAATAAGAAGCTTACTTCTACTTTGCTACACATGTAGGTGCACTCGCCAGCGATTGTGGAGAATTATTCAGGCAAAGAAGGACACGTGGAAGCGTGATCACAATGTGACAGTAGTCTATGGAACAGGACGAGAGGCGCCAGGGGACTACAGTCACCTTCTGTCACGCTCAAAGTTTTGCTTGGTGCTAACAGGTGTGTAGCACTCACAAAAGGCAAAGAGCATCCATCCTGTGAAATGATACAGCTCAGATGAAAGCCCATTTTTTAATAGCCCAATCATGCAAACTTGGACTCTGCTCCAATTTCAGCCTTTCAAAGATTGTTTTCAGATTTTTGCACACGTGCATGCAGGCCATGCATGCCCTGAAAACCACATGTCCACTTACAGTGCAAATCTTTGGCTTTTATGTACCTGAGCTATGAAATGGTAAAAGGCACGTAGTTTGATGGATTGCAGAGAGTTGTTCATTTGCTACAAGCTTATTGAACCAGTCTCCATTCATCCGACTATCTATCTTGTCTGTACCACTCGTGTTAATCAGTAAGCCTGTAGCCTCCTGCAATCACTTTTTTCTTTCCAAATCACTTCATCACAATCCCCACAGCTTGAACCCTCTTTCTCCACGCTCCTACATGTATCCCTAATTTTTGAGGGACAAACTGCTCCAGTTTGATGAGACAAGCACCCTTCCTGCCCGGTAGTGCTAGCTTGATTTGCTTTTGACCACTAAATTGCTGTGCAGGTGATGGCTGGAGTGCGCGGTATGAAGATAGTACCCTCCATGGGTGCATTCCTGTGATTGTGATGGACAACACCCTGGGACCATTTGAATCCCAGCTTGACTATTCCAAATTTTCTGTCAGGTATGATGGGGTTCAGGCTCAACAGTGCCAGCAAGAATGCCGTGCATTACTATTCAGGTACTTAAGCCTTTGTAAAATGAACCGACAATTGGTGGTATAAAAAACAGCGATGGTCCAGTATATTATATACTGGAAGTCTTGAGGGTCTTGGACAGGTCTGGTAGACAGGTCTGGTAGTTATAATAGACAGGAAGTCTACGTATTGTTACATTCCCCCCTGTCTAGGTGTGGCCGTGACTTCCACACATAAGTGTTTGGTGGTATGACATCACTGAAATTGCATGCATTTACTGGGGTCTTTAGGCTGTCTTCCTCTGCGTTTCTGTCCAGTCGGAGGAGGGTTCGTCTAGGGACGGTTTGTCTGGGGAGGGTTTTTTGGAGGTCTGCTTCTGCACTTGAGCAGTGTCTGCAACTTGTCTTGTTTGGTGGTTTCTTGTCGCAAAGTCTGCCTGTCTGCTTTTTGTCTTGCCTTTATCTTTGGTAATAGAGGCTCACCGCCAATGGCTCTCCAATAGGGTCCCAGAGTCAGGTCTTTGCTTACAATATTGTCATATGGCTCCTAAGAGTTATGCTCATGGGCATAGCCTTTCCACTTGGTAAGGAACTGCCAAGAAATGTGTCTGCCCCTTGAGGGGTATATGAGCAAGCACATCTTCATATGTTTGGACCCCGTCTCCGTCTACTTGGATAGGAAGGTTGGAGTGATGTTGTACTCAGAACGTCTGTAGGGTTTTATAAGGAACACATGGAAAACAGGGTGTACGTGGTATGTCTCGGGAAGTCTTGACTGTACCGCTGCCTTGCCAATGAGTCTGAGTCTGTCTGTTGAAAAAGCCCAATATATTTAGGTAAGATGTTTTCTGGTACCCACAGTCTGGAAAGTCAAATTTTTGGAACTAAGCAGCACCATATCTTCAAGGGTGTATTTAAAACATCCCAACGTCTGGTGTCAGCGTACTTTTTTTGTCTGTCTTGTGCTTTGCGCAGACTGTCTTGCACGTGTCTGATGGTCTGCTGTAATTGGTCTGCATACAGTCTGGCAGGTGGAACAGTAGAGTCTGTCTGAATTGGCATGGGTGTAAGAGGGTTTTGGCCCTGCATGAGAAAAGCAGGGGTCTTTCCTTTACATTCATTTTTTAGAGTTGTTGGCCGCAAATTCGATTGCGAGCAACAACTCGTCCCAATTGGTCTGGTCTGCGCCCGCATAATGTCTCAGCATGTCTTCAGGAACAGCATTGTATCTCTCCCTGTCCGTCTGTCTGGGGGTGGAAGGCAGTGGAGAAGGCATTTTGAATGCCAAAGAGTGTGCAAAGCTCTATGTACATATTACTAGCAAAGCGCATGTCTCTGTTTGCAATATGTGATAGTGTGCAAGGATCAAAGTCTGATAAAATAAGTTCTTCTCATGCAGACAATTTGGCACTTGACTAATGCTTGGTCTGGTACCTGCAGGGTGGGCGAGCACCACTTGGAGAGTGTCATGGACATGCTTTTGAGCATCACACCTGATCGTGTTGCAGAGATGCAAGCAAACCTCGCGAATGCATGGATGAGGTATGGCTATGATCTTGTGACAGTAAGTGTATTGTTTCAGTGGTATTGTTTGCGAAAGTCTCTGCCTTTTCACACTTACTGCACGTGTACGTGTTTACCCTGAATAATGTTTTCACCCGGTCTCAAGATTTGAGATGCAGTGTGCTAGAATTGTGTAAGCACTGCATCCAGTGCAATAGTCTTCTTAGTGTGCTTTTGTGCATCAAAATGCCAGGTTTTGTTTGCATCAATGTGTATACCTGCAAGTAGGCCTCAACTAGACCCAGGATTTCAGGGATTTGTATTGATTTACACCAGGGTGTGATGTATATAGGGGTCGGCGTATAACGTTGTATTAGAAATTCTATAACATCACATCACGTTATATGTACCAATATAACGTCATAAATGGTTATACAGATCTGCTATAGATCTCAGTGCACCCCCAAGGGCAATGAATTTCACCTCCAGATTTTTAAGATGTGTGGGGCAGGCTGAATGCTGCTCCTTTCCAAAATGGCAAGTCAAATAAATGATCCAGTTGTGAGCTGCCAGCTAGGAGGTCAAAATATAAAGTTATATCTAATCTTGCTGGGCACTCCCCATGGCACTCCCCAGTGCCTCAGTGCTATCGTTCAAAGCTCGTTCCAGTTGCCCGCTGCTTCAAGCCTGGTCCTACTTATTGTTGCCTAGCTGTGCCTCACCTCTGGCATGTTAACCTTCACAAGTACTAGCTTCTCCGCTGTCTCAATGCCAAGGCTGTTGCGCAAGCTGGTGTAGATGCAGCCCCATGCACTCCAGTTGCGCTCGGCTGCGCAAGATGTGGCATGGGCAGAGAGAAGCTTGTTGGCAGCCACTGCCAGTGGGGGAATATTTGGTTGGCCTCAGTCAGCCAGAAGTTGCGCGAAAAGTTAGGCTTAATGGGGATGATAGTCTGTAGCTTGGCGGGTCTGCCAAGTAGTCACACTTTACTAGGTGGCGGGCTATGTCCACTAACTTATGCCAATTACCCATGTCCAGCTCCATGAGCTCTTTGCTGACTGCTGCTATCACGATGCTGTCAATCCTGCCTTTGTTCAGGCGTACTATGAGCATGAGCAGCTCCTCGTGCTTGGCAGTCAGCTTGCCATGGGGTGTGCGGTTAATACCTGCATGTGTGCAATGGCATAGGGCAGAAAATTATGTAAATGCCAGTGGTAAACTGGCGTTCCGGGAGCCACCTGGAACACTGAAATAAAAATCATATCAAGCATGACAATTGCCTTTTCCAGAAATTGTTACTAAGTGCAAAGCTGGACATTTATGCAAGCAGTCAACTTACCCTCCTCAATGATGAAGTTGGTGGGGCCAAGTACAAACGCTGCAACATGTGCTGGGGTGTGGTGCTTGCTTCGACAGTCTGGTAAAGCGCTGACAGCGTGCTTCTTCATAGCAGCAGGGAGGTCAGGGTGTCTTCCTGCCCATTGGGCTGTGTTTTCGAGGGATGCTACGCACGCCGGCTGCTGCCAGTGCTGCTGCTGTGCACTTGTGGCATTGTGCTGCCTGGGAGGGTTTGGCGGGGCCGACATGGGCCTTGCACCTCTTGCAATCCAGCACACAGAAACCCCCACACTCTTGCTTTATCACTGCTTCAAACACTGCCTCCCACTGCATAGGCTTGTCTGATGTGAGCTTCCTGAACAGCTCTTCAGGCTTCATGTGCCCTTGCACATAGGATTGTGTACCATTTTGGCCAGTTCCATCCAATATTGATCCCCTTGTACTATATCTGCCATGTTTATACATAAACGAGTTGCTTGTGAAGAAGATCGAGGGTGTAGAGGGTGCCAAAGGGCGAATATGGCCCAAATTTATAGATAGCGTTAAATATAAGGATGGGTAAATAGGGTGTCTAACAATTACAAAGTGGCACGTCGAGCCTCTGCAGAGCCTCAGCCTATGTAGAGAGGGCCTCGGTGGTGCATTGTCGTTAGAAAACTGCTTTTCACAGACACACTCAAACGCCCTCAGACTTTTCATGTGAGTTTGATAATAATAAAAACAAATATTTTTAGTTGGACCGGCCCTCCTGGAGACTGGAATGAGTCAGGAGAAACCCGAGCACCTGGTCAGCGCCCCCGCCCGCCCATCCCTCAAGCTTCCCCACTACACAGCGCTGTTCAGTCTAAAATTCCACATTTTGTTCACGCTGCTTCCTGATTGTCCGCCTCGAAGAGCTGCAGGCTGCCTCAGCACCCTTGCTGCACTGCCTGCTGGTGCGACGCACGTAGATGAGCTTCCATGCACACACCAGAGTGAGCCTGGATCGAATCTTGCTGTACATAAGCCCCCAAGCTGACCAGTTGCGCTGGCACGCGCACAGGCTGTTGAGTGCACGCCACAGCAACTGCAAAGCAAGCGCACTGCTACTCCTGGCAAAGCTGGGAGGCTCCTCTTCCCACAAGCGCGAGAAGTTGACATGCTCAATGATAGGTTTCAAGCTGCCATCTTCTTTCGGGAGGAGCCCAGCAGTCAGCTTACTCAAGTTCTTCTCAAAGGGCGTCAGCTAGGCACCCTTGCATGGACCGCACAACACACTCCTTACGCTCATTGGTCCCACACAGGCAACAGCCACTTGGTACAGATGCACATGCACACCCTTTCACTTGTTAAAATGCACATGCAGCACACACATGCACATGCGCATGTACACATTAGTTCCGTTCATGTGCAAGCCTCCTCTCTCACCTGAGCTCCTTCTTGAGGGAAGGGCCTGCGTCTCCTCCCAACTGTGCAGCTGACCTTCCTGCAGCATTGCCTGGCGTTTGAAGCTCATGGTGCTGATGCTGCCTCCTGTTTACCCGGTGCTGCTGCTGCCTGCTGCTGCCTGATGTTGCTGCTCTTTGGGAACCAGACCCTCCTTCACTCCCGAGTGATGAGCCTTGCACAACGTGATTTTAAGATGCGTCTAGCGCATTAGGGGGTTGGGATAGGCTGAGCTGTTGCTTGCACAGCTTGCACTGTAGCTTGCTAACAATGTCTGCATCTCAGCTCAGTGACAGGCACCACACTCATGCATCGCCACTGCCAAGACTTCCCTTTGGCCTTCTGGCTTCTCACTGCTTCAAAGACGGCATCTGCCATCTTTCCACCCTGTCCAGCAAACCTTTCTGAGCCGAGGCATCTGCACCCCACATCTGCCATGGTCGCATCCCCTCAACATCATCGCAATAGATGTGAGGGCATGTTTCAATGTAGGTAATAATAACTTAAAAATATTCGTTTGGATTTATCTGAATTTATTGAGTGTCAAAGCACTGTTCCAGTGAAATAAGGTCACCGAGGCTTTGGCACTTTTGGCAAAGAGGCTCCCCGGGGCTCGCCGAGGCTCGACCTTGGCGAGTCTCAGCGAATCGGCTACCCACCCTTAGTTATATAAGATCAAGGGCGCTGACCCTTGATGTATCATCCATAGAGCATCTCTTTGCTTTTGGCTTAGCAAATGGTCTCCTTAACAAGCTTGTAGGCTTCATTATTTTGGCATCCATTACACTTCATCTACAAACAACTCATATAATTATGATATAAAATCAGTTTATTTTTAAACAAAAGCAAATCTCAGCTTGACAACCTTAAGAAAGGACAGTCCTGCTTGATGGCTAAAGAAAGAAAAAAAGAAAAAACTAGTCGCAGTGCCAAGCCGCGGGCCTCATAGACAGTTTTCTGAAGCAGCTGCAGGCAATTTTGAAGTCCCATAATCAGAAAAGGGACATTCATTTACAGGGATTTGAGTGGCACACTGTCAGTTTCGTTGATCCAGCACGGATGACATGCAATTTTGGGACAAATGATCGATGTTACCTAGAAAAATTAAAAGGCTCCATAATCTAAATTCATATAACGTAGGTTCGTGAAGCTTCAACGGGCTGGAAGCTTTGCGATTGCACTTCTGTGCATCCCGGGATCCAAGGATTAAGGAGTCTTTTTAAGGAACATATTGTGTACGTTTCAAGTAGCATAGGTTCCGCACAGAAGCGTTGACCGGAGCTTTGTAACTCAGCACATTCCAGGATCTATGGATAATAAAGAAGACTCCAGTTCAGATCACTTGCGTTTTAAGCAGCGTTGGTTCGGTGCTAAAGCTTTGAGCGGAAGCTTTGCACTTTAGCGCATTCCGGGTTCCATGGATAATAGAAATAAAGATTTCAATTCCTACAACATGCGTTCCAAGCAGCACTGGTTCTGTGCTGAAGCTTTGACCACAAGCTTCGCGATTGTCATCTCAGCATATTCCGCATTCGCGGACATAAGATACATTTAAATGTTGGACTCAAAATGTTGTCCTTGTGACACAGTTTGAAGCAGACTCTCAAGGTACCAATTTGTGCATTATCCATGGAATACCCATCTGCCACCGTCTCGCAGAGCCAAGGTCCCGGACCTCTTCTGGAGGGCGTCAAAAATTTATTGATTCGTTTCCGTGGAATTTTTGCGGCGTCAGGGCGCAGATCTCTCAGGAGTGTGAGAATCTGAGAGGTTAGGTAATGTATGCCTGGGGCCGCTGCGGTGCTTCGCCCGCAGCCTGGAAAGAAAAAAAAGAAAAACTACGCAAGCAGCAAAAAGCTCCTCACATCAATAAAGGAAAAGGGGCCACTTGGGAAGAAAAGCCCCTCCACCCGAAAAAAAGGGGGGTCAGTGAGGATCAGGAGGGTTGCGGGCAGACAGGCCAGCAGACCTCTCCTGATTGGTTTGAAGGTGAGGAAAATGCTCAAGAGAACGTCTGGTCTGAACAAGCTTATGAGCATAGTGCACAGCAGGGTTGGGTCATGCGTATTTTATCGCATTTTACGCATTGAAAAATAAAATTCGCGAATTAAAAATACCCGGTTTCAAACGCGGGTTCAAATGCGGACCCCCCCCGCCGGCCTCTCCTTTGTTCCTGCTCATTTCCTATCTCAGTGACCTTACTAAGCGTAAGCAAATTAAGGGAAATAAGGAAGTTTCAAGCAGTATATTTCTTATGTACTCCTCATCTCTGCTTCCGTCGTCTGCATCACTGCCCTGGCGCTCCTCATCGTCGCTGAAGACTTCCCATGCTTGTGCCTGAGGCCCCTGCTCCAGGGACTGGGTGCGCTCAGCCAAGCGCAGGTTGCTGTACGGCCTCACCAGCTTGCATGCGCGCGATGTGGTCAAGCAGTTCCGGCTGTCGCTGTGTACGAAGGAAAAGTTACTCCAGTTCTGCTCGCATTTGCACTGCTGTACTCCTGTCGAGCTGGCGCGGCGCTGCTGCTGCTCCTGCTGCTGCCTTGTTCTGAGCATCGATGGCCCTCATCTCAGCCAGGACAGGCCGCAGGACTGCCTCGTCTGCTGTGCACTTTGCTACCCCACAAGCTGGATTAATGTGCAGGAAGTGCTCCCTGATGTGGGATGCACCACCTACAAAGACATGCTTGCAGTACTTGCACTCCACCATGTGCTGGTGTGCTTGTCTTTCAGCTCAACGACCCTGACATGATTCCACTCCTTCTCCTTCTCTCTAGGCATTTTGAATACATATGTGTACATGTAAGAACGTATAGGGGTGGTTATAGGTAGCTGGGGGGGCAGTTGGGGACCCACAGGCCCTCCTCTACCCCCCCTAACCACTACCCTAAAAATGACCCCTAAATGTGGACGCATTGACGTTAAATACGCGAATTGTTCGTATCATACGCGCATTGGTCTGGGCAAATGGACGCATGACCCAAACCTGGTGCACAGAATGTGTATGGAGCTTGAGAGCATGTTTCTTGACTCTTTGTGAATCAAGGCCGAGACTCTCCAGAGGAACCAAAGTGTGAGGAATGTAAATAACACCCCCTACACCTAAGAGAATAGCGTGAAGAACATGGTCTCCTACAATGCTGCGTCTAAGGTGACCATGCTGAGCATGGGCAGCTTGGAGCTGCTGCTCAGGGCAAGTGTCTTCACAGTACTTGATCTCGATGAGATGGGTGGTACGACACTGCCAAGGGAGGTACTCGGGGCGAGTCTGTCTAGGCCGGTAGGCTGTGGCTGGTGATGGGGGTCTACTTCCAGCTGCAGTGGCTGCCGCTAAAGAACCCTGCCCCCTACCCTTAACCACCCTCCCTCCACTCCTTAAAGTAAGGCCTTGATCATTGGGATGGTTCTGTTGATTTTGGGAATTGATGTTGCATGCTTTTTTCTTTGGAGTCACTAGAATGGCGTCAGGGCGAGAAGTGAGCCTGTCTCTTCGATTGTGGTTTATAGCAAAAATCCAAGCTGGAGGAACTCTGGCTTAATTTTAAAACTTATTTATGGCTCTCCACAAAACCATCGTCCTGATACATCCTGGTGTTGTTGGTAAGCAGGTAGCATGTTTAGATATTTGCAAAATGCAGCTGGGCACAAAGCATGCTTGCGGCTGGCCGTGTGATCGAGGGTTTAAGGACTTCAAGCATCATCTCTTTACTGCCCTTGTTCAATACAGATTTAAATGGAGCAATCACCCGCTTACCATAAGAGAAGCGCACAGAGTAAGTTTTTTTGTCCGTGTATAAGCTTCGTTGCCTCTGATAAGAAAATCACGCAAATAAGCAGGTAGCTGCAAGCCAGCAAATGCAGATGCAGGTGCTTTAGGGGAAGCTGTAGCCATTGAGGCTGAGCTATGCATTGATGTATTAGACGTCGAATATCATGATCTCCAGTCAAGGTGCCTCTAGATGCCATTTGCATGATATTTTTTAAAACAGCAAACGCTGAATAAAAATCATTATTCCATTGAATAAGCTTATCTGCCCTGATTTTTGGCTATCAAGTTATCATCAATCAAGCTTAAACACGCACTAATTTACTTTGACTTGCTCAACTCTATGACTGATCATAAGTTTGTGATAGCAGAGCAATAAAAGCATTCCATGAGGGCATCAGGTCCATATTTTATGTCGAGGATCAGAGCCTCATGTTTGGTGTGCATCAAGCCTCCTATTGTATGCAAGAGGTGCAGCTTGCTTAAGCTATTCTTGGATACAAGGAGGCACATTGTGCAAGATATTTTTCCTTGCACCCGCAACTCTCAAAATAGTCTCATTTATAACTCCTTCAATTGCGGGCCTTGAGGCCAACCTTTCGAATGCAGCGTGGATTCAAAATGCCGAGGGCATTTTCAAGTACTGAGTATCTTGTTTACAAGCAAGCGCAGCTTGGCAAGCAGCTTGAGTATGTAAACCTTCCTGATCTTGACTTGTGGCATCGGTAACAACTTCTGATCCTACCTCTGACCCCATTCACTACATGCACATACCTATTTGCTGTATTCGCAGATCATGAGGAATGGCCTGCGGAATGTGAGTGGAATGAAATGGGCTGCAACAGGGGACAACGATGCTTTTTCTACCATCATACAATGGTTGTATTCAAGATTGCAAGAGCAGGCATAAGCGCAAGCTTGTCCATACCACCAGCCACTTGCCTGTCTCAAGAATAAGTCTTATATTGCACGCCCGCCAGAATCACATTTACTAGATGCTGCAAATATGACGCCTAAAGCCTGCTTTAAACCTTTTCTGCGGCTAAGTTCCCAGTGACAACAATAGTGCCGGCTTAACGATACTCAGAGTGGTTGGGGATCGCAACCACAAGTATCAGCTTATTTATGATCTAATTATTTCATATGGGCTCCATAGAAGCTTGCTTGCTTGGATATTCCGGGACTAGAGATTCAAGTATGTTTTGCTTATGCACATCTAGAATAAATTGTAAACATGTGTCCAACATTATCTTTCAGTTGCATGCATCAAGCAGGGCAACTGCAAGCATTGTGCAGTCCTCTACTAGAACACACAGTCTAACAATTAAAGGAGTTCAGAATTGAGTTGCTCCAAGTAGAGTTTATCATTCAAGCCCCCTAAGCCTGTCACAGAGGCAATCACTACTAGCTCTTTACACTCGAGCAGGCGGCAGAGGACCTGCAATGGAAAGCCAACTATCTACCCTCGCAACCTGTGGGCTCGAACCTCACTAGAGGCTCACAACCGGCTAAGTTGCCCTCATTCGGTGGATACAGCCTTGAAAATCTTATACCTCGACCTTTCTCATTCAATGCTAATTCACCCCACAAGTGATGTTGTGCTTTCAAGTCATGACAGTCCTTTATGTGTGTCTCTGTGCAAAGTAAGGTACAAGGTTTACAAGGTTTACAAGGATAAGGCCTTCAGTCAAGAATTGCGACTGCTAGCCTGCTCATAAAAAACGATTAATTCATGAAGAAAAAAAGGAAGTGTATGGTTGTTCTGGTTTAAAAAGTAAGGTACATGCTTTGTTCCAAGGCTTCCTTGTGTGCCCTAAGAAAGAAATAAATGTTCCTTTCTCCTCTTAAGGCCCCTAAACTTTCGTATGTCTTGTCATGGCTCTGGTCTGCCAAACTGTGGTCGCCTTCCAAAATTGCCAGCTTCCCCACTTGGAACAGATATCACTGATTGCGTTTTTGTCTGGCGATAACCAGCCAACAATCTGTCATCCCAACGACAAGGCTGCCAGTTAACCCCAAACTTGTGGGAGCGCTCACTCTATCCGTCTTGTCCAGGTAGAGGTTGTAGGCCTGGTAAGCTTCAAGCTGACGATTAGCTGCTCGGAAGTCGGCTGTCCACCCCCGCAACCTGTGGGTTCAGGGTTCAACCCTCACTGGAGGCTCACAACCGGCTAAGCTGCCCTCGTGTGGCAGATACAGCCTTGAAACCTTACACCTTGCAAGCATTGCCAGCCTGGTTCTGAGAACCATTGCCTTGTTCCACCACGCTTTTGGAATTGTTATGTTTGACAGCCAGATTGCAAGCAAGAACACATCAATCTTAGCGAAACTACTGACCAGTTCATAATTATTCTCCAGGCAAAAAGATCTTCTTTTGTCAAACTTGTATATGAAGCAGGTTGGGTCCTCAATTCCCACACGCCAGCATGTCCCTTGTCATTGACGGCATGCCGCAGTGAGAGGCGAGAACCAAGCATCTGCCTAAGCACAAGCTGCAGGGGTTCTGCTTGAGTATTCTGTCCTCCTATGTAAAAGCAAAAAACAATCTTCCACCTGCTTCTGCAATTTTCATGCTTAAGGAGCACCGCGATTGGAGAGGGCCTCTTGCTGCATGTACATTGCAACAGCATGCAATTGCTGTGAGCAAAAATTCCAAAAGGTTCAATCTGAGTTGGTTGCAAGATTGATGCAGGATCAACAAAGAGCAGGGTGATGAGATTCTCACAGGTAAGCTGTAGTCAGGGGTAGGGAAAGCGTCCTCTCCCTTTCCAGTTTGTCTCGCCCTTTGCGCTTGCTCCTCCAGAATGCGCTTGCGATTCTTTCGCCTGAGAATGCAAGAGGAAGATCAGGCTTTCAGCAGGAGGAGCCGCCTGGCGCTTCATGAACTGGTAGACAGCCAAAAGGGCTGTCAGATACACATGACGACCATTGCATAATCACTTTCCTGGTAAGCCACCGCCACAAAGCAGTTTGTCAACTATTCGAGCTGGGAAACATGTGCACTAGAGGCCCAGGGAGTTAAATAAAGAAATACTGCTACTCACTCTTCTTGCGCCTTTTGGAAGTCCTGTGCTTGGGCGCGTTTAGGGGAGAGCACCAAACCAGCACCGAACAAACTGAGCACAGCGTCCCTGGAAGAAAGTGCGTGCATTCTTGTAAGGCTTGTCTATGTCCATTCTTCAACCTCCTTTGGAGCACTTACAACAGGCTATGATGGTCTACACTTGGAGCAATCCAATCGCCATTGGCGGAAGACTATTACTCCAGTACACCAGAAGATGAACCAAACGTACATGAAGTGCTACTTACCTGCGGGTGCCTCGGCAAGACACCACAGCGCGTGTCCTGGTTTGTGGCGCGCATCTGGCGAGGGCAGTGTTTGAGGCAATCATGTCCGATGCGGTCTGAATTTAAAGATAAGTTAAAGAAAAATATCTCAAAAGAACTTGTCTGTTGTTGAGGTGAAATTCCCAGTGAAATTGGCAGCTGGTGCAAGCACCAGACAGCAGATTCGGAAGGTGGGAGATGCAGTGTCTCAATGTGGATTTTATCGGACTACTAGCTGCAGGGCTGAACACAATCGCGCTGGAGCAATAATAGAGCAATAGTAGAGAGGGTCACCCTTGTTAACTTGTTTCTGGCTCTGAACCCTGCATGCCAATCGCAGCATCGCTCAATGAAAAAATGCAGATCAATGCTCAGGCTTAGGGGCATGTCTGTCCTGTCAATCTTGGAGCCATGAAGTCAGCACAAGGTTTGCACTGAGGGAGTTATGCAACCGCTGCCCCTGAAGTGCTGCACGAGTGCCGCCCAGTGCGGATCACCTCGCTCCAGCGTGCTTGTGTTGCCAAGCACAACCAAGCCTCGCTTTGCACGGGTGATGGCCACATTCATACGCCGCCAGTCGCAGAGAAAGCCCACCTGCAAAGACAGAACAGTGTATGAGCTTGTTGGTGCACACAAACCCTTGCAAGTAGGGTGGAAATTTCCTTGAAAGACGTCTGAGATAGCTTCTGTGGGGCTGGTACCAGCTGAGACGAAGATACAGGGTCTACATCTCCATGTTTGTGATGCACAGCCTGACCCAAATAGAAGAGTGATAGAACAAAGTAGTCCCGTCTGCTTGCTTGTAGTATTGTTCCTCATGTATCTCTGCTGTATCCCATGAGTTCCTGATCCATCTACACCTCCCTCACCCGCATCGCTTCATTGTCCAAAATGCACCATGATGGTTTTCCCTCTTCCTAGCGAAGCCTGTCCAGATAGGATGTCGACACGCTGTCGTCTAAAAACCGGCTACGCAGTTGCATCCTACGCTTGTCAGGTATTATAATGAACACTCGAGCTATTTTGAGCAATGGCATGGTTTCACATGCAGGTAGGGAGAAAGGCAAAACAAAGAGACATTGCATCTAATTCAAGCAACACACCTGGCCCTCTGGGTTAGCCCGCACAGCACTGAATACAATGATGCCCTTCTCGCGACCTTGGTAGCCATCCACAGATTTCACCTCAACATGCATGGCTTCTTCCATAGGCGTTCTGGGCTGGGAACCAGCAAGCTGGCGCAAACAGTTGGACACCAATTGCACCTATGTATACAGAGCAGATGTGCTACACATAAGAAGAGGAGCGCACACGCGCAAAAGCGTGCGTGTGCGTGCATTTGTGTGTCAACTTGTGTGGTGCGCACAAGAGAAAAACTTGCAGTATAAGCCTAGGTGGCATGCACATGCTTGTGTGCACAAACAGAATAATTCAGTGAGAAATTGACCTACATGCTTTCATTCCAACACTTACACTACTATCTGTCAACTTAGCTTTCATAATTGCATCTCTTAGGCTGGATGGTCTGACAGGACCTGGACATTTGAAACCAAGGCATGATGGTACACCCTGTGGCTAATGAATGCTCCCTTTTGGTCTCCCTCACTTCTCTACACAGGCCCAGGGCCCCCCTTTCTGCCTCAAGCGGAGCCTATATGAAGCACTGGACCCCTCATCTTCTTGCTGCACAACCTGAAGCAGCGCAAGTAACTTAACAAGCCATCTGCTTTGTTGTGTGCATGCGACACCTTTGCTTAGCATGCCTGTTTGCCATGAGGCCCTGCACCCAATACATCTCAAGAGACTAAGAAATATTAACAGTCCATTATGTGCATCCACTAGTGAGGTTCTGGAATCCGGCAAAGCCTGACCCCTTACCTGAGACAAGTAAGGTGTGACAACTCCTATATCTGCAGCTGTCTCGCCGGCAAGCATCATAGCCTGCACTACCCGTGCTACTGCCTCGGCCTCTTGCTTGTTGGACTTGCTGCCATTTTGTGAGGAGGTCTGGATTAAGCACAAATGGAACAGATGTTATCTTTTCAAGGTCTTCCAGTCCTTGCTTTGTACAACACATTGTGTCTCACTGCGAAATGCATTCCTCCGAGACTTATACACAGCCTGAAGTCATGCACGCATGGACCTTGCATATATAAGATTTCCCAAGCATACCAATGCATGCATGCAGCCTCCTAGTCACGCCTGAGGCTAAGAGCTGGGGTACGGTCGTTCACAATTGCATAAACGTTGACCTTGCGCTGCTGAATCGTTAACCCAGGCAGGATGAAAACCTAGTAGTTGCGACCTTCACCAACAGCTGTGCCCTAAAACATGCTTTTAGACAATGGACACAAACGGCCTCAAATACGTGATGTTAGCTGTAAACCTTGCATGGAGAACGTGCATGACAATGTCAGGCACAAGCTCCTCTCAGTATAGTTACTACTTCCTACCTCCTGGCCATGCACGTCCAGCATAACCATGGGCACCCCTTGCACGGGCAGGCGCAGGCCTTTTGGCGGCAGACGTTGCTGCGGCCGCACCCCATCCACAAGGCGGCCCGCATAAAAGCGCGCATTAGGGAAGGCAGACAATGCAGGATGCATGCGGTACTGGACCTGCAAATTTTGCAAAAGCAGGAGCCGGGGCCAGCAAAGTCACTCAGCATAGTCACTCAGTCATAGTCACTCAGGCCAACGGGGCCAGCATAGTCACTCAGGCCAACGCAAGAGTTGTAGATGTGGTTGTGGTGTGCGCGCGTACGTGTGTGTGTGATGAGTACAGAGAGGTGCACATGAAAGGCACCTGCCAAAGATACAATGCCATGTAGCCGCGTCAGGCATTCTGTAGGCTTGCAGCATGCTGAGTCAGCTTGTGGCACATACTGGCTTTTGGTATCAACTTGGCTGAATTGCCTATGGGATGAGCCGCGGAACCATACCTGCAACAAGGCAGATGGCACGCCTTGTTGCATGAATCGTTCAAAGAGGGAGAGATCCAGTCCTTTGGCAGCAGCTTCCTGGCTTTGCACCACTGGTGGTAGCTGGAAGTGGTCACCGACCAGGACGACATGGCTTGCACCCTGCATGCGCGTGAGCGCATTGTGTTGGGTCAGCATCTATCTTGTGTCTGCATGAGACTACCATCCACATCAGCAACCATTGAATGCTACCGAGGGGCCGATCTTATAGCAACTTGCATAGGTCAACCTTGCCCCTGACAAACATACTTACCATACACAACAGTTTTACATTGGCAGATCAGAAGTCCATGGTGTCTGTGAAAATGCCTCCGGCCAGAGTTCCCAGACAATAAGTGTTCACCCTTTGCCCAAGCGCAGCATGCAGCATTTGTATACATGGCTAACCTTGGTGAGGGGGATGAGCGCCTCTGGCTCGGAGCATTGGGAGCCCTCGTCCAGCACCACGATAGGGAAAGGAATGTCTGCCAGCTGTTCACCTCCTGCGTAGGTACCGGGCTTGCAGGATGAGGATTCAAAATTGATGTGGGACGATCTGGCACAAAAGATGTACAACGCGTAGGAGACACAGCCTCCGAGTCAATGGCAAGGTGTACAAGGCCAAGGAGTACAAGTGTGCAAGTTAATGGCGAGGTGTGCAACGCGTAGACAGGGCTTACGAGTTAATAGCCCCCCCTGCAAGCCTCACCAGTTGTCCAATTGCCAGCTCTACTTGCAACGAGGGTGCCCCGTGGAGCAGACACGCAAAAACTTTAACCATGTGATTCATGATATCCAAGGTTCCTGTGCACTTGCAGGATCTCAAGTGTCTTGAACTGCCACATTAAAATGTTAAGTGAGATACCGGGTTGTCTTGCAGCTACTGCTACCCTTTTCCTAGTGCACATGACCAGATACCTGGTCGCATAAACTGTATGCTCATTTTTCAACACCTGGGCGATCTTACCCTGTCTGCTCTCCTGTGCGGCAGGCAAGAGGATGCTGCACTTGTAAAAAAGTGTGAATCAAGAGGCCAGCTTAGCCTCCTTATCAGAAAGTGGCTAAGAGTTGTGCCAGTGCTCGCCTTGTGCTCACCAAAACTTCTTGTGCAAAGCCTTTCTGATCTATCCCAGCTTGGATCGTGTGTCCTGCCCTTTACCTGCCCCAACACATGTTGCACAGATAACATCTGCATCCTGGAGCACTTGGCTAGCCATGGTTTTTCTTAAATCGTGCAGCCTCCTGCATCCAGGGAATACAGCATTATGTTTTTGTGCAACCAAGACACTAGTCTTTAAGACGGAAGGCTTGATGCTTCGGAGCTCTTAATGCAACATCATCCAAATAAGTAGCGGCACACTGCAACTGCACCACCTTTGCCGTGGAAGCATAAGCCTTAGTGTCTGGGGGTGATGCTCACCTGGTCATGATGGACTTATCTCGATGCCCAAGGCCCCTATCTCTCCCATGCATGTGGGGCAGACGGCGGCAATGCTCTCGCAACTCATTGGCCGCCAACTCAATGTCTACCTGCACAAACAAACACATGTTGGTTGGTACTTAGGCGTGTGCAAGTAAGCAATGACCAAATGGATGGCTAAAATCACATTTGCAGTGACATAAAGAGCAGCAGCAGCACAGAGGAAAATAGAATGAGTGCAGGAATGTCATGGACTTGGCCTATGCTGGCACACTGTATGCACAATGAAAGGCAACGGAGATTTTTTGAGTGCAAACAAAAACGATTTGAGCATACGTACTTGCATAGGGTGATTGATGAGGCGCGCATCCAGAGTAGCATCCCGAAGGGACTCACGGACCTACAGGGACAGAGGTGTATGAAGTGCCTGAAATTAAGAATTTGGTTTCAGGATTAGATGACGGCACTACATTTCAGACAAGGACACAGTGAGGTATATTGCATCATTCAAAGGCAGGCCGCAGAAAGGTACGCAGACGGAGGGCGGCTGTAAGTAACTCATGCAAGGAAAAGTCACCTTGACAGGTTGGCCAGTCCTTACAGCACTCAAACCAGCATCCACCAGGCCTTCAAGTAGGTTGTCAACTGCCACCTGTCATGAACAGCAGGCATACATTTGCAATTATCATGCTGTATTTCATAATCCAGTCGGGTGAGTGCAAGGAGGGCAATGCAAATGACAGATACGGAAGAGAGAGTCCAGCCACGGGGCAATTAAATCTTTGGTTAACAGAACAAAATTCCGAATGATGTACAAGTGCCCCCCAAGCCCCCCCTTAGTTTTGCATGATGAACAAATCTAGATGGGAAGTAAGATGCCTAACCTTTGCTTGCTATGTGTATGGCATTGGATACCGCAGCATTTAAAACCTATTGCTGAGTGCTATCTGATAAACATGCATGATGTTGATACCCTGAACCAGGGTTATGTCATTTGCCTGCTTTGGATTTTCAATGCTCGAATAATTTTGTAAAATGCAAAATACGCTCAACGATCCGATCGAGCGTTCTCCTGTGAAATTCGAGAGCAGGGGGAGGAGGGTTAGGCACTAACTCACGCCATCTGACCCTTCCCCCCCCCCTTAACCCCTGATTCCACATATATACACCTAACAAGAATGCTTAAGGCTACGTTGTTAGCATGAGCTAACAAGGTGCATAACGGAGCAAAATAGGTGCATCGTAGGGCCCATTCTGGGGAGGGTCTCTGCAATACTGCAAATGATTTGGTAAAATTTGAAAGCGCGAATGACACAACCCTGCCCTGAACCTTGTTAGCAGTACGCGAAAGCACCAGTCAAATACATGATGTGCTCTAAGGCAAACCCCTAAAAGGACCACAAGCTATTTGAGGTTAATGCACTTACGTTGGACTGAGCGCATGCCAGGATTGGGACTTTGATTCCAAAGTTACGCTTCAGCATGACCAAATATCGAACAATGGTGGTAGTCTTGCCTGCGTAGCATGTAAAGATTTGCTCATACAAGGAAAAGTGCTTACGATGGAACCTGGGTTGCCTTGTGTCTGGGGATGCAGACGCTCCCAGAATACTTAGATCAGCACTCAAACCTGAACCCCTATTCTCAATCACATGCATAAACATGCAGGGTGCACTCAAGCACATGCCCACACTCATGAGCAGGCACGGGTGCACACACACAAACATGCACACGAGTCTGTGCCCATGACCACCTATGCGCACCTGTCCCTGGGGGGCCTTGCAGCAGAGATACCCTATGGCTCAGAGCAGTGGCCACGCCAGCCAGTTGGGATCTATTCATGCCAAGCGCAGCGTCCTCTTGCACAGCCTGCGTGCCGCTGAGTGCCACCGCTGCCACACCTGCTCCTGCCGCCTGCAAGAGCGTCTCGTGTGTGAGTGCATGGGTGCATTTGAGTACTCTGTTTGTGTCAGGCAGTCGGGATGGTTTGTAAAGCTATTACAGGTCAGGTGAGAGAGCCAGCAGAGTTGTGTGACGCAACTTGTGTCACCTTCTTATTGACTTCATGGTGCAAGTAGCACAGGGAAGTGTGCTGCATGCTTGAGGACGGTTGCAGCAACTGCTTCCACGATTATCACCATCTGTGCATGCTTGCCAGAGGGGTGGAAAGGGACAGTGCCACCAAACTCTGCCAAAGGTGGCCTAAAGAGAATATCTCTTGCATGCCACCAATATTAAGGTTGCCTTCAGATGTGAACAACTCAAACATCCATACGCAGCAGGGGCCTTCATCGTTTTGGCAAGTCTGCAGGGAGTCTGCGCCCCTGCATGAAAGCTCAGTGGTAGTCGGCACCTCAGAGAGGCTGTCCCCTAGTGAGTGCCCCTGTACACCACAGTGTGTGCAGCACACTCAAGACCAGAATAGCGCCGACCGTGCCCGACCAGGCAGAGGCATGCCGATTGTCGCCGGTAAAAGCTATGAATATCCCCCGCTGCACGTATGTGCACTGAGCTGCTTCCCCCGTGGCACCAAGCAAAGGGTTTTATTGCTGCCCATGTAACGTTGCCACAGGGGAAGGGGCACATGGACGCCAGGCTGCTGCCTCAGTGAAGTGTCCTGTCCCACGGAAATGATTGGTGCCCACCCGGGCATACATTCCAACAAACAAGAGTCACCCATACACAGCATCTGTGGAGACGGGTGCAATAAGGATCCCTTCCCCTTGCTGCCACACAGTTACCTTAGCCCTGCTGTGCAACCATGCCACATTGCATTCCACGCACCACAGGAGCACCTTCCCCTGCTTGCCGGCTCGCCCACTCCAACCCAGGGGCAGGGATGAGGCCCGACGGACGCGCCGCTGCTGCTGCTGATGCTGGCGATGGCCCCAGCAGCACATCACGTATGCAGGTGCCCAGAGGCAACTGGTCTTCCTCCTGCAGCCCGCAGTGCATCAGAATGCGTGGTGTGCGTCCTTGAGGCGCATCGGGGCAAGACACCTGTGGGTTGCTCACAGCGATTCCTTCCACGAGCAGGCAGCGCACCACACCCAAGGCTTTCCGCTAATGCATAGCACAAAACCCCTGAGGCCACGCTTCTCACAATGGCGCTTCTCACAAGTAGGCAGCTGACCACATGCAAGGTCTTGCGTTAATGCATATCCATGCATACCACACTGGCTTACACACCAAGCAAGTACACCCGCAGGCACAGGAGGGGGCCTTGCTTGTGTCACATGCATCTGCCCGAGAGAGGGAGAGGGAAGAGACAAAGGGAGAGAGGCAGAGCAAGGGAGCCAGAGAAGGAGAGAGTTTAAGTAGGAGGGAATTTAAGAGGGAGTGAGGGACAGGGGGAGGGAGTTTTAAGTGGCAGAGAGGAAGGGAGGTAGAGAGGGGGAGGAGATCGGAA
>LFIK01000554.1_pt1 | contig 28028 bp, 26 predicted proteins | sample 643401 | NCBI WGS metagenome assembly LFIK01 (sample SAMN03777447, study PRJNA286221) | soda lake metagenome | biome: soda lake; feature: Kulunda steppe; material: water; isolation source: sample T5-Br brine of Lake Tanatar-5 | place: Russia: Kulunda steppe | collected 2010-07
AGACCGGATCCAGCTCATGCCAGCACCAGCCCGCCGCGCGCAGACGCGCGCGAGTGACGGCCATCAACTCGGGCCGACTCCAGGGCATGGCGGCAAAGATCGGCGGCGTGGGATTCGCGCCGGCCAGCGACCTGTCCGACGATGGTCTGCCGGGCATGCCCAGCAGACCGTAGCCACCATCCAGTGCCGGCGCGATCACCAGTGGCGCCCCCTCGGTCAGCGCTGCCCGCGCCTGCTGCAGATGTGCGGCACGCAGCCCCGCCAGATCGGAGCCGAACAGGACCACCGCCTCACTGCCGGCGCGGCCCTGCTCCAGTGCCTGTTGCATGCGCAGCCCCAGGTCACCGCGCGGCTGTTGTTTCAGCTGCAGCGCATGGCGCTCCAGCCAGGGGTGCATGCAGCCACCGGGATCGGAACGATCCAGCCACAGTTCGGCCCGATCATCCGGCCGGCGGATCTGCTGCAACTGTTCCAGCACATGGCTCAGCAGCGCCCGATAGAGTCGCGCTGCGCCCTGGGGCCCCAGCGCCGGGATCAGGCGGGTCTTGACCTGGCCCGGCTGCGGAACGCGGGCGAACACCTGCCAGCAGGTCATGCCGCCTCAGCTCCTGGCCGCCCGATGCGGCTGATATCGGGCGGCAAGCGCCTCGACCGGTTCGCCCAGCGCGTAGCCGAGCCGCAGTCGCCACATGAGCAGGATCGTGCGCAGGGTGCCGTGCTGCTGCCAGCGCCGCCCGCTGGTGGTAATGCGCTTGGCGAAGCACAAGGGCGGGCACTGCTCGCGCAGGCGGATGGACAACTCCACGTCCTCCATCAGCGGCAGCTGCGGTACCCCGCCAATGCGCTCGAGCAGACGACGGGTGACGAAGATGCCCTGATCGCCGGTGGCAATGCCGCTGAGTCGAGAACGCAGGTTCATGGCCCGGGCGACCAGCCGCAGCAGCGGAGACGCCGACTCGATGCGCACCGAGAAGCGCCCCCACTGACGACCCGAATTGGCCACGCCCCAGACCATGTGCTGGTCCGAATAGGGGTCGATGTCCGAGTCCGCGTGCAGCATCCAGATCAGGTCCCGGTCGGTGGCCTGACAGCCGGCCTGCAGTTGCGCGGCGCGCCCGCGCGTCGCCATGACGACCCTGGCACCGCCCTCGCGGGCCAGCCGGACCGTGTCGTCGCTGCTGCCGCCATCCACCACGATGACCTCTGCTCCCCGCGCCTGCGCGGGTGCAAGCTGCTGCAGCAGTCGGGGCAGTGTTCCGGCCTCGTCGAGCACCGGAATGACGATCGCGAGACTCGGTACCTTCTGGGTACGGTCAACATGCACTGGCCTGACCAAGTCAAAATTCTCCACACCAGGAAATTTCTGCGGAAGATAGGCCATTTGCCGCGTGCAGGCGAGCGCCTCCGGGGTCGGATTGCCCGACCGGATTTGCCGCCTGACGAGCACATCGCTACCATTCCGGACCCCAGCCTCGGTAGCTCAGCTGGATAGAGCAGCCCCCTCCTAAGGGGCAGGTCAAAGGTTCGAATCCTTTCCGGGGCGCCATTCCAACCGCAGGGCGTATCAGGCCTGCGCCAGGTGGTCGCTGCCGCAATGGTCACGCAGGATCGGGAACAGCGCGCGCTGGGCGTGGCTGCCGCCGATCCGGTGCAGGACGGGCTCTACCTCCGCATAGGCGGCTGCTGCCTTGCGCGCGTCATCGCCCGCCAGCGCTGTTTCAATGAAGCCCGCCAATGGCAGGCCTACTTCGCGCATCACCCGCCCCTGGGCCGTGTCCCGACCAGCCCAGGCAACCAGATTCTGCTGCAACGCCGCCATCGCCGGGTGGCGCAGGCGCAACAGCGGCAGCAGGTAGTGGATGCTGGCGAACACCAGCTCCTGATCGCGGACATGGTCGGCGGCCAGCTCCGCCAGCGGTGTCCAGCGGGCACCAACGTCGATGCCACGGGCCTCCAGCCGCAACAGCAGGGAACTGGCATTGCACAGATCCAGATAGAAATCGTCGGTGAGCGCCGGCACCAGATCCCGGTCGTACAGCTCGATCACTGCATCCATCTGATCGTCTGCAAGCAGGAACAGGGCCTCGTGCCAGTAGAGGTGAAAGCGGAAATTGTTCGTGTCGCGCCAGCGTTCACGCAGTGCCTGCAGCCAGCGCTGCCCCTCGTGCGGGCGTCCCTGCATCTCCATGACGTGAGCGACTGCATGCGCGGCCCAGGCATTGCCGGGCTCCGCATCGACGGCCTGACGGCCCAGCTGCTCGGCCTGCTCCAGATCACCCGCCTCTTCTGCTCCGAACGCCAGCATCCCCAGCACGTGGGGCTCCAGTCGATGCCCCTTCCAGTCGGGCAACCTGGCAGCCACCGAATCGCGCATGCTGCGCGCGTCGCCATCATAGAAGTAGAGGTGGTGCAGCAGTCGCAGGGCCAGCATGTCGTGAGGGTCACGATCCAGCTGTGCTTCCAGCTCCCGCTCCAGGGCCTGCAGGTCATCCTGAAGCCACAGCCCCAGCGCCCGGACGTGCGCTGCATCGGCCGCCGACGCCAGTTCGGAACGAGCGGCCAGCCCGGCGTGCAGCGCGCGCGCCCGCTCGCGATGAGATGGGGTGCCGGCAAGCAGCGCAAGATATCCCGCAAACGCCTGCAGCTGGACATCCTCCGGTTGCTCCGCAAGTGCCTGCCGCAGCAGCAAGGGCGTATCCGCACGTGACAGCAGATAACTTTCCAGCACGGCGTCCCTTGTGACCGTAGCCGGCAGCGCGTGGCCCTGATTCGAATCCTGCATGTACTCCACTCCCGGGGAAAGATCCTTGCAACAAGGGTCGGGGGCCCGGGCCCTGTGGTCAAGTCAGCGGTCTGACCGGCAAGGCCGCCGGCGGGCCACCACGCCGTACCCGCCTTGCAGCAAATGTCCGAAAAAGAGACAGTAGTTGCGTAATGAAACGGCCCTGTGGCACTCGCCAGGGCCGTGGAGCGCAGAGCGGAGGCTTTTCGGCATGCCAGAATCCATGGGCCCCTGGCTGATCCTGGCTGGCGTCGCGCTGATCCTGGCAGGGCTGCTGACCTGGACGGGCGGCCTGTCCTGGTTCGGGCGTCTGCCGGGGGATATTCGCCTGGAAAGCGGCAACAGTCGGGTGTTCATCCCGATCACCAGCATGATTCTGGTCTCGCTGGCACTGTCGTTGCTGCTGTCGCTGCTTCGACGCCTGTTCTGATCTGCAGGAAATGCTGCCACAGCGTGGCTGCCACAGCGTGGCTGCCACAGCGTGCAGAGGGCATGTGGCATGCGCCTTGCTCGGAAGCCGCTGTGGCCCCCATGCGCGCCCTTGCAGGTGCAATCGTCCGGGCCTTGGTATGATGTGCATGGAAACGCTTTCTGACGGAGTACAGTATGAGGAAGAACCTGCCAAGCAACCTGTGTTTCGGCAGCCGCTCATTGCCTGTGCTGCTGGCCGGTCTGCTGATCGGCAGCCTGGCCTGGGGTGAACAGGATCAGGCTGGTACGGGCGCGACGGCAGAGGATTTCGAGGCCACCGCCGAGGAGTCGGCAGATGGTCTGCCGGATCCTGATGCCTGGGAAGCCGGTCCGGATCGGGAGACGCTGGTCCGCTTCGCGCGTGCCTGGGGGCAGGTGACGAGCGTGCTCGACCAGCACGACAGTGACAAGGACCCGCTCGACACTGGGCTGCGGGAACCCAGGGAGCTGCCGCGAGAGCTGTCACGAGAGGTGCGCCGTCACATCCGCAACAACGGCCTGAGCGAAGATACCTGGAAGGACCTGCTGGAGCGCATGGATCAGGACGAGGACTTCCTGGCGCGGGTAGAGATGCTGGCGGTCCCCTACCAGACACCCTCGGAGACACCGGACCAGACCGAAGACCTGCCCGCCATCCCGTGAATGGCTGAGGGGCGTGCCGGATCAGCGCTACCCGATCCGGCCAGGCGGCGATCGCGCAGCTGTCAGCCGCCGGGTCGCTCCAGCCATCGGTACAAGGTGCTTCGGGTCACCCCCAGGATCTCTGCCGCCTGCTTCTTGTTGCCGCCAGTGTGGTCGAGCACATACTCGGCATAACGCTGCTGCAGGACCTCCAGACTGGGCAGGTCTCCGAAGGGACCGTCATTGGCGGCCTGGACACCGGCTTCCGCGCGCGCATCCCGCAAGCGGTCGGGGAAATCCTCCGGCTGCACGTCCGAGCCACGGCTGAACAATACCGCCCGCTCGATCACGTTGCGCAGCTCGCGGACATTGCCGGGAAAAGCGTAGCGCTTCAGCAATGCCAGTGCCGCCGGCGAGAAGCCCTCCACCGGCCGCTCCATGCGAGTGGCCATCTCCTGCAGGAAACGACTCGCCAGCACCTCCACGTCATCACCCCGAGCACGCAGCGGCGGAATCTCTATGGCGAAGGTTTCCAGCCGGAAATAGAGATCCTCGCGCAGCGAGCCGTCTCGAACCTGCGCGCGCACATCCCGGTTGGTTGCGGCGACAACGCGCACATCGACGCTTTCCTCCTGGCTCGCGCCGACGGGACGAATACGCCCCTCTTCCAGCACTCGCAGCAGTTTCGCCTGCAGGTTGAGCGGCATTTCACCCAGCTCGTCGAGCAGCAAGGTGCCTCCGTGCGCCTGCCTGAACAGGCCGGTGCGACTGTTGCGTGCGCCAGTGAACGCGCCGGCCACATGCCCGAAGAACTCGCTTTCCATCAGCTCGCCGGGAATGCCGGCACAGTTCACCGCAACGAAAGGTCCGTCGGCACGCGCGCTTTCCGCGTGCAGGGCATTGGCGACCAGCTCCTTGCCGGTTCCGCTCTCGCCCAGCACCAGTACCGCCCCCTCGCCCTGGGCAATCAGCTGCACCTGTTCGAACAGCCGGCGCATGGCGGGACTGGAGCCATACATGCCATGAAAGTGATCGCCATGACTGGCCAGCTGCCGATAGCGACGCAGTTCATGCCGCAGGCGCCGATGCTCGAGCAGACGCTGGACCGTCAGCAGGAAGTGATCGGTATCCAGCGGCTTGGTCAGGAAATCATCTGCCCCCAGCTTGAGCGCATCCACTGCATCCCGGACACCCCCGAAAGCAGTGATCATCAGCGATGCGGGCGGCTGACTGTACTCAAGGCATTCTCTCAGCAGCGCCCGCCCGGAACCATCCGGCAGGCGCAGGTCGGTCACCAGCAGGTCCACGTCATGGCCTTCCAGCAGCTCCCTTCCAGCCTGCAGGCTGGCCGCCTCCAGCACCTGCAGCCCTTCTGCTTCCAGTTCGTCGCGCAGCAGCTCGCGCACGCCCGCATCGTCCTCGACGATCAGCACCCGTTCCGCCATGAACCCTGTCAACCTCCCTGCACTGGCGCGTCCGCCGTACCTGTTGCGATCCCCCTGCCGCTTGCCCGTGGCAGATGCAACTGGAATCGCGCACCTCCAAGCTCCGGATCCGAGCCCGCGTAGACTGCTTCACCACCATGTTCCAGCGCCACGCTTGCGACGATGGCAAGGCCCAGGCCGGTACCGCGACCGGACTCCTGGCGGGTGAAGAATGGCTCGAACAGGTGCTCCCGGTCCGCCTCCGGCACCCCGCTGCCGTCGTCAGCCACGCTGAACACCAACTGGCCGTCATCTGCATGCAGCTGCATCCGGACTCGCGAGTTGGCGTGTCGCAAGGCATTGCGAATCAGGTTGGTCAGCGCGATCTCCAGCCGCACACGGTCCCCCGGCAATCGCATCGGCTGCTCCGGCGGCTGCCAGTCGATCTGCAGGCGTTCCGCTTCGGGCTCAGCGGCCGCAGCGGCGAGCGCCGAGCCTGCCACGGCCGCCAGATCCAGCGATCGATGTTCACGCTGAGTGCCGCGACAGTACTCGAGCAACTGTTCGACGATATTGCGCAGCCGCCGGGTTTCCGCATCGATGCGCTCGGCATCGTAATGGGAACTGCCGGCTTCCTCGCGCCGGCGAATACGGGCAGACCGCCCGGAAATGACAGACAGGGGCGCACCCAGCTCATGCGCGATACCGGCTGCCACGCGTCCGATCGCCGCGATCTTCTCGCTTTCCTGCAGCTGGCCGAGCAGGCGCAACTCACGCTCGCGGGCAAGCTCGCGCTCTGCCTCTGCGTGCTCCACTGCCGCAATCATGCTGTTGAATGCGGAGCCCAGCTCGGCGAACTCGCGCGGCTGACGTACCTGGATGCGGGCCGACCTGCTGCCGTCGGTGACGGCCCGCATGCCATCACGGAGTCGCAGTACCGGCCACTCGATCAGACGTCGATACCCCAGGAAGAGGACCAGGCCCAGCGCCACCACGGTGCCACCCCAGGCCAGCCAGGCCGTGCGGCGCAACTGCTGCAATGCGGCATCGATCTCTGCGCGCTGGCGATTGACCTGCAACAGGCCGATGATTCGTCCGCCCTGGCCCGACAGCGGCGTGAAATGGGAATAGACATCGCGGTGTCCTACGGTGCGATACTCGCCAGCCTCTTCGCCGGTGGCCACCGCTTCGGTTGCACCTTCGCTGGTCCGGACCTGCACGTTGGCACGGCCCGCGCGGCCCACCAGTTCACCGTCCTGGTCGTAGACCGCGGCACCATAGACCACCCGCCCCACATCGAAGATCCCCTGCAGCGACTGCCTGACCATGAACCGGTCGTCACTGTCCAGGTGACGGGACACCAGTGGTGATGCGGCCCGCGCAATCAGCTCGATCTCGCCCTGCAGTCGCTGCTCCAGCGCACGCTCGGCGACCAGCAGGATGCCGATCACCACTAGCGCGGACAGCAATGCCACCGGCAGCAACACAACCACCAGGCCAATGACCCGCAGGCTCAGGCTACCGGGGTATCGGGCCATGACCGCAGTGTTTCATCAACGCTCAACATGACCGAAAATGATACACAGATTCGGGGCAACACGCAGGCGTACCACTGGAGCGTCTCCCTGGCGTCAGGGGTCATCGCCATGGTGGCGAGCCACATGCACAGGTGCCAGCCGCGCGCTGGCGCCCTGCGCGCCTCGCGGCGATCGCCCAGTTGCGACAGATTACTGGCCGTGCTGACGCAGGAATTCCACCATCCGCTCTGACGCACGGATCCTGTCGTCACCAGTCTTCCAGTCCCGAATCAGCTCTGCCTGTGGCGCCAGCTCCACCAGCCGTTCGGAAGTACTGGCCGGGTGATAGAGGTCATCGCCGCGCAGCACCAGCATCGGCGTCTGCAGGGTCTGCACCTGGGATTCGCTCAGATTGAAGACGAAATCGCCGTCATACAGATTGGCCCGAAACGACTCCCAGGTGGCTGCCGGCACTTCCGGGCGCGCCGCCCGCAACTCGTTCGCCCAGCTGTCGAACATCTCGTAGAACGCATCCCGATTGCCGTCGTGACCGATCGGCTGCATCAGCACGCCGGCAGCAATGCGTTCGGGCGCAGCCTGCATGAGACCAAGACAGAATGGGCCGCCGATGCACATGCCTACCACATGGCAGCGTTCAATGCCCAGATGATCCAGCAACGCCAGCTGGTCGCGGGTGTAGGTGTGCCAGCCATCGGAAGAACTGATCGGGCCCCGTGATGCCCCCGCATTGCGCTGGTCCATGGCAATGACCCTGAAGTCGCTGGCCAGCAGCTGCCGGGGGTCGAAGGGCGCGCGCTCCCAGAGCTCCGTTGCCGAACGCATGCCGCCCGGCGCAAGCAGCAGCACGGGAAACCCATTGCCCTGGTCGCTGTAGTGCAGCGTCAGCTCGTCCTGTTGAAAGATCGCCATCGTGCCTCTCCCTGGAATCGCCAGCCGGCAGCTCACCCGATGCAGCAGACCGGCCAGCCACTGCAGCACCCGCACCGGGTTTCGTGCCAGAATAGCGCATCCTTCACGGGCACCGACAGGAGACACCATGAGTGGTAACCAGGCCGGCTCCCGGCACTCGCCCCCCTCTCCGCCCGTCAGCAACCTGGCTACCATAGAGATTGCCAAGGAATACCTGAACTTCTCGGCCGGCCACTTCACCCTGTTTTCCGCCACGGACAGGGAGAACCTGCATGGCCACAACTGGCGTGTAGGCTGCGAGGTGAGCACACCGGTCGGAGGCGCCGGTCTGTGCTTCGATTACGCGATCATCAAGCGTCGCCTGCAGGCCCTGTGCGACAGTCTGGACGAAAAGGTCCTGTTGCCGGGCTCCAGCCCCTGGTTGCGGGTGGAACAGGGCTCCCCCTGGGTCATCGCTCACTATGCCAACGAGCAGATCCCGTTCCTGCCCAGGGATGTGCTGATCCTGGACGGGGTTCGCAACGTGACCGTCGAGGAACTTGCTGGCTGGCTGCTCGAGCGGCTGCTGAAGGACCCAGAAATCAGCGAACAGGAGATTCACCGCCTGAAACTGCGGGTGTCATCGGGCACCAACCAGTGGGCGGCCCGGGAATGGAGCATTGCATGAACCAGGTGATCATCACGGGAGCCAGCACCGGCATTGGCTCCGAAACGGCGCGATTGCTGCTGCAGGCAGACTGGCAGGTCACTAACCTGTCTCGACGCCCCTGTCCTGTGGACGGCGTCCACAACATTGGCTGCGACCTGAGCAGCCCGCCGGCCATCGACGCCGTGCTGCCCCAGCTGCGCGAACAGGTACAGCAATCGGACCGCACCCTGCTGATCCACAATGCATCGCTGTTGCGCAATGATCGCGCCGACGCCACCTCGAACTCCGACTTCGCAGAGGTGCTGCAGATCAACCTGGCGGCCCCCAACACTCTCAATGCTGCACTGCTGCCGCTGCTGCGGCCCGGCTCCGCCGTCATCTACGTGGGCTCGACATTGTCCGAAAAGGCCGTGGCCAACTCCTATTCATACGTCACCACGAAGCACGCCACCATCGGCATGATGCGCGCGACCTGCCAGGATCTGGCCGGGCGTGGCGTGCATACGGCGTGCGTGTGCCCGGGCTTCACCGACACGGAAATGCTCCGCTCGCACATCGGCACCGATCCGGACACGGAAGCGGCCGTGGCCTCCATGTCCGCTTTCGGCCGTCTGATTCAGCCACTGGAAATCGCCGAAACCATTGTCTGGGCCGGGCTTCACCCGGTGATCAATGGCGCCGTCCTGCACGCCAACCTGGGTCAGCTGGAACGCTGAGCCGAAAAGCCGTATCCAGAGGCCCGGTCCCGGGAGAGCTCACGCATGTCCGAGGCAGATCTCAGAGAACGTCGGGAACGCGTATTCATCGTACTGGCAGGCATCTTCCTGTGTGCCATGACGATGCTCAACATCATCGGCATTACCCGTTTCGTGCAACTCGGCCCCATGGCGCTGGCCGTCGGGGTCCTGCCCTACCCTCTGACGTTCCTCTGCACCGACCTGATCAGCGAACTCTATGGCCGCGCCCGCGCCAACTTCCTGGTCTGGACCGGGCTGGGACTGAATTTCTTCATTCTCGGCACCATGTGGCTGGCGCAGGCACTGCCCGCCGCCAGCGAGCAGCCTCCCTGGCAGGTACTGCAACTGGAAGAGGCCGTAAGCCTGCCCAACGGTGATGTGGTCGTGGGCTCCGTGGAGTTCTTCCAGCTGCTCTATTACTGCACTTCTGGCGCGGTCTTTGCTTCCATGCTTGCATACATTGCCGCGCAGTTCTGCGACGTCCAGCTGTTCCACTTCTGGAAACGCCTCACACGCGGCAAGCACTTGTGGTTGCGGAACAATTTTTCCACGCTGATCAGTCAGATGGTGGACTCGTTCATGGTGATTGCAGTAACATTCGGAGCTGCCTATCTGGCAGGGGATGTGGCGTTCTACACGATGCTGGTCCTGATGGGGAGCAACTACCTCTTCAAGATGGCGGTGGCCCTGGCGGATACAGGTCCGTTCTATCTGGCCACCCACTGGCTCCGACGCTACCTGCACATCGAAGACCCTGCCGGGACGGCCACGGCTTGAGCAGCGATATTTTTCTGCCCTGGACCGGAACCATTTCCTGCCGGATTCTGTCGGAAGCGTTTCCGCAGTGTTTCAATCGCGCATCGAGCGAGAAAATTCTCCTCCTGTGCTTGATTTATGGTTTCAAGCGCGCAATGCTGGAGGAAGAGTGAAGGCATTCACGATTCCTGGTGGACGAGCGGTGGCGGTGGCTGCCCTCCCCTGCCAGATGACATCCACGAGGGTTCGCTTGTGCATCAGCTAGTTACATGGCAAAGTGCATGTGCCTTCGTCGGATCTTCCATGGGATGTTCATAGGTGGTTCAGTCGAAGCTCAGAAACTCAGGGGGCACGGTCCCCATTGTGCGGCCCATTGTGATGACGACATACAACGAATGCGTGACGCAGATTCAGCAGATTCTGCAGGCAACGGTCGCAAACGACGAGGTGGTCGGCGAGGAAGTCGACCTGATCGAGGAGCTGGGACTGGCATCGCTAGATGTCATGGAGCTCATCGAGCAGCTCGAGGATCTGTTCGACATCTCGTTCCCCATCAACGAACTGGGTGACGTCCGTACGATTTCCGATCTGGCACGTCGGGTCCAACAACTAACTGATCGGTGACCAATGAGTCTTCTGGAAAAGCTTGAGGCCGCGCAGCGCGGACAGGACGTTCTTGCAACCCTTGGCGTGAACGCCATCGGGGCAACCATCGATGTGGCCGGATCGGCTACCGAGGGCGAAATCGACGGACGACGCGTCGTTCTGGCAGGAACGAACAATTATCTGGGTCTGACGTTCGCGCCGGAGTGCATGAGCGCTGCCATCGAGGCAACGCGCAGCCATGGCACTGGCACCACCGGCTCGCGCCTGGCCAATGGCACCTATACGGCGCACGCAGCACTGGAAGACGAGCTGTGCGCATTCCTGCAGGCGCGCTCGGCGATCGTGTTCACCACCGGCTACGTGGCCAATGTCGGCACCATCTCGACACTGGCCGGGCCCGGCGACGTCATCGTGCTGGATGCGGACTCTCACGCCAGCATCTACGAAGGTGCAAAGCTGTCCGGCGCAGAAGTCTATCGGTTCCGCCACAATGACCCGGCCGATCTGGAGAAGCGCCTGCGACGCCTGGGCGATCGCGCCAGCCGCACGCTGGTGATCGTGGAAGGCCTTTACAGCATGCTGGGCGATGTTTCACCCCTGCGCGAGATCTGCGAGGTCAAGGATCGTTATGGCGCCTATCTGCTGCTGGACGACGCCCACAGCTTCGGCACCATGGGCACCAACGGTCGTGGCCTGGCCGAAGCCGAAAATGTCGAGGATGCGGTGGACTTCATCACCGGAACCTTTTCCAAGAGTCTCGGCAGCGTCGGAGGCTACTGTGCCAGCCGTCGTCATGACATCAATCCGCTGCGCAGCCAGATTCGCGCCTACATGTTCACTGCCTCATCCACGCCTTCGGTGATCGCCTCGACCCGAGCGGCGCTGAAACTGATCGGTCAGCGTCCCGAACTGCGCACGCGCCTGTGGCGCAATGCCGCCCGCGTCCATGGCGGCCTCAAGCGCATCGGCTTCGAGCTGGGCGCAGATGCCAGCCCGGTCATTGCGACCATCATGGATTCGCCCCAGCAGGCAGCGGATGCATGGCAGATGCTGCTGGACGCCGGTGTCTACGTGAACCTGGTGGTACCGCCGGGTGCGCCCAAGAACATGAGCATCCTGCGCTGCAGCCTTTCCGCTGCGCACACTCCGGAACAGATCGACCACATCGTGGAAGCCTATGCGCTGGTGGCAGAGAACCTGATGGGGCGGCCCAAGGCCGTGGCCAGCGCAGGACTCTGACCGCAAAGGCACAGTTGCAACGCAACTCTGACGACCCGCCCCCTGCTCAGCCATGGGGCGGGTCGTCCGCGTTCGGCCCCGCGTTTGCATGATCGGCCTGTCGACAGCCGCTGCGGGCTGAATCAGTCCAGACGCCGCAGTACCTCCAGAGCCGCCACGATCAGCACCATTGGCGGCACCAGCGCCGCGGCCAGTGGCGACGACCAGGTGACCAGCACTGCGTTGGCCACGATCTGCTCGCCGAAGTAGTAGAACAGGCCGCCAGCAGCCACCAGCGCGAACAGGCGCATCTCGCCCTCGCGCGGCCCCAGTCGCGCAATGGGCACCGCCAGCAGCCCCATCAGCAACGCCGTGACCGGTAACGCCCACATCCTCCAGTACGCCAGCTCCCAGCGCTGATAGGGCTGCCCCGTTTCCTTCAGATAACTGATGTAACCGCGCAGGTCAGAGAACGACAGGCTGTCCACCGGCGGCGGATTGAGCGGCGTCGCGTCCGCCCACCAGGGTCGCCAGCTGTCGAATGGCAGCAGATTCCATTCCATGTATTCATCGTGGTAACGGCGTTCCCTGGCATTGCGCAACAGCCAGCTGCCATCCTCCTGCGGATCCGCCGAGCTGGCTTCCAGCAGCGAATTCAGGCGTGCACTGTCCGGGTCCAGTTCATAGATGCGGATACCCACCGGCACCCGTCCATACTGCAGCCCGCTGACCTCGATCACGGTATTGCCGCGACGAGACCAGAACCCCTGCCCGACCGGGTCATCACCCTGCGCCAGTGCAGTTTCCCGCGACAGGGTCGCGCCCTGATACAGCGTCGGGGCGACGAACTCGAAGATCAGCGGCACTGCGACCACCAGCACCACCCCGGGCAGCATGGTGGAATAGGCCAGTCGGCGCATGGACAGGCCCGCCGCACGCAACACGACCACCTCACTGCGCCGGGCAAGCTGCCAGATGGCCAGCGCCCCCCCGAACAGGGTGATGAATGGCAACAGTCGCAGGATACGGCTGGGCAGGGTCATCAACACGAATGCCAGCGCCTGCCCCACGTTGTAGACGCCATCGCCCACATCGCCGAGTTCGTCGATGAACGCCATGACCGAAAACAGCGCCGTCAGCAGCAGTGCAACGACCGCATAGCCACGAAAGATCTCCGCGGCAAGGTAGCGGTCCAGGCGGGTGACCCGCAGCTGTTGCCAGTAGTGATGCCAGGGCCTGTTCATGTCTGTCGCCTCAACCAGAGCATGATCAGTCCGCTCAGCACGACCGGCACCAGCGGCAGCCAGTAGAGCCCCGGCATGGCCTGCAGGGTACCGTTCTCGAGCGCAGTACGCGCCGCGGCAGCCACATTGAAGACCACCACATAGGCCAGGATCGCAGCCAGCATGCGCAAGGCGGTCACCCGCCCCGGCGCCGCCGTGCCGATGACGCCCGCAACCAGCGTCATGCCGAAGGTGATGAAGGGCAGCGTCAGTCGCCACTGGAATTCGGCCGTCTCACGAGCGCCCTCGAGATGCCTGAGAGCACCCGTGGGCTGGGCCCGGCGATCCAGGCCACCGTCATCGTCCGCACCCGACTGCCAGCGCACTGAAAGTCGTTCGAACAGATGCTGGCGGTCGCCGCCTCGCAGGCCACCCAGGGTGATGATCTCCCCATCCAGAAATTCGACCAGCTGGGATCCGTCCGCGGCGGGCGGTGCCAGGCGCGCCCGTTGCGCCCGAATGAGTCGATCACCCTCCTGACGCTGCTGGCGGGCAAAAACGTTCTTCAGGTAGCCATCGCCATGATCGATGTCCTCTGCCGTCACGACCAGACTCGGGCCCAGCGCATAGAAGCGCCCCGCCTGCATGGCCGCCACGTCCGGGCGTGCCGCTCGATCTTCCACCACATCGCCGGTGCGGTAGGCCCAGGGCCGGGCCTGCAGGGTCAGCATGGCAACAATGATGACCATGAGCACACCGGTGGCCACCACCGGCAACAGGATCCTGGCCCGCGACCAGCCACCTGCGAACAGCGCAACCAGCTCACGGTCGCGATTCATCCGCTCGAACGCGAACAGCACCGCAAAGAACATGGAACTGGGGATGATCACTTCCCAGGCAATCACGCACTCCAGGAAGATCAGGGTCCAGAGGGCACCCGGTGCCAGCCCTGAAGCGGCCGCGTCCTGCAGCAGGCTGGCGGCAATGTAGGCTGCGAAGATTGCTGTCAGCAGGAACCAGCCAGCCAGAAAGGGCACGGCCATGGCCCGCAGCAGGTAGCGATCAACGATCATGCCCGACCCGCGCCCGCTCCTGCCGCCAGGCTTCCAGATTGCGCAGGGGATCGCGTACGTAGGCAGTGGCCCGCATCAGTCGCACCAGCGCACCGTCGACGATGCGGCCAGGCAGATCCATGGGTCGGTCGAAATCCAGAAACAGGACCACACGCTCGTCGTCGGTATCGTTGCGGACCTCGTGCTCGTAGGTATCGTCGAACACCATCACCCGCCCGTCCTGCCAGCGCAGGATCTGGTCGTCCACCCTGATCCAGCAGTTGTCGCGATCGCGCGGCACCTTCAACCCCAGGTGCACACGTAACAGCGCACGGGAGGGGCCATGATGAGGCGGGATGTGGTAGCGCGGCGCCAGGATGGAGAAGAACGCGTTCTGCAATCCGGGCATGCGCCCGAGCAGGGCGGCAGTCGCGGGACACTGGGCGCAATTGTCATCCACCCGGTGCCCCATCACGTAGAAGGCAAAGGTCTTCCAGCTGTTGCCTTGCGAGATGCGCGCCTGGTCCGGCGAGATCTGATGGAACGCCGGCACTTCATCACGATGTGCCAGCACCCCGTCCAGTTCACGGCGAATTTCCTGCCAGTGCTGCTCAAGCGGCCGGGTGAACGGAAACACCCGCGGTTCGTGGAACACAGGTGCCGAGCCGATGGGCGAATGGCGCCCCTGAAAGTCATTGAGCCCCTTGAGGAAACGCTTGCCCAGTCGCTGTATCGGACTGCGTTGCTTGCGGGGTTTGTCGGACTGCGTGTCGTTCATCGAAACATGCCCTCGCGCCACAACTTCCAGATCAGTGGCCAGAGATGGATCAGGGGGCGACGCCGCACCTTGTCGGGCACCGTCACCGGCCGCCCGGTATGCCGTTCCAGTTTCCAGGCGATGTAGTCGAGCCCACCATCGAAAGTATACAGGCCCTTGATCAGGCGCAGCAGTGACAGCGGCTTGCCCAGCATGCTGCGCAGCCACCAGTCCAGGCGTGCTTTCCAGCCTGGCCGCTCCGGAGGCTGCCAGTCTGCCACCATCGCTTCGCCGGTAGCACGGTAATAGGACTCGTTCAGTCCAACCAGCGTCTCGGCGCGGCCACCACCCTCGGCGCGCAGTTCGGCCCGGTAGCACAATCCCAGTGCGCCGATCCAGAAATCGCGCCAGTCGCGGACCCCGGGCAATCGCGGCAAGGCTCGTGATGCCAGAGTTGCCACCGCTTCAACCAGCCCATCCTCGATCGTGGCACGCACTACAGGATCATTACTGCCAAGGACGGTCAGCGGCTGCGCGTAGCGGGCCCAGAAATAGGAATGAAACGCAGCTCTGGTGCACTGACGGCGAAACTGATCCAGCGACAGCACGGCATACTTGCAGCGTATCCGCTCGGCACCGTCGCCCGTCTCCAGGTAGTAGACATTGGGTGGCAGCAGCCGGTTCAATCGACCCGCTACCGGACCCAGCGCGGCAGGCAGGTCATCTACCAGCACGTGCAGATCGATGACGCCCTCGGGTCGCTGCTGACGACGGCAGGAGCCATAGTAAAGTGCGGCCACAAGGTGCGCCCCGAACCGCTCCTGCAGCCGAGCAATCAGCTGCAGGACCTCTGGCTGGGCAGGCCGATGCATCTCTGCGCGCACTGCCGCACGCACGCCTTCCCGTACCTCGTGCCGGATCCAGGGGTGCTGCATCAGTGGCTCCTGTCCAGGACCAGGAAGCGCATGGGCTCGGTCGCATCGATTGCCAGCGTGGTGGCTGCCGGAAAGATCTCGCCATCCAGCAACCAGCTGTCAGGAAAGTCGAGCCGCAGCGCGGCGGGACGCTGCCCATGGTAGCCTTCCCACGCCGGCAGCTGCTGCCCTCGACCGGTCAGCAGCGCCGGTAGCCTTCGCAGCAGCCGGCGAGGCGGATCCTGGACCCAGGTCACCGCCAGGGGGCCCGGGCCCTGCCCCCAGAACGGGCGAATGCCCAGAAACAGTCGCTCCATGGTGGTGGCAAGCAGGAACAGCAGCTCGACATGTTGTGTCGGCATCTGCTCCGAGCCCATGCGAACACGGGTGCTGTCGGCGAACGGTGGATGCCGCCGGAGAATGCCCCAGGCCCCGCGCACCAGCGCCAGTCCGGCGCTCCATTCTCCCGCGCGACGGGCGCGGACCAGGCTCTGTTGCCAGTACTCGGCACCGCGCACGATGGTACCCAGCGCGAAGAACATGCCCACCTGCACGGTGCCGTCGTCACTCCGCACCCGTGTCGCCGCACGCTCAAGAGTCGTCAGCCGGTCCGGCGGCTGATCTCGCAATGCCAGCAACCGACGCAGGGCTCCGGGCAGGCCACCACCACCACCGAGGTCGCGAGCACTCATGTTGGTGGTGCCTCCCGGCAGCGCTGCCAGTACGGGACGCTCACGGGCAGTCAGTGCCAGCCAGCCCGGGTGCTGCCACAAGCGGGTCAGCGCCTGCTGCAGAGTCCCGTCACCACCATTGATCGCCAGTACGTCCGGTGACCAGTCAAGCAGGCGGGTCAGCGCCGCGTCGACTGCCTGTTCGGACTCAGTGCGCACATGCAGGATGTCATGAATCCAGTCCAGCTGAGCCAGCCATTGCTGCTGACGGCTGTTGGTGCCACTGGCCGCATTGCTGAGCACCGCAATCCGGCTCACCCTGCACGCTCCTGCCAGCGCGCCCGGACCAGGGCCAGATCTGCCACCGAATCCACATCGACCGCAGCGTCGGGGTCATGGACGTGGACGTGTGCCACCCGCACCCCGGTACGCTCGGACAGCAGATGCAGGGCTTCCGCCAGCGGCAACCGCCCCATCAGGTAGCGTGCGACCACCCAGGGTCCCAGCACACGCAGCATCCGGTCCGGACGCTTGCGATCCTGCTCCAGCTGCCGCCAGAACCTGAGCACAGCAGCCCCTTCCAGCGACCGGAACCAGAACAGGTTGCAGCCACAACAGGCCCCTTCCGCGAACTTCAGCGCTGTTCTGCGACCGCTCGGGAAGGCCCGCTGAACTTCGGCGTGGCTGGCCAGCCCGACGACCACGTCGGCACCAGTGGAAATCGCCCCATCGACAAAATCCTGCAACAGTCGAGGGCGCAGCAGCGGGTGATCACCGGTGGTCAGCAGCAATCCGCGGGCGGGCGGATGCTCCACCCCCAGCGCAGTCTCGACCAGTGCTTCGGCGCTGCGGGCGGGAGAGCTGAGACCCTCCTGCCAGGCCAGCTCGCCCCTTTCAATGCGATCATCCAGCCCCGGCAGCGCTGCCAGCGCGGCCGCATCGGGTCCACTGAGAAAGCCCGGAGCATCGGGAAAGCTGCTTGCCAGCACGTCCAGCACTCGCAACAGCATCGGCCGACCGGCGATGTCCACCAGCACCTTGCAGGCGACACCCTCGGCACGGGCCACCTCGCCTGGCGCTTCTCGCTCACCGGCCAGCACTCCGTAGGCAATGTCGGGCAGTTGCTGCTGCATGTCCTGTTTTCCGGCCCCGAATCACGCGGGCACTATACTGGAGCATGCGCCTGAAGGCAGCGTCTGGCGGCCAGATCGGGGGGCGAATCCGCAGCTGACACCAGATCGGACGTGCCACCAGCCGCGATTCCCGTCATAATGTGCCTTTCGTGTTCAGTGCCGAGCTGTTTCAGCCGAAAGGCAGCCAGCGACGCTGGCCATCCACGATCCATGGCGAGCCGCGGTTCGCCAGCGGCTTGCCGGAGGCTCGCCAGCAGTTCGGCGCCTGAACACAGAACAAGAGGGAAGTACTGACAGCATCCATCCCGGCCTGCCGATGCTGGCAACGGTGGCATCCAGCCAGGGCACGCGCAGCAAGCGCGCACGTCCGGCCCGGTCCGACACTGTGCCAGGATGGCCCCGCACACTGCCCATGCGCTGCATGCAGGCAGCCCGCGTTCGGCCCTGGGCCGACGGGCCACGGTCGGTCGCTCAGGATCCGCTCAGTACTTGCACCAGAAACAATGCAATGGAGCCAGCGTGTCCGGATCTGCCAACCTGACTGCCAATGGCGCCGCCACCCCGACGCAGCGAGCTGTTCCGCTCCGTGTCGGTGCGTTCAAGACGCTGCTGGAAGCACTGGAATACGCCGCCACTGCGGGGACAGGAATCAATTTCCACGATGGCCGCGGCCGCTTGCAGCATGTGCTGACCTGGGGTGACGTGCGCGACCAGGCCCGTAACGCAGGCGAGCGTCTGGCTGCTTTTGAACTGCCCCGAGGGAGCCAGGTCGGCATCATCGCGGAAACCCACCCTGACTTCATGATCAGTTTCTTCGCCTGTCGCTATGCCGGCCTGACGCCGGTTCCGCTGCCAGCGACGGTGCATCTGGGCGGACAGCGCCAGTACGTGGATCTGCTGGGGCGCATGCTGGCCAATGCCGACGCCCGGGCCTGCCTGGGAAGCCCTGCCTTTCGCCCCTTCATCGATGCCGGTGCCAACGGCAACGATCTGGTCTTCCATGGCAGCTGCGAGGAACTGCTTGCCGGACCCGCGGCCTCCCTGCCTGCGCCCCCCGATGAGGACGAGCTGGCCTATATCCAGTACACCTCGGGCAGCACCCGGTTCCCGCGCGGGGCGATGCTCACCGAGCGGTCCACGCTGCGCAACGTGCTCGGCATCCTGCGCGATGGCCTGAAGCTGACCGAGAACGACCGCTTCTTCTCCTGGCTACCGCTGTACCACGACATGGGGCTGGTAGGAAAGATGCTGACGCCCATGGTTGCGCAGGCTTCGATCGACTACCTGGGTACCCGTGAGTTCGCCATGCGACCACGCCTGTGGCTGCGGCTGATGTCCGAACACCGCTCCACCATCTCGTTCGCACCGCCGTTCGGCTACGAACTGGTCACCCGCCGACTGCGACCCGGTGATGCTGAAGGGCTGGATCTGTCCGCATGGCGCATCGCTGGCTGCGGCGCCGACATGATTCGTCCGGAAACCCTGGAACGCTTTGCCCAGGCTCTGGCCAGTGCCGGTTTCGATGCAGGCGCACTGATGCCCTCCTACGGCATGGCGGAAGTTTCACTGGCGGTCAGCTTTGCTCCGCCCAGGCAGGGCGTTCAGGCAGATACCATCGACCTGCACTGCCACCGGCCACATACGCCACGCGACCACAATACCCGCACCACGCGGTTCACCCGCTGCGGCGTCCCGCTGCCCGGCTACGAAGTGGACATCCGTGACACCGACGGGCACTCGCTGGAAGAGACTCGGGAAGGGACCATCTTCCTGCGCACACCCAGTACCATGGAAGGCTACTACGGCGCACCAGAGATCAATTCACAGGTACTTCAGGATGGCTGGCTGGATACCGGCGATCTGGGCTACCTGATCCAGGGCGAGCTGGTGATTACCGGACGCCGCAAGGACCTGATGATCATCAACGGTCGCAATATCTGGCCGCAGGACGTGGAATTCGTGGCAGAACAGCACCCGGCCGTGCGCACCACCGATGCCGCAGCCTTCACGGTAGAAGGCAAGGATGGCGGCAACCTGCTGGTTGTGCTGCTGCAATGCCGGGAGCAGGACGAGACGGCGCGTGACACCATGCTGCGCAGCATCAAGCGCGACATTCAGGCCGAGTTCGGCGTGGAAGCTCTGGTAGAGGCCGTCCCGCCGCACAGTCTGCCACGCACCACCTCCGGCAAGCTGTCGCGGGCGCAGGCACGACTGGACTATCTTGCCGGCAAGGGTCAGCCGGCCCCCATCTGAGGCGCTGCTGGTGACGGGACCGGTCGCAATCACTGGCGCTACCGGCTTCATCGGCCGCACGCTGTGCGCGGAGCTGGCCAGCACACACCCGGCCCCTGTGCGTGCTCTGGTGCGCAATACGGAACCGGGACTGCCAGACTCGATCGATCTCGTCCACGGCAGCCTGGATGACGAGGCCGCCCTGGAGAAACTGGTGCAGGACAGCGAAGTCCTGGTCCATTGTGCCGGCGCCGTGCGCGGCCGCAACCGCGCAGAGTTCGAGCAGGTCAACGTACAGGGTACCGCACGCCTGCTGCACGCAGCTGCAGCACAGAGCCCGCCACCCAGGCTCGTCCTCGTTTCGACACTGGCGGCACGCAACCCGGAACTGTCCCACTATGCCGCAACCAAGGCCGAAGCCGAACAGCTCTGCCAGCACTATCCCGGGCCCTGGACGATCCTGCGCCCCACGGCCGTCTATGGCCCCGGAGATCGGGAGCTGCTGCCCCTGTTGCGGCTGATGGCGCTCGGCATCGGACCCGCGCCCCGGCTGCCCGCCATGCGGGTCACGCTCATCCACGTCTCGGACCTGGTGGCTGCCATTCTGGCGGCAATGAACAATCCGTCCACGCGCCGCACGCACGAGCTGAGTGACGCCCGGACCTCCGGCTACGGGTGGCCTGACCTGCATGCAGCCGTTGCGCGCGTCACCGGCCGGCGCGTGATTCCCCTGCCGCTACCGGTCGGCCTGCTGCGACTGGCGGGCCAGGTCAACCAGGTCACCGCCACACTGTTGCGGCGCGCGCCCATGCTCACACCCGGCAAGGTCAGGGAGTTGACTCACCCGGACTGGCAGACGGAGTTGCAGGATTTCATGGATGCCACCGGCTGGGCACCGCGAACGGACCTTGAAAGCGGCCTGCGCACCGTGCTGAAGCCCGGATGAGTCAGATCTGGCCCGCACGTATTCGCTGGCCAGCGTCCCTGGTACCGCGCGGTACCATCTGGCTGTGTCCGACCGATGCCGCCAGCCTGGAGCGGCTGGCACCCTGGCTGACGGGCCGGGACTGGCGAGCCAGTCGCCGCTTCCAGCAACACCGACGGCGCCAGGCCATGCTCATCGGGCGGGCCCTGCTTCGCCATGCGCTGGACCAGCAACTGCAGGTTCCCGTGCGCCCCTGGCAGTTCCGTCTGCAGGCCAGCCGGCGCCCGCTGCACCTGCACGCACCCTGGGCACGTCGGTTTGCCCTGAGCCTGTCGCATACCGAAAGGTGGGTCGGCGTCGCCGTGCTTCCCGGTGCTCACCTGGGTTGGCGTGTGGGCCTGGACCTGGAAGCGGCCGATCGCAAGGTCGATCCGCGCATCGCGCGCAGGCTGCCCGGCGACACGACAACCAGGGCAGATCGACTGCTGCAGGCGTGGACCCACGCTGAAGCAGCACTGAAGGCGGACGGCCGGGGGCTGTCCGCGCTGGGCCGGCTGCATCAGGACGGTCCCGGCAGCGTCGCCACGGACCTGTTCCGAATCCGGACCGCCGCCCTGTCCGGACTGCCCGGGTTCCCCGCCGCCTGTGGTGCGGTAGCAGTGGCCAGGCCGGTAACTCAGACGCCCAGTCGATAGCGGAACTTGACCACCAGCTCCTGATCCTGGGGATCGGAAAGGTGCGCACGAAACATGCTGTCAAAGGCGCGCCCTTCCGGATCCGCCAACGGCCCGCCACGACTGTAGACCACGAACAGGTCCGACAGCGGTGCAAGCTCCCATCGATACCGTACCTGCATGATCATGTTCGAAATCGCAAAGTCATACTGACTCGGGTCGGCGCCAGCATCCTGACGACGCAGATGACCATCCTGCGCCCGCAGCCAGACGTCCTGACCGGTGGCACGCAGCGCAATCCACTGCATGGAAAGGCGCAGGTGCTGACGCGGCCCCAGAAAGTAGTCCAGCGCCAGCCTGGGATTCAGTTCGCGGGCGTCGAAGCGAGCAAAGGTCTGCTCCTGCTGGTGCAGCAGCCAGTCATTCCGCTCCCGGACATGCAGATCCAGCCTGGTATTCAGATTCGGCAACGGGCGCCATGCCATGAACAGCTCACCCGCATACCAGGCGTTTCCAAGGTCTTCCTGATGCGCTTCCAGCTCGATCCCGTAGCTGAGCGGTCGACTGGCATCAGACTCCCATCCAGCCCTGATGCTGGCGCGGTCATCGATCCGGAAGGAGCCATGACCACCGCTGTTGCGGTCATCCCAGCGCTGCGGGCGCCAGGCCACCTCGCCATGGAGCTGGCTGAGATTGGCCAGGGTCCAGCGGCGTTCGGCGAAGGCGCCGGATGCGACCACCTCATTCGCTCCGTTCCAGCCCTGGACCAGGCGAACAATGGTACGACGCTCCCGCCACCGCGCCAGGTCCGAGCGTGTCCGCTCGTAGCGATAGCGCAGGTAGCGTGCGTCATTGCGCGCCAGATAACCCATGGCATTGATGTCGAAATCGCGATCGAACAGGTCCAGGCTGTAGGTGTGACGCGTACCCCGCGAGGGCGTATGCACTGCATCCGCCGCAAACCCGAGCCCATCCGCACCCGCCACCCTGGACCACATGGCCTGTGCATCGACCTTCCAGCGACCATCCGCCGTCAGCAGCTGACCGTCAATGGCACCCACCCGGGCATCGGCAACAGTGCTGTCCACCGCCGTCAGGGTCGCACCAGCACCTACCTGACGCCCGCTGGCCAGGCGCCGATCCCAGGCCAGCCTGGCGGCACCGAAGCGGCGGCCGGATGTGGTCACCTGGATCCGTTCACCCGCCTGATCACGGCCACCGACAGTCGTGTCGCGCTCTGCCGCGGCAAGGACGCCGTAGCGCAGGTCACCCTGCTGACCGGTGACACGCATGGCGCCATACAGCTCCGAGAGCTCGTTGCGTTCGCGCGCATCCAGAGAGGCCACCTCGGGATCCGGTGCGAAGTCAGGCCGGGCTCCGATGCGGCGAGTATTCACCAGCATCAGTCGCGGCGTGGCAACGAAATCTTCAGTGGCCCGAGGCGTGGTCAGAAAGATCTCCTGCCCTTCCAGGAAGAACGAACGCTTCTCGCTGAAGAAGGTCTCCGTGGCGGTGAGATTCACTTCCAGATCATCCAGCTCGACCGTACCGAAGTCAGGATTCACCGTTGCAGCCAGCTGTACATCCGGCCGTGGCCGCCAGAACAGGTCGGCACCCACCTTCTGATCGAACCGGGAACGCTCAAGGTCCCAGCTGCCGCTGACATAGGGATACAGCGTCCGCTGAGCACCCGGCGCAACGTCCTCCAGATGAAGGGGTCGCAGGGCAGACAGGAAGCGGGATTCGGTGGGTGGCAGAGCGGGCATGGCCCAGCGCTCATCCAGATGCGCAACCCGGCGAGAAATGTAGAACCCCATGTTGCGTACTTCATGTTCGCCCCGCATGGCCATCATCGACCAGGGCAGAAAGAGTTCCGCAGTCCAGGCATCTTCGGTCTCGGCCGTGGCGCCGTACCAGGGTCCGTCCCACTCGCTGCTGAAGTTGCGCTCCGGCACCACGGTACCGTCCTGGACACTTCCGCCCAGGGCCACCGTGAACCAGTACGCGGTGTTGCCATCTCCGGAAGGATCCAGGGTCAGGGTGATGTTGTCCCGGGCGACCCCTTCATCCCTTGCGGTCAGGCGCCTGACCCGCGTGTCCTCGGGCTGCACTGCCCTGACCCCCACATACAGGCCGGCATCGGTGTAGAACATCCGCACTTCGGTACGGTAGCGAGGCTCTGCCAGCGTATCGGGTTCGATGACACTGAAATCGGTCCAGGCCGGGACTTCCGACCAGATGGCTTCGTCAAGGTGGCCATCGATCTGCACGTCCAGCTCGCCACCGTCGACCCTTGGCAGGCGCTCAGGCAGCAGCCACTCCGCAGCCACCTGAGCAGAAGCCGCCCAGGCAAGCACCAGGATACATGCCCTGAAGTACAAGATTCCCCTCTCCCCGACCGGTCATTCGAAGGCGCTGCAGGCCCTGAAGGCTCTGTCCCGCTGCCATTGCGGGCGCGGCGCATCGTACCAAGCCGGCAAAGGTGAGGGGTAACTCGCAGATTGAAAGAAACGGGAGAATCGGTGGAGGGCTTGCAGCTGGGGTCCGCTCCGCCAGCGGCGAAGCGGATCCAGGGGGTCAGGCCAGGAACTGGATCATGATGCCCGCGGCAACCGCAGAACCGATGACGCCGGCAACATTGGGCCCCATGGCATGCATCAGCAGGAAGTTCTGGGAATTCGCCTGCAGCCCCACCTTGTTGACTACACGCGCAGCCATGGGCACCGCCGAGACCCCGGCCGCACCGATCAGCGGATTGATCGGCTCCCTGGTGATCAGGTTGAGCAGCTTCGCCATGAGCAGACCGGAAATGGTGCCAAAGGCGAATGCCACCATGCCCAGCGCCAGGATGCCGAGGGTTTCGGGCACCAGGAACAGTTCGGCCTGCAGCCGGGAGCCAACCGCCAGACCCAGGAAGATGGTCACGATGTTGATGAGCGCGTTCTGGGCCGTATCCGACAGCCGATCGACCACACCGCATTCCCGCATCAGGTTCCCCAGGCAGAACATGCCCAGCAGCGGCAGCGCGGTGGGCAGGGTCATGGCCACCAGTACCAGCAACAGCAGCGGAAACAGGATCTTCTCCGTCCTGGACACGGGCCGCAGCTGCACCATCTGGATCTGACGCTCGCGCCGAGTCGTGAAAATGCGCATGAGCGGGGGCTGGATGATGGGCACCAGCGCCATATAGGCGTATGCCGCCACGGCTATCGGCCCGAGCAGCTCTGGCGCCAGCATGCTCGACACATAGATTGCCGTGGGCCCGTCTGCCCCGCCGATGATACCGATCGCCGCCGCCTGGCCGATGGAAAAATCCAGGATGCCGTAGGCGCTCAGGACCAGCGCGCCGATCACGGTCGCGAAGATGCCGAACTGAGCTGCCGCTCCCAGGAAGAGCGTCTTGGGATTAGCCAGCATGGGGCCAAAGTCGGTCATGGCACCCACACCCAGGAAAATCAGCAACGGCATATAGCCGGTGGTCACGCCAATGGTGTAAAGGGCGTCCAGAATGCCACCTGGATCGACCATCCCTGTGCCGGGAACGTTGGCGAGAATGCCGGCAAACCCGATCGGCAGCAGCAGCAGGGGCTCGAACTTCTTGACGATGGCCAGGTAGAGGAGCACAAGGCCGACCAGGATCATGACCACCTGACCCCAGCCGATCTGGTACAGACCGGACCCCTGCCAGAGTTCGATCAGGCTCTCGACCATGCACACCCCCCGCGCCCGGGCGTTGCCGCCCCGGCACCACTCATGCTCGCGACCCTGGTCGCTTCACTGCCCTCACACCCGCTCAAGGTCGAATCTCCCATTCAAGCGTCCGCCCGCATCCTGCCCGCTCATTCGATGGTCAGGAGCACATCGCCCACGGCGACGGAATCGCCCTCCTTGACACGAACCTCGCCAATGCGACCGCCGGCGGGCGCGCTGACTTCAGTCTCCATCTTCATCGCTTCCAGCACGATCACAACATCGCCCTGCGCCACCTCCTGGCCTGGAGACACGAGCACCTTGAAGATGTTGCCGGCAAGCCCGGCAGTCACTGCTTCACCGGCCCCGGATGCGGCAGGCGCTGCTGCTTCTGCCGCAGGCTGACTGCTGACGGGTTCGACGTTGCTCAGCTCTCCCCCTTCGGCGACCTCTACCGTGTACGCCCGGCCATTCACGGTAACCGTATACACGGCGGGCTCGGTGGACTCCGCTGGCAGCTGCGCAGATTGCGGTGCCGGCGGCTGAGCGGATTGTTGCGCCGGTGCACTGCCGGGAGCGGGCTCGAAGGCGGACGGATCATCACGATTCTGCAGGAAGCGCAACCCCACCTGCGGAAACAACGCATAGGTGAGTACGTCATCGATCAGTTCCTCGGCAAGCCGGATTCCCTTGTCACTGGCTTCCTGCTTCAGCGTCTGCGTCAGCTTGTCGAGTTCGGGCTGCAACAGGTCTGCCGGGCGACAGGTCACCGGCTCGTCTCCGTCCAGAGCCCGCCGCTGCAGCTTTTCGTCCACGGCAGCTGGCGTCGCGCCATACTCGCCCCGAAGCACTCCGGCAGCTTCCTTGGTAATGCTCTTGTAACGCTCGCCCATCAGCACGTTGAGCACCGCCTGCGTACCCACGATCTGGGAGGTGGGCGTCACCAGAGGAATGTAGCCGAGATCCTTGCGCACCGCGGGAATCTCTTCCAGCACTGCGTCGAACTTGTCTGCGGCGTTCTGCTCCTTCAGCTGGCTCTCCAGATTGGTGAGCATCCCGCCCGGAACCTGCGCTACCAGAATGCGTGAATCGACACCCTTCAACGACCCTTCGAAATCGGCGTACTTCTTGCGCACCTGGCGAAAATAGGCGGCAATTTCCTCCAACAGCACCAGATCCAGCCCGGTATCGCGTTCGCTCTCCTGCAGAATCGCAACCAGCGCCTCGGTCGGCGAATGACCGTAGGTCATGCTCATGGACGAGATCGCCGTATCCACATTGTCGATACCCGCCTCGATCGCCTTCAGGTAGGTGGCCGTCGACATGCCTGTGGTTGCATGACATTGCATGTGAACCGGAATATCGAGCGCCTGCTTCAGACGACTGACCAGCTCATGGGCCACGTAGGGCGTCAGCAGTCCTGCCATGTCCTTGATGGCGATCGAATGGGCTCCCATGTCCTCGACCTGGCGCGCCAGATCCACCCACAGATCAACCGTGTGCACCGGGCTGACTGTATAGGCAATGGTGCCCTGGGCGTGCTTGCCCTGATCCAGCACCGCCTTGATGGCGGTTTCCAGATTGCGCATGTCATTCATGGCATCGAACACGCGGAACACGTCCACGCCGTTTACCGCTGCCCGCTCGACGAACTTGGCCACCACGTCATCAGCGTAATGCCGGTAGCCGAGGATGTTCTGCCCACGAAACAGCATCTGCTGAGGCGTATTGGGCATGGCGGCCTTGAGCTGACGGATACGGTCCCAGGGGTCCTCGCCCAGGTAGCGGATACAGGCATCAAAGGTGGCGCCACCCCAGGACTCCAGCGACCAGAAGCCGACCTTGTCCAGCTTCTCGGCGATGGGCAGCATGTCGTCTATCCGCATCCGGGTCGCCAGCAGCGACTGGTGTGCGTCGCGCAGCACCACATCCGTTATGCCCAAGCGTGCTTGCGTATCTGCCATACAGGCCCCCGGAAATCTTGAAGGAGAATGAGTCGATCAGTGGCGCGGGCGCTGGCCGCCGATACGGCCGGCACGATGCATGCGCAGTGCGGCTGCGATCGCCGCAATCACTTCGCCGTCGTCGTCGCTGACCGACTCGGAAGGCGCTGCTGCCGGCGTGCCGTCAGCCGGCGTCAACTTCCGTACCAGCCAGGACATCAGGGCGGTAGAGCACACCAGCACGGTCAGAAACGTGAAGACCGTACCCATCCCGATCAGCGCCAGCTCCAGGCCCTGATAGATCAGATCTGCGGAACTCATGGACGACTTCCCTGACAACCTGGATGAGGGCCGCAACGGCTGCAGCCCGGCAAAGCGGGGCGGGATTATACTGTATGAACGCCCATCAGAAACACCTGATATTCACTCTTGCACAGTCCTACCGCAGCTAACGCCTTGATGCAAAGCATTTTTTCGCAACCCAGGGCAACATCGCAAAACGGCACCACTGATGCGATGCCGCTCATCCGGCAGCCCGAAATGACAAGGTCCAACACAAGGCTTGACGCTGCCCCATCCGATTCCCATAATACGCCGCCTCGCACATGACGACTGCCATGGCAGCCGTGAAGCGAGAGCCGGAGGGGCGTGTAGCTCAGTTGGATAGAGCATTCGGCTACGAACCGAAAGGTCGGGGGTTCGAATCCTCCCACGCCCGCCATTCAACCCCCCGCAACACCCCGAGTGTTGAACACTCAAGGCAGCTATCTGCTGCTGATACGGCGAATCTCACACTCCTTGTACTTGTGATCTGCGATCACTTCCCTCCCCTGTCTGGGTGATCGAAAGCGTTTGCAGATCACTTCGCGACAGCAGCAATCAGATCACAGTATCGCCGGCCCTGAACAGCACCAGAGAAGCGCTGGACGCGGCGTCTTGCCTCTGCCCCCATGGCCTCCCACTGCTCGCTGGCTAAAGTGGACCCCATGGTCAAGACAGAAACTGCGTAACCGATCAGGTAACCGCACCCGGCCGCAGATCTGACTCGGTGACGCGCCAGGGCATCAGCCATTCGATCTCATCGTCAGTCTGCGCGGCGGGCA
>LFIK01000556.1_pt1 | contig 28003 bp, 23 predicted proteins | sample 643401 | NCBI WGS metagenome assembly LFIK01 (sample SAMN03777447, study PRJNA286221) | soda lake metagenome | biome: soda lake; feature: Kulunda steppe; material: water; isolation source: sample T5-Br brine of Lake Tanatar-5 | place: Russia: Kulunda steppe | collected 2010-07
GCCAGCCACAAACCCCCAATCGGCTGTGTGCCCAGCCTGCCGCCGACTGCCATTGTGGCACATTATACGTTTCCAAGGCGCAGGTCCAAGGGGCAGGCCCACACAATCGCCAAAATAGCCATCATTCCCGGCCGGATTCCAGCCCTGGTTCCCGATCACACCGACTGATCCAAATCCGACGGCATGCGTCCATTTTTGGAAATGACGCCAAAGCCCACACGAAAAGCCCCGGTCCGGAAGATCATCCGGCCGGGGCTATTGCCTTTTCGGCAATCCGGCATTAGGGCCGGATATATGTGACCGAACGTCGATTCCGGTCATGGGGTCGTCAAGATCAATCATGTGATGTCGCGGCCGGCACACCGGGATCCCTGGGCGTACTCCGACCGGGCCCCGTTCATCGTTCTGACAGGGCACCTAATGGTGAACAGGCGGTTCTTCCATGCGCAAACACACCCTCCCCTCTTGTGACAACGATCAGCCAACGGTGTATGTCGTATTGCCATCAGCCCTACGGCGACCTCGCCCAACTTGAGCATTCATTGTGAATACTCAGCGGTGACAAGGTATTAATCAATACGTCCCACCAACCCCGTTGGCATTTAGACTATAGACCTGTTTGGCGCTGACTTCAAATATTTTCGGTACAGGCATGATCTCTCGGAAAGCCGATCAAAGCGCGACTTTTTATTTCGCACTGATGTGCAAAAGTCCGAAACCAAGCCAGCCCGCTTTAACATGTGATTTCTGTGAATATCTGGGTTTTGCGTCACAGAGTAGTATTTCCGCTTGACGATAGCGGGGGCGCCGGGCACTGTCGTATTCCTTTCGCGCTTGAACGAATTGGCCTGGATCGAGCCCATCGGTCTCGCGGATCTTTGAGGGGCAGCTTGCACCGCGTCACCAAAGCTAAAGCGCCACGAAAATTTCGTGGTCGTTCCCTCGTGATTTGAGGGCAAGAGTTTATGAACGGCGACCAACGGCATCACCTCTGCACCCCATCGTCGACGCATTTCGTCGGCACGCCGTCCAGCTCGACCAACAGGCGTGCTGATTGACGATGTCTGCGATGATAACCCTTCAGAACGTCTCGAAGCTCTATCCCGAGCGCGGCAAATCGGCCGAGGTCTCTGCCTTGGAAGCGATCGATCTCGAAGTCGAACGCGGCGAGATCTTCGGCGTAATCGGCCGTTCCGGCGCGGGCAAGTCCACGCTCGTGCGCCTGATCAATCTGCTGGAAAAGCCGACCGCAGGGACCGTTACCGTTGACGGAATGGATATGACGGCGCTGTCGCCGGCGGCTTTGCGCTCAGCCCGGCGCCAGATCGGCATGATCTTTCAGCACTTTAATTTGCTGTCCTCGCGCACCGTCTTCGACAATGTGGCATTACCTTTGGAACTCGCCGGCATGAACCGCCGCGATATCGCCGCCAGGGTCAAGCCGCTGCTCGAACGAGTAGATTTGACGGATAAGGCCAACCGCTATCCAGCGGAGCTTTCCGGCGGTCAGAAGCAGCGTGTCGGGATCGCAAGAGCCCTGGCGACAGAACCCAAAGTGTTGTTGTGCGACGAGGCGACATCCGCGCTCGACCCCGAAACGACCCGCGCCATTCTTGATCTGCTCGGCGATATCAATGCCGAACTCGGGCTGACAATCGTTTTGATCACCCACGAGATGCATGTCATCCGTCAGATTTGCCAAAGAGTCGCCGTTCTCGACGGCGGCCGGCTGGCGGAACTGGCGCCGATCGAGCAGATCCTGTCCCGGCCGGCCGCGCAAATCACCGAAAGGTTGCTGGCCGCCACCGGACGCGACACCTTGCCCCCGGCAATCGGGCGGCGCCTTTCGCCGGAACCCGTTGACGACGGCAGCCGCGCCGTTCTCAGGCTAAGGGTCGCCGGCGCCGGCGCTGACGGCAATGTGGCCTTGTCCCTCCTGTCGCGCCGTCAGGGGCTCGATGTCTCGATTCTGCAGGCGCAGGTCGATGTCGTTCGTGAATCGGCAATCGGAACGCTCCTTATCGCCATCCCCGCGACCGGCGACCGGCTTGCCGCCGCCATTGCACTTCTGGAGACCAATGATGTGGCTGTCGAACCTCTTGGGTATATCGCCGCAGATATCCGGGCTGTTGGTTGACGCGACCCTGGAGACCCTGCACATGATTGCCGTCTCCGGATCACTTGGCACCTTATTCGGCCTGCCGCTGGGCGTTGTGCTGGCAACGAGCGGCCGGGGCGAGTTGCTGCAATGCGTGAGCTTCAACCGGATCGCCGGTCTTGTGGTCAACGCGACCCGCTCAACACCGTTTATTATTCTGGTGGTCGCGATCATCCCGTTCACCCGCATGGTTGCCGGAACCTCGATCGGCACCACGGCGGCCATTGTGCCGCTGACAGTGGCGGCGGCCCCCTTTATCGCGCGGGTCGTCGAAAACGCCATCCGTGAAGTCGACCAGGGCCTGATCGAAGCAGCCAAAGCCATGGGCGCGACGCCGATGCAAATCGTGCGGAAGGTCCTGATCCCCGAAGCCATGCCCGGCATCATCGCCGGCCTCACATTGGCCTTTGTAAGCCTGATCGGCTACTCGGCCATGGTGGGCGCGGTTGGCGGCGGCGGGCTGGGCGATCTGGGCATTCGGTACGGCTATCAGCGGTTCATGCCTGACGTCATGGCCTTGGTCGTCGTGGTGCTGATCATTTTGGTTCAATCCGTCCAGACGCTCGGCGATCATCTCTCGCGCCGGGTCAACAAGCGCCTCAGGAGCTAACCCCCTCATCCCTCATGAGGGGCGCTTATCCGTCCCGATAATACCAACCGACAACCCAAGGGAAACTACCGTCATGAGATCACCAAATCGCCCCCATCTGCCTATCATCGCAATCACAATGGGCGGTGCGCTCGCTGCCGGCGCAGCCCATGCCGATGTCGACAGCCTTCGTGTCGGGGTCACACCCGGCCCCCATGCCGAAATCATGGAGATCGTTGCCGAGGTTGCCGCCGAAGACGGCCTGACCCTCGAGATCCTCGAATTCTCGGATTACGTCGTTCCGAACACCGCCTTGGCCGATGGCGATCTCGACCTGAACTCGTTCCAGCACGAACCGTATCTGGACAACCAGGTCCGGGATCGGGGTTTCGATTTGGTGTCGGTTGCACCGACCGTGGTCTTCCCCATGGGTTTCTATTCCGAAACCTACACATCCATGGATGACGTTCCAGAGGGCGCGACCATCGCCATCCAGAACGACCCGACCAATGGCGGCCGGTCTCTTTTGCTGCTTCAGTCCGCGGGTCTGCTGACTCTGGGTGAAGGCACGGGCCTGACGCCGTCGATCCTGGACATCACCGAGAACCCCCGCGATTTCCAGTTCATCGAACTCGACGCCGCCCAACTGCCGCGATCGCTAAGCGATGTCGACGTCGCATCGGTTAATACCAACTACGCCGTCGAAGCCGGTCTTGACCCCAATGACGACGCCATCCTGCGGGAAGGCCAGGAAAGCCCCTATATGAACATCATCGCCGTGCGGGCCGAAGACGCCGATGCCGAATGGCTCGATCGGTTTATCGCCGCTTATCACAGCGACCGCGTCCGCGGCTTCGTCGAAGAGCGGTTCGAAGGCGCCGTCGTAGCCGGCTTCTGATCACAGCAACCGGCCACGCGACCGCCTCTGAAAAAGGGCGACGGAGGCAACGGCGGATTACATCGCGTTGATGAGTCCGCCGTCGATCCGCATCATCATTCCCGTCACATAAGACGCGCGCTCGCTGGCGAGGAACGTCGAGACATCGGCGAATTCCTTGGGCGATCCATAGCGGCCCATCGGAATATTGGCCTGTGACCGTTTGCGCACCGCGGCCGTATCGATCCCCTCCCGCTCGGCCGTCTTCTCGTCAAGCGATAGCAGCCGATCGGTTTCGATACGCCCTGGAAGCAGGACGTTGCTGGTAATACCGTCGGCGGCCACTTCCTTGGCCAGTGTCTTGGAAAAGCTGGCCAAACTCGATCGCAGGACATTCGAAATGCCCAGCGTCGGGATTGGTTGGATAACCCCCGACGATAGAATGAACTGGATGCGGCCCCATTTTCGTTCGCGCATACCCGGAACGACCGCTTCGGTCAGGGTGAACGAGCTGAGCACCATGGTATCGAACTGGCGACGCCACTCATCCAAGCTGACTCCCAGCGCACCCGACGGCGGCGGGCCGCCGCAACTGTTGATCAGGATATCCACCGGCCCCGCATCGACCACCGACGCCCCGAGTGCCGAAACGCTTGCCGGGTCGACGAGATCCACCGTATCAACCGTTGCTTTGCCGCCACGAGCCGTAATGCCGTCGGCCACCTGCTGCAGCTTTTCCCTGGACCGCGAAGCAAGCGCGACCGCGCAACCCTCAGCAGCCAACCCCTCGGCAATGGCCCGGCCGATTCCTTGTGACGCACCTATGATCAGCGCGCGCTTGCCCTGCAAGCCTAAATCCATTTTTCCACTCCGTCCCTGAATTTACGCATCGTATGCATTCAGGCGTAGCGGAATCGTCGATTGGGTTCAAGCCGAGGCCGAAACGGTCTCGAAATCAATAATCCAGGGCAAGGCCGTCATACAACGCCACCAACTCACGTGGCGAACGTGACCGATCGCAATACCGGAACTCGATAAACAGACCGTCGACATCGCGCGGCAACCGTTGAGACTGGGCATCCTGCCAGGCAAAAACACAGCCGCCGCCCCGGTATTCGCCGATGGCGTGGTTGTAGATGCCAAATCCGTTGCGCCGAAGGTCGTCGCTGATTTCCATTCTAATGCCGGGAAAATCTTCCCGCAGCCGTGCGGCGATTTCAGATTGCGACGGCCGATCCCACCTGTCTGTCGAATCCGTCGCCCAAACCGGGCCGGTGCGAAGCTTCAACCGCGCTTCGAGGTAGTTTTCGCCGGGCAGGCTGGTCGGGTTCTCGTAAATCGTCCTCTGTATATAGGTGTCGGGATAGCGGTTCTCGCGGACATCCAGCACGTCCATATCGCCGACGGCAAACCGGCCCAAGCTTCGGGCCACAGGGGCCGAGACGCCGCCAATGACGTCGTAATTCGGCGTCCCCAGAGGGTCAAATGGACGACCATCGCGCGTATCGAACGGATTGGCGCAAGCCGCCATCAACAGCACGGCGATCGCAACGGTTGCGCCCTTGATCCATTTTTGGCCGAGTTGCTGCGCCATGACACTCACCGATCCTAATTGAGAGCCGATCGAACGATACGGACAGCGTTCTGTGACTCCGTTGTGCTCATCTGACGATCCAAAGCCGTAAACAACTCCAGCGCATCCGTGCGCCGATTGAGATTGTGCAACGCCCAGCCTTTGATCATCAGCAGATCGCGTCTCGCGGGCGCAATCCGCGAGCGTTCGTCGATCAAAGAGATCGCCGTCCGGTAGTCCTGCGCGTTATAGGCATTCGTGGCCCGCCGCGCGAGAATTTCGGCCCGAACCTCGGCACGCTTGTCGGCTGCCAGATTGCCACGCTGAAGAATGCGTTCGGCATCGCCAGCCATACCCCGGCTCAGATAGGAAAGCGCAAGCCCCAGATCAAGGTCGGCCGGATTGCCGACTCCGGCTGCTATGGCGGTGGAAAATGCCCGTTCGGCTTCTGTCGGCCTGTTCAATTCGATCAGACACCACCCACGAACTTCCGCCAGATCCGAATTACCGGCCGAAAGCTCAAGGCACTGCGAATACCGGCCCGCTTCGAATGCCACAACGGCCGGCGGCGGCCCCGTCGGCGCCGGCGCCGCAGCGGATCCCGCAGGCGCGGCCCTGACCCGTGTCTCCGATTCCAAACGACGAATGGCGCTCGACTCCGCACGCCAGTCTTCAACGACCGCATTGAATCCGCTGCGGTCGCCGGCCCGCAACAGGCTTAACGCCAGCCCCTCGGCGGCTTCTTCGTCCGGGTCCCACTCAAGGGCGCGTTCGAACCACGCCGCCGCGTCCCTGAACCGATTTCCGCGATAATCGAACCAACCCAAAGCCCGCGCAGCTTCGGGGTCTCTCTGCTCGATGACTTGTTCCTTGAAGATCTCAAGGTGCTCGCTGTCCGGCGTCACATCGGAATCTTCAGCCAGCATCCGCAACATGATACCCGCAAACAAATCGGGCGCTTCGGGATCCTCTTCAAGGATCCGGATCGCGAACCGCGCCGCCTCGAGGAAATCGCCTTCGCGCTCATAGGTCAGCGCAATCCCCCTTAGCGCCACATATTCCTCATCCCACGGCTCGTCCAGATCCTGCTTCCAGTCCCAGGCCGTCTCGAACCATTCGCGGGATCGTTCGTAGCGCTGGAGCGCCAGATATTCCCAGCCGAGATAAAGCGCCCGCTCGATGTCGCGATCCGCCATGATCTCAGCTTCGAGTTCGGCTATCTCCTCATCGGTCATCTCGGCCAATTCCGAGACGCCAATGCCCTCACCGATGATTTCGGCGCGAATTCGACGCCACTCGGCATCTTCCGATACCGTGCGCCTGAACCCTTGCGCATCCTCGATATCGATCAGCGCCAGGGCATAGTCGATTCCCAGATGATCGTTGGTTTTCTGAACCGACGCAAATCGAGGGCCGCCGGGGTCGCAATTGATGACGACATATTCGTACAAGCCGAAGCTGGTGTTGACTTCGCGAAGCTCGGCCGCCGCATGGGCTGTTTCCCAGATTTCGTTGACCGTCTCGCAGGCCAGCAAATCCGTGTTCGCGCGGGCAACCTCCAGCACGGTTTCCCATTGCTGAATGCTGTAAGCCGCATTCAGTCGAATGCGTTTGAGGTCCATCCGAAGGGTGCCGACAAGGTCTTCGGACGGCTCCCATTCCGGATTCTCGACCTGAAGGCGGGTCTTCAATCCATCGGCCTCATGAAGCCGGCCTGCGGCGTGCAGATCCCATATCGGCCCCTCGTCCACCTGTTCTTGGAGGGCGAGCGGGTCGAACAAGTCTTGGGGCGGCGTCCAGTTCGGATCGATAGACCGCAAGCGCCGGACTTCCGCCTCAACATAGTCCATGCGATCGGCAACGGCATAAAGACGCAGAGCCGTAATATCCAGGAGCGGGTTGGACACTTGACCCTCGGCGCCGAAAAGGATCCGAGCCTCCGACTCTGAGGTCGTCAGACTGATCCCCTCCGGGGCCACCACCATTCGGCGGTCGTTGCCGTCCTGTCCGACCGCGATTACCGCGACGAGAACCATGGTTAGTGTACCGGCACCGGCCAGCGCTCGTCTCATGATTGCCGACCGTGCCATTAGCATGCAAGGTTCCTTTCGGCGAGGGCGACCCGCGTCAACAGGAACAGACTGGCCGAATAATAGTCCTGATCGGCATTCATCGATTGCAAGCCCGAAGGAAACGACTGGTCATTTGCGACGCAGGCGACCAGTGCCCGAATGGCGCGATACCCCTGACCCTCCGACCGATACAGCAGCCGGTCGGTCGCGAAATCAACCTCAACCGCCACGGGGCCGTCACCTTGCTGTCCCCACAACTCGGCAATCGGTCGAATGTCTTCGGCGGCTGACGGTTCATCCCAAAGCAAATATAGGGGAACCCGAACCGCGTTATAGCCAAACCCACGGAACAACGACTCGACATCGTCGGGCAAGGGCGAAAGTCGGCCCGAGTTACGGTCGATCATCACCCAGTCCGGCACCAGATCCCAGCCGCCGAACCGCGCGCTGCGAATGAGTCGGCGGCCTGAATCCTTGATTTCATCCCACAACGGATCGTTGTCGAAACGACGAATGTCGGTCAGGGCCGGAAAGACCCAATAGGACGGGTTCACAAAGATGGCGCCATTGCGATCGAACCCTTCGATCCCGGCTGCAATCACGGGGACAGTCCCAATACGATGGACGACATGCTCTCTGAAACCGGCCAGAATATCGCGGGCCGCCTCGGCATGTTCTTCAATTCCCCACAACCGATAGGCACGGACAAGCGCCCAGGCCATCAGCAAATCGCCGTCCGGGGCCGGGTTTGCATCGGTGATGGGCGGCCGTTCTCCGTCTTCCCAACGCCACGCGGCCAAACTATCGTCTCGAACCCAGATCCGATGGTGGGCCCAAGACCAAATAGTGGCAAAGGTCTCAAGGTCGTCGAACGCCGTCGCCAAAAGCATGCCATAGCCCTGCCCTTCGCTATGGCTGATCTCGTCGTTCCCGGTATCGACGACCCGGCCATCTTCGACAAACGTGTCAACAAACAGCCGCCAGTCGCGGTCCTCCCGCTCGAATACCTGAGCCAGCGCTACGTTGCCAGCGAAGGTCAGGGCCGCAATCGCTGAAAGCCCTGCGGCGGCAACGATACTGGCTTTCAGCCTGGCAAGCAAAGACCGCGCATAGGGCATCAGTGCAAGATTCATCGAATATCCTCGCGCTGCCCAACAGACTTAAGCAGGCTGTTGGACAGAAGCCCGACGATGACCACCAGAGCGATCGCAAAAGCGATCCATATCCCGACATAAATCGAGAACCATTGACCAAGAACCGACCGGAACAGGGTGATGCTGAAGCCCTGGTGCCCGCTAAAAACATAATCGGTTGTCGACTTCCGCAAAGTTATCGCGCCATCCGGCAAACTGAACAATGCAGTATCGCCGCCAATGCCATTGATACTGTCCATTCGGTTCATCCGCTCCACACCGGCCCAAAGGCCGCTGGAATCGGGCGCTGAAACGACTGTCCATGTCGAAGCACCAAATCCGGGCAAATCTTGCATCCAGCTTTGGGATGAGAACTGCGCAATCATGAAATCGGTGCTGCGGCGCGCGTCCGGATCGCGCCGGTCAGCCTCGGCCCATACCGGCATCCGATAATCAGTCGAATTGGTATAGGCCTCGCTTATCACTGCGCTCGACAAACCACCAACCCATCCGAGAATCGAAGCGATAACGCCATCGCCCTCGCGGACCTGAAGCCGGTTGCGCCAGTCGTCTCGTTCCAACGACGTGGCATCGGTCGGCCGCACCGGACCGGACCCGTTATTCCCGAGAACCGAGCGGTCACCATGAGTGAATGACTGGTTACTCGTCGAGTTACTCGTCGAGCCACTCGTCGAGCCTGTACCGTCGATGAGTGCAAGCGAAACGCTGTCGCTCGATTGCCGTCCACTGCCGGTATCAGACACTTGCAAACGCCGGAGCGACTCAACCACCGAGTCCGTGTCCTGTTCAGGTGACGGCTCGACGGATCGGTCCAGCCGCGGGGCGAGATCCGGGGGCAGCCAATCGACATCGACCGCATCGCGGCCCATTTCCCAATCGTTGATGATTGATTTCATATCCTCGGTCCCGCGCTCCCGAACGATCGACGGCAACTCGCGCGCAGCACCGAAAATGAGCGAGTCAGCGCCTGGATGCGGGGAGCCGCCGATTTGCAAATCGACCGGCAGAACATTGCCTGACCGTGCGGCTAACGCGCCCATGAAAGACCAGGCGGCGGAAACGGTGTCGTGATCGCCGCTGGTCAGAACCATCGGCATACGCCCGGCACTGGCATAGGGAAGCATCTCTTCGGTGAAAAGACGCAGGTCCGGGAGCAGCGTTACGCTGCCGAAACTCGGAAACTGGATCCGGGTATCATCAAAGAAGGTCAATCGCGGCCGCCCCTCGGTTGGCGGACCTCCACGCCAGAAGCATTGGCTTTCGTCGACATAAGGCAACCGCGCCTCGATCTCGATCAGATTTGCGCCCGGCCGGAAATAGCGCATGGGCAAATCGATGGGGCGACCTTCCAGAAGCGCCCCCTCTTCGTTTTCAAGCGGATAGGCGGCCGCCGTCCGGCCATTAACGATGATCAGCAAAACCGCGCCGTCGGCAAGGCCCGGACCATAGGCCAAGTTGACGTTGAGCCGCGCCAACTGCTCGTGAGTCGTCAGCGCATTTGCCGGAAGGTTAACGGCGACACGCGACCTGTAGAGCGGCCCGTAGGCGGATTCGGTACGCCCGCCCAATGTCGCCCAGTCCCGCGTCATGTTTTGACGAATGGTCGAAAAATACCGCCAAGGGGGCTGGTCCTGGGCGACCTCTTCGGCAAAGCCGTGCGCCGCATGGGCGATATCCGTTCCGCTAAGGCCGGAAACCAGAATAACGATCCGGTCACCAATACGATGGGTTGAAAGATGGGGCCCGTCGATCCGGCCCAGCAATCCGGCTCCCACGATTCCGCGCAGGTCCTGCGCCGTCCCCATGACGACCGCAATCGGTCCATTGAGACGCCTCAGATCAAGGCCCGGAAACTCCGTCGATGTCTCAGACGGATTATCCGACTGAAGATCGCTGATTGGATGCGACACGACAGGATGCGCTTCGATACCCGTCGAAACCGAGACGCCCTGTGCAAAGCTAAAACCGGCGCGAATGACCGTATCCTGAGGCTGCCGGCCCGGCGAATAGATCGGCAACGGCCGATCCTGCAACGCTTGCCCGATCCAGCCCAAGACCGCCGTGTGATCCAAACCGCCTTCCAGATCATAACCGATATAAGCTTCCTCGGCCGGCACCTCGACCCAGGTGTCGTAGCCGCTTTCGACGGTACAAGCCACACGGTGGAATAAATTGGTTCTGAATTCTATCGAATTATAGCCATCTTGCAGAAACCGCTCGGGCAGCGTGATCGCGAGACGTCGACCTCTGCCGTCGGCCGTGGTGCCGATGGTTCCCAAATAATCGCCATTGACGAAAACCCCGACCTCGGACTGCCCCGGCAACACATCGGCACTATTGCGCATCGAAAAAACAAGGGTCGACGATCCGGCCCGCCGATTTGGCGGAAGCCAAGCGACGAAAGTCGAAGCATCCCGGCTGGAATACATATGCCCTGAAGCCGTCGTCGCCGGGCTTGGCATCATTTGGCTTCGAAACTCGGACTCAACTTCATCCTGACTGCGGAGCCTCGAAACTCTGGCAGCGTCGACATCCGTCGCTTCTTCCCGGCTTTCGAACAAGGACCGCACATCAGGTTCCGCCAGCAACCGCCGGCCAAAGGCCGTCGATCGATCGATGGTCGGCAAAACCTGCCGTCTGCCGTCCCGGTCGGCCAGCGGCGGCAATTCCCGTACGGTCGAGTCCGGAAATGCATCCTCCGGTGTATCCAACACTGTCCCCGCCTCCCGGGGGTCCGCCAATGGCTGGATTTCTGTCGCAAACGGGCGATCAAGGAGCCGCCGCCCCGTCGATGTCTGCTGGTCGGCGGCATCACCGTCTCTGGCACCGTCAAGAATGATCTGGTCCAGGTCGGCGCGATCACGCGCAATAGAAGGGCCATCATTGCCGTCACGGCCAGTGCTGTCGCGGCTCTGATCGGCGCTTAGCGGATCTGGGGCGTCGAACACCTCGGGAGACGACAAGATCATTGACGGGCTGTTCCGGGAACTGGCAGCCGGACTTGTCTGGCGAGACGAAATGATCGTCCCCGGCGTCGCCTGCCTCGGATTCTCTTGATATTGGTAAAGCTGGACCGGCTCCATTGCGTCGGCTGGTGATACAAATGCCGTCGCGGGCACGAAACCAATAATGCCGATCAGGGCAACAAGCCAGAATGATCGTGTGGTTGACCGTCTCGGTCGGAATATCCACGTCATGATCGTTGGGCTCCTGGGCTTGGAGCTCCTGGGGTGGGGCCACCCTGGCTGGGGACCCCTGGGCTCGGCGCCGGGTTGTCGGAAGATTTCGATTGCTTGTTCCAATGTCTCAAGATGAATCTGCTGCCCTGGAATGCATATCTCATACTCAGTCGGGCGAACAGGGCCAAACCCTTTAGAACGCCGGGTGCTTCACTTCGCCCCTCGAGCATTGTCGACCAGCGCCGGTAATCGCCATAGGTCAGTCGTATGATGTTCGCCTTGTTGTCGGTTGCCGTTGCCATAAAATGGGCGCCGATCACCTGGCGTCCACCCTCGGCGCGCCCTTGCAGCAGTCTTATGGGGATCGACAGCGGCCGGCTCTCGCCATCGTCTTCCAAGTAGAGGACGGCTTCCGCGCCCGGCTTGATCCCTTCACCTTCCAAGGCGCCTTGGTCGAACGCAATCTTCACACCGCCCATGGAAGCATCCTGAATAGTGGCATCGACCATCTGCTGTCTGCCGCCGTCAAATAGCGCGATGGTGGCCGGCCTATTGACCGGGACCCGCGGATTGTTCCGCCGTTGCTGAAGCTCGCAAACCACCCCCAAGCCGGCAGAGGCCAGCATAAAGTTGAACACGTTCCACAATGAGACGACGGCCAGAATGCCTGTCGTCTCGGGGGCATAAATGTATCGAATGACCGTGGCCATCATGCCGGCCAGGGTCAGGACGAAAACAATGATGAAAGGCCGCGCCAGCGGTGACAGCGTATCCTCCGCCAATGTCTCGCCCTTGGCTGTTACGCGGAAAGAAGGCGATCGCGGGTTGAGCAGAACGCCGACAATTGCCTTCACCGTGAACATCGACTGAACATATTCGTACAGCTCAGAGATAAGCGGCCAGCGCGACTTTCTAAACAGCGTATTTTGTATCAGTAGTGTGGCGATCAGATATGGCAAAACATAGGCCAAGAAGTCGACCCACGTTGCCACATAGATTTCCAGGCCAAAAAACAGGTAGAAAAGGGGCGCAATCAAGAACGCCAGGCGGGCGAATGGAAACAGCCAAAACATCGACGAGTTGGCATATCCGATCCGCTGTGTAACCGTCAGGCCGCGCTTGAAGATCGGGCTATGCAGAAGAAAAATCTGCGTCATCCCCTGCGCCCAACGGGAACGCTGGGCAATGAATTCCGTGAACGATTCAGGCTGAAGACCCGCGATCAAGGGCGTGGAAACATACAGGCTCTTGTAGCCTTTTGCGTGCAGCATCAGCGCGCTTTCGGCATCCTCAGTCACGCTGCTGCCCGAAAATCCGTTCACTTCATTGAGATGCGCACGCCTGAGAACAGCCGCTGAGCCGCAAAAGAATGCGGCATTCCACTTGTCCAAGCCTTGCTGGATCGTGCCATAGAACATCTCGTTCTCGGCGGGCATCCGGCCGAAGGTTCGAAGATTGCGCTCGATCGGGTCCGGCGTAATGAAGAAATGCGGCGTCTGGACCAGGAAAAGATCTTCCTGAAAGGCGAAATACCCGGCCGTCTGGGCAAGAAAGTCCCGCGCAGGCACGTGATCCGCATCGAAGATGGCGACCAATTCGCCGCTTGTCTGAGCCATTGCTGCGTTCAGATTGCCGGCTTTGGCCGACTTATTGTCTTCTCTGGTCAGGTAGATGGCGCCAACCCGCCGGCACAACGCTTTCATAATGTCGCGGCGCCGGCGTGCCGCACGGGCTTTTTCCGGATCGGAATCGTTTAACTTGGCGGTCGTCGCCCCATCGTCACAAAGGTAAACCTTGAATCTATTCGCCGGGTAATTTTGATCGCAGGCAGCGATCAGGGTCGCCTCGACGATTTCTTCGTCTTCGTTGTAGGAAGGCACATAGATATCAACCGTCGGAACCCGCGGCCATTCGGCGATTTTGGGAAGTGGCTTGCGCTTGATAGGATGGGCGACAACAATCAAGCCCATGAACAGAATGGCGATGGCATACAGTTCGGCGATCAGCAACAGGACCGCTGGCACGAAATCGATGAGTTGATCGGCCGACGGCAAAGTGTTGGTCAATCGCCAAAACAAGTACCGAAGCACTACGAACCCGCCAAGCGCGACCAATATCGCCCTAAGCATATCCCGCGGATCAAGCAGCTTAATGATGACCATCATTAGGATGATGGCGGTGGCGAGCCACATCTGCGCCTGAATTGTTGTCGGGACCGATGCGATGACGGCGACACCGATCAGAAGTGCGATCCAGCCAAGGACCAATATATACTTGGTCAGAGCCATAACATTATTCCTTGGAGGACCCCAGATTATCGGCCAAAAATGGTGAGCTCGATAACCATCAAACTTAGCAATTCAATGGTAAACCATTAGTTAGCTTGGAAAATGCCCAAGGTCCAGCCTTACACCGCTACATCCGAAACCGCGAGTAACATCTTGAACTTTCAGGTTTCCCCAGAAACTTCTCCCACCAACTTACAAATATGGTGGAATGGCCTGCCAATCAAGACATTTTTAACTAAATTCGCTGAACAAATGTGTCGCTGCCAGAAGCCGGCCGCGACATATGGACGCAGGAGGTAACGCCAAAAGGTTCACGACGGCCTGGTTCAGATTAATATTCGGAGACCGATTGCGATGCAAAAGCCGGTTCGTCGCGGCAGCGCCCCACCAAATCGCGGAACAGGGACTGCTGCTTCGAATCCGCGACCAGAAATTCCGGATGCCACTGCACACCGATCCAATGACCCGGCGCCTGGGCTTCGATGGCTTGAACAATCCCGAAATCGTCACGCGCGACGACCGACATCCCCGTGCCCAACCGGTCCACCGATTGATGATGGAGCGCGTTCACTCTGCAGATTTCCGTGCCCAGCAATGTCATTAGACGGCTGGCCGGATCGATCGATACCGTTTTTCTGGGCAGCGGCGTCCGCATGCGCGGCAGGGTCGGGAAGATGCTGTAGATGTCTTCGTGAAGGGACCCGCCGAGAACGACATTCATCATCTGCGCGCCACGGCAAATGCCGAGTACCGGCAAATCCTGCCTTAGCGCCCATTCCAATGCATAGCGTTCGAGATCGTCGCGATCCGGGTCGATCCGGATCGTCGGATTCAAGGTTCCGCCATACAATGTCGCTGAAATATCGTCCCCCCCGCCAATCACCAGACCATCGACACGGTTGATATCGGAGCGATTGTTGGGTCGGATCCGGATCGGAACACCGCCTGCGCGCTTGATGGCAAGCCAATTGAACGCTGCCATCCAAAGACCGCCGCGCTGTGAAGCCGTGATACCGATAAGCGGGGCACGCTTGCCGCGACCCGTCCGGGTGCGGCCATCAGGGTTAGAGTTTGTCGTCGCCGTCAAGTGGACTCCCATGGGCGGTTGCAGTGGCATCAGGTTTCAAAGCGCGGCTCGGCTTGACCAGCCAATTCGCGACTTCATGCTTCCAGGTGCTGACCCGTCCCTGATCATACAAGGCGCACCATCGACGTCCGGCGGCGGCGAGCGCATCGGCATCCGCCGCCATCCATTCAACATGGACCCAGTTGTTCCATTCGGCAACCACACCCCCCCAATCCGGCCGATCTACGCGGGAATCAGGAAGACGGTAGTGGAAGGTCGGCCGGGCCGAAACGGGCTTGCCGGGCGATAACATCCGCGCCCGCCGCGGGTCGATAAAGCCGAAGATCGGCAGCATATCGAATTCACGATTGCGCGTCGGGTTAAATCGAAAGTAATCGACCATGATATCGGGAAAAGACGGGTCGTATTCCGGATCCACGACCATCCGCGTATACGAATTCGGCAGGGGCGCAACAAATCGCATCATCCGCCGGGTCGCGTCCATATCAATACGCTCGTGCAGCCAGTCGCTGCAAAGCAGATACGCCTTTAAATGGGCAAGAATGGTTTCGCGCGAGGTATCGGGCACCTCGGGGTTCAAATGAACGCCGAAACCATAGATCGGACTGGCATTGGTGCCGAGCGCCCCTTTACGCCTCAGGGCACCGACCAAGTCATCGGCCAGTCTAAGCCGGCTGATGGCCAACGGAGGCGCCGCGATCTCCTGCGGCATCCAGAACCGGGCAATATCGCCGACCGCAGACGATACATACGTGTCCATACCGTCGAACAGCGCCAATTTGCCGGATTTCTTGTCCGGATGCGCTCGGCTCATATCCAATTCGACCGAAAAAGACCCGATTTCGGTGTCGACGCGCCGGGCATGCTTATCGATATGGACGATCTCACCGCCGAAAACCTCTTGTACGGCAACGGCCGCCTCTTCGGTTTCCAGGCCGGCGAACTCGATCTCCACCCCGACACGACGCTCCTTGCCGCGATCCGTCATCAATCGCGGCGGAGACAGAATTTCAGACACGGTTTCGTTCGGATCGGCGATCGGTCGATCTCCGCAATCAGTCGGCATTTGGCTTCGTGGCACGATAAGGTCTCCCTTAATATTAGAGACACCTTCTACGGCGTGGTTTATCCATCCATCGGCCACATTTTTGTCAGTGCTGGTCTGGGCTGGCCTGATCATCCACCCTTACGCCCCGCCTTTCGCGGAGCCACCGCAGGATGGCCGGCGCTATGGCGAGCAATGCGAGCCCGATGAACGGCAGCAGGATATGCGGCTCCAAGAATATCATCATGCTTGGAACCTCGCCACGATCAATGACGTGCCCCACACCATCACCGACTGTCGCAAAGACGAAGGTGCAGGGTATGACGCCGAGGACCGTCCCCAGCAGAAAGACACGAGCCGGCACGCCAAGCAGCCCCGGCACCAGATTCACGAGCCACGCAGGGAACATTGGCATGAAGCGAACGGTCAACATATAGCTGAACGCATTGCGCCGAAAGCCGACCTCCATGCGCTGAACCATGGGCCCGGCCCGACGCGACAGCGTCTCCCGGAAGGCATAACGGGCTGCCAAGAAGACGATAAAACCGCCTATCGTCTGCCCGATCATCGCCACGAATGTTCCAACGAAGGGGCCGAACAGAAATCCAGCCGAAATGTTCATAACCGACATGGCTGGAATCGACAATGCCGCAACGGTCATCACGATCCCGGCATAGACGACGCCCGCAAAAACGCCGTTCCGTTCGACCCACGAAACCAGCCATTCACGGTGGTCGGACAGCGTCGCCAGGGAAAGCTGGTCCACCCATCCGCTTAGGAACGCAATGACAAGTCCCGTCAGGAGAACAGCGATCGGAATAAACTGACGGACCGATGACCATTTGAGCCGTCGGTCGGGCAGCGCCACAGGATCGCGTACCGCTTCGGGCATGAGCCAATCACTGTGAACCGGCGGGCTGGCGGAACGAGCGTTCGTCGATTCACCGGACGACGCGCCGTCTGATTTGCTTTGACCAGTCATAATTAGCCAGATGGGGATGGACCGTCAGTTTGCCACCCCCCAGTCGGGTTTGTGTTGCCAGGCGGGTCCGTGTTTGCGTTACGACCGGCACTAGCAAGTCTCGGCATCGTCAGCCTCCTGTCGAGGGCGCAGCCGAACACCGTCAAAGTCGCCACCGGCTACGCCCGAACAGATCTGGTGCCATTGGCATCCATGGCAGGCCGAACGTACGTCGTTGGCGGCAAAGGCCGTTCGAAGTCGGTCGACGCAATCGCCGTCCAGCGTCATATGATCGCCGGGGCTTAGAGGTCGGCCCAGAAGCCGACTCAGATCCGCCAAGGCGGCCATATCGCGATGTCTTGTATCAGCCTCGAAGCAATGGCTGTCGTCATCATACATGACCGGACGGCAAATTTCATCCGGCCCGTCGACGATCTCAACACGGCCGTCACCCGACATCACGCTGGCCACGGCATCGAAATTGGCAACGAATTCAGCCGAATACCCCCGGCCGATATAGGTCAGAACGCAAAGAAGATGATGGCCGCGCAGCCTTACGGGCCGGCACGATGAACCGGCCCGCAGGGTGTCGTCATTGATGGCCCCGTCCTTCGTTCCACGGGTCATCGCTGCCCCGGCTGCGGCTATTCCTTGCGGCGGAAAAGGTCACGCAGGCTTGCGATACCCAGGATCGCTGCCGCGCCCAGCGCCGATTTCAGTATCATCCCCGGAAGGAAGGGGGTCAGGCCATGGGCAATTGCCCCTGCCGAACCGATCAGCGCCGCCAACCATGCCACGCCGAAAGCCAGAATGACCACATGCGCAACGACACTGGTGGCCAGCAGACGCAACAGGCCGTTTGCTGTCCAGCCGCGCTCGGCCATCCAGCCAACAGCGGCAGCGGCAAAAACGAATCCGGCCAGATAGCCGGCCGTCGGGCCGACGAACGGCGCGGGGCCGCCGGCGGCATTCGCCAGAAACGGCATGCCCGCAAAAGCCTGGCCCAGGAATGCAAGAACGGTGACCGCCCCGAGACGCCAGCCATACAACGCGCCAATCATAAAGACGGCAAATGTCTGCATGGTCATCGGAACCGGATACATCGGCACCGAAAGCTGAGATGCCGCCGCCAAGAACCAGGACCCCGCCAAGACGGCCAGGATTTTGTGAAACAGCGTGCCTTGGGACAAGAGCAGGGGAACGAATGGCTGGTTACCGAGGCTCTGCACGCCGGATGCGCTCTGGGACATCGCTCTATCACACTCCTTGATCAAAATTTGCAAACGGCTTCCGGAGGGCCGACTGCTCATGTCCATAGAGCAATCACGACAAGACTGCCAGGTGCAATCAAAATCGACGTCTTTTGAGCCCTGTTATAGTTTCAGGCCGCAGGCGGTCAGAACGCCATGGATGCTCGAAGCACGGGCGTCTCATTACCTTATGCTGATATTATTGCTTGACCCGGCCGCGTCCGGTCGCAAACCATGCCACCGGATTGATGGGCGCCCCTAGCGGACCGACCCGCGGCCTCGATCATCCGGACGAAAATCAAGCAATTTTGGGAGGACTGTCGCATGAGGAAGATAATGTTCGCGGCCATGGCCGCGACCGCAGCGGTTGCGTTCGCCGCACCCGCAACCGCTCAGGAATACAAGGACGAATACACCATCTCGACAGTCCTGCCGGACAGCTTTCCGTGGGGCGCCGCCGCCCAACGATGGGCCGATCTGGTCGGCGAACGCACGGACGGCCGCATCAACATGCGGATCTATCCCGGGGCCCAGTTGGTTCAAGGCGAACAAACCCGCGAATTCACGGCCATGCGCCAGGGCATCATCGATATGGCCGTCGGATCGACCATCAACTGGTCGCCCCAGGTCCAGGAACTGAACATTTTCGCCCTGCCCTTCCTGATGCCCGACTACGACGCAATCGATGCCCTGACCGGCGGCGAGGTCGGCGACCACCTGTTCGACCGCATCGAAGCCGCCGGCGTGGTGCCGCTGGCCTGGGCCGAGAACGGCTTTCGCGAGATCACGAACTCGATCGGACCGATCCGAACGCCGGATGACCTGGACGGCTCGAAGATCCGCGTGGTTGGGTCGCCGCTTTTCAGCGATATCTTTTCCGCACTCGGTGCCAATCCGACCCAGATGAGTTGGGCCGACGCCCAGCCCGCCCTCACAACAGGGGCCGTCGACGGCCAGGAAAACCCGCTGACGATCTATAGCGGCCTACAAATGCAGAATGTCGGCCAAGACCATATTACGCTTTGGGGCTATGTCGCCGATCCGCTGATCTTTGGTGTCAGCGGCCAAGTTTGGGATACCTTTACCGACGAAGACCAGCAGATCCTGCGTGAAGCAGCCGTCGAGGCGGGCACCCATGGAATCGATCTCGCGCGCGCAGGACTGGTCGCGCCCGATCTTTCGTTGATCGAAGAAATCGAGTCCGAAGGCGTGGAAATCACGCGCCTGTCCGAGGACGAGCGCCAAGCGTTCATCGATGCCACCCGCGGCGTCTATGAAGAGTGGACAGAGTCCATCGGCCAAGACCTCGTCGCGGCCGCCGAGGAGGCCATCGCCAATCGGTGATCGTCTATTGCCATTGCTGAAGGGCCGGTCGGGAGGCACCGCATCTCCCGGCCGCGCCCGCCGCGCTCCCCTGTCCCGCTCGGTACCGGAAAACGCCATGGTGGACCAGCACCCAACCGCCCAACCCAATAGCGAAACGCCGGTCGATCACGATAGCCACCAACCGCGTGTGCCGCTGAAGATCGAAGAAGCGATCTGCGCGGCGGCAATGGGACTGATCTGCCTGATCAGCTTTTCCAATGTCGTTGTTCGCTATCTCACCAACTATTCATTCGCCTTCACCGAAGAATACACGGTCTTCCTGCTCGTCATCATGACGTTTGCCGGATCGGCGCTTGCCTTCGCCAGTGGCAGCCATATCAGGATCACGTATTTCGTCGGCAAAATGCCGGTTGTGCTGCAATTGATCTGCGAGGCCGTTGCGATTGCCGCAACGACAGCCATGTTCGCCCTGATTGTCTATTATGGCGGCTTCCTGGCCTATGACGAATATATTTTCGGCGAGCGATCGCCCGGGCTCGGCTATCCCCGCTGGATCTACACTGTCTGGCTTCCCGTGTTGTCGGTTGTGATCCTGTTGCGGGTGGCGGGCTACGCCTTTCGGACCTTCAGGAGCGGATATCGGCGTCTCGCGGCGAACCGTCACCCTCGTGAATAGAGGACACTCAGGTCATGCTGGCGGCCATTGGCGCGGACACCATTCTCCTTTTGAGTTTCATAGTACTGATGGTCATCGGCACGCCGATTGCGGTCGCGCTGGGCATTGCCGGTGTGCTGGGCATTTGGTTCGGCTTGCCGCCAGCCATGCTTGGCACCGTCGGCACCAATGTCTATAGCGGCATCGCCAAATATCCGCTGATCGCCATTCCCCTTTTCGTCCTGACGGGCCTTGCGTTCGAGCGCTCCGGTGTCGCGCAGCGGCTGGTCGACTTCGCTTCGGCCTGTGTCGGTCCAAGGCGTGGCGGGCTGGCCGTCGTCGCGGTGCTGACCTGCCTCATCATGGGCGGCATGTCGGGCTCGGGCCCGGCCGATGCCGCGGCCGTGGCGACGGTAATGATCCCAAGCATGCTGCGGTCGGGCTATCCACGCGCATTTTCCGCCAGTGTCATCGCCGCCGCCTCATCGACCGCCATCCTGATTCCGCCGTCGATCGCGCTGATCATCTATGCGGTTCAGGTACCCGGCGCGGATATCAGGGCGCTGTTCGCCGGCGGCCTTATCCCCGGCCTGTTGTGCGGCGCGGCCATATTGGTCCCGGCCATTCTGCTCAGCCGCAAGCACGATTTCGGCGCCAATGAAGGCCGGAACGGCGAATACCGCCCGACGATCGGGACTGCCTTCGTGCGGGCGCTGCCCGGTCTGCTTGCCCCGGTGATCATTCTTGGCGGTCTGCGCACCGGCCTTTTCACGCCGACCGAAGCGGCGGCGGTGGCCGCGGCCTATGGGCTGTTCGTCGGGACGGTCGTCTACCGAAATCTGGGCCTGCGCGACGTCTACCGGCTGCTGGCCGAAGCCGGCGCCATGACCGCGGTCATCATGTTGATCGTATCGCTGGCCGGAATCTTTGCCTGGGCCGGCAGCACCCTGGGCGCTTTCACGCGGACGGCAGAGTGGCTATTGACCTTGTCGGACCGTGAAATGGTCATTCTGGCCCTGATCATGATTTTCCTCTTGATCGCCGGCATGCTGCTGGACGGCATCTCGATCTATTTGATCACCCTGCCCCTGTTGATGCCGATCGTGGCCGTCTTTGAGTGGAACATCGTCTGGTTCGGCATCCTGATGGCCATGAATATCGCCATCGGGCAGTTCACACCCCCAATCGCGGTCAATCTAATGGTGACGACACGAATTGCCGGAATCCCGATCGAACAGACTTTTGGCTGGATCGCGTGGATGGTTTTCTCGATGGGAACGGCCTTGGCATTGGTCGCGATCTTTCCGGAAATCGCGCTTTGGCTGCCACGCTATCTGGGGTTTGTGGTTTGATCGCCACACCAACCCTTAGACTCCAATCGGGTCATAGGATTGTAATCGAACATACGATAGAGGGGCAATAACCGCGAATCCCCGGAATCGAGGGGACAAAAAAAAGGACCGCGCAAAAGCGCGGCCCGAGTTTAGGGAGGAAACGCCCAAGATGGACGCGCAGGATCCCGAAGGATCACTGCACTGCAACAATACCCTAAACGGCATTGGTAAGCGAACATTAGATAGCCTGTTTGTGCGCGAAATTCATCAAATGGCACGGAGTGTTGCAAATGCGCCACAGGCTCGGATGTTGCATTCCAGCCCCATCCCATCCCCGCCCTCTTTCTCATCCCCTGAATCTCAGAATGCGTTGTCCAGGGTCCACAATCTCCGCGAGAGCGTTGGCAGTGTGGGCCCTGATAAACGGACTCAAATAGACTGAGCCATCTCCATCTCGCGCTGAAGGTTGCGGATATACTGCGCTCGTCCGGTCAGATACGGCTTCGGCCAGGGCTGTTGCTCGTATCCCAGTTTCGCCGCTTCGTGCAGGGTCAAAAATGGGTTTGCCAGATGCGGGCGCGCCAGGGCGACCAAGTCCGCCCGCCCAGCGGCCAGAATCGAATTGATGTGATCGGCATTAAAGATATTACCGACCGCCATGGTCGGAACTCCCAGATCGTTGCGAATCATGTCGGCATAAGGTGTCTGGAACATCCGGCCATAAACGGGCTTTGCCTCGGGTGTCGTCTGACCGGCTGACACATCGACGATGTCTACGCCGTGGTCGGAAAAGGCCTTGGCGATCGCGACAGCTTCATCGTTGGTAATGCCGTCCTCATGCCAATCGGTGGCGGAAATGCGAACCGACATTGGCCGGTCTTCGGGCCAGATTGCCCGCATGGCTTGGAATACTTCCAATGGAAACCGCAGCCGGTTTTCCAAACTGCCGCCATATTCATCGTCGCGCTCATTGGTAACCGGCGTTATGAAGGCCGAGAGCAGATATCCGTGGGCGCAATGAAGTTCGAGCATGTCGAACCCGGCCTCGATCGCCCGTCTCGTGGCCGCCTCGAAATCGGCGGTCACCCGATCCATATCCGCCCGCGTGCAGGGTGTCGGAATTTGATTGCCGGGCTGCCATGGAATTGCAGACGCGCTGATCAGCGGCCAGTTGCCGTCGGGTAGCGGCTCGTCCATTCCCTCCCAGCCGATCTTGGTCGACCCCTTGGGACCGGCATGGCCAAGCTGAAGGCAAACCTTCGCCTCGCCATTGGCATGGACGAAATCGACGATGCGTTTGTACTGCGCCGTGTGCTCTTCGGTATAGAGACCGCAACACCCCGGCGTGATCCGGGCATCCGGCGAAACGCACGTCATTTCGGTATAGATCAATCCAGCGCCCCCCTGGGCCCGGCTGCCGAAATGAACCAGATGAAAGTCGTTGGGTGTTCCGTCCTTGGCCGAATACATCGCCATCGGCGACATCACAACCCGATTGGCCAATTCCATCGACCGCAGGCGATAGGGCGCGAACATCGGCGGTATCGGTTGCTGGACAGGCCGGCCGGTCGCCTTCTCGGCAAACCAGGTTTCCATGCCCTCGAGATAAGCCTTGTCGCGCAAGCGCAGGTTTTCGTGGCTGACGCGCTGGCTGCGGGTCAGCAGCGAATAGGCGAACTGCTCGGCGTCCAGATTGGTATAGCGATGAACGTTTTCGAACCATTCGGTCGAGTTGCGCGCGGCAGACTGGATCTTCAACACCTCGATCCGGCGTTCGTCTTCATAGCGTTGAAGCGCGGTTGCGACATCCGTGCCGGATTTCTTGAACTGCTCGGCCAGGGCGATGGCGTCTTCGAGCGCCAGTTTGGTCCCGGACCCGATCGAAAAATGAGCGGAATGGGCAGCATCGCCCATCAGAACGACATTGTCCTTGATCCATGTTCCGTTCGTGATCCGGGGAAAGTTGATCCAGGCCGCCGAGCCGCGCAGATGAGCGGCGTTCGACTCCAAGCGGTGGCCGTCCAGATATTTCTCGAACAGGGCTTCGCAAAAGGCGATTCCCTCGTCTTTTTCCATCCGGTCGATCCCGGCCTTGCGCCAGGTATCCTCGTGTGTCTCGACAATGAATGTCGACATCTCGTCATTGAACCGATAGGCGTGGGCCTGAAACCAGCCCCACTCGGTCTCTTCGAAAATAAAGGTAAAGGCCTCGAACAGCTTCTTCGTGCCGAGCCAGATGAATCGGCATTTGCGTTGATCGATCTCGGGCTGGAAATGGTCGGCATAAGTCGTGCGAATGCGGCTGTTCAGCCCATCGCTGGCCACGATCAGGTCGGCATCCGGAAACTCGTCGACGGTTTCGACATTGCGCTCGAATTCGAGCGTCACACCCAGTTCCGCTGCCCGTTCCTGAAGGATGTTGAGCAACTTCTTGCGCTGAATGCCGCAAAACCCGTGCCCCGTCGATCGGATCACCCGGCCCTTGAAATGGACGTCGATATCGTCCCAATGGGCAAAGCTGTCCGTGATACGGGCCTGGCTGACCTCGTCGCCGTTCTCGAGGTTGCGCAACGTCTCGTCGGAGAACACCACGCCCCAGCCGAAGGTATCAAAGGGCCGGTTGCGCTCGATCACGGTGATGTCGTGATCGGGATTCGCCTTTTTCATCAGGATCGCGAAATAGAGCCCAGACGGCCCTCCGCCGATGCAGACGATCTTCATTGCCATGGCCATGCCTCCGTTTCGACTGCAATTAGTTTAAGCCTAAAATATCAGGGCGCAAGGGACCTGCCGTCGCAGGGTCCATTATTCAGGCCGCATAGGGCAATACGGCGGTCGCCTCGATCTCGACCTTGGCCAACGCCTCGGCGAGCGCGGAAACCTGGACCAGCGTCATCGCCGGGAAATGCTTGCCGAGAACGTCACGATAGACGGCGCCCAATTCCTTTTGGGCGCTGCGATAGTCTTCAACATCGGTCACGTACCAAGTCAGGCGCACGATATTCTCGGGCCCGCCGCCCGCTTCTTGCAGAACGGTCACGATATTCTGCAACGCTTGGCGTGTCTGGCCAAGGAAATCCCGAGCCTCGAATACTTGGTCGGCAGTCCAGCCGATCTGACCGCCGAGGAACAGCGTCCGGCCCGTTGCCATCACGGCATTCGAATAGCCTCGCGGACGGGGCCAAGCCGACGGATTGACGATGGTATGATCGGTCGGGTTGGACCCAGTTTGGTTGGACCCAGTTTGGTTTGACATGGTGTCGTAAATCTCCGGAAAATCAGGTCTCGTCGGTGGGCGCAGGGCCGCAATCCGACTGGTAGGCTTCCAGCGCCGTGCGCAGGAAGTCGGGGATGGATACCGGCCGTCCGGTATCCAGATTGGTGGTCACCATCACAAGGTTACCGTCAAGCCGCCGCTCGCCGTCGATATGGCCGACAATGCCAAGCGTGACCGACGAGCGGCCGATACGGCTGATCAACGGTGTCATCGCCATGATCTCGCCCATGCGGCTGGGCCGGTGATAGGTACATTCCGCCTTGACCGTCGGCAGGCCGAAACGCTGGTCCAAAAGGAACCCGGCATAGGAAATGCCAAGATGGTCGCAGAACCAATCCTCGACCACGCCGTTGAACATATCAAAATAGCGCGGGTAATAGACGATGCCCGCCGGGTCGCAATGCGAGAACCGAATCCGGAATCGTGCCGTAAAGGCGGCATCCGGGATGGCAAGCGGCGCGGCACCGGCGCGCAAAGAGCGATGATTGGTGTCGGTCATATTCCGAGATACCGCTTTTTTAGCGCGTCATCAGCCTTGAAGGCGGCGGTGTCGCCCGTCCAGACCGGACGGCCGCGCTCGATGATCACATGGCGATCGGCGATTTTCACAAGGGCGTCGACATTCTTGTCGACCACCAGGATCGATTGGCCTTCATGCTTCAGCGCCGTCAGACAACCCCAGATCTCCTGCCGGATTAGCGGGGCCAACCCTTCGGTGGCCTCGTCCAGGATCAGCAATTTCGGATTGGTCATCAGCGCCCGGCCGATGGCCAGCATCTGCTGCTCGCCGCCGGAAAGCTGACTGCCCATATTACGCCGGCGTTCGGCCAAGCGCGGGAAAAAGGCGAAAACTCGGTCGAGCGTCCAGGGGTCGGCCCGGCCATGCCTGTTTGCGGCCGTGGCGATCAGATTTTCGGTCACGTCCAGATTGCCGAAAATCTGACGGCCTTCGGGCACGATCCCAATCCCCTGTTGGGCGATCCGAAAGGCCGGCATGTCGGTGACGTCGCGTCCGTCGAACTGGATCGTCCCGGCGCTCGGCCGGACCAATCCCAGGATCGACCGGATCGTCGTCGTCTTGCCCATACCGTTGCGGCCAAGCAGCGTCACCACTTCGCCTTCGGGGACCGACAGATTCATACCGAACAGAACCTTGGAATCGCCGTATGCGGTATGGAGGTCGCGAACATCGAGCATTGTCAAAGCGCGCCCTCCCCGCCCAGATACGCTTCCTGAACCGCTTTGTCGCTGCGGATTTCCGACGGCGGTCCGCTGGCAATCGCCCGGCCATAGACCATCACGGTCACATCATCGGCCAGGGCCCAGATTGCCTCCATATCGTGCTCGATCAAAAGAATGGAAACACTGCCGTGGAGCTTTTTCAGCAACGCCACCATACGGGCGGATTCATTGGTCCCCATACCGGCCATCGGTTCGTCGAGCAGCAGCAGCCGTGGGCGGGTGGCCAACGCCATGGCAATTTCGAGCTGACGTTTTTCGCCATGGGCAAGATTGGCGGCCAAGGTTTCGGCGCGATGATCGAGCCCGACCTGCGCCAATCGATCCATGGCCGGCATGGTCAATAGCGGATCCTTGGCCGCGTTCTTCCAGAAACGAAAACTGTGCCCTTGATGGGACTGGACCGCCAGCGACACATTGTCGATCACCGTGAACGACGGAAAGATGCTGGTGATCTGAAACGACCGCGCCACCCCCAAATGCGGGCGCTGGTGGGCCGGAACGTCGGCGATGTCCTGACCCTCGAACAGGACGCGGCCTGAATCCGGGGTGATTTCGCCGGTAAGCTGACCAATCAGGGTCGTCTTGCCCGCACCGTTGGGGCCGATAACCGCATGCGTCCGCCCCTTGCCGACGGTCAGGGACAGGTGATCGGTTGCCATGATGCCGCCGAAACGTTTGACCAGATCCTGCACCTCGAGAATGGGTTCCGTCACACCATCCCCCGTTATATCACCGGTCATTGCGGCCTCCCGGCTTGCGTATCGGTTTCGGGATCGGTTTCCACAGCCCGGTTCGCATCGGCATCCGCGTTCGATTCCCGTGCGTCTGCGTTGAGCTCGGCATAACCGGGCGCCAGCATCGATCCGCCCGACCTGCCGCGCAGAGCGCCGTAAATGCCGTTGCGCGCAAACAGAACGATGAACAAGAGGATCGGCCCCAGCAGAATCTGCCAATGCTCGCCCCATCCCGAGCGGATATGGTTCAGCAATTCGGGGATGAACTCTTCAAGGAGCACAAAGGCCGCCGCCCCGAAAACCGGCCCGAAAAGCGTGCCCATTCCGCCCAGAACGACCATCACGATCAACTCGCCCGACCGGGTCCAGGCCAGATAGGACGGCCCCACGAACATGGTGTAATTGGCCAGCAGGGCGCCCGCGACACCGGCCGCCGCCCCGGCGATGACAAAGGCCACCAGCCGATAACGATAGACCGGAAAGCCCAGCGCAATCATCCGCCGCTCATTGTCCTTGGCGCCGCGCAGAACACGGCCGAAACGCGAATGGACAAGGCGATACGCGAACAATAGAAACGCCAGGAGAAGCCCCAAACAGACGAAATAGAAAACGCCGTGATCGTGTAGATCGACGATGTCCCCCGGCATTTCGTTGCGGTTCCACAACGCCAGACCGTCCTCGCCGCCATATTTCCGTGCCGCGACCATCAGGAAATACAGCATCTGGGCAAAGGCCAGCGTGATCATGATGAAAGAAATGCCGCGGGTGCGCAGGCATATGGCGCCGATGATCAAGGCGAACAGCGCCGACACGACCGCTGCCATGACCAGGATCAAGACGAAATTCTGGGTCGCCTGAAGCCCCAATATCGGTTCGGCATGGAAGTCGTGATAGAACATGATGCCGACGACATAGCCGCCAAGGCCGACAAAGGCCGCATGGCCAAAGCTGACCAACCCCCCGAATCCCAATATCAGGTCCAGGCTGACCGCCGCCAAAGCCAGGATCAGGATGCGCGCCGCCAGCCGGATGTAAAACGAATTGCCGGTTGCCTCGGCCACCATCGGCAGCAGAAGAAGCACGCCAAGCGTGATCAATAGGAGAAGTTTTTCCCGAAACCGCATCTATCAGCCCTTTACCGGGAACAGGCCGCGCGGCCGGAAGAACAACACCGCTGCCATCAGAATATAAATCGACATCGA
>LFIK01000557.1_pt1 | contig 28003 bp, 29 predicted proteins | sample 643401 | NCBI WGS metagenome assembly LFIK01 (sample SAMN03777447, study PRJNA286221) | soda lake metagenome | biome: soda lake; feature: Kulunda steppe; material: water; isolation source: sample T5-Br brine of Lake Tanatar-5 | place: Russia: Kulunda steppe | collected 2010-07
CTTGGGGGCGACCGCTCGCATTTTTAAGGATATACGCGCCTTGTGCACACGCCCCCTCTCCATAATGGGAAACCAGGGGGACGGCTTGACGTGAAAGCGCCAAAACCACAGGATTTTTCTGAGATGTAAGGGCCAACTGCCAGCATTCGGCGACTTCCTTTGCATCTGCCGGTCGCATCACCCACAGATTCGGAATCGCGCGCAAGGCGGCCAGATGTTCCACCGGTTGATGAGTCGGACCATCCTCACCCAAACCAATGGAGTCATGAGTAAAGACATATGTCACGGGCACTTCCATTAATGCGGACAACCGCACAGCCGGACGAAGATAATCGGAAAAAACCAAAAACGTTCCCCCATAAGCCTTCAGGAACGAATGAAGAGCGATGCCATTCATGATTGCCCCCATCCCATGCTCTCGAATCCCATAATGGATATAGGGACCCTCTCGATTATCCGCCTGAAAAACCGCTTGTGAAGTCGCTTTTGTTAGGTTAGATCCGGTTAAATCAGCAGACCCCCCCAAGGTAAATTTCAAATAGGGCATCACCTTATCAAGGACTTTCTGGGACGATTGACGCGTGGCAAGCGTGGGGGCATCTTGAACGAACTCTTTCTGAAGCTCATGAAAGATATCCGCGACCGCGTCTTCGGCCTTATTTTGAAGGGTCTCTTGACTAAATTGTGCGTCCCAATCTTTTCGGGCCTGGGTATGGCTCATGCGACGCCACGCCTTCAGAATATCTTCGGGAATGTCAAAAGGCTCGTGCACCCATCCCATACTCTTTTTAAAGGCTTTGGTTTCCTCGGTTCCGAGGGGGGCGCCATGAGATTCTGCCCGTCCTTGTTTGGTCGGGGCGCCATACCCAATAGTGGTTTTTCAAGCAATGAACGAAGGTTTGTCAGACTCCCGGGCGTGGGTCAGGGCCTGACGAATCTCATCATTATTATGACCATCAATGGTCTGGACATGCCATTGACACGCTTCGAACCGCTTTAAGGTATCGTCCGATGTGGCAAGGCTTGTGGCGCCATCAATGGTTATTTGATTGTCATCAAACAACACAATGAGTTTCCTAAGTTTTTGGTGGCCTGCGAACGACATGACCTCTTGAGAAATCCCCTCCATAAGGCACCCATCTCCGGCCATGACATAGGTGTAATGATCGATCATTTCGGACCCTAACCGAGCTCTTAGATGCTCCTCTGCCACGGCAAACCCCACAGCATTCCCAAGCCCTTGCCCTAGGGGGCCTGTTGTCGTCTCAATCCCTACATTTATATCCCGCTCTGGGTGACCAGCTGTAGGAAACCCGAGTTGCCGAAAGTGCTTGATATCTTCAAGGCTCATCCCCTTGTAACCAGTTAAGTAATTCAAAGCATATAACAGCATCGATCCATGGCCAGCAGATAACACAAAGCGATCACGGTTTAACCAATGAGGACATTGGGCGTCAAACTTGAGAAAGTCGGAAAAAAGAACCGTTGCCACATCAGCCATTCCCATGGGCATTCCCGGGTGACCTGATTTGGCTGTCTCAATTGCGTCAACGACAAGACATCGGAGGGAATTTGCCAAAGTCCTGTGGGAAATGTTGGGGCTAAGAGTCATTTATAGTCCTTTTTTTGAGGTTTCAGAAGATTGACGATCTTGCACACGGTCTTCTGTTTGCTGGATAAGTTTTTGTATCTCCTTCCGCTTGACGTCCGTAAAAAAAACGTCTTCATTCAGTAAAACGGGGTATGAGGGGATCAAATACATATGGAAAATGGTCAGAACGCCATGCTTTAAATGCGTCTGATGAGGATCCTGATAAAGACGATGTTGTAGACGTTGTGTCGGCAGCTCTTGGGTGTCTCTCAGGGCTTGAAGAAGAACTTTTTTTTCCTTCGGTGTATCCACCATGATCGTTGGCTCGGAGAAAAAAGTCTCTGTTATTTTTTGGCGGTGATAGGGGCTCATCTTCATCGCGCACCCTTGAAGAAAAACCGTAGAAAATAAAACCAACAGCCCTTTATACATGCCTATACACTTTTTTTGAGTGTTTTTATCTGTACCATGAGAACATTGAATTTACAATCAGATTCCGTCCTTCTGGATCCGGCGTCTGGGGGTTCCAATGACAGTATGGGTCCCGGAAATCAATAGGAAACCTTAGAAACGGCCTTTGTACTTATGCGGCCTCAGCCCTAAATACGACAGGTCTGTAATTTTCAAGTCCTCTGTTTTCGAAATTTTGAATTTTTTGAAGGGGCCATACTATGGCTTCATTGATAACGAGAGGCTCCTGAGAAATGGGGCGATATTTTGTTCTTCCTCCCCCCATATTGACACATTTATTGTATGCGTTTTGCGCATACCCCCTAAGAAAGAAGATTTTCAAAGAAAGGCAAGTAAATCAATAACCTATGTCACAAACTTGCAAAAAATATAGGTCGGAATCCTCATTTTCCTTTCTCATCTAAAGATTTGAATGATATAAATAAATAGTGATTATGTATTGTAATTTATTATATATAAACTGTCCCAAATCTTTCGCCGGGGAAAATGGGGAAAAATTCTTAAAGGTCAGGAGCAATGATGAATACGATGTCTTTTAATGCTGGAGATAAGGTGGTTTACCCTGCCCATGGTGTAGGGATAATCCGAAATATTGAAACACAAGAAGTTGCAGGACACAGCTTGCAAGTTTTCGTGATTAGCTTCAACGAAGAACGAATGACTTTAAAAATTCCTGTCGCCAAAGCCCACGCCGTGGGGTTAAGGTCTTTGAGCTCAACGGGGGAAATTGAGAAAGCCTTTGAAACCCTTCAAAAGAAGGTAAAAATTAAAAAGGCCGTTTGGGGGCGACGGGCTCAAGAATACCAAGGAAAAATTAACTCTGGGAATCTGATTCGAATTGCAGAAGTTGTGCGTGATCTTCGAAAGGGAACGACCCAGCCTGAGCCAAGCTATAGTGAGCGCCAACTTTACCAAACTGCTTTTGGCTTGTTTTTACAAGAATATGCCGCCGTGCAAAAGGTCGACCCCAAGCAAGCAGCTGTAAAGCTTGAAGAACGTTTAGCCGTAGCCTAATTTTTGGCGATTGTCCGACTTCGTGAAAATAAGTCGGTGGGGGGAAGCATGTTAAAATCCGCTCTGAATTCTGTTGATCTCTTCGTTACGCTCCTGACCACAGGGGCGTTGTTTCTTGTGTACACCCAAAAAAATGGCCTCGCCTTAAAGCTACTGACTCCTTTTGTTGTTTTTGCTTTTCTTTTGCATTTCCCCTTTCTTAGGTGGAGTGTAACCTTTCTTGAAAACCGTTTCCCTGTTCCCCCGGTCGAAACTTTAAAGAATGCAAACATGAAAGGAATTCTCTTTTTAGGCGGCACTTGGGATATTGAAAAAACAAAATCAAAGCACAGACTTGTGTACAACCATGCAGCAAGTCGTATCATTTCGTTAATTCAATTGGCCAATGACTATCCTAAAATAAAGATTTTTCTTATCGGTGGGGGATATGGCCAGGTGAACGAAGCCCATATGGTAAAAAATATCCTTATGAAATCTGGAATCGATGAAAAGAGAATCCTTATTGAAGATCAATCAAAAAACACGGTTCAAAATGCCGCGTTTTCCTATAAAAAAATTCACCCGGAATCTCATGAGAAATGGGTTCTCCTAACGTCGGCGGCCCACATCCCCCGAGCCGTGGGTCTTTTTCGTAAGACAGGTTGGGATGTGATCCCTTATCCAGTTGATTTTCACACTTCAAGATATTATACCTTAGACATAAACTCCTGGGAAACCGGTTTATTTTCGTTCCGAAAAGCCTGTGTGGAATGGATCGGATTGGTGCTAAATTATGTGTATGGTCACTCCGATAAAATACTTCCAGATAAGATTTAAAACCCCATGATACACTACCTTCGCATGTCAAAGCTGCAAAATCTTTTGCCATCTCTCCTTCCTTATCTTCGATTCTTTTTCTGGGGACTGCTTCCTTTTGCTGTTCTATGGGCCCTTTACCTTTCCCCGCCTGACATCCAGCATGGCCCCCACATTCGTATTATGTATGTGCATGTTCCCTGTGCCTGGTTATCTATGATGATCTACAGTTTGATGGCCCTTTTAAGCTTTTGTTACCTTGTGTGGAAAATTCAACTTATGCCTATTTTAACTCGGACCGCCGCCCCTTTAGGCACTGTTTTTACAGGACTCAGCCTTGTCACAGGGTCAATTTGGGGCAAGCCCGCCTGGGGGACCTGGTGGGTGTGGGATGCACGCCTTACGTCCGTTTTTGTATTGTTTCTTTTGTATGTTGGCTACCTTTTCGTGCAACGCCTTTTTCAAGACCATCCGCAGGAAGCGAAGGTGACCAGTAGCATCGCCTTGATTGGTGCGATTAACTTACCTATTATAAAATACTCGGTTGTGTGGTGGAATGCCTTGCATCAGCCTGCGAGTATAAAGATCGGTCAGTACAGCCGCATTTCTCAAGAGTTTCTGATTCCCTTAGTGTTAATGTTTGGTCTTGTTTTGATTTTTTTTCTTTTTTGTTGGTCGTCCGCAATTTTAATTGAAATATCACGACTAAAAAGACGAAAACATCAGGTCCCACTATCCAAAGCCTTTGTAACGCATTATTCACCAAAGCCAAAACAAGAGACATCCGATGCCTGATATTTATGTTTGGGGGGCGTACTCCTTATTCTTTGTACTTTTTTTGGGGCTTGGACTCTATTATGAACTGCAATTAAAGAAGATAAAAAACGATGATACTTCGTCTGATCTCTAATCTTTTTAAGTCTCGGATACCCTCTAGTCAAAGATTCTGGTTTTGGGTTTTGATTGGGGGGTTGCTTTCCGCATCTCTGTATTTGATTTTAGTGTCTCTGGAAGATAGTATTATTTTTTATTATACGCCCTCTGAAATTTCGCAAAAACATATTCACAATGGACAAAGACTCCGCATTGGGGGAATTGTAAAACCCAACAGCCTGACCACAAACGCAGGAAGACTTTCCTTCTTGCTAACCGATGAGAAGGAGGACCTTTATGTCACCTACAAAGGAACGCTTCCGTCCCTTTTCAAAGAAGGCAAGGGCGCCGTTATCCAAGGACGTTTCGAGAAGGAAAGTTTTCAAGCGCAACAAATCTTAGCAAAGCATGACGAAAATTATACCCCCCCGAAAGTGACTATAAGATGATTCTCCACCTTGGGCCTCTTTTTTTAAAACTTGTTGTTCTCTTGAGTCTAGGACAAAGCTTTTTACTATTTGAAAAAAAGCGGTTTGCGTCAAGACTCCACCTCTCTTTTTTCGCAGGGGCCGCCGCATCAATGTTCACCGTTTTTTTTCTTGTGTTCTATGGGTTTGTGACCTCAGATTTTTCTTTGGATGTCGTTCAAAATCACAGTCATCATGACTTACCCATCCCCTATAAGATAGCGGGAATCTGGAGTCACCATGAAGGGTCGATGGTTGTCCTGACACTTTTTTTATCATGGGTGGGCCTGGGATTTCTTTTTGACCCAAAGTTACATAAAGAAAAAATTTTTTTTCGCAAAATAATGGGGATTCATGGTCTTTTCCTGGGAATTTTTGCTCTTTATATTCTGTACTTTTCTAACCCTTTTACTCCAGCTTTAACTCCTTTTTCCGGGGCCGGTCTTAACCCTTTATTGGAAGACCCCTCGCTTATGATCCACCCCCCCTTTCTTTTGCTTGGGTATGCCAGCATGAGTATCCCGTCTTTTTTTGCTTTTGCGTATTTCCTTACCCCTCTTCCCCATCAAAAATGGGGGCGGCTTCTTTATCCCTGGGTTTCCCTTGGGTGGGCAACCTTAACAATTGGTATCGCCTTAGGAAGTTATTGGGCCTATTATGAGCTGGGTTGGGGGGGCTGGTGGTTTTGGGATCCTGTGGAAAATATCTCGCTTCTTCCTTGGTTGCTCTCGATGGCTCTTTTTCACTTTTTATTGATCCTCAAAAAGTCACGCATATCATTGACCCTTCCTTTGATTATCAGCCTAGGAACTTTTTTTAGTGTGCTTCTGGGGACACTTTTTGTACGTACGGGACTCCTTGTTTCCGTTCATAGCTTTGCCCAGGACCCTTCAAAAGGGTATTTCTGGCTTTACATCCTATGTATCTATGCTGGACTTTCTCTTTTGGGCCTTTTGAAAAAGACCAAAATGGCTTCATCTCCGGCGGTATTACGGCCACGCGGCCAAATTTTACACATGGGGACGTTTTTGGGACTCGTTTTATTTGTGACCGTTTTTATTGGGACTTTTGCCCCCTATGTCAGTCAAATATTAAGATCTACCGATATCCATATCGGCCCAGAATATTTTCATAAAACATTTGTCCCCCTAAGCTTATTAGGCGCTTTTGTGATGGGATATGCTCCTTTTATTCTGTGGCAAGGATTGAGTTTGAATAGTCATTTCTACTTTTTAATGGCACTGTATTTCTTTACGATCTTAGGACTTTATTTTTTCAATATGTCGGTTGTTCATTTGGCCGGATTTCTACCTTTAATTTGGCCGACCCTGACTAGCCTATGGTGCGGCCTGATCAAATATTTTCGACCTGAAGTCCCCTTCCTACGCAAAAACAACTGGGGAATGATTTTATCTCATAGTGCGTTTGTCCTCATGCTATGGGGAATGACCGTAGATAAACTTTTTTTCAAAGAAAATGAGTACATCCTAGGAATTTCGGAAAGCGTCACACATAAGAACCTGACGTTAACATTGGATCGCATTTCCAACGAAAAAAGGCCCACTTATAAGGCTCAAATCGCGCACGTAAAGGTTCAGAATCATTTTTCGGATTTTTACCTTCGACCGGAAAGACGTTTTTATGCCCTCGAGAAAATGATTACCACAAAATCAGCCCTGCATCGGGATTTTTTGTCGGATACCCATATCATTTTTAGTCACTCTGTAGGGCACAACCAGTGGTTATTTCGCCTACAAACTCATCCATTTATATACTTGATTTGGCTTGGGGCCATAACCTTAGGAGGATGTCTTATGGTTTTCGGGACGCGCCATTTTTGGAAACATCGAAGGGCGAAGTGATCGTTATCATATCACCCCATTTTTCTGTCCAATTTGGCTTGGAGCCATAGGCATAGCAGGATATCTTATCATTTTCGGCGCGCGCCTTTTTGGTAACGCATCCCAATTGGAGTAGCTTTTAAAACGGGTCCTGAATCAAAAAGGCTTTGATTTTAGGACCCGCACGCGATCTTCGTGCTTTATAAAGATAAGGTGAATTCACCTGAGACTTCGTTTTTAATGGTTAAGAGAGTCTTTGTCATATCCCAATTGCGATAAGCAATCTTCGAATTTATTTTTCATCCCGCCCCTATTAAGGTTCGCGCGATTACCTTTATGGGGCTTATGCCAAGAAAAAATGGGCCCACCGTTAGTGTCTAAAGATTTATAGCCACTTTTTGTTTTCTCAACGTCTACACCCAGGTTAGTCAGGTGATCAGGAAGTTTTTTAATGTCCCTTTCATTGACTGTTTTTCCCTTTTGAAAAAACCTCTCAACAAAATCTCGGGTATCTTTGTTTTTTATTGCGCTTATAGATTGACTAGGATAATAACTTGGATCTGGTTTTTCTATCTCTGTTTCTTGGTTTATGATATCTGGAATTCCGTTGCCAAATATCTTATTTTCTTCAGATATGCCTCCTTTAAAATCTGGTTTTATACCTTCCTTATTTTCTTTCGTAAGAATAGGTTCATGATTTGAAGATTCGGGTGTCTCTTTTTCCAGATCCTGATTTTGACTCAGTTCTACCTCTTTAATTTTGCTCTGCGTTTCTTCCCGCTCAAAATCACTCATTTCTCTCAATTTATCGCGTGCTTTTTGATAATTCAATTTTGCAGCTTTTTGATAATATTTTCGTGCTAATTTAAGATCTCTGTTACCACCCACTCCATGGAGACACATTTCAGCAAAGTTATATTGCGAAATACTGTGCTCTTTGCTTGAATCCGCAGCTTTTTTGAAATATTCTCGTGCTAATCTAAGGTTCTCATCACCACCAACCTCACGACATATATGGGCAAGCTTAAATTGAGCGTCTTGATGGCCTGAATCTGCAGCTTTTCGATAATACTCTCGTGCTAATTTATGGTTCTCATCACCACCGTCTTTCTGACATATTAAAGCAAATATATATTGTGCGTCTTGATGGCCCGAATCTGCAGCTTTTCGATAATACTCTCGTGCTAATTTAAGATTTTCTTCACCGCCCTCGTTATGACATATAAGAGCAAAATTATATTGAGCGTCTTGACGGCCTGAATCTGCAGCTTTTCGATAATACTCTCGTGCTAATTTATGGTTCTCATCACCACCGTCTTTCTGACATATTAAAGCAAATATATGTTGTGCGTCTTGATGGCCCGAATCTGCAACTTTTCGATAATACTCTCGTGCTAATTTAAGATTCTCATCATCACCCTCATCAAGACACATATTGGCAAAATTAATCTGAGCGTCTTGTTGGCCGGAATCTGCAGCTTTTTTGAAATACTCTCGTGCTAGTTTAAGATTCTCTTCACCACCGTCTTTCTGACATATAAGAGCATAATTATATTGACCTTCTCTAAGACCTGAATCTGCAGCTTTTCGATAATACTCTCGTGCTATTTTAAGATTCTCTTCACCACCGTCTTTCTGACACATAAAAGCAAAATTATATTGACCTTCTCTAAGACCTGAATCTGCAGCTTTTCGATAATACTCTCGTGCTAATTTAAGATTCTCTTCACCACCGTCTTTCTGACATATAAGAGCATAATTATATTGACCTTCCCTAAGACCTGAATCTGCAGCTTTTCGATAATACTCTCGTGCTAATTTTGGATTCTTATGAGAACAGAAAGCAACTTCGTATGCCGCCTTTCCAGTTTTATCTTCTAATTCACATTGCCATAATTTTGTTACAATAGGTTTTTGCTGATTCTCCATACGATCCAGGTCCTCTTCAAATCGCTTTATCTGTTTCTTCTTTTTTCGGGATAATTCTTTTGATGTCGAAATCTGTATTAGAGATGAATAAAGATCTTTATACCCTAGTAGATTTTCTGCTTTACACACGCTTATAAACCTCGAAAATGCATCCTCAAATTGATGGTTATTAAAACTAAAGTTTTTAACGTCCAAATTTAAGAATTTAGGAATATCACTGTTCTGACGAAAACCATTGGTATTGTTTAAGTAAGCAAGGTAGGGACTAACTTTGGTATGACCTTTCTTAGCAAGAGTCACCATATCTGTAAATGAATCTGAATATTGTTGGGATTCAAATTTTTGAATCGCAGTTTTAGGGCTCAGAATATCGCTGGCTTGAATAGCACCAGTTAAGGCTAGAAAAATAACATATGAAAATCTCATGATAATACCTATTCAAGTTAAAGAACAATATAATTGTCATTAATATATAAGTATTTTCACTTTGTTGTCAAGTTAGAAGTCTTAAGCTTGGCAGATTCGAGTATGAAGAGGAACGTCCTTTGTTTTCCAAGGATATCGTAGCCTATCGGACGTTCCTCTTCATACTCGTATCTACCTTACAAACAATTTACTTGGTCACACACCCCCTAAATCATGCGGGCAGCTAGTAAGGCAGAAGGCATTTCTATCGTGATGGAGAAAACAAATAAGAAACATTAGGCCATCAAGCAAAGAATCTGCATGCTAAATTTAAGACATATTATTATTTTGTATAAAATAGACTTTGCAATTTCCAAAGGAATATTGTTTTCGAATTTGCCACTTTCCTGTTTCTTGGAACAGAGTATCGGCTTCATAAACAATCAAAGATGATGAATGAATCCATCCATGGATTTCGAGTATGTCCAATAATGATAAAATATTTTGGGTTTCGTAGGGCGGATCAAGAAAGAGGATATCTACGGCCTGACAGGTCTGAGGGGGGCGAAATGCATCCCGTCGAAAAATTGTTCCCTTAATCCCCAAATTCATTAAATTCGCCTTCAAAATTTTGGCAACAGAAGGATGCTTTTCGAAGAAGATCGCCTTTTCCGCCCCCCGGGAAAGGGCCTCAATACCCAGGGCCCCACTTCCTGCAAACGCATCTAAAACGGTTGCCCCCGTTAAATAAGGAGGCATTTTCCGATGCATCAATGCAGAAAACATGGATTCCCTTACGCGATGAGCTGTCGGACGCGTCATGATCTCCGACGGACGGATTAAGGTCCGCCCCTTTAAGGTTCCGCTGATGACCCGCACTCCTTAGGATCCTAGGTAGAGCAATGGGTTAACGGGCTTTGTGTGTTTACGGATTTCAAAATGAAGTTGTGGGTCTTTCACACCTCCGGTACGCCCCACCTTTGCGATAGGCGTCCCCTTTTCAAGAGATTGGTTTCTTTCAACCAAAATGTGCCCGCAGTGCGCATAAGCTGTTACAAAGGTATGATTATGTTTCAAGAGAATAAGGTTTCCAAAACCTTTTACGCCGCTTCCAATATAAACAACCTTTCCCTTCTCACTAGCTCGTATGAGTGTACCGGACTTTGCTAGAATATTGATTCCATCATTTCTTCTTCCCGGACCCTCGGCGCTGAAATGTTGGAAAACTTTCCCTTGAATGGGCCATGAAAACTCAAGTTTCTCAATTGTGTTTTTCTTTGTCCCGGCAGACCTTGGTGCTTTGGGTTTTGGCCTAGGAAAAACAGGACTATGTGTCCGTGGGCTTTCGGGCGGAAGCCCATGATGCCAATTTTTTAAACGAGGAATATACAGCACCTGCCCTGCGTAAGCCCGATAAGGAGGCGACAGTTGATTCATGGAAATAAGACTCTCAGGAGTTAATCCATAAAAACGGGCAATTTTTGTTAACGAGTCTCCCGTTTTCACTTTGTAAGTAAAGGGAGGAGGCACCATCAAGATTTGAGAAATATAAATCTTAAAGGGAGGAGTTAACCCATTCAAAGCCACAATTTCACGAGGAGTTACATGATGTGTGTGTGCAAGGGTTAAGACCGTATCTCCTTCTTTCACCCGCACATACTTCACAAGATCATCCTGGCCGCCCCCACTTAATAAGGGGGAAAGAGACCCGAGAAAGAAAAGAGCCTTAAATATCCACGTCATACAAACTTCGATTTCTGGGGTTCAATCACATCTAGCCCATCCATATACGGAACCAGAACCTTAGGAATATGAATCGCCCCATCGTCTTGCTGGTAATTTTCTAATACAGCGACTAAAGTTCGACCAATAGCAAGTCCCGATCCATTCAATGTATGGACAAAATGGGGCCGATTGTCTTCCTCACAACGATATCGAGCGCGCATCCTTCGGGCCTGAAAATCCATAAAGATTGAACAGCTGGAAATTTCCCGATAAGCGCTTTCCGAAGGAAGCCAAACGTCAAGATCATACGTCTTTGCGGATGAAAATCCTACGTCGCCAGAACAAAGATTCATCACGCGATACGGTAAATCTAGACGTTGCAGAATGCTTTCCGCAACCCCCGTCATACGCTCAAACTCTGCAATGGACTGGTCAGGCGTGGTAATACTGACCAATTCAACTTTTCGAAATTGGTGCTGGCGAATCATACCTCGGGTGTCGCGACCTGCTGCCCCTGCTTCGGAACGAAAACAGTAAGTTTCCGCAGTAAATCTTAAAGGAAGCACGTTTTCATCCAGAATTTCGTCTCGAACTAAATTTGTTAAGGGGACTTCCGCGGTGGGAATAAGCGAAAGATTGTCAGACGTTGTTGTAAACTGATCGTCTTTAAACTTTGGCAATTGTCCCGTACCAAACAGGGCTTCATCTCGCACAAGCAGGGGCGGGGAAAACTCTTCATACCCATACTGTTGAGTATGAATATCAAGCATAAAGCGTCCCAAAGCTCGTTCCAGTTTGGCTAAAGCCCCTCTTAAAACAACAAAGCGAGAGCCCGAGATTTTTGTCGCCCGCTCAAAGCTCATTAGCCCTAGATTTTCCCCTAATTCATAATGAGGTTTGGGTGTGAACGTAAAGTTTCGAGGTGTGCCATAAGACCGAACGCACAGGTTATCTTCTTCATCTTTCCCTACGGGAACATCGGCTAAAAGAAGATTTGGCAAGCGGGCAAGCATTTCTTTTTTTTGCTCTTCCAACGACCGAACATTTTTCTCAACATGCGGAATTTTATCTTTAATCTTTTGGGCGGCTTTCAATAAGTCGTCGGCATTTTGGCCGTGGCGCTTTCGTTCTCCAATGCTTTTGGCAATTTGGTTGCGCTCGTTTTGCAAAGTTTGCAACTCCGTTTCCTGATCCCGCCATTGCTGATCAAGAGATAAAATTGATTGGGAACAAGGGGACGCACCGCGTTTAATAAGGTTTTCATCCAAAATTTGAGGATTTTGACGAATCCAATTTATATCTAGCACGGTGTTCCTCTTTATTTAAATAGATAACGTATCATTAGCAAAGAACCTTCATAAAGTCCATACAGAGGCAAGGCTAAGCCCAGCATGCTAAGGACATCCGGAGGCGTCAAACACGCAGCCGCCACCAAAATAAATAAAAAGGCATATTTACGATTTTTACACAAGCCATCAACGGTCACCCATCCTGTCTTTGCCATTAAAATTAAAACAATCGGAAGTTGGAAGCTCAGCCCAAACGCAAAAAGAATTTGCAGCATAATCGATAAATATTCATAAATTCGCGGTTCCAAGACAACGGGTAAATTGTACGCGGACGCGGGAACTTCAAAACGTAAAAAAAAGGCCCAGGCATTGGGTATAATGACATAATAAGCAAAAGCAGATCCAAGAAGAAACAAACCAGGGCTGGCAAGCAACAACGCACGGACAAAATTTTGTTCATGCAGAAAAAGACCCGGCTTTAAAAAACGCCAGATATGATAAAAAATTATGGGAATAGATCCGGAAAAAGCCGCGTAAAATGCCACTTTCAGGTATGTGGTAAAGCCTTCCGCCATACCCGTATAAATTAAACGGTGATGCTCCTTTGAGGCAATCTGCGACAAGGGCTTGACGAAAAATGTAAAAATTTGTCCGGAAAAAAAATAGGCGACCACAAAAAACGCGAAAAAAGTTCCAACACACCATACCAAACGTTGACGAAGTTCGCGAAAATGGTCAATTAATGGTAAAGATGGACCCAGGTGCTTTGGGTGTGAAGGGGTGGAATCTTTATTCTTTTGTGTGGGATTGGTGCTCATCAGGGTCTTCAACTTCCGATAAATTACGCGTACTTTCTAACCATTCATGGAACGTCTTTTCAAGATCAGCCCGGGTCGAACGAAAAGTCCGTAGAAAGCTCGATACTTTTTTTAAAAGAGTGGGGAGATCTTTGGGGTCCACAACCAAAATGGCCACAATGATAATAATAAAGGCCTCGCCCCACCATCCGAAATCAAACATCTTTATCTTTGGGCTTTTCGATCATTTTGTCATTATCGTCCTCACTTAACCCTTTTTTGAAGGCGTTCATACCTTTTCCCAAGTCCGACATGACTTTGGGAAGTTTCCCCGCGCCAAAAAGGATCAAAACAATCACTAAGATAATTAAAATCTGTCCAAACCCCACGCTCATTGCGTCACCCTTGTAAACTATATTAATGCAAGTCTTTAATAGTGCCAAACTTCGATGTAAAAAACAAGATAATCACACCGTAATGAAAAAATTATCCCTAGGAAAAAGGGGGAAGGGACTTTTCTGTCTTCCCATGAAGACGTTTCCAACCCCAAACATAGATTTATGGATAATCTACCTGATAAAGATATAGGCCTTCCGCAGGGGCTGTCGGCCCACCCGCCTTGCGGTTTCGCGCCTGAAAAGCCTGTTCAAAATTATCCACAGTCCAGGTGCCTTTTCCCACTAAGTTGAGAGTTCCCATGATATTTCGCACTTGATGATGAAGAAAGGACTGTCCCGTGATTGTCAGGGTCACTACGGGGCCATTTTGGGTAAAATGTACGCCGTTTATCTTACGCACCGGGGACTGAGCTTGGCAAGCGCTATCGCGAAAGGTCGAAAAGTCATGGGTCCCCACCAACACATTGGCGCATTGCTGCATGGCGTCAACAGCAATCGGATATCGAATATGCCATGCTCGTCCCCTTTCAAACGGCGGGCAGGTTTGACGGTTATAGAGTCTATAGATATAAGATCGCTTTATGGCCGAAAATCTTGCATGAAAGTCCGGGTCAACACAGATAACCTCCTTGATGTTAATGCTGTGATTGCGTAAGTGAGCATTAACCGCATCCCGGACCATATATTCGGGATACCGCTTTGGTAGATCGACATGAGCCACTTGCCCCCAAGCGTGAACCCCCGAATCCGTCCGCCCGCTTCCTACGACCGGACAACGCGTTTGCGTGAACCGAAAAAAAGCTTGATTTATTGCTTGTTCAAGACTGCGCCCACAACTTTGGCGCTGCCACCCGACGTAACCAGATCCATCGTATTCAATCGTTACCTTATATCTGGGCACAACCGGACCCCTTCTTCGATATGAAAACCGTTGACAAAATCATATCCAGTGATGGGGGATTTCCCCTGAACCTGAAGCTCTTTTAATTCCAAAGCCCCCAGGCCACAGGATACGGTAAGCGGGACTTTTCGTAGGACGTCTCCGGGACGTCCTGCCTCCAACGGCTCAAAACTCGCATTTAAAATCTTAATTTTTTTATCGGCGTAATAAAAATAGGTTCCAGGCCACGGTTTGAAGGCACGGATTTTGCGGGCGAGGTTTTTCCCGGACTCCCGCCAGTCGACAAGGGATTCCTGTTTTTCTAGTTTTTCGGCGTAGGTAACGCCCTCTTCCGGTTGAGGAATGGGTTTGGTCCCCTTATCCCTTATGTTTTCTAAGGTTTTGACCAGTAAATTTGCACCTAAATAAGCCAATCGATCATGAAGCGTCGCCGTCGTGTCCTGGGGAAGAATCATAATTTTTTCCTGCAGGAACATGCCTCCTGTATCTAACCCCTTATCCATCAACATTGTGGTAATGCCTGTTTCTCGATCCCCCGCCAGAACGGCTCGATGAATAGGCGCAGCTCCTCGCCAACGGGGCAAAAGAGACCCATGAACATTGATACAGCCATATTTAGGGATATCTAAAACGTTTTGAGAGAGAATATGACCATAGGCCACGACCACAATGAAATCCGGCTGTTGGGCCTGAAGATTATCCACCACTGTCTTCAGAGTCTGCGGGGTCAAAACTCGAATGCCATGAGTTTCCGCACATTGATGGATCGCCGACTTTATAATTTTATGACCTCGACCCTGGGGTCGTGGCGGCTGCGTTACGACACTCGTAATGTCAAATTCCGGATTGTGAAGCAAAGATTTTAAGGTGGGAACCGCAAAATCTGGGGTCCCCATAAAGATAATTTTTGTCATGTCTCTTAAGGCTTATGAAGTTTACGTAATTTCTTAAGGGCCATACGTCTTTTCATCGGTGATAAGTGGTCGATGAATACGATCCCATTTAAATGGTCAATTTCATGTTGAATACAATCGGATAATAGCCCCTCGGCCTTAAGCTCTTGAGAACATCCCTGTTCATCTAAATACTGAACTGTGATCGATGTCGACCTGTCAACTTCCGCATAATATTCTGGAACCGATAAACACCCTTCGGTCGATGGATGTTTCGTAACAGACATCTCGGTAAGTTCAGGGTTGATGAGTTTTAGCGGCGCAGGGGTTTCATCGCCAGTGTCAATCACAACCAGGCGTTTTAGGACACCAATTTGATTAGCCGCCAGGCCAGCTCCTTGGTTTTCATACATTGTTTCCAGCATGTCGTCAAGAAGATGACGGATGTCGTCAGTCACTTGGTCGACCCTCAAAGCTTTTTTCGATAAGATCGGGTCCGGAACATATCTTAAGGAATGGATTGTCATTATGTACTCCAAATCAATTGACGAAATCAATGGGCCTTCACTGGCTTAACCCGAGCCTATAAAAGTATATAGGTATTGTATTCAACTTTTCAATCTCTATCCTCATCATTTATCGACAAAAGGGCAACATCCCCGCCTTGGGCTAGGATATTGATGGAGGTGACTCTTTCCGTCATAAACCGGGTCAAATAATAAGGCCCCCCGGCTTTTGGACCGGTTCCAGAGAGACCTTGCCCCCCAAAAGGCTGGACACCGACCACGGCACCAACGATGTTTCGATTCACATAAATATTTCCAACATGGATGTCGTTTGAAAGACTGTTCATTCGTTTTTGAATTCGCGATTGCAAACCAAAAGTTAACCCAAAACCTAAGCCATTGATCTGGTCCAACACATCTTGATAGTTTGAATAGCGCAAAACATGCAGAATGGGGCCAAACATCTCTCCTTCAAGTTGTTTCATATGATCAATTTCAATCAAGGTCGGGGGAACAAAAGTCCCTTCTTCGGAAGGCGCAGGCAAGGTGTAAACAGCCAAGCCCTTATTTTTCATTTTCTCCACATAAGCAGACAGCCCAGCTTTTGCGGCTGCATGAATAACAGGACCGACATCTGTGGATATCTGGCACGGATCCCCAACCTGCAATTGATCCATCGCTCCCCTCAATCTTTCCGTAAAGACCTCATAAAGACTGTCGGGAACGCAGACGAGCCTTAGGGCCGAACATCTTTGTCCTGCACTTTGAAAAGCGGAGGCCAGGACATCCTTCACCGCCAACTCAATATGCGCAGATGTATCCAGCACCATTGCATTTTGGCCGCCCGTTTCCGCAATCAGGGGCACAATGGCCCCTTCTCGTTCCGCTAATTGCCTTGTGACCTCCTTTGCTGTAGAGGTTGACCCTGTAAAAGCAACCCCCCCAAGGCTGGGGTGATGGAAAAGTAACGGGCCTATGTCTTGGGGCTGACAGGGTATAAAATGCAAAACGTCCTGGGGAACCCCCGCTTGATGTAAGGTTTCAACAACGCGATAGGCAATCAAAGGCGTCGGGCCCGCCGGCTTCGCAAGAACGGCATTCCCCGCCACTAAAGCGGCAACAACCTGCCCCATAAAAATCGCCATGGGAAAATTCCAAGGACTGATACACACAAACACCCCGCGACCATGAAGGGTGTAAATATTATCTTCTCCGGCAGGACCGGGTAGACGCCTGGGATCAGAAAACTTGCTTAAGGCTTCATGGGCATAATATCGGCAAAAATCAATGGCCTCGCGGATTTCCGCAATAGCATCCCCCATCGTTTTTCCCGCTTCTTTCATGCATAAAGCGACCCATTCATCATATTTTTCTTCGATATCATCCGCAGCTTTTTGCAAACACGCAGCCCGAACGTGCATAGGGTCTTTTGCCCAGGCTGTTTGTGCCGAAGTCGCACTTTCAAAAGCAGCATGTATATGTTCTTTTTGCGCCCAAAAACAGGTTCCCACCCGAGACATGGGTTGAAAAGGTGACCGAATCGTGATTTTCTCTCCGTCAGAAAGACGTTTTCCCTGAACAATGGGAAAGGCCTCAACGGGGTGGAAATTTTTCAAAGCCTTTTCAAGCCTAAGCCGTTGGGAGTCATCACTCAAATCAAGGCCGTAGGCGTTTTTACGGCCCGAACCGTACAAATCTTTCGGTAAAGGAATTTTGGGATGAGGACGGTAATTCAGTTTTCTAGCCCGAGATTGAGGATCTTTTATCAGGTCCTCCACCGGTGTATTGTCATCCACAATTTTATTCATGAAAGAGCTATTGGCACCATTTTCCAAAATACGTCGCACAAGGTACGGAAGAAGTTCCTTATGGGGCCCCACCGGAGCATAAACTCGGCATGACAAGGTTGGGTATTTTTCCTTCACAACCTCATACAGCAGCTCTCCCATGCCATGCAAACGTTGGAACTCTAAATCCTTAAGATCATCGGCCATATGAACGATGGCAGCGATGGAATGCGCATTATGGGTCGCAAACATCGGATATAAAGTTGTCCTTAGCCCCAAAAGTTTTTCAGCACAGGCAAGGTAATTCATATCTGTATGCATTTTACGTGTAAAGACAGGATATCCATCCAACCCTAATTCCTGAGCCCGTTTAATTTCCGTATCCCAGTAGGCTCCCTTGACTAAACGAATCTGCAGCCTTTGATGGGTTACAAGCGCCATGTTATGCGCCCAATCAATGAGACCTTGTGCTCGTTTTTGGTACGCTTGGACAGCCAGTCCTAGGCCATCCCATCCCTTAAACGCCGGATTTCTCGCGACTTTTTCAATAATTTCCAAGGAAAGATCCAATGTGTCAGCTTCTTCCGCATCGACCGTCAGACTTAACCCTTTCTGGTGGCACAGGCTTACCAATTCATCTAACCTTGGGGTTAATTCCTGCACAACACGGTCTCTATGAAGGTAGGTATAACGGGGATGAAGAGCGGAAAGTTTTACAGAAATCCCGGGTCTTTCTTGTAAGTTTAAACTCGATTGGGTCTTTTCTAATGCAAATATAGCCTGTTTATATCGTTGAAAATACGCCTCGGCTTCCCCCTCAGTTAAAGCGGCTTCCCCAAGCATATCGTAAGAAGTGTTTTTCCATCGGGATGATCGCTGAATTGCTTTGTCAATGGTCTCGCCAAGGATAAAATTTCGCGCCACAAATTTTGTCCCAATTTTCACAATCTTTTGCAAAGCTGTATCCGTCAGAGACAAAGGACTCCTTTGCAAAACCTGAGAAAACGTTTTGACCGCAAATAAAGACGTTTTTCTTTTCAGATCTGGAAGTTTGTGCTTAAGGTCCTCCCAATCCGTGGCCTGGAAAGTGTCCTTCAGAAAAAGGTTTGCCGTTTCATTATCAGGAATACGTAACAAAGCCTCAGAAAGGTACATTAAGGCTTTTCCTTGTTGGGTTGAAAGCGGAAATGTATGCAACAATGAACTCACAAAAGACGGCGTTTTCTTGCGCGTATTTTCGATAATATGACGGGCGTCAGCTTCGACTTTTTGGTTTTTATGATAGGTTAGGCCTTCAAGGTAACGCGTTTCATCTGCCCGATAATTTTTCAATTTCCCCCCCCTGTTGTTCCGAAACTAATCTTTATTCATCGCCAAAACATACCCCTAACTTTCGCGCTGTAACGACCAAGGGGCCCTTTTTATCTACGGCCTTATAACTTTTGACCGCATCCTCGATGGAAACATCGGTGACAGTCCGATTTTTCCAGGCTACCATACGATTTCTTTTATTTTGGTTAATAAGATCCACCGCATGGGCTCCAAAGACCGAAGCCATCACGCGGTCACTCGAACTGGGTTTTCCGCCTCTTTGCACATGTCCCAGGACCGTAAATCGGGTTTCCGCACCGGCACGTGTCATCAACTCATCAGCTAAATAATGGGCAATGCCACCATAGCGTTTTTCTCCATGGAAATAAGACATCATAAAAGGGTCGCCATTTTCACTTTTCACGGACTCGGCCACAACAATCAGAATAAAATTCTTTCCTTGTTTTTTGGTTCGCTGGATTTTCTGAACAACAAAATCCAGCTTATAAGGAATTTCGGGGATAAGAATGACATCCGCCCCCCCTGCGATTCCAGAACTTAGGGCAATATGACCGGCATCCCGGCCCATCACCTCAAGAATCATGATGCGATCATGACTGGCGGCTGTGGGTTGCAAACAGTCAAGCGCCTCTGTTGCGATATCCACTGCGGTGCGATATCCCACAGAATTTTCCGTTTCCCCAATGTCATTATCGATGGTTTTAGGAATACCAATTAAATTGACACCGGCTTTTTGAAAAAGCTGACTCAGAATTTTCAGGCTGCCATCCCCCCCAATACCAATCATCGCATCAAGCCGCAAAGCCTTTACGGCCTGAACAATTTCATCGGAACGGTCTTTAAATCCGCCATCCTCCATGGGAAACTCAAATGGATTGCCACGATTCGTGGTTCCTAAAAACGTTCCTCCCACTCTTAAAAGATGATCCGGCCAATTTTCCGGGGATAGTTTTTCCACCTGACACGGTTTTGCCAAAAGCCCCATCGTGCCTTGCTTGATCCCAAAAACCTCCCAATTATATTGATTATGTGCCGCAAAGGTTACGGCTCGGATCACGGCATTAAGCCCCGCACAATCACCGCCACTTGTTAAGATTCCAATACGTTTTGTCATAGATTACAATTATGGTTTTTCTAGTAAAGTATTCTATTTTTCAACCCAGGAAAAGGCTAGTTTTCTTTTCTATCAAGATAGGGTAGGATCAGGAGAAATAGGCAAAGCCAGTATGACCCTTTTCATGAGCACGAAAAATCATTTACACTCTGTCCTCAAGGGATTGGAAGACGACCATCGTAGGTTAGAAAAACAGGTGGCCGAGTTAAGGAAAAGGCCTGTTCAAGACCAGCTGGCGATTCAGCGGTTAAAAAAAAATAAATTTGTTATACAAGATAAAATAAAAGACGTTCGTGACACCCTGACCCCAGATATAATTGCTTAAGTTTCGTGATTTTTGATAGCCAATCTCAAAAACTGTCTTTGAAAAAGTATCTGTCCCAACCCGACGGCGATTCTTTCAATGCATATCTTATCGAAGGATTTTTAGAAAAACTACGCTTTCTCAAGAAAGTCAGTCGAAACGCTCTTTTTGTGGGAAAGTACCATCCGACCCACCTTCGTCGTTTCCTGTCTCCCCTTCCGGGCAAAGCCTACCTTGAATTTCCTGATCTTTTACCTGGTATTCCCCAGAAGTCCCAAGCTTTTTACCAAGTCCACCCCCCGAAAAAAACAGAGTACGACGTCCTGCTGCATAACAATTTACACCAACAAAACCACCTTGAAAAAAGTCTTCAATCGCTTTTCGACCTTTTAAAGCCGAAGGGTATTTTTCTTGGAAGCTTTTTCGGCGAGTACACCTTAAAAGAATTAAGAGATTCGGCCCTTAAAACGGAAGAACTCTTGGGCTGGCCTCACACCCCACGTGTGTCTCCTTTTCTTGATGCCCAAGGCTTCACCCAGATATTGCAAAGCCAGGGGTTTCAAAACATTGTGGTGGATAAAGAACGTTTAAAACTGAAGTATGATAGCTTGGCGTCCTTATTAAGGGACATACGACAGTCAGGGGAAAAAAATATGCTTACCACCCGCCAATCCACATTTTTAGGCAAGCAGTTTCTTCCAAAGTTGAATGATGTCTACCAACATCGATTTGGCAATCCCAGCCTTACATTCCCCGTGACCCTTGATATCCTTCACTTTTTTGCGGAAAAACCCTCAACTTTTCTATGACGTCTTTTGGTGTCTTAAATGCTGAATCAGTCCATCAATGCCTTTTTCGCGGATTATGGTCCCATGTTCATTGCGCAAAGAAAGCGACATACTTACACCTTCAATATACACATCAAAGACCTTCCATCCATTTTTAGAACTTTGATAGAGTTTCCAGTCGACCTTGATGGGGGTCCCATTGCGCTGAGAAACTTGGCTTCTGACTATGTAAGCCCCATCGGATTCCTCATACCCTCGGTCTTTTTGGACTTCAAATTTTTCGTTGTGATAGGCTGTGAATTTCGACGTGTACTGTTCAGACATCGCTTCTGTAAAGCTTGCCAAATAAGCTTTTTGCTGCTCCGGTGACGTCCTGCGCCAATGACGTGCCAGAACAAAGCGGCTAATCGGCTTTAAGGCAAAGGTATTTTGCATGATTTTTTTTAATTTTTGCCGTTTGTCTTCATAGGAAGTTTGATCGTCCTTAACAATATAAATCACGGCTTCACCAATCGATCGAATCAGTTTTTCGGGGTCATTGATGGCTTCGGGCTCATGGACAGCTTTTTGCACAAAGATATTCGATTTATTGGGTTGTTCTTTCGCAAAAAGAGAAGAGTTCACAATCACGATTAAGAGCAGAGTTGTTTTTTTAAAAGTCATCATTGAAGGGCCTCGGACTATCTTGTGTGTTGGGTTTTTCATTTAAAATTCGGTAACGTCGATTCTGGGTATAGATGGCACGGTAGTGGACATAAGGATCACCCCTTTTGTCCAGGTGGTCTGTTAAAGGAAGTGCCCGGGATCGACCATCAAGCGTTTCTAAGCCCAGACGCGTATGAATCAGGTTCTTCTTCCTAATGTTTTTCAGGTAACGGTTCACGGGATCCGCTAACCAATCCACCACCACCCCTAGGGTGTCTCTGGAATTTGACGGGCCGAGCAAAGGCAAGACAATATAAGGACCGTCCCCAACCCCAATCTTTCCTAATGTTTGACCAAAGTCCTGTTGGCGTGATTCAATTCCACATTCCTTAGCTACATCAAACACCCCCCCAACCCCAAAAACCGTATTAAGGATAAAACGGGTTACGGTGGTGACCGCCCGATCCATGTCCCCTTGAAGAAGGTCGTTCACAAGAGCTAAAGGAGACGATAAGTTCTGTAGCCCCTCGTGAACACGGTCTTGTAAGAAATCCGGGATAACATCTCGATACATCATGGCCACGGGTTTAAGCAGAAGGGCATCAATCATGTGATTAAATTCAAACATCACTCGGTTGAACCCTTCAAAGGGATCGTCTTCAAAAGCCTCCTCCGGATCAGCCATCCCTTCAGACATTAAGTCTTGGGAAATCACCTCTTGAGAGGTTGAATTTATATATGTTGCCTGTGCCTGAAAAAAACTAAGTGTGACGGCTACAACAAAGCTTGTAAATTTAAGCATGTTTTAAAAAATTTTCCTCATTGATAATACAAGCTTATCAAGTGAACCTAACAAAAAAGTTAAATCAGACAAAAATATAACAAAAATAAATTATTTTAGGAATATTTTTCTAAAAAATAATTTATTATTGTTGGAGAGATGAGGAAAAATTAGCTCTTTGGCTCCGGTTGTGATAAATATCTTGTCATCTCGTCACTGGATAAGGACGCGGGCCGTTTCCGAAGGATTTTAGATGGATTCACCCCTAGGTTCTTGGCCACCTCATCCGGTATAAGGTCTAGAATCTTTTCACTTCCTTGCTCAACGATATCCAAAGTCCGGGAGGTTTTTAGAACCTCAGGCCATTTATGGGGTTTCCACATCATAATGGTCACCGCATAGGCGACACATAAGACAAAGATCCCCCGAGCCAATCCAAAGACCAAACCTAAAGATCGATCAATTCCCCCAAGAGCACTGCCTTTAATACAGTTGGAAATCGACCGCGAAATCATTGTCAAGATGAGCAGAACGGAAATAAACAGGAAAATAGCCGCCGTTAAGTCCGCCAAAAATGGGTTGCTGATGTAGTCTTTCACATAGGGCCGCACATACTCAAGTCCAAATAACGAGGCAAAAAGCGCCCCTAACCATCCCATAATTCCGAGGACCTCACGGGTAAATCCACGAAAAAAGCCAATAAAAATCGATAAAAACAGTAAGGCTATAATCCCTAGGTCCATATAATTTACATTAAGAGTCATCTGGAGGATCCTTTATCTCAACTTTTGTATTTTTTTTGCGGCCCCGCACCCCGAGGAAAAATTTATAACTGCTGTATGTGTTCCACAAGCTCATAAATAAAGTTTAACGTATTTATTGAAAAATGCCCACCGGTATATTGGACCTTGCTTTTTGGGACCCATGCGTGAATAAACCCAAGCTTATGCGCCTCTTTCAAACGTTGATTTCCGTGGGAAACAGGCCGAATTTCACCGGTAAGCCCAATTTCCCCTAAGAATATAGCCTTGTGGGGCAATGGGCGACGTAAGTGGGCTGACAGTAAGGCGGCCGCTACAGCCAAATCAGCGGCAGGCTCTTGAACCCGAAAACCACCCGTGACGTTTAGGTACACCTCTTGTCCGGAAAACTTGATACCACATTTTGATTCAAGGACCGCTAATATCATGGCCAAACGATTCTGATCCCAACCGATCACTGCCCGTCGTGGGGTTGCCAGAAATGTTGGTTGAACAAGGGCTTGGATTTCCACCAAAACAGGACGCGTCCCTTCCATTCCCGCAAACACAGACGACCCTGCAATTGATTGTTTCCGGTCGGATAAAAATAGCGCTGAAGGATTATCAACGGGGTCTAGGCCTTTTTCGCCCATCTCAAAAACACCGATTTCATCCGTAGGACCAAAACGATTTTTTACCGTTCTGAGGATACGAAAAACATGGGACCGATCCCCTTCAAAGTACAACACCGTATCCACCATATGTTCCAGAACTCGCGGCCCCGCAATGGCCCCTTCTTTGGTCACGTGTCCCACTAAAAATAGGATAATATTATTTTTTTTGGCGCACTGTATTAACTCAAGGGTACAGGCCCGCACCTGGCTTACAGACCCTGGGGCTGAATCCAGATTGTCCAAATACATCGTCTGAATGGAATCAATAATCACAACATCCAGGTCTTTTTCTTGATTCAAGGTTTTTAAAATATCATTCACATTGGTACAGGTCGCAAGACGTATTGGTGCTTGAACAAGGTCCAAACGTTTTCCCCGTAGACGTATTTGATCAATGCCTTCTTCACCGGTAATATAGATCACACGGTTATTTTTCGCGAGCTGAGCCGACACCTGAAGCAAAAGGGTTGACTTACCAATCCCAGGATCCCCCCCAATAAGAAGTGCCCCCCCGGGCACAAGACCGCCGCCACAGACCCGGTCAAACTCAGAAATATGGGTTTTTTTGCGCTCAACACTTTTGCTGACACCGTCCAAATCCTGAAAATCAAGGCGAGACCCTGTATGGCTCTTCGCCCCCTTTGGACGCACTTCGGTTGTCTCTTCGACTATGGAATTCCACGATCCACACCCTGAACACCGTCCTGTCCACTTGGAAAATGTCATCCCACAGTCCTGGCAGGCAAAGCTGCGAGCAAGTTTTACCATGGTTTCTCCCTAAATCTGGGTTTCCGTTTGCATAGGGCCCTCAAGCTTTCCATGATAGAATTGTTGAACATAGGGATTGTCTGTGCGATCAAGATCTTCCGGTGACCCCGTCCAGATAATGCGCCCCTCGTGAAGCAAAGCGACCCGATCGGCAATGACCTTGACACTTTGCAAATTATGGGTGATGGTCACTGCCGTGGCTCCCAGGTCTTTCACACACTGCTTCATCAGATTATTAATGGCCGTTGACATGATGGGATCCAGCCCCGTTGTTGGTTCATCAAAAAACAATATTTGTGGGTTTGTGATAATGGCGCGCGCAAGGCCCACACGTTTTTTCATGCCGCCCGAAAGTTCTGAGGGCTGCAGGTCAGCAGACCTTTCGGGAAGCCCCACGGACTTTAAGGTCTGGATCGCTTGATTTCGCGCCTCTGTTTTAGACATCTTTTTTTGTTGTTGCAAAGCGAAGGCCACATTTTCCCATACTTTTAAACTATCGAACAACGCCCCTCCCTGAAATAGCATTCCCATATGAGGACGCAATTCATCCCATTCGGCCGGACGAAATTTCGTAACCTCTTGGCCCTTTATGTGAATGGCCCCTTCGTTGAGGTCTATAAGACCGAGCATGCATTTTAATAAAACAGACTTTCCTGAGCCGGAAGCGCCAATGATCACGAGAGATTCCCCAGGGGAAACCTCTAAATCAAGATTTTTCAGCACCACGTTTGTGCCAAAAGATTTCGCGGCGTTTTGGATTGAGATAATCGGTTTTTGATGTGTCATAGGTTTCTTTGAATCAAGCTTTTCTTGAAGGATACAGAAAATTTTCAATGAAATTAACTGAATTCTTTGAATTTCGTGACCTGCGTTATTCACGAACCGCATTTTCAAGGTTCTGAGACCGAACTGCGAGGGCACGAATAATAATTTTTGCCTTCTTTGGAGCAAATTGAGAGATAATTTCGACCATCTCTCGATCGTTCATTTGCTTCAAAATATTCAATAAAGTGTCAAAATCGAGCCCCTCCATCAACTCTGCCGCTTTTTCAGGCTTTAATTTTGTAAACAACATATGAAGCTTTGTGTTGATCAGATCTTTTTCTGACTCCACCTGGTGTAAATATTTTGCCATCTTTTCTTTCAGAGGTTGAAGCCTTTCAAATTTTTCTTGAAAACGTTTTTCAATCGCTGAAAGGAATAATTTCTGATCGGTAAGTTCTTGTTCTTTTTTTCGAAACCGGTCTTCTTGTTTATGAAGCGTCTTCAGAATTTTATATTTTTCCGGGGTTAAATGAAGAAGATTAAACTTTTCGGGGTGAGGAGGGGGCGACCTTTCCGGAGCCTGCTGGGAGTCCGGTTCTTCCGTTTGCATGTCAATTTTTTGGGGAGGTGCTGCAAAAACAACTTCATAGAGGTGATGAGCTTTCATCAGCAAACCCACGAATAAAATATAAATCGGCACCCGGGTCATAAGGCCTCTCATTTTATTGCACCTTTTTCATCTTTTGAATAAAGGATTGATCGTTTTGGGGCAGGGGTTCACGTCCTAAAGACGATGATGACTGAAAAGGCGTAATTTTCTGTTGTAAAAGTGCAAGCTTGCTCATGATACGCGCTAAGTTTCGCAATCTGAGCTCCAGTTCATCCCCCTTTTGATCACTGCGCTCGCATAGCATTTGAAGATCGCCTTTCAATTCCTGTCCTAAGGTAATTTTCCCCTTGAGGTCCGCAAGATTTGCCTCGGTTTTTTCTTCAAAGGAAACCTGGGATTTTTGAATCTTCACCCACGACTCATGAAGTTCATCAACAAGATTCGTTAACGATTGACGATTTTTTTCATGACGGTCCAACCTTTGATTCAGGTGGTACATATAATACATACTCCCCCCAAGGAAGAAGACCAAAAGGCTATCAAGTAAAATGTGCATTTCCATAAAAGCCTCTTTCCCTACTGAACAAGCATTTCGCTAAAAAGGATGTTTGATACCTGGGGGCCGTGTAAAATCGTATTTACCCGCTTGGTCATTTGTTCTCGTAAACGTTGAATACCTTGGGCACCTTCAATATCCTCAAGGAAAAGATCCCGCAAAAAACTTTGAAATTGGTCGATAATCCGGGGTTCGAATTTTTTCAAGGCCTTGATATGCTCCCCCCGTTTAGGGTCATACCCTTCAATAATAATCTGAAGCTTCAAAAAGCGCGGGTGATGAGCCTTGCTTCGCAAATTGACCAAAATTTCCGGCAGTTCATAGTGATAAAGATAGCGCAAATCCTTTACATTTTCAGGCACCGTTGACGGCTTGAAAAAATAATACCAGCTTCCTCCGGCAAGGATGCCCCCGAAAAACAAAACCCCAAAAACAATGCCTAAAATTTTCTTAAATTTTTTAGGCTTTTCGGTTTCTAGGCCCGTGTCCTCAATGTCATCATTCCGTTTTTTTTCGGCATTTTCTTGATCTTCAGCCATAGAATCGTCTTCTTTATTATGTGTTGAATGTAATTTAGCATACAAAAAATTTACAAAACGTTAACTAAATACGTTTTCTTCCCAACCTTTTCGGAACTGGCACACTTTATGCTCTGTAGGAAGTATACGATTCCAAAAAGAAAGAAGGCACATGTTGACGTCACCTTTTCTGAAATTAGCCACCGGGAGCGAGCAGAACATACAAAAAATGTTTCAAGTTCACGCAAACAACATAAGCAATGCCACCACCCCAGCCTTTCATCAAGATATGATCCTTCCCATAAATGAAACACGAACGAACGATAATGGCGATGACATCACCTACACCCGTGGGATTAAGACATATGTGGATCACAAAGAGGGAGATGACATCTCAACGGGGGACCCGTATCACATACGCATTCGCGGCCAGGGGTTCTTTGGCGTTCAAGGTCAAGATGGAAATCGTTATTACACCCGGGCCGGAAACTTTCTGTTGAATCAAGATCGAAACCTTGTCACCCCAAAAGGTGACAGGGTTCTCGATGAAGGTGGCGGGGATATCACGATTCCAGTGACAGTCAAATCGATTCGCATCCATGAGGACGGCCGAATAATAGCCGATGGCAATGAAATTGCCAAAGTTGGGGTGTTTACCTTTGACGACACGAATGCCCTCACCAAAAAAGAGGCGAACCTATACCTTCCCACTGAAAATGCCGAAGC
>LFIK01000558.1_pt1 | contig 28001 bp, 26 predicted proteins | sample 643401 | NCBI WGS metagenome assembly LFIK01 (sample SAMN03777447, study PRJNA286221) | soda lake metagenome | biome: soda lake; feature: Kulunda steppe; material: water; isolation source: sample T5-Br brine of Lake Tanatar-5 | place: Russia: Kulunda steppe | collected 2010-07
GCCTCATATGTGAAGGGCGACTCGAACGCCGCGAAGTCCGGCGCCGCCGCATCCTTGTCCGACAGGATCGGATCGCGCACGCCCCACTCGATGCCCACACTGTCCCAGCGCACGGCCCCGTCGCAGTCAGGCGCGTAATAATCGGTGCATTTGTACTGCACCTCGCAATCCGCGGTCAGCGTCAGGAAGCCGTGCAGGAACCCCTTGGGCACATAGAGCTGGCGCCCGTCCTCGGCCGACAGCGCCACCGCGACCCATTTCCCGTAATCGGGCGAGCCCTTGCGGGCATCGACCGCAACGTCGAGGATGCGCCCGCGCGAGCAGCGCACCAGCTTGTCCTGCGCATGTGGCGGGCGCTGATAATGCAGCCCCCGCAAGGTGTGGCGCGGCGCCGAAAAGGAATGGTTGTCCTGCACGAACTCCGGCGTCTCAAGCCCCGCCCGCGCCAGCGCCGCCTGGTTCCAGGTCTCGCAAAACCAGCCGCGCGCATCCCCGAAGCGCCGGGGCGTCACGATCACCACATCCGGCAATGTCGTGCCTTCGATATCCATGGATCCCCGCTCAAATACCGGCTTCGAATGATGCGGGTCGCTGACAAGGCGCGACGCCGTCCCGCCATTACAGGACAGCCGCGTCGCAGACAAGCGCGCCCGGCGCCCGGCCGGGGCGTGTCGGGATTGGTCGATGCCGTTCCGCCCTATCCGAACAGGATCGCGTAAAGGAAGCGCAACGCCACCAGCGCAAGGAACAGCCCGAAGGCGATTTCCAGCGCCCGCCGGCTCAGCCAATGGGCGAGCCTGACGCCGAGGCTGGCTGTGAGAACGGTTGTCGGGATGAACATGATCACCCCGATCAGCGACACGAAGCCGATGGCATCCGCCGGCAGGCCCGCACGCCCAAGCCCCGCAAGGGCATAGCCCAGCGCACCCGGCACCGAGATCAGCACGCCGATCCCGGCCGAGGTGGCAACCGCGGTGTGGATGGAGCGGCCATACAGCGTCATTATGATGTTTGCGATCTGGCCGCCACCGATCCCCATCAGCGACGACAGTAGCCCGATCAATCCGCCATAAGCGCGCAGCAACACCCCTTCGGGCAGATCATCAGCGATATCGAACCGCCTTGTCCCCGACAGCAGCTTCACCGAATTCAGCCCCGCCACCGCCACGAAGACGCCCTGAAACACCTCCGGCGGGGCGTAACGCGCCAGAACCGCCCCGGCGCAGACCCCCAGAACGATCGGCACCGCCCACACGCGCAGCAGCGCCACATCGACGGCCCCCCGGGCGCGGTGGCTCAGATAGGATCGGATGGAGGTGGGTATGATGATCGCGAGCGACGTGCCCACCGCAAGCGGCATCCGCACCGCATCCTCCACCCCGAGGATACCGAACACTTCGAACAGCACCGGAACCATCAGGGCACCGCCGCCCACCCCGAAGACCCCGGCAAGCACCCCGGTCAGCGCACCGGCCGCCAGCAGGATGGCCCCTATGACGGCGAACTCGATCGACAGCAACTCCATGCCGGGTCCTTTCCTCGCTCAACCGCACGCCCCGCGCGGCATTCGGGACCACCACCTTCCGGTGCACTCCCGACGCGCCCGGGCCTCGAAGCGGCATGCCCGCTCAGACCACGACCGCCCGACACGGATCGAATCCCGCCTTCGGACAGCAAGCACCCGCTACCCACTCGCCACAGGACATGCCATTCGCAACGCCTGTTAGCTGCTGAGACGGGAAATGAACAGCGCTGCCCCCGGTGCGCGCCCTCGACAAGCCGACCGCAGCCCGGCACCCAGCCTGCGGCACATGAATCCTGCCAGGCTGCGCCACGACGGACATCGCCCCCCTTGAAGCGAACGAATCAGAAATCGCGGGAGCCCGGCGCCGCGGCACGAATGCCGGACGTTCTGTTTCCATACGCTGAAAAATCTTGCACCCGAGGCCGGATTGTGTCCGCGCCGGATGAAGCAGGGCCACAAAGATCATCGATTCAGGCGCAACTCGGGCATCATGCGGCGATTCCGCTTGCCATGAGACCATGGATTGTGACCGAATCATGGCTTGGAAGTGATTTCAAAGAGGTGGATCATGTTCGCTGGATGGCTTGAGAGACTGCTCGCAGGGGCCGGGGGCGGCTCTGGCACAACGCCCGTCGCCTCGGTTCCGGAGATCGACGCGTCGACCGGGCTGCTCGCGATCGCGGCGACGGCAGCGGCGCTCATGTTCGCCTGGGAACGCCGGCGGCGGCTGTCGAAATAGCCCTGGCGCCGGCGCGCGGGCGCTGTGCGCGGGCACGACGACACGATAGCATTTCAGCCTGCCGATCCGCAGGCAACATTATTTGTGAATCAAGTGAACCGGCGCGGCACCGCGGCTCTCGCAGTGCCGCTGCCGGATTGTGACAATCGACCGAGCGGCGAACAAGGCCAGGAAGCCGAGGCCGGGTCCGGCCAAGCCGCCCGGCCGCGCTCGGAGGCGCGAAGCGCGCATCCGGTGCCGGGCGACGCCGCTGGTGCCGGCATTTGGTAATCCTTCATTTACCGGTGGGAGACACAAACAGGCAGGATGATCGTGCAGCGACTGGAGGCCATGTGAGGCAAGGGCGACCCCGTTGGGACAGCGATCCGCCCGCCCTGCGGCGGCGGCGCGGCGCGGCACTCCGGACCAGATGATGTGCCCAACCCCATGACCCCCCCGTCCGTGCGGAACCGCAGGCTCCTTGACGTTCAGGGGCACGTCGTCGGGTTGCTCAACGATCTCCTGCGGGCCGCGCCCGAGGATCTGGACTCGACCATCGATGCGGTTCTGGCGCGGCTGGGAGTGCTGTGCAACTCGGACCGGGCCTATGTGTTCCGAGTGCGCGACGCGACGCGCATCGACACCACGCATGAGTGGATCGTCGATCGCACCGAGCCGATGATCCCGACGCTGCAGGACCTCGATGTTGCGGTTCTGGATGGCTGGCGCGCACGGTTCGAGGCCGGGGACGCCGTCTGCCTTCCCGACGTGGACGCGTTGCCGGACGATGCCGCTGTGAAGCCGAGCTTGCGGATGCAGGGCATCAAGTCGCTGCTTGTGGTGCCGATGCGCCATGACGGCAAGCTGTACGGCTTCATGGGCTTCGACACGGTGCGCCGCCATCGCGACTTCCCGCCAGAGGAGGTCTTTTTGCTGCAGTCGGTCGCGAACATGATCACGACCGTGATCCAGCGGCGTGCCGCCACCGCCGAGGTCGCGGCGGCGCGCGCGCGCACACGCGCCTCGCAGAGCGACCTTCGCGCGACCCTTGCCGCCATGCCCGATCTGGTACTCGAGCTCGATACCGATGGCCGCTTCACCGGCTATCACGCCGGGCAGGAGACCGCCTATGCCCGCATCGCCCGCGAACTGATCGGAAAACTGCCTGAAGAGGTATTCCAGCCCGAGGGCGCCGCCATCGCCCGCGCCGCGATCGCGGATGTGGCCGCGACGGGTCACTCCAATGGCCGGCAGTTCCATTTCGATCTGCCTGACGGGCGACATTGGTATCAGGTCTCGGCCGCGCCGCGCGACATCGGCGGCTATGTCTTCGTGGTACGCGACATCACCAGAGCGCGGGCGCAGCTGCGCGAACTGGAACGGCTCAGCGAGGTCGCGCGACTGACCGGCAATCTCGTGATCGTTTCCGACCGGGCCGGGCTCATCGAATGGGTCAACGCCGCCTTCGAACGGCAGACCGGATGGACCCTCGCGGAGATCCGCGGGCGCAAGCCGGGTGATGTCCTGCAATGTGAGCGCACCGATCCCGAAACCGTGACGCGCATCGGGCGTGCGATCCGCGCGCGCGAACCCGTCTCGGCGGAGATCCTCAATTGCAGCCGGTCGGGTCGAGAGTACTGGATCAAGCTCGAGATCCAGCCGCGCTTCGACAGCGCCGGCCGGCACATCGGCTTTATCGGCGCGCAGGCGGACATCACCGAACTCTACCGGACCCGCGAAAAGGCGCGCCGGGCCGAGGCCGACGCCAGCACCGCGCGGACACGCCTGGCATCAGCGATCGACGCGCTGCAGGACGGTTTCGTGCTGTTCGACGGCGAGGACCGGCTGGCGCTGGTCAATGACCGCTATCGCGAGATGTACCCCAGGACCGCACCGGCGATGGTTCCTGGTGCGCACTTCGAAGACCTGCTGCGCCGCGCCGTTGCGCAGGGCGAAATCGCCGACGCGATCGGGCGCGAGGAAAGCTGGATCGGCGAACGCCTCGCGCAGCATCGTGCCGCAAGCGATGCCGTCATCCAGCATCTTGCCGATGGTCGGGTGCTGCGCATCTGCGAGATGCCGACGGCAGATGGTGGACGCGTCGGCCTGCGCACGGATGTGACCGAGCTCACCATCGCGCAGCGCCGCCTGGAGGCCATCATCGAGGGCGCGGAAGTCGGCACCTGGGAATGGAACATCGCCACGGGCCTGAACGAGATCAATGCGCGATGGGCCGAGATGATCGGCTATCGGCTGGAGGATCTGGCGCCGATGCGCATCGAGACCTGGCAGGCGCTGTGTCACCCTGACGACATGGCCCCCCTTCACGCGCAGCTCGATCAGGTCTTCTCGGGCGAGATCGAGCAGTTCAGCCACCGTTTTCGGCTGCGACACCGGGACGGGGGCTGGATCTGGGTTCTGTCGCGCGGACGCGTTTCGCTTCGTGATGCGCAGGGCGCGCCGGCCGTGATGTCGGGGATCCATCTCGACGTCACAGCCGAGAAGGAACAGACCGAAGCCCTGCACCGCACCAATGCCGATCTGGAGACCGCCATTCGCAAGCAGCGCCTTGCCGAAGGACGCTTCATAGATATCGAGGCGGTGAGCAGCGACTGGTTCTGGGAACAGGATAGCGATCTGCGTTTCACCTATATCTCGCCCGGCCTCGAACGCATCACCGGTCTTTCGGTCGCCTCCCATATCGGTCACACGATCGAGGAGCGGCTGCGCGCGACCTCGCGGCACCCCGGTTCCCCCGACTGGCAGCAGCTGCATCAGCGCATGGCCGCGCGCGAAGCGTTCAGCGACTTCGTCTATCCCGTCCATACGCGCGGGGGCCGCGTCATGTGGCTGCGTATCAATGGCGGTCCGTATTACGATGCCGATGGCAACTTCGCCGGATACCGAGGTGTCGGATCGGATGTCACCCAGCTGGTCGAGGCGCGCGAACGCGCCGAAGCCGCCAATCGCGCGAAATCCGAGTTCCTGGCGAATATGAGCCACGAGATCCGCACCCCTTTGAACGGTGTGCTCGGCATGGCGGACCTGCTGGTCGAGACCGCGCGCGACGATGACCAGCGCAGCATGCTGGAGACGATCCGGAACTCGGGCAACAGCCTGCTTTCGCTGATCAACGACATTCTCGATCTGGCGCGCGTGGAGGCCGGCAAGCTCAGCCTTGACGTCCGCCCCTTCGACCCTGCCAACCTGCTCGGGCGGATCGACGCGCTCCATTCGGTCAGCGCACGCAACAAGGGGATCACGCTGGATACCGTGCATGACGGCGACGCCCCGACGATGCGCCTCGGGGATGAAACGCGCATCATGCAGATCCTGAACAATCTCGTCGGCAATGCCGTCAAGTTTACCGAGGCGGGCAGCGTCACCTTGCGACTTGAGGCGCAGCACCCCGCATATCTCGCGGTTTCCATCCGCGACACCGGGATCGGCATGACGCAAGAGCAATGCACGCGGATCTTCGAAGCCTTCGAACAGGCCGAATCCGGCACCGCCCGCCGTTTCGGCGGAACCGGTCTGGGCATGTCGATCGTGCGCCGCCTGGTCGAGATGATGGAGGGGACGATCAGCGTTTCGAGCACCCCCGGCGAAGGCACCCGCGTCGATCTGCGTCTGGCGGCCCCGATCACCGGGATCACTGCCGAAACGCGCCAGCGGCCGGCCCCGACGGGCACCGCGCCGGCGCCACCGCAAGCGCAGTTCAGTGGCTGCGAGGTCCTGGTGGCGGAGGACAATGCCACCAACCGCAAGATCCTCGAGATCATGCTTGCCCGTCTCGGTATCACGGCATGGTTCGCCTGCGACGGCGCCGAGGCCTGCCGGCTCTGGCGCGCACGGGACTTCGATCTGATCATCCTCGATATCTCGATGCCGGTCATGGACGGCACCGAAGCCCTGCGCACCATGCTGTGCGAGGCCGCGCGGTCCGGGCGTGCGAAACCGCGTGCCATCGCCGCAACAGCCAATGTGATGACCGATCAGGTCGAACGCTACCGGCAGGCCGGATTTCTGGACACGCTGCCCAAGCCGATCCGGCGCGACCAGCTCGCCGAAGCGCTGTCGCGCCAGATCGAGCGCTGACCCGCGCGGGCTGCGGCGCCGCTCGGCGCGGCGGTGCAGCGGTCGGTCACAGATCGACGGGTTGCATGACCTCGGGGGTGATCACGTTCACCCCCGGCAAAGCCGCCTTCATCGGCTCGGCCGACTGCTCCAGCAGCGGGAAGCTTCCGTAATGGCACGGGATCACCGTCTTGAAGTCGAAGAAACGCCGGGCGGCGAAGGCGGCGCGCTTCATGTCCATGGTGAAATGTCCACCTGCCGCGAGCAGCCCGACTTCCGGTTCGTGCAACTCCTGGAACACGCCCATATCGGCCATGACGTCGGTGTCGCCCGAGAAGTAGATCGTCCGGCCCGCATGTTCGATCATGAAGCCGACCTCGGTGCCGGCATAAACCGCCCCCTGATCGCCCTGCAGCGATGAGGAATGCGTCGCCGCGACCATGGTGACATTGACATCCCCCGCCGCCACTGTGCCGCCATTGTTGAAACCGGTCGTCTCGATGCCCTCGGATTTCTCCAGCAGGTTCGCAAGCTCGACCTTGCACAGCACCGGAATGCCCAGCTCGCGCGCGATCCCCGGCACATCCTTGGCATGATCGAAATGCCCGTGACTGAGCAGGATATGTGTCGCCCCGCGGATCGCCTCGGCGCGCCTGTCTTCGGGAAATGACGGATTGCCGCTCACCCAGGGATCGACAAGCAGGACCTGCCCCCCCATCTCAATGCGAAAACCGGCATGACCGAGCCACGTGATTCTCATTGCGCTCTCCCTTTCCTGCTGCAGACAGACTAACAGATGGTTTAACGGTGTCACATGGACTGGAGCGATCAGATCATCGCCTATTGCGAACGTGGCGACCACGGCTATTGGGCGGAACCTGTAAATGCGCTGACCAATTGCGCCTTTCTGATAGCGGCGGCCATCTGTGCCTGGCGCCTGCGCGGGGCGCGGCTGCCGTTGGCCTGGGCGCTGGTCGCAACGCTCACGGCGATCGGCATCGGGTCGTTTCTCTGGCATACCCATGCCACGCGCTGGGCCGGGCTCATGGATGTGCTGCCGATCCTGGTGTTCATCCTGATCTACGTCTTTGCCGCGACGCGCGATTTCGTGGGGCTGGCGTGGTACTGGGCGCTCGCGGCCGTGGTGCTGTTCCTGCCCTATGCCATCGGCGTGTCAGCCGGGCTGGAGCAGCTGATTCGCGGAATCGGCGCGAATGGCGCCTACGCCGCCGTCGCTCTGCTCATCGTGCTGTACGGGCTCTATCTGCACCGCCGGCACCCGCACACGGCGCGCGGCCTGCTGATCGGGGCGGGCATCCTCGCCGTATCGCTGACCTTTCGGGCCCTCGACGGTGCGGTCTGCGCCATCATCCCCATCGGGACGCATTTTCTGTGGCATATCCTCAATGCGGTAATGCTCGGCTGGATGATCGAGGTGTATCGGCGTCACATGAGCGCCCGATCCGGGCCCTGACGCGGCCATCCGCATCACGCCCCGCCGAACGGCGGGGCCTCCTGACGGCGCGAGGCGACCTGCAAGCATCTGCGGGGTGCGACGGCGCGCCGGAACCCTTGCAGGGGCGGGCGCGCAGGGCTAAACCGGCGCGCGAAGACTGAACGGAGCGACCATGTCACGCATCGACACAGAGACCGCGCGCCGCGTCGCGAAGCTCGCCCGCATCCGGGTCGAGCAAGACCAGCTGCCCGGGCTGTCCGACGACCTGTCCCAGATCCTGACCTTCATGGAACAGCTTGGCGAAGTCGATGTCGAAGGCATCGAGCCCATGGTATCGGTCACGCCGATGCGACTCAAGCGGCGCGAGGATGTGGTGACCGAAGGCGGCATGGCCGATCGGGTCCTGTCGAACGCGCCGGATGCGCGCGAGGGCTTCTTCGCGGTGCCGAAGGTGGTGGAATGAGCGACTTGACCGAACTGAGCATCGCCGAAGCACGTGACGCGCTGCGGCGCGGCGACGTGACTGCGGTCGAACTGGCCGAAGCCGCGGTCGCGGCCATCGACGGCGCCGACGCGCTCAATGCCTTCGTCCACAAGACACCCGAGATCGCGCTCGAGCGTGCGCATGCGGCCGATGCGCGGCTGCAACGCGGCGACGCGCCCGCCATGTGCGGCATCCCCATCGGCGTCAAGGATCTCTACTGCACCGAAGGCGTGGCGAGCCAGGCGGCCTCGGGCATCCTCGACGGGTTCAGACCCGAATACGAATCAACCGTGACGGCACAGCTGCGCGACAGCGGCGCGGTGATGCTCGGCAAGCTCAACATGGACGAGTTCGCCATGGGTTCGTCCAACGAGACCAGCGTCTACGGCAATGCCGTCAATCCATGGCGGCGCGCCGATGACGCCGCCGCGCTGACGCCGGGCGGCTCCTCGGGGGGGTCGGCAGCGGCGGTCGCGGCGCGGCTGTGCCACGGCGCGCTCGGCACCGATACCGGCGGGTCCATCCGTCAGCCGGCCGCGTTCACCGGCACTGTCGGGCTGAAACCCACCTACGGGCGGTGTTCGCGCTGGGGCATCATCGCCTTCGCCTCCTCGCTCGATCAGGCGGGACCGATGACACGCACGGTCCGCGACGCCGCGATCATGCTCGGCGCGATGGCGGGACATGATCCGAAGGATTCGACCTCGGCCGATATCGCAGTGCCCGATTTCGAGGCCATGCTGACCGGCGATATCCGCGGCAAGCGCATCGGCATTCCCGGCGAGTACCGGATGGAGGGCATGCCCGAGGAGATCGCGGCGCTGTGGGCGCAGGGCGCCGAGATGCTGCGTGACGCGGGGGCCGAGCTGGTCGATGTCTCGCTGCCGCACACGAAATACGCCCTGCCCGCCTATTACGTGATCGCACCGGCCGAGGCGTCGTCAAATCTGGCGCGCTACGACGGTGTGCGCTACGGGCACAGGGCCGCGCTGGAGGCGGGCGACGGCATCACCGAGATGTATGAAAAGACCCGCGCCGAAGGCTTCGGGACCGAAGTGCAGCGGCGCGTGATGATCGGGACCTATGTGCTGTCGGCCGGCTTCTACGACGCCTATTACAACCGCGCGCGTAAGGTGCGCACCCTGATCAAGCGCGATTTCGACACCGTCTTCGCACAGGGCATCGATGCGATCCTGACCCCGGCGACACCCTCGGCCGCCTTCGGGCTGGGCGAGATCGGCGATGCGGACCCGGTGGAGATGTATCTCAACGACATCTTCACAGTTCCGGTCAACATGGCCGGCCTGCCCGGTATCGCGGTGCCGACGGGGCTGGACCGGCGCGGCCTGCCTCTGGGGCTGCAGCTGATCGGGCAGCCCTGGCAGGAGGGCGATCTGCTGAATACCGCCGAGGTGCTGGAGCGCGCCGCCGGTTTCGTTTCAACACCGTCGAAATGGTGGTAGAGACCCCGCGATGAACGTCGAACCGGACAATGCCATGCGTATGATCTTCACCACGCTTGCCCTCACGGCGCTGGCCGCCTGTCAGCCCACCATCCCGGACTCGGCCGCCGGGGTCGGGTTTCAGGATTACGACAGCTACGCGCAACAGCGCGAGGCGCGTCTGCGCGGCGGCGCCGAACAGGCGCAGGACAGCGAGCAGGCGCGGCAGCAGGTGGGCCGGCCACTGTCGGCCATGGCGGACATGGACGCCGGGGATGGCGACACCGCGCTGGCGGAGGATGACGGCGCGCGCATCGCCCGCGACGCGCTGGCCGCGATCGGGTCGCGGCGCGGCAACGACGCTGCGGGCGGGTCGCAAGACGGCTCCGGCGATGTGCCGGCCGCCATCGTCAACGACCAGGACTACGAGGATGTACTGCGCCGCGAAGGCGAGGCACCGGAACGATCCTTGGGCGACGACATGGCGCCTGGCGATGCCGACCGCCTGCAGCCCATCATTCCCGAGCCGCTGCCGGATCGTTCGGGGCATGATGCGCCGAACATCGTCGCCTATGCCCTGAATACCACCAACCGTGTCGGCGAGCAGGTCTATCAGCGCAGCGGTCTCTTTGCAGAAAGCCGGTTTCAGCGCAACTGCGCCGAATACAACACGCAGGAGGAGGCGCAGGAAGACTTTCTGCGCCGTGGCGGCCCCGAGCGCGACCCGCGCGGGCTCGACCCGAACGGCGACGGCTTCGCCTGCTGGTGGGATCCGGAACCTTATCGCGCCGCGGCGCGGGCCGGCGATTGAGCGACCCGTATCCCTCGCCCAATCACGGGCCGCGCCGCGGCGCCGCGCTGCCCGAGCTTGTCGTCCTGCATTACACCGGCATGCAAAGCTGTGCCGCCGCGCATGAACGGCTCTGCGATCCGGCTGCGGCGGTGTCCGCGCACTACCTGATCTCGGAATCCGGCACGGTGTGGCAGCTCGTCGCCGAATCGCGTCGTGCCTGGCATGCGGGCGCCGGCGCCTGGGGGGATGTCGATGATGTCAATTCGCGCTCGATCGGCATCGAGCTTGCCAATCCCGGCACCCATCCCTTCTGTGCGCCGCAGATGCGCGCGCTCGAGGCGCTTCTTTCGGACATCATGCAACGCTGGGCCGTGCCGGCGCATCGGGTGATCGGCCATGCCGACATGGCGCCGACCCGCAAGCGCGATCCGGGGCCGCGTTTCGACTGGCGTGCGCTGGCGCGGCAGGGGCTGTCGATCTGGCCCCGCCCCGCCGATCCGCAGGCACCGCTGCAAGACAGCCTGACCCGTTTTGGCTATCCCGACGCACCGGCCGAGGCGCGGTTGCGCGCCTTTCGCGCCCGGTTCAGGCCGTGGGCGACGAGCCCCGAGGACGCGACCGACCGCGCCCTGGCCGACGATCTGGCACGGCGGTTTCCGGCCGTCGCGCCTGCCGGCTGAGCACGGCGCGCAACCGTCAGGCCGGCTTCACCATTGACGCGGCCCCTGCGGCCCCTTACCTCGGCACTGCGCGGATGGCCGGGCGGCCGCACCTTCGGGTGAGGAAAGTCCGGACTCCATGAAGCGGCGGTGCCGGGTAACGCCCGGCCGGGGCAACCCGAGGGAAAGCGCCACAGAAAACAGACCGCCCGGCCGGCATGGCCGGGTAAGGGTGAAACGGTGGGGTAAGAGCCCACCGCGGGACTGGCAACAGGACCGGCACGGCAAGCCCCACCGGGAGCAATGCCGAATAGGGGCCTCAGGCGCCGCCCGCCTTGCGGGCGCGCAGGGATGCTTCAGCCCGGAGGCCCGGGTTGGCAGCAAGACCCCGTCAGCGATGGCGGGGCCAGATGAATGGTCGCCCGGCAGGTTTCGCCCTGCCGACAGAATCCGGCTTACAGGCCATCCGCGCATTATCGCCCTGCCCCGGCGCCCCGCGTCCCGGGGCATATCCAGATCGCGGTTGACACGCCTGCCCGCGCGCGTAAAAGGCAGCTGATGGATTTCACGGGCGGCCCCGCCGTCGCCCCGACGAGGAGACAGAAGATGGCGAAGCCGACGACGATCAAGATCCGTCTGAACTCGACGGCGGGCACCGGGCATTTCTATGTCACCAAGAAGAATGCCCGCACGATGACCGAAAAGATGACCGTGCGCAAATACGATCCGGTCGCGCGCAAGCATGTCGAATACAAGGAAGGCAAGATCAAGTAAGATCCTGCGCCTTTCCGACCATAGCCGCGCCCCGCCGGGGCGCGGCTTTTTCATGCACGGTGAAATGTCAGGTAATGCGGCCTGCGCCCCTCGCGCAGCGCCTTGCGCTCATAGCGTGTCGATTCCCACCCCGCCCAGGGACGGTACAGATTGCCTTCGAGGCGCCGGAACCCGGCGGGCGGCACCTCCTCGAGCGTCTGGCGCACGTAATCCTCGATATCGGTGGCCACCCGCAGTTCGCCGCCTGGTCGCATCACCCGCGCGAGCGGGTCGAGATGTTCGGGTGTGACGAAGCGGCGACGGTGATGACGCGCCTTGGGCCACGGGTCCGGATAAAGCAGAAAGGCCCGGTCGATGCATCCGTCGGGCAGGATATCGAACAGATCCCGGACATCGCCACAATGCAGCGCGACATTGGCGCATGGCGCGGCGCGCAGCTTGCCCAGCAGGGCGGCCACGCCGTTCACATAAGGCTCGGCGCCGATGATGCCGACCTCGGGATTGGCTGCCGCCAGTGCGGCCAGATGCTCCCCGGCGCCGAAACCGATCTCCAGCCAGAGCGGGCGGGCATCGCCGAAGATGTCCCGCGCGTCGATCGTCTCGCGCGCGGGGTGGGCGACGGGATCGGCGCCCGGCACCGAAAGGCGGGGCAGATCCTCGGCCAGATAGCGTTCCTGCGCCGGGCGCAGCCCCTTGCCCTTGCGCCGGCCATGAAAGTTTCGGGTTGTCCTTGGCAAGCGGGCCATGGCCGGATCAGAGCGCCTTCTTCAGCGTTTCCACAAGGTCCGTGCGCTCCCAGGAGAAGCCGCCATCGGCATCCGGTTGACGCCCGAAATGACCATAGGCGGCCGTGCGCGCATAGATCGGCTTGAGCAGGTCCAGATGCTCGCGGATGCCGCGCGGGGTCAGATCCATCGCGCCCGCGATGGCGCGCTCGATCTCTTCCTCGGGCACCGCGCCCGTGCCATGCGTGTCGGCATAGATCGACAGCGACCGCGCCACGCCGATGGCGTAGGAAAGCTGAATGGTGCAACGCCGCGCCAGCCCGGCCGCGACGACATTCTTGGCAAGATAGCGCGCGGCATAGGCGGCCGAGCGGTCGACCTTGGTCGGATCCTTGCCCGAAAACGCGCCGCCGCCATGCGGCGCCGAGCCGCCATAGGTGTCGACGATGATCTTGCGTCCGGTCAGGCCGGCATCGCCGTCCGGGCCGCCGATCACGAAGGTCCCGGTCGGGTTGACGTGCCATTCGGTCGTGTCGGTCAGCCAGTCGGCGGGCAGAACCTCGCGAATATAAGGTTCGACAATGGCGCGGATATCGTCCGAGGTCTGGCTTTCATCGGCGTGCTGCGTGGACAGCACCAGCTGCACCACCTCGACCGGCTTGCCGTCCTCGTAACGCAGGGTGAGCTGGCTCTTGGCGTCGGGGCGCAGCGCGGGTTCGGCGCCCGATTTGCGCGCCTCGGCCAGCCGGCGCAGGATCGCATGCGCATACTGAATCGGCGCGGGCATCAGCTCGGGCGTCTCATCGATGGCATAGCCGAACATGATGCCCTGATCCCCGGCCCCGTCGCGGTCCACGCCCTGCGCGATATGCGCCGACTGCTCATGCAGGAAGTTCAGCACATGGCAGGTGTTCCAGTGAAATTTCTCCTGCTCGTAGCCGATATCCTGGATGCAGTCGCGCGCGATCTGTCCGATGCGGCCCATATAGTCCTTCAGCCGCTCGGGATCGGACAGACCGACCTCGCCGCCGATCACGACCAGCCCGCTCGTCGCGAAGGTCTCGCAGGCAACACGCGCGGTTGGTTCCTCGGTGAGAAAGGCATCGAGGACAGCATCGGATATCCGGTCGCAGACCTTGTCGGGGTGCCCCTCCGACACGGATTCGGAGGTGAACAGGAAGGACTTTCGGGTCATCGGGAAACGCTCCATTGGGAAAACCCCGCCACGCCAGGAAGCCGTTGTGACGGTCAGACAAGGCGATAGTGGGTGCCGGCGACGGGGTCAATGCCCATTGCCGGCCGCCCCGGCACGGGCAGCGCGCCGGATCAGCCGTCCCGCGGCGCCCCGCGCCACTGCGCCGCAGCCCCGATCAGCAGCGCAACCCCGATCAGAATCAGCACGACCGGCGTGTCGCCCCGGCGCGCATAGCCCGTCGGCGCAAGGGCGGCGGGCACCGCCGTATCAAGATACCCCGCCTGCCCCAGCGGCAGCGCCTGCACCACCCGCCCATGCGCGTCGATCACCGCCGACACCCCCGTATTGGCGGCGCGCAGGACGGGCAGGCCCTGCTCGACCGCGCGCAACCGGGCCTGCGCAAGATGCTGATACGGGCCCGTCAACTGGCCGAACCACGCGTCATTGGTCGCTTGCAGCACCCAGTCGGGCCGCGTCTCCAGCCTCAGGTGGCGCGAAAAGACGGTCTCATAACAGATCTGCGGCGCCACCCTGCCCAGCGGTCCGAGATCAAGCACCTGCGGCCCGGGACCCTTTGCATAGCCTGCAAGCTGCTGCGCCGCGAAGCCCGGCAGCGGCATGTCGTCCAGAAACCGCGACAGCGGCACATACTCGCCGAAGGGGACCAGATGATGCTTGTCGTAGATCTTGTCCGGCGCCTGCGCCCCGCCAAGGACCAGAAGGCTGTTGAAGAACCGCCCCCGCGCATCGCGGCGCTGTACGCCGACAGCGAGTGCCGCCTGACCCGCCGCATCGCGCGCACGCTCCAGCGCCGGGCCGGCATGCTCCAACAGATAGGGCACCGCGGTTTCGGGCCAGATCACCATGTCGGGCGGCGCAGATTGCGCCGGTGCGGCGGTCAGTTCGACAGCCCGGTCGAAGAAGACGTGCACCCAGTCGGGATGCCATTTCAGGCGCTGGCTCGCATTGGGCTGCACCAGCCGCACGGTGACATCGCTCTCGGGCGAGGGCGGCGGTTCGGTCAGTCGCGCCGTCCCGGCCGCCCAGGCCGCGCCCAGGAGCAACGCGCCCATCGCAGCGCCCAGCACCCCCATCCGCCTTGCCAGCGCCGGCCGCGCCACCCACCCCGCAACGGGCAGCACCGCCACGGTCAGCGCGAGCACCGTCAGGCCCAGCGGCCCCGCATGGGCCGCAAGCTGAACCACCGGCGTGTCGATCCAGACATGGCCCAGCAGCGCCCAGGGAAACCCGGTGAAGAGATATCCGCGCGCCAGCTCGACAAGCGCCAGCGCCGGAATCAGCATCAGTGCGCGCAGCGGCGCCACCGCGCCGCCGAGGCGTACCGACAGGCCCGCCGCCACCGCCCAGAACAACGCAAGGCCGAAGGACAGCAGCACGATCGCGAAGGGCGCCATCCAGCCATGCCGGACCGGGTCCACGAGGAAGGGCTCGACGATCCAGGACAGGGCCGCCGCAAAATAGCCCGCCCCGGCAAACCATGCGAGCCAGATCGCCTGCCGCGCCTGCACCGCCCGCACCACCATGAGGGCGATCACCGCGAGGGCCGGCAGCGACACCCACCACAAGCCCAGCGGCGCCTGCCCCGTCGCGGCTGCCGCACCGGCCAGCGCGGCGATGCCGAGCCGCGTCCAGGCCGGCCGGCCCAGCCGGTGCGACCAGCGTGCCAGGCGTTGCCTCATGCCTGCGGGTCGGCGGCGCTATGGGGCAGCAGCACGCGCAGGCGCTTGATGCGGCGCGGATCGGCGTCGAGCACTTCGAACCGCGCGCCCGTGTCATGCGCGATCACCTCGCCGCGCGTCGGCACGCGGCCGATCAGCAGAAAGACCAGCCCGCCCAGGGTATCGATCTCCTCGTCATCGATGTCACGGGTCAGGTCGAAACCAGTCTCGCCCTCGAACTCCCCGAGCGGCGTGCGCGCCTGTGCGACATAGCAGCCCGGTCGCTCCTCGATCAGATAACCTTCCTCATCGGTGTCGTGTTCGTCCTCGATCTCGCCGACGACCTGTTCGACCAGATCCTCGATCGTGACCAGCCCGTCCACGCCGCCATATTCATCGATGACCAGCGCCATATGCGTGCGCTCGCTCTGCATCTTCTGCAACAGCACGGCAAGCGGCATCGAAGGCGGCACGAACAGCAGCGGGCGCAAGAGCGCCTGCAGATCGAAGTCGTGCGCCTTCCCGTTGAACCCGTAATGCAGCGCCAGATCCTTGAGCAGCAGCAGCCCCTTGGGCCGGTCCAGCGTTTCGTCATACACGGGTAGTCGAGAAAAGCCGCTCTCGCGGAACACATCGATCAACGCCGCGATGTCACTGTCGATCGGCGCCGCGACGATCTCGGCCTTCGGCACCGCGACATCCTCGATCCGCAAACGACGTAGATTGTCGAGCCCCGGGAGCACATCGCGCACCGCCCGTCCTCCGAGGACCGAGTCCTCCGCCCCCACCTCGTCGTCCGGTGTATTCAGCGCATCCATGATACGGCCGAAAAAGCCGCGCTGTGATGCCTCATCCGGGTCTGCCGCGTCCTGATGCTGCGGTCGTGACCCTTCGCCTGTCTCGGCCATCGTTCCTTTCCGGTCAATCGCGCCTATGCGCCCTGCGTCTCATATGGGTTCGCAACGCCCAGCTGTGCAAGTATCCCGATCTCCCGCGACTCCATGAGCGTGGCATCCCCGTCACGGGCGTGATCGAACCCCAGAAGGTGCAACACGCCGTGCACGATCAGATGTGACATGTGATGCTCCAGTGACCGGCCGGCCGCACGCGCCTCGGCTTCGCAGGTTTCGAAGGCGATGGCAATGTCGCCCAGCTCGGCCTCTCCGGCCTGCGGAAGGGCGGGCATTTCCCCCGCATCCGGCGCGCCACGCTCGGCCGATGGCCAGGACAGCACGTTGGTGGGCTCCGCCTTGCCGCGGAACGCCTCGTTGAGCACTGCGATCCGCACATCGTCGCATGCCAGCAGGCTGATCTCGAACCCCTCCGCGGGCAGGTCCAGCGCCTTGAGCGTCGCACGCGCCGCCTCCTGTGCGATGCCTTCGAGATCGATCCCGCGCCAGCGATCATCCTCGATCAGGGTCTCAACCAGGGGCGGCATCGTCACGCTCATACGCCTCGATGATCCGCGCCACCAGCGGGTGGCGCACCACATCCGCGGCGCTGAAATAGGTGAAGGAGACACCGCGCACATCCTTCAGCACACGCTCGGCATCGGCCAGACCGCTGGTCACGCCGCGCGGCAGATCGACCTGCGTGCGATCTCCGGTCACGGCCATGCGCGCCCCCTCGCCCAGCCGGGTGAGGAACATCTTCATCTGCATCGAGCTGGCATTCTGCGCCTCGTCGAGGACGACGAAGGCGCGCGACAGGGTACGCCCGCGCATGAAGGCAAGCGGCGCGATCTCGATCCGGCGCTCCTCGATCAGCCGGCCGAGTTGCTTGCCCGGCAGGAAGTCGTGCAGCGCGTCATAGAGCGGCTGCATGTAGGGGTCGATCTTTTCCTTCATGTCGCCGGGCAGAAAGCCCAGCCGCTCCCCCGCCTCGACGGCCGGGCGCGAAAGGATGATGCGATCGACATGCCCGTCGAGGAACATCGACACCGCCGCCGCGACCGCCAGATAGGTCTTGCCGGTGCCGGCCGGGCCGATGCCGAAGGTCAGATCATGGGAAAAGAGCGCCTCGACATACCCGCCCTGCGCGCCGGTGCGCGGCTCCACCGGCTTCTTGCGCGTGCGGATCATCACCTCGCCGCGGCGGAACATCTCCATCTGTCCGCCCGGTTCCCCGGCGCTGCCGCCCGGCCCGGCCTCCTGCATCCGGATCGCGCCGTCCACATCCCCTGTCTCGACGGCGCGCCCGGCTTCCAGCCGTTCATACAGACCTTCCAGCACCTCGGAGGCGCGGCTGCGGCTTTGCTCCTCGCCGATCAACGCCAGGCGATTGCCGCGCCGCGAGATCTGGACATCGAAAGCCTGCTCAAGCTGCGCGAGGTTACGATCAAACGCGCCGCACAGGTCTATCAAAAGACGGTTGTCGGAAAATTCGAGGATCGTCTCTTGCGCGTCATCCGACGGCGTTCCGGTCGGGGTGGTGCTGATGGCCAATCAGGTCTCCATGCGCAGCGTTTTGCCAAGGGTGGCAATTCCCGCTCGCCGATACAACCCCGCAGATGCGCGATGCGCGCGGACGCTCGGGCCCGCGCGCTCGCAGGATGGGCATGGCGGGCGCGATTCAGCGCGCAAGATCGAACTGGAAGCGCGACCCGGCGCGGATATCCCCGACGACCGATCCCGGCGGTGCGATATCCGTACAGACCGGCAGGCCCGACTGCGGATCGCGCCGGCGCGACCAGTAGCCCTGCGCCCCATCGTCGATCATCCAGACATGGCAGCCATCGGGATCGACGAAAATTCCGGCTTCGAGCTGGCTGAGATGCTTGGCATCGATGAACCCGCGATCGTAGCCATCGGCGATGATGCGCGGGCCGTCATCTTGCGGGATGGCATCGCAGGCGGCGAGGGCGAACAGGGCCGCAAAGGCGATTCCGCCACGAAAGGCAAAGGCTTGGGTCATGATGTTACCTGTAGCAAACGATTTCGACGCGGCGGTTCTTCTGCATGCCTTCTGCAGTCCGGTTGGTGGCGATCGGACGCCGCTCGCCATAGCCGATCTCGCGCGCCACGCGCGCCCCGACCGAGCGGGCGATATCCGCCACCGACGCGGCGCGGCGCTCCGACAGGCGCATGTTGTACTCATCCGAGGCACGGCTGTCGGTATGACCGTAAATGGCATAGGCGAACGCGCCGGCCTGCTGGAAGAAGCGCTTCAGCCGCTCGCGCTCCTTCGGGTGAATGCGCGCGCTGTCCGTTGCGAAAAGCTGATCCGAATTCTCGACGGCGCAGGTATTGACGTCGAGGCACACCGGCATGCCGGTCTCGGGATTGACCCGGTCGGTCATGTAGCCTTCCCAGCCCCCGTCGGCGGCCCAGTGCATGCAGCCATCCGGATCGATCCAGATCGTCGGCTCCACCCGTTCGGTCACCGTGGCGCGTCCGGGCTGTTCGGCCAGCGCGGCGCCCCCGCTCAACCCGATGACAAGCGACACCGCAACAGCGCCCGCCGTTACACGCCGCAAGGAATTGCAGACTTCTCGGTACACAGCCAATGCCCCCCTAAGGCCAAAATTCGTTCAAGCCCGCGCCGCACGCATGCATTCATGACCCGTGCGGCGCGGCTTCACCTTATGTTGGGGCAGAGTATCAGACATGCGCCACATGTGAAGCTGCTTTCACGCGCGACTCATGCCGGATCGGAAACAATGTGGCAGCATTGCGGCAATCTTGCGGCGGGGGTAAACGATGTGAGCGCTTCGCGGCGCGGCCGGCGTTCAGCGCAGCGCCGTCCCGGTCAGGGAGTTCGACATGCTGCCGGTGATTCTCACCCGATGGATCTCGCCCGGCTGTATGGACGGGTCGGCGACATGCACCGCATGCAGGTGATCCGACTTGCCGCCCATCTGGCCCGGTTCCCGCCCCGGCTTTTCGAACAGGACCTTCACCTCGCGCCCGATCATCGCCTCCTGCAGGTCGCGCTGCTGTTGCGACAACAACGCCTGCAGTCGCTGCAGCCGGGTATCCGCGACATCGGCTGGCACCGCGTCACGTTCGGCTGCGGGGGTGCCGGGACGCGGCGAATACCTGAAGGAATAGCACTGCCCGTAGCGCACCGCGCGCACCAGCTCCATCGTGGCTTCGAAATCCGCCTCGGTTTCGCCCGGAAACCCGACGATGAAATCGCCCGAGATCAGGATATCGGGCCGCACCGCGCGCAGGCGTTCGATGATGCGCAGGTACCCTTCGGCGGTGTGCTTGCGGTTCATCGCCTTGAGAATGCGATCCGATCCCGACTGCACCGGAAGGTGCAGATAGGGCATCAGCTTGGCGCAATCGCCATGCGCGGCGATCAGATCGTCGGTCATGTCATTGGGATGCGACGTGGTGTAGCGGATCCGCTCCAGCCCGTCGATCCCGGCCAGGGCGCGGATCAGCTGCGCCAGCCCCCATTCGCCGTCTTCCGCCGCGCCGTGATAGGCGTTGACGTTCTGACCCAGCAGGGTGACCTCGCGCACGCCGCGCCCGATCAGCGCGCGCGCTTCGTCCAGTACGCGCGTGACGGGGCGGCTGACTTCCGCGCCACGGGTATAGGGCACCACACAGAAGGCACAAAACTTGTCGCAGCCTTCCTGCACCGTGAGAAAGGCGCTGGGCCGCGCCGCGGGCGTCGGGCGCCCCGGCAGGTGGTCGAACTTGTCCTCGGCCAACCCGGTCTCCACGCTGGGCAGGCCGGCGCGCGCGCGCGTCTCCATCTGCGGCAGGCGGTGATAGCTTTGCGGTCCGACGACCATGTCCACGGCGGGCTGGCGGCGCATGATCTCCTCGCCCTCGGCCTGCGCGACGCAGCCGGCCACGCCGATCTTCAGCTCGGGATTCGTGGCCTTCAGCGGCTTTAGGCGCCCAAGCTCGGAATAGACCTTCTCGGCCGCCTTCTCGCGGATATGACAGGTGTTGAGCAGGATCATGTCGGCCTCCTCGGGCCGGTCCACGTTCACATAGCCCTGCGCGCCCATGGCCTCGGCCATGCGCTCGCTGTCATACACGTTCATCTGACAGCCATAGGTTCGAATGAACAGCTTCTTCGGATCGGCCATCTGCGCCCTCCTGCCCGGCAGGCGCCGGATACACCATGGCCGCGTGCGCCGCAATGTCCGGCCAGCGGCTGCAGGCTTGCAATGCCGTGCCGGCTGAACGACGATGCGCGGATTACGAAGATCGCATGGACAAGGCGCAATGCAGCGTCACGACAGCCTGAGCCGCTTTCTCGCCACATCACGCGCCGCGCTGACGCGCGGGCCCGTCGCGCTGATGTTCGCCGAGGACACGGTGGAGCAGGACAGCACCATCCGCCATCTGCAGGCCCGAGGCTTTCGCGCCATCATCGTCTTCGCCCCGAAGCGCCAGTCCCCACCCGCCGAACAGGGCGACAGGCTGCATCTCGTTGCGTATGACACGCGCGCCGAGGGCGCGGTCCCGAATGCCGTGAACCGCATCATCGCCGCCGCGCCGGGGGTGTGGATTCACTACTGCTTCAACGCCGAATACCTGTTTCACCCGTTCTGCGAGACGCGCAGCGTCGGCGAGATGCTGAGCTTTCACGGCGAGGAGCGCCGCGACGCCATGCTGACCTTCGTGATCGACCTCTACGCGGGCGATCTGCAGACGGCGCCGCGCGGCGTCGCGCTCGATGACGCGCATCTCGACCGGACCGGGTATTTTGCGCTCGGGCGTCCGGGCGGGCCGCATGGCCACCCGATGGAGCGTCAGCTCGACTTCTTCGGCGGCATCCGCTGGCGGTTCGAGGAGCATATTGCGAAACCCGCCCGTCGCATCGACCGGATCGCCCTGTTTCGCGCGCAGCCCGGGCTGGAACTCTTGCCCGACCATCGATTCAACATCGAGGAATACAACACCTATGCCTGCCCGTGGCACAACAACCTGACGGCGGTGATCGCGTCGTTCCGTGCCGCGAAGGCGCTGCGGACGAATCCCGGCTCGGCCTTCGATATCGACAGCTTCACATGGCACAATTCGATCCCGTTCCAATGGCATTCGGGGCAGTTGCTGGAGCTGGGGCTGATGGAGCCGGGCCAATGGTTCTGACCCGCCGGTCAGGGCATGGACAGCGCCGGCCCGCCCGCTTATCTGCCCCGGCATGACCTGGGATCAGGAACTCGACGCGCGCGGGCTGCTGTGCCCGCTGCCGGTGCTCAAGGCACGCAAGCGGCTCAAGGCCATGGCGCCCGGCGAAGTGCTGCGCGTCAGCGCCACCGACCCCGCGGCGGTGGTGGATATCCCCCATTTCTGCACCGAGTCGGGGCATGCGCTGGTCGCCACCGACATGGACGGCGACAGCCAGATCTACCTGATCCGGCGCGCCTGAACGACGCAGGCCCGCGCTCAGGCGATGCCGAATTCCGCGAATGGGAAGTACCGCACGCGCGTGCCCGGCCGCACGGTGCAGGCCGCATCGGGCAGTTCCACCAGCCCCGTGGCCCAGCTCAGCCCGCTGATGCGGCCCGACCCTTCGGAGGCGAAGACCTCTGCGCGCCCCTGCGCGTCGAGACATGCGCGCAGGTATTCGCGCCGGCCCGGCTTCTTGTCCTTGCTGAAGGCGGCGGCAACATCGAAGCCGCGCGCCTCGACCCAGCCCGCGCCGGCCAGCAGCGACAGCGCCGGACGCGCGAAGATCAGCGCACAGACGAACGCCGCCACCGGGTTGCCCGGCAGGCCGAAGACCGGGGTGCCGTCCCACATCGCCAGCGCCAGCGGCCGGCCGGGCTTGAGCGCGATGCGCCAGCTCGACAGATGCCCCCGCGCACGCAGCAGGCGCGAGACATGGTCCTCGTCTCCGGCCGATGCGCCGCCCGAGACCAGCACCGCATCCGCGGATGCAGCACCGCGATCCAGCGCCGCCGCGATGGCCTGCGGGTCATCGGGCTGGCAGCCCAGATCCACCGCATCGAACCCCCAGCGCGCCGCCAGCGCACGCAGCATCGGGCGGTTGGCGTCGTGGATGCGGTCGGGCGGGGTGTCGGCTGCGGGGGCTGCGACCAGTTCATCGCCGGTCGAAAGCACCGCCACACGCAACCGCCGATGCACGGCGACCTCGCCCACCCCCAGCGCCGACAGGAGCGCGAGATCGGGCGGCGTCAGACGCCGACCGGCACGCAGCGCCGGGGTGCCCGCCACGACATCCTCGCCGGCCTCGCGGGTATTCGCCCCGCGCCGCACCGGGCCGTCAAAGACGATGGCGGCGCCGTCCAGCGCCGTGTCCTCCTCGAGGATGACGGTATCGACCCCGTCGGGCAGGCTGGCCCCGGTCAGGATGCGAATGGCCGTGCCAGCAGGCACCTCTTGACGATAGGGCTGTCCGGCGGCCGCGCGCCCATCGACCAGCGGCAGCCGCTGCACGCCGCCGCCGGTGGCGGCATATGCAAAGCCATAGCCATCGACGGCGGCGTTCGGCGCGGGCGGATGCGACCGCGCCGCCGGCACGTCCTGCGCCAGCACATGCCCGTCCGCGTCGCCAGTCGGCAGGTCCAGCGTGCCGGTGAGCGGATGCAGCGCCGCGCGCAACCGCTGCAGCGCCGTATCGACGGGCACCCAGCGCACCCCCTGCGGCAGGGCGAAACAATCGTCGCGCAATCGGGGCGGCTCGACCGGTGCCGAAGCGGCGGGGCGATTCGGCAACGCCGCCTCGCCAACCTCGCGGGCTGCGTCTTGCAGGAGTTCTTCGCTGCCGACGCCGAGGGTCCAGCCCTCCTCGCGCAGGATCTCGTCGGGCGCGCCGGGCGCAAACAGCGAGTCGATCGCCCCTGATTCTCCGAGCCGCGCAAGCACCAGCGCCAGCAGACGCACCTGAACATCGTCCTTGACCGGAGCGTCATTCTTGCGCCTCCCCGAGGGGATCAGCGCAGCGACCTCAGAGGCAAGCAGCGACGGGAAAACCTCCGCCAGCACCACGGGCGCGCCGTCCCACGGCTCGAACGGCCAGACCGCGACGCCGCCCTGCGCGCGCAGCCGCCACAGCACGGGCAGCCCTGTCAGCACCTGCGAACCAACCGACCCCGCCCCGCCAAGCTTCCAGACCGACTGCGCGCCCTTTGCGCGCCCGTCCACCTCGCGCATCTGCGCGAGCGCGCCGTAGCCATGGCGCATGCTGCCCTTGCGCGGCAGATCGGGAATGTCGTGCGACTTCGGGTTGAACCAGAACGGGCCGAGCCCCGGAAAGGCCCGATTCATTCGTGCCGCGACCTCGAAACGGTCATTGCTGTTTCCCGGCCCTTCAGTGACTTCTCCGGCAAGCCACTCCCACACCGCGAGCGCCTCGGCACGACCCGTCAGCACCTGCGCGAAGCCCGCCGGATAGCCGAACGCGAAATCCGCGCCTACCAGCAGGCGCTCGCCGTTCCGCCGTGCCGTAGCGATGCGCGCGCGCAGCCACGCCTCGGCGGCCGCGCGAGTCCGCAGATAGCTGCTCTCGGCCACTCCGCCGCGCGCTTCTCCGATCCAGATCGCGTCGGCGCTGGGGCGCGCCGGGCTGGGCGCGGAGGCTGCGGACCAATCGACGATGACGACGCTATCGAAGGTCACGGCCCGGCCTCGGCTTCGATGAAATCGGCAATCTCGGCCGTCGCGTCCAGATCGAAGCGCGGGCAGGTCAGCTCGGGATGCGGCGCGTCCGATGCGACCGCCCGGATGCCGGGCGCCCGAAACGCCATGGGCGGCTGTCCCGTCGCGGCGCGGTGGGTCTCGATCTTGGGATGCGGCGCGGACTTGAACCCCTCGATCAGCACCAGATCGCAGGGCGAGAGCCGCGCCAGCAGATCCGCGAGCGCCGGTTCCGGGGCGCCGCGAAGTTCGTGCATCAGCGCCCAGCGCCGCGGCGACGCCAGGATCACCTCGCGCGCGCCGGCCTCACGGTGGCGATGGCTGTCGCGGCCGGGCTCATCCAGATCGACGGCGTGATGCGCATGCTTGACAGTGGACACGACCAGACCGCGGCGGTCGAACTCGGCCACCAGACGCTCCATCAACCCGGTCTTGCCCGAGTTCTTCCAACCCGTCACGCCATAAAGCTTCATGCCACACCGCGCGCCAGCAGGCGCTGCGCCTGCGCCATGTCCTCGGGGGTGTTCACATTGAAGAACGGATCGAGTCCGTCGGCGTCGAACTCGGCGCAGGCCGCGCCGTGCCGGTCGGTCCAGAGCACCACCTTGCGCATGCCCTGCGACAGCGCCGCGCGCAGATCTTCGCGCAGCGCCACGGGCCACAGGCCAAAGGTCGGATGCCGGCGCAGGCAACCCTGCGCGTCGCGCGTCGCGGCCAGCGCGATGGGGGTGCCGGCCTCGCGCGCCGCATCCTGCAGCCGCGCGACCAGATCCACGGGCGGAAACGGCGTGTCGGCGGCGGCGGTGACGATGTGCGACGCCCCCAGCGCCGCCGCCCAGTCCAGCCCCGCCAGCACCCCGGCCAGCGGGCCGGGCAGCCCCTCCACCGTGTCAGCCAGAACCGGCAGTCCAAGCGCCGCGAACCGCCCCGGATCGCCGTTCGCGTTCAGCGCCAGCGGCCCGCACTGCGTCGACAGCCGCGCGATCACCCGGTCGATCAGGCGCCGCCCGCCCAGCAGCAGCATCCCCTTGTCGCCCCCGCCCATGCGCGTCGCGCTGCCGCCGGCAAGGATCACGCCCGGAATCGTGCCGTCAGCCATGCGCTTCCCCCTTGCGGCGATGCCTGCGCCCCTCCTCGGGCTGCGCGGCCGGATCGGCGTCGCGGATCAGCCGCTCTTCGCCCGAAAGGCAGACGAACCGCTGTCCGCGCAGCCGACCGATCAGCGTCAGGCCCACCTCGCGCGCGATCTCGACCCCCCATGCGGTGAAGCCCGACCGCGAGGCGAGCACCGGTATCCCCATCAGCGCGGTCTTGATCACCATCTCCGAGGTCAGCCGCCCCGTCGTGTAGAGGATCTTGTCCCCGGCGGCGATGTCGTGGCGAAACATCACCCCCGCGATCTTGTCCACCGCGTTGTGCCGCCCGACATCCTCCATGTAGATCAGCGGCGTATCGCGCCGGCACAGCACGGTCCCGTGAATCGCCCCGGCGGCCAGATAGAGCGAGGGGGTGGTGTTGATCTGCCGCGCCAGGGCGTAGAGCCAGCTCATGCGCAGCTGCGCCTGAGGCAACGTCAACCCTTCCAGCCCTTCCATCATGTCGCCGAACACGGTGCCCACCGCACAGCCGGATGTGCGCGTCTTCCTGCGCATCTTGTCCTCATAGCGGGTGCTGCGCTCGGTCCGCACGACGACAGTGTCGATATCGTCGTCATGAACGACCTCGGTGACCACATCATCGGCGTGCAGCATGCCCTGATTACGCAGGAAACCGAGTGCCAGATACTCCGGATGATCGCCGATCGTCATCGCGGTCACGATCTCCTGCGCGTTGAGGTAGATCGTCAGCGGGCGTTCCTCGACGACCGCGACGGAACTGGCCGCGCCGGTGTGATCGACGCCTTCCACCCGGCGGGTCAGGCGCGCATCCGAAGGGTCCGGCAGGATGGGGAACACGGGCTGATCCATGGCGTCTTTCCTGTTCGCGTGGCATCATTTATGACGACCTGTGCGCATGCAAGGGGGAAAAGATGCTGGCCTATGTCAACGTGACGGGGCGCGGCGCGGCAGACCGGCTGCTGGACGGGATCGCGACGACGCTGATGGCGCGCGGCGTAGGGCTTGCGGGCGTGGTGCAGCGCAATATCGAAACCGATCCCGGCCGCCCCTGCGACATGGAACTGCATCTGCTCGATGGCGGTCAGGCGATGCGCATCAGTCAGCGCCTTGGCGCGATGGCACGCGGCTGCCGGCTTGACACGGGCGCGCTGGAAAGCTGCGCGGCGCTGGCGGAGCGCGCCCTCGAGCGCGCGCCGGATCTCGTGATCGTGAACAAGTACGGCAAACAGGAATCGCAGGGCCGCGGCTTCCGTCCGCTGATCGGCAATGCCTTGGCCAGCGGCATTCCGGTGCTGACCGCGGTCGGACCGCAGAACATGGCCGCCTTCGAGGCCTTTGCCGGCGGGCTGGCCGATCCGCTGCCTCCGTGCCGTGACGCCATCGTCGAATGGTGCGCCCGCCACTGCGACGGCGTTGCCGTCTGACCCTTGGATCGGGGCTGCCCCGGGGCTCTGCGCTCCGCATTATAGGCATTGACTATCAATTGACGGCATAGCGGAATTGACCTGCCCGGCGACAGGTCACATGTCCCGGTAAAGCGCAGGAGAAACGCCGATGGCACTGGATGAGCAGCGCGGAGTCTGGAAATCGGGCCAGGGCCGCGGACGCAAGACCCCGAAAGGCCGCCAGTTCGACGATGCGGCGCTGGAGGAGGTGCGCGTGCTTCTGGACGCGCGTCCGCGGCGGCGCGACCTGCTGATCGAATTCCTGCACCTGATCCAGGACGCGCATGGGCATCTGTCGGCGGCGCATCTGCGCGCGCTGGCGCATGAGATGCGCATCAGCCAGGCCGAGGTCTGGGAGGTCGCCTCATTCTACGCGCATTTCGATCTGGTCAAGGAGGGCGAGACGCCGCCACCGGATCTGACCATCCGCGTGTGCGACTCGCTGTCGTGCGAGTTGGCCGGGGCGCAGGCGCTCAAGGCGGCGCTGGAGGCCGGGCACGACCCCGAAAAGGTGCGGGTGCTGCGCGCGCCCTGCATGGGCCGGTGCGACACGGCCCCGGTTCTGGAAATCGGGCATCGGCATGTGGATCACGCCACGCCCGAGAGAGTGGCCGAGGTGATCGCCGAGGGGGACTTTCACCCTGAAATCCCCGATTATCAGAGCTTTGCAGCGTATCGCTCAACCGGCGGCTACGCCACGCTGGAGCGATTGCGCGCGGAGGGCGATTTCGACACCGTACAGCAGACATTGCTCGATGCCGGGGTGCGAGGGCTGGGCGGCGCGGGTTTTCCCTCGGGGCGTAAATGGGGCTTCGTGCGCGCCGAGCCGGGACCGCGCTATCTGGCGGTGAATGGCGATGAAGGCGAGCCGGGCACCTTCAAGGACCGCTATTACCTCGAACGCGAACCGCATGTTTTCCTTGAGGGAATGCTGGTCGCCGCCTGGGCGGTGGAGGCCGAGACCGCCTTCATCTACATGCGCGACGAATACCCTGCCGTGCTGGAGATCCTGAAGCGCGAGATCGCCGCGCTCGAAGAGGCCGGCCTCGTCGCGCCGGGCCATATCGAGCTGCGCCGCGGCGCGGGCGCCTATATCTGCGGCGAGGAATCGGCGATGATCGAGTCGATCGAGGGCAAGCGCGGCCTGCCGAGGCACCGCCCGCCCTTCGTCGCCCAGCGCGGCGTGTTTGACCGGCCGACATTGGTCAACAATGTCGAGACCTTGCATTGGGTTACTCGGGTATTGCGTGAAGGGCCGCAGATCCTCAGCGGCGTGGAGAAGAACGGCCGCCAGGGGCTGCGCAGCTACTCGGTCTCCGGCCGGGTGAACAAGCCCGGCGTCTA
>LFIK01000559.1_pt1 | contig 27992 bp, 23 predicted proteins | sample 643401 | NCBI WGS metagenome assembly LFIK01 (sample SAMN03777447, study PRJNA286221) | soda lake metagenome | biome: soda lake; feature: Kulunda steppe; material: water; isolation source: sample T5-Br brine of Lake Tanatar-5 | place: Russia: Kulunda steppe | collected 2010-07
CCCGCACGGCCCGGGGGCGCCTGTGCCGCGCGCATCTCCGGGCAGATTGTGCGACCTTCGCGCCCGCCTGCCCCATGGGGACGGGGATTTGCCGTGACCGTTCCCCTCGGGTCATCCGGGCAAGGCGCATGCGGGCCGATCATTCGCAAGCACCCTCACGGTGCGTGCAAGGGGTGGGGTGCGTGCAAGGGGTGGGGCGCATGCAAGGGCAGGGTGCTGGGCATGGCCGGGATGCGCTGTCGGCAGGGGCGCCTGTGCCGCGAGACCCCGCCTTGAAACGCCGTGATCCGCGAAATGCCCTCTCAGGCGTTCACATCCACCACCACGCGCCCCTGCACCTTGCCCTTCAGGATATCCGCGCCAAGCTGCGGCAGATCGGCCAGCGTAGCGGGGTGGGTCATCGCCTCGAGCTTGTCCATCGGCAGGTCGCGGGCGATCCGCTCCCAGGCTTGCACCCGGCGCGCGTAGGGTTGCATCACCGAGTCGATCCCCAGCAGATTCACCCCGCGCAGCAGAAACGGAATCACTGTCGCGGGCAGCGCCGCCCCACCCGCGAGCCCCACGGCAGAGACCGAGGCGCCGTATTTCATCTGCCCCAGCACGCGGGCCAGCATCGCGCCGCCCACGGCATCGACGCAGCCCGCCCAGGTCTCGGATTCGAGCGGGCGCTTGACCGTCTCGGCAATCTCGTCGCGCGGCACGATGCGGCTGGCGCCGAGGTTGCGCAGGTAGTCTTCCGTCTCGGGCCGCCCGGTGACGGCGGCGACCTCATGCCCGAGCGCGGCCAGCAGCGCCACCGCAACCGAGCCGACCCCGCCCGCGGCCCCTGTCACCAGCACCGGCCCGTCGCCCGGGGCAAGCCCGTGATCCTCGAGCGCCATGACCGCCAGCATCGCCGTGAAACCGGCAGTGCCCACGGCCATGGCCTGGCGCGGGCTCAGCCCCTCGGGCAGCGGCACCAGCCAGTCGGCCTTGACGCGCGCCTTCTGCGCATAGCCGCCCCAATACGCCTCGCCTACGCGCCAGCCGGTCAGCACGACCTTGTCGCCGGGCTTGTAACGCGGGTCGTCCGAGGCGGCGACCGTTCCGGCAAGGTCGATCCCCGGCACATGCGGATAGTTGCGCACCAGCCCGCCGCCCGGGCCGATGCACAGCCCGTCCTTGTAGTTCAGCGTCGAGAAGGCGACATTGATCGTCACCTCGCCTTCGGGAAGCTGGTCCTCGGTCAGTTCGGTGACCGCGGCGTGGGTGTTGCCTGCGTCGTCCTTGCTGACCAGCAATGCGTTGAAGCCCATTGTCTTCCCTCCTGTGTGGATCGTGTCGCCTGTTCCGGCCATAGCAGGGCGCCCGCCCGCGCGCAAAGCCCTTTGCTCAGCCCATCTCGTCAAGCATGTGCCGCCCGCGCGCATCCTCGACCTCGATCACCCACAGATCGGGGTCGAAGCCGCGCTGGCGGGCGATGGCGGCATCGACCTCTGCTTCGGGGCCCTCGGTCAGCGGCTGCCAGACCAGCGCTTCGGCGGCGATGTCATACTGGCGCAGATAGGCGCGCGCGGTGCCGTCGAGAAGCGCGAGTTTCACCAGCACCGCGCCGGCGGTCGCATCGCCGCGCGCCGCGACATAGACGGCGATCCCCTCCATCTGCAGGCGGCGCAGATAGGCGCTGACCCAGACATGCGCGGCAAGGCGCGCGCTCATGGCGCGCCGTCGCGGAACTCCAGCCCCATCTCGGAATAGCGCGCGGCCTCGTCCTGCCAGTTCTCGCGCAGCTTGACCTGCAAGAAGAGATGCACGGGGCGGCCCAGGAACTCGGCCATCTCGGCGCGGGCGGCGGTGGAAATCGCCTTGATGGTCGCGCCCTTGTGGCCCAGCAGGATGCCCTTGTGCCCGGCGCGCGCGACATAGACGACCTGGTCGATCCGGACCGAGCCGTCGCGGCGTTCCTCCCAGCCCTCGGTCTCGACGGTCAGCTGATAGGGCAGTTCTTCATGTAGCCGCAGGGTCAGCTTCTCGCGGGTCATCTCGGCGGCGATCATGCGCAAGGGCAGGTCGGCGATCTGGTCCTCGGGGTAAAGCCAGGGGCCCTCGGGCAGGCTCTCGCCCAGCCAGCGGCGCAGATCGTCGACGCCGTGGCCCTTCTCGGCCGAGATCATGAAGGTCCGCGCGAAGGGGTAGGCGTCATTCAGCGCCGCCGAGAGGGCAAGCAGCGCCTCGGCCTTGACCCGGTCGATCTTGTTGATCGCCAGCGCCACCGCGCGCCCTCGCGGCAAGCGGTCGCGCAGCGTGTCGATGATGGTCTGCACGCCCTCGGTCAGGCCGCGATGCGCCTCGACCAGCAGCACGACGATATCGGCGTCAGCGGCCCCGCCCCAGGCAGCGGCGACCATCGCCCGGTCGAGCCTGCGGCGCGGACGGAAGAGGCCGGGCGTGTCGACGAAGACAATCTGCGCCGCCCCCTCGAGCGCGACGCCCCGGATGCGCGTGCGCGTGGTCTGGACCTTGTGCGTGACAATCGAGACCTTGGCGCCCACCATGCGGTTGGTCAGGGTCGATTTGCCGGCATTGGGCTCGCCGATCAGCGCCACGAAGCCTGCGCGGGTGGTCATCGGGGGCTCTCCTTGCTGCTGCGCTCGCCATAGTGCAGCGGCGCCGCAAAGGCCAGCCCCCGGATCGGTGCGACGCGCCGCCCTTGCGCAGATGCCGCGGCAGCGCCGTTGCAGGGGGCTCGATGCCCCCTGTGACGGCACCCCCGTGGGAGATGGAAAAGCGCCCGCGCGCGGAGCCCACCCACCCGCCCATGCCCCGCGCACGGGCGCTCGCCCCCGGTGGCCCGGGGGCGGGGCGTTGACGCAGCTTTGGGGCGTTGATGCAGATGCCGCGGCAGCGTCGTCGCAGGGGGCTCGATGCCCCTGTGACGGCACCCCCTCCTCGGGGCAGGCGCGCGCGTCAGTGAATGAGCCGCCCCATCGCCGCAGCCACATCGGCCATGCGGCAGGAAAAGCCCCATTCATTGTCATACCAGGCCAGCACTCGCACAGTGCGGCCCACCACCTTGGTCTGCTCGGGCGCGAAGATCGAGCTGTGCGTCGTGTGGTTGAAATCGACCGAGACCTTGGGCTCGGGGTCATAGGCCAGCACTGCGCCCATCGGCCCGGCGGCGGCCTCGGCGACGATGGCGTTGACATCGGCGGCCGTGACATCTCGCGCCGCCTGAAAGGTCAGATCGACAGCGCTGACATTGGGGGTGGGCACGCGCAGCGCCGTCCCGTCGAGCCGCCCGGCCAGTTCCGGCAGCACCTCGCCCAGCGCCTTGGCCGCCCCGGTCGAGGTGGGGATCATCGCCATGGCCGCTGCCCGCGCGCGGTAGAGATCCGCGTGGCGGCGGTCGAGCGTGGGTTGATCGCCCGTATAGCTGTGCACGGTGGTCATGATCCCCGACTCGATCCCGATGGCGTCATTGAGCACCTTCGCCAGCGGCGCGAGGCAGTTCGTCGTGCACGACCCGTTCGAGACGACGTGATGTTCCCTGCGCAGGCTGCGGTGGTTCACGCCATAGACGATGGTCGCATCGGCCGCTTTCGCCGGGGCCGAGACCAGCACCCGCGCGGCCCCGCGCGACAGATGCACGGCAGCCTTGTCGCGGGCGTTGAACTTTCCGGTGCATTCCAGCACCACATCCACCCCGTCCCAGTCGAGCGTCTCGGGGTCGTAGCTCGACATCACCCTGATCGGCCCGCGCCCCAGATCGAGCGTGTCGCCCTGCACCCGGATCCGGCCCGGAAAGCGGCCATGCACGCTGTCGTATTTCAGCAGATGGGCATTGGTCTCGATCGGGCCAGTGGCGTTGATGCGCACGACTTCGACATCATTGCGCGCGGCCTCGGCGATATGCGCCAGCGTGCAGCGCCCGATGCGCCCGAAGCCGTTGATTCCGATGGTGATGGTCATGGGCAACACTCCAACTCAGGCCCTCGCTTGCTGGGTGTCTAGCGCCATCCCGGCCTGGTCCGAAAGGGGCAGGGCCTGCCTGCGTCGCGGCCGTTAGCGCAATCTTCGGATGATAGCGCTCGCAGGCGTCCGGGTGGAGCCTTGCCATCCGTGCTTGCACCCGCGCGCCCGGCATTGCATTGAGGGCGCGCGAGACGCGAACAGACAGGCCGGGCAGGATACGGGCAGCGCAGGATACGGGCAGCGTGGCGATCATCGAGAACATCTTCACCCTGATCAACATGCGGTCCTTTTCGTCGCTGTGGTTCTGGATCGTGATGGCCGTCTACTGGTCGGCGGTCAGCCGCACGGTCCTGGGCGCGCCCTATGACCTGATCCTGCGCGCCCGGCGCGAGGACGCGCAGAGCATCGAGGATCTGGACGCGCTGGTGAGCATCCATGTGCGGCGCAAGCTGTCCTTCGCCCGCCGCGCCGGGCACTGGGCGCTGGGGATCAATGCCGCCGTGCTGACCGTGATCGTGGTCATGGCCTTCGGCTATGATGTCGAATTCGCCCAGGCGCTGTTCCTGCTGGCCGTGCCGATGACGATCGTGCGGCTGCTCAGCCTGCGGCTGGCCTTCCGTATAGAGCGCCGCAACCTGCGCGGCGCCGCGCTGTGCCGGGCGCTGTTGCATCACCGTTTCTGGGTCCAGGCGCTCGGCGTTGTGGCGATTTTTGTCACCGCGGTCTGGGGCATGCTCTATGTCATGAGCCGCCCCATCCTGAGCATGTGAGCGCGTGAGTACCGGCCGCGTCATTCTGGGGGGCGCCCCCGAGGGGTTTGACGCCCGTCTGCTCGCCGCAGAGGTGGCGCGCGCCGATGGGCCGGTGATCCATGTCGCGCGCGACGACAAGCGCGCCGAGGCGATGGCGCAGGCGCTGGCCTTTCTCGCGCCAGACTGCGCGGTGCTGCGCTTTCCCGCCTGGGACTGCCTGCCCTTCGACCGCGTCTCGCCCGCGCCCGAGATCGCGAGCGCCCGCATGGCGACCCTGGCGGCACTGGCGCAGGGGCTGGCGGGGCGCGGCGTGGTGCTGACGACGCTGGCGGCCGCGCAGCAGCGCGTGCCCGCCCGCGAGACGGTCGCGGGCGCGTCCTTCCGCGCCGAGGTCGGGCGGCGCATCGACGAGGCGGGCCTGCGCGACTGGCTGGCACGGATGGGCTTCGCGCAGTCGCCCACAGTGACCGAGCCCGGCGATTTTGCCATCCGGGGCGGCATTTTCGACATCTACCCGCCGGGCGAGAGCGGCCCGGTGCGGCTGGATCTCTTCGGCGATGTGCTCGACGGGGCGCGGCGCTTCGATCCGGCCACCCAGCGCAGCCGCGAGAAACTGTCGCAAGTGGCCTTCGCTCCGGCCTCCGAGATCATCCTCGATCAGGCGGCGATCACCCGGTTCCGGCAGAATTACCGCATCGAGTTCGGCGCGGGCGGCAGCGACGATCCACTCTACGAGGCCGTCAGCGCGGGCCGCAAGCATCAGGGCATGGAGCATTGGCTGCCCTTCTTCCACGACCGGATGGAGACGCTTTTCGACTACCTGCCCGCCGCGCCGGTCATGCTCGACGACCAGATCGAGCCCGCCCGTGCCGCGCGGTGGGAAGGGATCGCCGACCAGTATGACGCGCGGCGCGAGGCGATGGTCGCCAAGGGGCGCTTCGACACGGTCTACAAGCCCTGCCCGCCGGGGCTGCTCTATCTCGACGATGTGGCCTGGCAGGACAGCCTTGCCGGGCGGCGGGTGCTGCAACTCAACCCGCTGCCCACCGCGCCCGGCCCCGGCGTGATCGACGCGGGCGGGCGTGCCGGGCGCAACTTCGCGCCCGAGCGGCAGGCGGGCGCGAACATCTTTTACGCGCTGGCCGCCCATATCGCCACGCGGCGCGCGCAAGGCCAGGTGGTCGTGACCAGCTATTCCGAGGGCGCGCGCGAGCGTCTGGCGGGCCTTCTGGCCGATCACGGGGCAGAGGGCGCGCAGATGATCGCGGATGCGCGCGCGGTGCCGGAGGGCACGGGCGGGCTGTCGCTGGCGGTCTGGCCGCTCGATGCCGGGTTCGAGGCGCCGGGGCTGACCGTCATCTCGGAACAGGACGTGCTGGGCGAGCGGCTGGTGGGGCGTGCCAAGCGCCGCAAGCGGGCCGAGAACTTCCTGACCGAGGCGCAGGCGCTGACCCCCGGCGATCTGGTCGTGCATGTCGAGCATGGCGTGGGCCGTTACACCGGGCTCGAGATGATCACCGCGATGGGCGCGCCGCATGAGTGCATCGCGCTGGAATATGCGGGCGGTGACCGGCTGTTCCTGCCGGTCGAGAATATCGAGTTGCTGTCGCGCTACGGGCATGAAGAGGGGCTTCTCGACAAGCTTGGCGGCGGCGCGTGGCAGGCCAAGAAGGCGCGGCTGAAGAACCGCATCCGCGAGATTGCCGACAAGCTCATTCGGATCGCCGCCGAACGCGCCCTGCGCACCGCCCCGCGTTTTGAGGCGCCCTCGGGGCTCTGGGACGAGTTCCTCGCCCGCTTTCCCTATGCCGAGACCGATGACCAGCTTGCCGCCATTGCCGATGTGCTGGAGGATTTCGAGAGCGGGCGGCCCATGGACCGGCTGGTGGTCGGCGATGTGGGCTTCGGCAAGACAGAGGTGGCGATGCGCGCGGCCTTCATCGCCGCCATGTCGGGCGTGCAGGTCGCCGTGATCGCGCCCACCACGCTGCTCGCGCGTCAGCACTACAAGACCTTTGCTGAACGCTTTCGTGGATTTCCTATCACAGTCAAGCCCTTGTCGCGCTTTGTTAATGCGAAGGAGGCCGCCGCCACGCGCGAAGGCCTGACCAAGGGCACGGTCGATATCGTCATCGGCACCCATGCGCTTCTCGCCAAGGGGGTGAAATTCGCCAATCTGGGCCTGCTGGTGATCGACGAGGAACAGCATTTCGGCGTCACCCACAAGGAACGGCTGAAGGATCTGCGTAGCGACATCCATGTGCTGACGCTGACCGCCACCCCCATCCCGCGCACGCTGCAACTGTCGCTGACCGGCGTGCGCGATCTGTCGATCATCCAGACCCCGCCGGTCGACCGCCTTGCCATCCGCACCTATGTCAGCGAGTTCGACACGCTGACCATTCGCGACGCGCTCTTGCGCGAGCATTACCGGGGCGGGCAGTCCTTCTTCGTTGTCCCGCGCATCGCCGATCTGCCCGAGATCGAGGTTTTCCTGCGCGAGCATGTCCCCGAGGTGAGCTTCGTCATCGCCAATGGTCAGATGGCGGCGGGCGAGCTGGATGAGCGGATGAACGCCTTCTATGACGGGAAATACGATGTGCTGCTGGCCACAAGCATCGTTGAATCGGGCCTCGACATCCCGCGCGCCAACACGATGATCGTGCACCGCGCCGACATGTTCGGGCTGGCGCAGCTTTACCAGATCCGGGGCCGGGTGGGGCGCGCCAAGACCCGCGCCTATTGCTTCCTGACCACCAAGGCGCGCAGCCCGCTGACCCCGCAGGCGCAAAGGCGGCTGAAGCTGCTGGCCGCGCTCGACAGCCTCGGCGCGGGGTTCAACCTCGCCAGTCACGACATGGATCTGCGCGGCGCAGGCAACATTCTGGGTGAGGAGCAGTCGGGCCATATCAAGGAGGTCGGCTACGAGCTTTACCAGCAGATGCTGGAAGAGACGATCTCGCGCATCCGCTCGGGCGAGGTGTCATCGGTCGAGGATCTGGACGGGCAATGGTCGCCGACGATCAATCTGGGCGTGCCGGTGCTGATCCCCGACGACTATGTGCCCGATCTCGATGTGCGGCTCGGTCTCTACCGTCGGCTCTCGGCGCTGACCAGCAAGGTCGAGCTGGAGGGCTTCGCCGCCGAGTTGATCGACCGCTTCGGCAAGCTGCCGCGCGAGGTCAACACGCTGCTGGTCGTGATGCGCATCAAGGCAGAGTGCAAGCGCGCCGGGATCGCCAAGCTCGATGCCGGGCCCAAGGGCGCGACGATCCAGTTCCACAATGACAAGTTCGCCAACCCGGCGGGGCTGGTGCAGTTCATTCAGGACCAGGGGCCGCGCGCAAAGATCCGCGACAACCGGATTGTCGTGCAGCAGGACTGGGGGAGTGAGAAGGACCGCGTGCGGGGCGCCTTCGCGCTCGTCCGCGATCTGGCGGCGAAGGCCGAGGCCTGATCCGGTTTCCGGCTGATCGGTTCGCGACAGCCCCATCTCGCAGATCGCTCAAAGCGCCCTCGGAGCGTGCCCACCCACCCACCCTTGCACGCCCCGAGGGCGCTTCGGCCGTTTCGCGTGGGCCCGGAAAACCGGGTCCGATGCGCGGTGATCAGCGGGAAACAGGATGACCCGTCTGCCCCGGCAGCTTGCGCGCTTCCAGCAGTCGGGTCAGCCAGTCGGGGTCCATCTCGGGGACCGAGGACAACAGCAGTTCCGTATAAGGTTCATGCGGCGGGGCGAAGACCTGCGGCTTGGGGCCCTGTTCGACGACCCGGCCGTGCTGCATCACCACCACCTCGTCGGCGATGGCGCGCACGGTGGCGAGGTCATGCGTGATGAACATATAGGCCAGCCCCAATTCGCGCTGCAGCCGGTCGAGCAGCTTGAGAATCCCCTCCTGCACGATCTGGTCCAGCGCGCTTGTCACCTCGTCGCAAATGATGAGCTTGGGCTCGGCGGCCAGTGCGCGGGCGATGCCGATGCGCTGCTTCTGCCCGCCCGACAGTTCCCCCGGCAGGCGGTCGATATAGGTGTCGGGCTCCAGCTCGATCAGGTCCAGAAGCTCGCGGATGCGGGCCTCGAGCGCGCGGCCGCGCAGGCCCAGATACATGCGCGCGGGCCGCCCGATCAACTCGCGCAAGCTGAGCTTGGGGTTCAGCGCCGTGTCGGCCATCTGGTAGATCATCTGGCACTGGCGCAGCTGGTCGCGGCTCCGGGCGCGGTAATCCGGGGGCAGGGGGGTACCGTCGAAGCGCACCTGCCCTTCGCGCGGGGGCAGCAGCCCGGTGATCACCCGCGCCACGGTCGATTTGCCCGACCCGCTTTCGCCCACCACGGCAAGCGTGCGCCCGGCATGGATGTCGAAGCGCACATCATGCAGGATATCGACCTTGCCGTAGCCTGCCGTCACCCCGTCCACCGACACCAGCGGGCCGCCCTTGGGCGCAGGGGCCTCGGGGCGGGCGAAGCTGCGCACGGCCCAGAGCGATTTCGTGTAGTCGGCCTTGGGCGCCTTGAGCATGGTGCGGGTGTCGGCCTCCTCGACCTCGCGCCCGCGCAGCAGGATCTTGATGCGGTCGGCCATCTGCGCCACCACTGCCAGATCATGGGTGATGTAGATCGCGGCCGTCCCCTGATCGCGCACGATGTCGCGGATCGCGGCCAGCACCTCGATCTGCGTGGTCACGTCCAAGGCCGTGGTCGGCTCGTCAAAGATGATCAGGTCGGGCTGGCAGGACATCGCCATCGCCGTCATCGCCCGCTGCAACTGCCCGCCCGAGACCTGATGCGGGTAGCGAAAGCCGATTTCCTCGGGGTCGGGCAGGCGCATCTGCTTGTAGAGCGCGATGGCCTCGGCCTCGGTCTTGCGGCGGCTCGCGCCCTTGAGCACGGGCACCTCGGCATACTGGTCGATCAGCTTGTGCGAGGGGTTGAAGCTCGCGGCGGCCGATTGCGCGACATAGGCGATGCGCTGGCCGCGCAGGCGGCGGCGCTGGCGCTCGGAGGCCGCGCGCAGGTCGATGCCGTCGAACGTGATCTGCCCGTTCGCGATGCGGCAGCCATCGCGCGCGAACCCCATCGCGGCAAGGCCAAGCGTGGACTTGCCCGCCCCCGATTCGCCGATCAGCCCCAGCACCTCGCCGCGATTGAGCGTCAGGTTCACATTCTCGATGATGGGCAGCCAGTCATCGCCCGCCCGCCCCTCGATGCGCAGAAAGCGGATGTCCAGAAGCGCGCTCATATGCGCGCCTCCTTCAGCCCCGAGGCGCGGTAAAGCTGCCAGTCGACGACGAAATTCACCGCCACGGTCAGCAGCGCGATGGCCCCGGCGGGCAAGAGCGGCGTCATGTCGCCAAAGGTGATCAGCGTCGCGTTGTCGCGCACCATGCTGCCCCAATCGGCCAGCGGCGGCTGGATGCCCAGGCCCAGGAAGGACAGCGACGAGATCGTCAGGAACACGAAGCAGAAGCGCAGCCCGAACTCGGCGACCAGCGGGGCCAGCGCGTTGGGCAGGATCTCGCGGCGCACCAGATAGGCGGTGCCCTCGCCGCGCAGGCGGGCGGCCTCGATATAGTCCATCACCACGATCCCCTCGGCCACCGAGCGCGCGATGCGATAGACGCGGGTGGCGTCCACTGCGGCGATGACGAGGATCAGCGTCAGGACCGAGGTGCCGAAGATCGTCAGCAACAGCAGCGCGAAGATCAGCGAGGGGATGGCCATCAGCGCGTCGACAAAACGCGACAGCACCTGATCGAGCCAGCCGCCCCGCAGTGCGGCGAGGATGCCCAGCGCCGTGCCGACGAGGAACGCCAGCGCCGTGGTGGCGAAGGCGATCCCCACGGTGTTGCGCGCGCCATAGATCAGTCGCGAGAGCATGTCGCGCCCCAGCCGGTCGGTGCCCAGCCAGTGCGTTCCGTCCCAGGGCTGGAACTGCGAGCCGACCACCGCGCGTTCGGGGAAGGGGGCGAGCAGCGGCGCGAAGATGGCCACGAAGACATAGACCACGATCACCGTCAGCCCGAAAGCGGCGGTCAGCGGCATGTCGCGCGCGGTGCGAGCCATCTCATGCGGCAGCACCCGCGTCATCGCCGCGCGCGCGCCCCAGGCCAGCGGGATGCTGGCGGCGATGGCGAGAACGAGGAAGATCAGCAGGCCCATCACTTCCTCCGCATCAGGCGCGGGTTGGTCAGCGTCGAGAGCACATCCGCCGTCAGGTTCAAGAGCACATAGGCCGAGGCGAAGATCAGCGCGATGGCCTGCACCACGGCGATATCGCGCTTGGAGACGCTGTCGACCATCAACTGCCCCAGCCCGGGATAGACGAACACCACCTCGACCACCACGACGCCGGTGATCAGATAGGCGAGGTTGATGGCGATCACGTTGATGATCGGGGCCAGCGCATTGGGCAGCGCGTGGCGCAGCACGATCCGCAGGGGCGACAGCCCCTTGAGCCGCGCCATCTCGATATAGGGAGAGGCCATCAGGTTGATGATCGCCGCGCGGGTCATGCGCATCATGTGCGCCGTGACCACCAGCGTCAGCGTCAGTGCGGGCAGGAAGGTGACATAAAGCTTGTCACCGAAGCTCATGGCGGGCGAGAGGCGCACCATCGACGGAAAGGCGCCCGACTGCGCCAGCAGGAAGATCAGGATATAGGCGATGAAGAATTCCGGAAAGGAGATCGCCGAGAGCGCGCCCGCATTCGCCACCCGGTCGAAGATCGAGTTGCGCCAGAGGGCGGCGAGGATGCCAAGGCACAGCGACAGCGGCACGGCGATGGCAGCGGCATACAGCGCCAGAAAGATCGTGTTGCCCAGCCGCGCGGACAGCATGTCGGCAATCGGGCGGCGCGTCGCCAGCGAGGTGCCAAAATCGCCCTGCAGCACGCCCGTCAGCCAGTTCCAGTAGCGCACCGGCGCGGGGTCTTCGAGGCCAAGCTGCCGACGCAGCGCGGCCACCGTCTCGGGCGTGGCGGCCTGCCCCAGCAGGGTCGAGGCCAGATCACCCGGCAAGAGCTCGGTCGCGCCGAAGATCACCACCGAGACGACGAAAAGTGTCAGCACCCCCAGCGCCAGCCGTTGGGCGATCATCACGAGGACCGCGTGCATCGTCCCCCCTGTTGGTCATTCTTGCGCCCGCAGCCGGGCGAGGAGGCCCCGCCCCCGCGCCGGGGGCAGGGCAGGCGCATCAGGTGAACCACCAGCGCTCGACGCAGCGGAACCCGTCGAGGTTCCAGTTGGCCGAGACACGCTCGGGCGTGGCGACATTGGTGGCGGTCGCCATGACGTAGTTGTTGTACATCGGGATCACCACCGAGCCTTCGAACGAGACGAGGCGCTGCATCTCCTGATACATCTCGCGGCGCAGATCCTCGTTCACCTCGGACCGGGCCTGAACCAGCAGCTCGTTGAAGCGCTCATGCTCCCAGAAGCTGTCGTTCCACGACGCGCCTGCGGCATAGCCGGTGGTGAACATGTGATCCTCGACCGCGCGGCCGCCCCAGTAGCTGGCGACAAAGGGTTTCTGCATCCAGACATTGTCCCAGTAGCCGTCATTGGGCTCGCGGATCAGGTTCAGCGTGATGCCCGCCTGCGCCGCCGTCTCGGAGAACAGCGACCCGGCATCGACCGCGCCCGAGAAGGCGGCATCGGCAACATGCAGATCGACGGTCAGGCTGTCCATGCCCGCCTCGCGCAAATGGAAGCGCGCGCGGTCGGGGTCGAAGGTCTTTTCTTCCATATCGGCATAGAAATAGCGGTTCGCGGGGCCGATGGGGTTGTCGTTCGACACGGCACCGTGCCCGCCGAGGATGGTATCGACCATCTGCTGGCGGTCGATCGCGTATTTCAGAGCCAGCCGCACATTGTTGTCGCTGAAGGGGCTCGCGCGGCTGTCCATCGGAAAGCAGTAATGCGCATTGCCGGGGATCGACAGGATATTGGCCACGCCGCGCGCTTCCAGCATGTCGATGGTCGCCGGGTCGATCTGGTCGATCAAATCCACCTGCCCGGTCATCAGCGCGTTCAGCCGCGCCGCCGAATCGAGGATCGCGAGGATCTCGACCCGGTCGAAATGGCCGCGATGCGATTTCCAGTAATCGGGGAAGCGGTTGAGTGTCGCCTCGACCCCGGGCTCGAAGTTTTCGACCACATACGGGCCGCAGCCATCCGACGAGCTCGGGTCGATGCGCCCGTCCGTGCCGGGCATGATGGCGAGGTGATAATCCGACATCAGATAGGCGAAATCGCCATTGGGCGCGTCGAGCGTGATGACCACGGAGTTTCCGTCGGCGCGGATCTCGGTCACCGGGTCGAAGAACTGCTTGATCGCCGAGGTCGCATCGTCGCCCCGGTGATGGTTGAGCGAGGCGATGACATCCTCGACCGTGACATCCTTGCCCGAGTGGAAGGTGACGCCCTGGCGGATGTGGAACACCCATGTCTGGCCGTCATCGGACTCCCAGCTTTCGGCGATCTCGCCGATCAGCTGGCCATCCGAATCGACCTCGATCAGCTGGTTGTGGCGCGCGGCGGCGAAAACCTGTGCATAGAGGTTGTCGATCAGCCCGGGGTCGTAGCTGTCGGTCGAGTTGCCGTGGCCAAGCCCGATGCGGAACGTGCCGCCCTGCTGCGGCTCGGCGCGGGCGGCGCGATAGCTGGCGGGCAGGATCAGCCCGGCGGCCGTGGCGGCCGTGGCGCCTTGCAGCAGACGGCGGCGGGTCAGGCCGGATTGCGGTTTTGTATATCTCATTGTGCGGTCTCCCTGGAGCGGCGCGTTTGTAGAGCAGGGCCACAGCTGGCCCCGTCTGACCGTTTCTTCTAGGCGCGCGATGTAACGAAATGACGATACGCGCGTCGTGCAGGGGTGACTAGAGCGAAAACACCGGCGCAGGTCAAGCGCGGTTATTGATTGACCAGTCAATCAAGGTTGCGATAGGGAGATGCACAGGCAAATACGGGGTGCAGGGATGCCACGGGTCGGAATGGAACCCATCCGCCGCGACGCGTTGATCACGGCGACCATCAGCGAGATCGGGCAGGCGGGCTCGCTCGACGTGACCGTGGGGCAGATCGCCCGGCGCGCGGGCATGTCGCCTGCGCTGGCGCATCATTATTTCGGGTCCAAGGACGCGATCTTTCTGGCGGCGATGCGCCATGTGCTGACCGTCTTCGGCGCCGAGGTGCGCGGCGCGCTTGCTGCGACCGATTGTCCCGAGGCGCGGCTGCACGCGCTGGTGCGGGTCTCGTTCGGCGGCGAGAATTTCCGCCGCGAGGTGGTGGCGGCCTGGCTGAATTTCTACGTCATGGCCCAGCGCGACCCGCAGGCGGCGCGGCTGTTGCGGCTTTATCAGGGGCGGATGCGCTCCAACCTGCGCCATGCGCTGCGGGCGCGGGGGGGCGCGCGGGCGGTGCCGCTGGCCGAAGCGCTGGCCGCGATGATCGACGGTGTCTATCTGCGCGAGGCCCTGGGCGCGGGCCAGCCCGAGGGCGCGCGGGCGAGCGCACAGATCATGGGCTGGCTTGACGCCGCGCTGCCAATGGGGCGGGCATGATGCGCGCCCAACCGCAAGCCAGCCATTTCGTCGCCGGGGCATGGGCCGAGGACCGTGCGGGCGCGGCCTTCGAGAGCGTCCATTCCGCCACCGGAGAGGTGATCGCCCGGCTGCATGAGGCGACGCCCGCGATCCTCGACCGTGCGCTCGATGCGGCGCGCGCGGCGCAGCCCGCCTGGGCCGCGCTGGCCCCCGTCGAGCGCGGGCGCATCCTGCGCCGCGCCGCCGATCTGATGCGCGCGCGCAACCGCGAGTTGTCGGTGCTCGAGACGCTCGACACTGGCAAACCCCTCCAGGAGACGCTGGTCGCCGATGCGGCCTCGGGGGCGGATGCGCTGGAGTATTTCGCGGGCTATGCGCCCACGGTCACCGGCCAGACCATCCCGCTGGGCGGCGACATGGCCTATACGCTGCGCGAGCCGCTGGGCGTCTGCGCGGGGATCGGGGCGTGGAACTACCCCATTCAGATCGCCGCCTGGAAGGCCGCGCCGGCGCTGGCTTTCGGCAATGCGGTGGTCTTCAAGCCGTCCGAGGTGACCCCGCTAAGTGCGCTGGCGCTGGCCGAGATCCTGGCCGAGGCGGGCCTGCCTGCAGGGCTGTTCAATGTCGTGCAGGGTGGCGGGGCGGTGGGCTCTGCGCTGGTGGGCGATGCGCGCGTGAACAAGGTCTCGCTGACCGGCTCGGTGCCGACGGGCCGCAAGGTCTATGCGCAGGCGGCCGAGGGGATCAAGGCCGCGACGATGGAGCTGGGGGGCAAGTCGCCCCTGATCATCTTCGACGATGCCGATCTGGAAAACGCCGTCGGTGCGGCGATGCTGGGAAATTTCTACTCGAGCGGGCAGATCTGCTCGAACGGCACGCGGGTCTTCGTGCAGCGCGGGCTGCGCGACGCGTTCCTGGGACGACTGGCGGAACGGGCGGCGACGATCACCTTGGGCGACCCGCTGGATGAGGCGACCCAGATGGGCCCGCTGGTGAGCGCGGCCCAGGCGGAGCGCGTGCTGGGCTACATCACGCAGGGCCGCGCCGAGGGCGCGCGACTGGTCTGCGGCGGCGCGCGGGTGGGCGAGACAGGGGCGTTCGTCGCGCCCACGGTCTTTGCCGATGTCACCGACGAGATGGTGATTGCGCGCGAGGAGATATTCGGCCCGGTCATGGCGGTGCTGGATTTCGACACCGAGGAGGAGGTGATCGCGCGCGCCAATGCCACCGAATACGGGTTGTCGGCCGGCGTGTTCACGCGAGACCTCGCCCGCGCGCACCGCGTGGTGGCGCGCCTCGAGGCGGGGACATGCTGGATCAACGCCTACAATCTGACCCCGGTGGAGATGCCGTTCGGCGGGGTCAAGGCGAGCGGGGTCGGGCGCGAGAACGGGCATGCGGCGCTGGAGCATTACACGCGTATCAAGTCGGTCTATCTGGGGCTGGGCGATGTCGATGCCCCGTATTGAGCGGCGCTCAGTGGCAAGGGAGTCTGATCCAGTTGCCGCGCCCAAGGGGCGCGATTCCCTTTCTTGTGCGTGCCTGTCGGCACGCGGCGCCCGGCCATGAGTGCGGCCGACTACATCATCGTCGGCGCGGGCTCGGGCGGCTGCGCAGTGGCCTATCGCCTTGCCGAGGCGGGGCATTCGGTAATCGTGGTCGAGGCCGGGGGGACGGATGTCGGCCCCTTCATCCAGATGCCCGGCGCGCTGTCCTACCCGATGAACATGCGCTGCTATGACTGGGGGTTCGCGACCGAGCCGGAGCCACATTTGGGCGGACGGGTGCTGGCCTGTCCCCGCGGGCGGGTGATCGGCGGGTCCTCGAGCATCAACGGGATGGTCTATGTGCGCGGACACGCCCGCGACTACGACCATTGGGCCGATCAGGGCGCCGAGGGCTGGCGCTTTGCCGATGTGCTGCCCTATTTCCGGCGCATGGAGAGCTGGCACGGCCCCGCCCCGTCAGAGTGGCGCGGCACGGACGGCCCGCTGCATGTGACGCGCGGGGCGCAGGAGAACCCGCTTTTCCGCGCCTTTGTCGCCGCCGGGCGGCAGGCGGGCTACCCGGTGACCGAGGATTACAACGGCGCCGCGCAGGAAGGCTTCGGCGTGATGGAGGCGACCATCCGCGACGGCCAGCGCTGGTCGGCGGCGCGCGCCTATCTGCGCCCCGCGCAGGCGACGGGCCGTGTCCGGCTGATCCGGGGCGAGGCGGCGCGGGTGTGCTTCGACGCCGCGCACCGCGCGACAGGGGTGGAGCTGATCGGGGGAAAGCGGCTTGAGGCGCGGGCAGAGGTGATCCTCGCGGCGTCCAGCATCAACACGCCGAAGCTGCTGATGCTCTCGGGTATCGGGCCCGCCGACCATCTGGCCGACCATGGCATCGTGCCACGTGCCGACCGCCCCGGCGTGGGGGGCAATCTGCAGGACCATCTGGAGCTTTACCTGCAATACGCCGCGCGCCGTCCGGTGACGCTCTACAAATACTGGAACCTGCCCGGCAAGGCCTGGGTGGGCTTGCAATGGCTGCTCGCGCGGCGCGGCCCCGGTGCGTCGAACCAGTTCGAGGCCTGCGCCTTCATCCGCTCGCGCGCGGGGATCGACTATCCCGATATCCAGTATCACTTCCTGCCCATCGCCGTGCGCTATGACGGTCACGCGGTGGCCGAGGGGCACGGCTTTCAGGTCCATGTCGGGCCGATGCGCTCGAAAAGCCGGGGCAGTGTGCGGCTGCGCTCGCCGCGCCCCGAGGAGGCGCCGCGCATCCGCTTCAACTACATGAGCCACCCCGATGACTGGGAGGAGTTCCGCACCTGCATCCGCCTGACGCGCGAGATCATGGCGCAAGAGGCCTTTGCGCCCTTTCTCGACCACGAGATCCAGCCCGGTGCGGCGTGCCAGTCCGATGCCGCGCTGGACGCCTTCATCCGCGAGCATGTCGAGAGCGCCTATCACCCCTGCGGCACGGCGCGGATGGGGCGGAGGGATGACCCGCAGGCGGTGGTCGACGCGCAGGGTCGCGTGATCGGGGTGGAGGGCCTGCGCGTGGCCGACAGCTCGATCTTTCCGCGCATCACCAATGGCAACCTGAACGCGCCCTCGATCATGGCGGGCGAGAAGATCGCCGACCACATCCTGGGCCGAAGGCTGCCCGCGGCGAACCTGACGCCGGTGCTGCACCCGGACTGGGCGCGCGCGCAGCGGTAGGGCCGGTCCGGGGGTGCGGGTCGGGTCAGGATAAAGGCCGATCTCGCCCGTATTTCGGGCAACGGGTTTTCGGCCCACCCGACTGGGCCGAAAGCGCCCTCGGGGCGCGTGCAGGGGCGGGTGGGTGGGCACGGCCCGCGGGCGCTGTCGAACGGCCCGGATGCCCGCGCAGCACGGGCGGGATCAGCCGGGAACGGCCTGATGCCTGAAGGCCCCTTCCTCGCATCGCCAGCGGGCGGGCGGACCGGCAGGGGTCGCGCCCTTCCGGGCCAGGCGCGCACGGCCCGTCATGCGCCGCCGTGCTCCGGGTCAGGGCTGGCCGAGCAGGACCAGCACCGCCACCATCGCCACATAAGTCAACTGATGCGCCGCCTGATCCAGCCCCATCGACCGCCAGTAGGCGCTGTCGGACCCATCGACCCCGGCGCTGGCAACAAAGCGGGACTTGAGCCAGTCGATGTGGTAATGCACCAGCACTTCGCCCAACGCCAGAAGCAGGACCAGCACCGGCGCCCAGGGGGTGACCATCAGCAGCACCGGCAGGCTGAGCACGCCATGCAGCCCCGCATGTGCAAGCCCCCCGGGATGGCCATAGCGCCCCTTGGTCTGGACCATCCACGCTGTCTGCCAGTGGAAATCGGCCAGGTAATGCTTGATCTGGAACAGCGCCAGCGCAAGCAGGATGGTTCCAGTGGTCATGTCTCGTTCTCCGTCAGGGCCGAAAGGCGCCGATTGGCGCGCATCAGCTTGCGTCCGGTATCACGGCTCATACCGTTTTCCGCAAGGATACGGGAATTCGGAGTCGCGCGCAGCCATGCTCTGCAACGCCGCACCCGAAATCACGACCAGCCGCGCCAGGGCCATGGGCATGACGCGCGCCGGGGCCGGCCCGCCCGCGAGCACATTTCTTTCGCCGAACAGGCCCGCACCGGCCTTGCCGATCACCTGCCCGACAGACGCGCCCCGCACCTGGCCCCGGGCAAGATCGTCGAGGTTCGTCACCGGTTCGCCCTCGCGCAGAAGCGGCGCGCCCGGTTCGGCATCGACCCAGTCGCCGCGATCGAGAAAGCGCAGGGCGAGGGGGCGCGGCATGTCCCATTCCTCATCGGTGAAGCGCGCGCGCCGGTTCATCCATATCAGCCAAGCGATACCCGGCAGGCTGATGACGATCCATGACGACTGGATGATCGCAGAGGGCAGGTTGAAGGCCACGCTCAGGCCGAGCAGCAAGAGGCTGGCCGCGCAGAGGTTGAAAATGGCGTAGCTTTCGCTGCGGCCGCGCAGGACGGCCGACTGCAACGGAGCGCAGGAGCCGGGATACACCACAACGCCCGCCCGCCCGGCCGGGTTCATCACTTGATCGGCCGAGAAATCCCCCATGCCTCCCCCTGCGCCGTTAGGGTCGGGGTAGCAGCGGGGACGCGGCATGGCAAAAGGATTCTGGTCCGGCCCGCTCGCAATGGCGGTCGGTTCCGCGCGCGCCACGCAAGGCTGACCGCACCCCGGCGGCACGTCTCATGCGCCCGGCGATGACGGTCGAACGCTGTCATTGCCGTGGCGCCCGCAGATCACGCCGGGCGGCAGAGGACGCAGTGGCAACTGCCGTGACAATGGCGCGGGCGCGTGATACCGCGATGCCGGATCGCGGCGTGTCGCAGCGCGGCGCGGAGCCTTTGGTCAAGCGGTTGGTTGTGGCATGGCGGCTTCGAGCATCGACGGGTCTGACCCTGCCGCCGCCGTCGGCATATCCCCTGTCATCCTGCATCTGGGCGCGCACAAGACCGCCTCCACGCGGCTGCAACGCTCGCTTCTGGCAGCGCGCGCCGATCTGGCCGAACAGGGCTGCGCCTATATCGGCCCGGATCTGACACGGCGGCACTATCTGGTGCGCTCGCTGGGCCGTCCGGCGCGGGCGCTGTGGCGCAAGCATGCGGCCCTGCGCGACGATCTGGCCGGGCTGCGGCGTGCGGGGCAGCGCATCGTCATCTCGGACGAGAATTTCCTCGGCACGACACGCCCGCCGGAGCTGTGCGCGGGCGGGCAGCTTTACCCGAATGCCGCGCGCAATCTCGCCGCGCTGCTGGCCTCGCTCGATCTGCGCGGGGTGCGGATTGCGCTGGCGCTGCGCGACCCGCTGGGGCTGCTGGCCTCGGCCTGGGGGCATCAGTTCCTTGCGCACAAGCCCGTCGCCTACGCGGAATTCGCTGCCGGGGTCGCGCCGCTGGGGCTGCGCTGGCCGGAACTGGTGGCGCGGCTGCGCGATGTGCCGGGCGTGGCCGGGGTGGTGCTGTGGCGGTATGAAGACGCGCTCGCGCTCGATGCCCGGCTGGCACAAGCGCTGTGCGGGGTCGAGGTGCCGATGCTCGAGGGCGCGCATCTTGCCGGGCCATCGGCGCGCGCCATCGCCTTCATTCAGCGCAAGTTGGCGCAAGAGCCCGCCTTTCCGGTGCGCAAGGCGCTGCGTCAGGCACTGAACCGCTTCCCGAAATCGGCGGACTGGCCCGGCCCCGACCCGTTCGGCGCGCAGGACCGCGAACAAAGTGCGCGGCAGTATCGCAACGACTGGGCGGCGCTGCAGACGATGCCGGGGGTTGTCTGTCTGACGCCATGAGAGCGCCTTGGGCGGATCACTTTGCATCGCGGCGGGGGTTTCCCGCCAGCGCGCCCGGTCCGACAGCGCGCGCGCACACACGCAAGGGCGGGTGTGCGGGCATGACGCGGGGGCGCCGTGTCAGCGGTGCGCGCGACAGGGAAATCCCGTCCCGCGCGGGCCGACCGGAAACCACATGACAGGGCGAGATGCCAGGTCACAGCCGCGCGCGCGGGCGAGTTCGCGCTTGAAACCGCCGCGATGGCTGCGTATGTCGGGGCAATCGAGAAGGAACCGCAGAATGGCCAGGACCAACCCTTTCCAGTTCATGCAGCAGGTGCGCGCCGAGTCGGCGAAGGTCACCTGGCCCAACCGGCGCGAGGTGCTGGTGACGACCGTGATGGTGCTGGTGATGGCCGCGCTGACGGCGGTGTTCTTCTTCCTGGTGGATCTGGCGATCCGCACCGGGCTGGGCGGCATCCTCGGCGCCTTCAACTGACTTCCCGAAGATTTCGCATGAAAAAGGCCCCGCGCGCGGGGCCTTTGGCATTTCGGGGATACCTGGGTCAGATCACCCGCACCTGCGTGCCGACCTGCACCAGCTCGTAAAGCCGCTCGGCATGCGGGTTCATCAGCCCGAAGCAGCCATTCGAGGCGCGCCGCCCGATCTTGGCGGGGTTGTCGATACCGTGGATGCGGTAGTACTGCCAGCCGAGGTTCATCGCCCGCGTGCCCAGCGGGTTGGTCGGGTCGCCGCCTTCGACACGTTCGGGCAGCGACGGGTCGCGCCTGCGCATGTTGGGCGTCGGGATCCATGTCGGCTCGTAGCGCAGCAGCGTAATCTCGGTGGTGCCACGGCGGGTGAATTCCTCGGTCATCGGCACCGAGCAGGGATGGGCGAGATAGATGCTCTCATCCTCGGACCAAAAATGCAGCGCCCGCGAATAGGTGTCGCACAGGATCGCGCCCCGGCGCAGGTTGGAGAAATGGTCCTGCCAGACATGGTTGCGAAAGCCCATCACGTTGCGACGCGTGGTGCGGATGTTCGACTCACCTTCGTAATCGGGCACGGACTGCGCGCGCAGCACGGCCGGCATTGCCAACCCTCCGACAGCGAAGGTGGCCGCCGACAGAAGCGCACGGCGCGAAAGGTTGGATTTCGTCATCGATATCGTCTCCGAACGGATCTTGAACACGTCTCTATGTCGCAAGATCGCCCGGCTTTTCAAGTAACGAGCTTGTGCAGCGCGGCCTTTGTGGCCGCGCGGTGACAGGCCCGCAGGCGCTTTCGGCAGGGTGCTGGCGCGTCAGATCACGCGCACCTGGGTGCCGATCTCGACCAGCTCGAAGAGTTCCTCGACATGCGGGTTCATCAGCCCGAAACAGCCGTTCGAGGCGCGCCGCCCGACCTTTGCGGGGTCGTCGATGCCGTGCACGCGGTAATATTGCCAGCCGAGGTTCAGCGCGCGCGTGCCCATCGGGTTCTGCGGATCACCCGCCTCGACCCGTTCGGGCAGCGAGGGGTCGCGCTCGCGCATGTTGGGCGTGGGGATCCAAGTCGGCTCACGCCGTTTCAGCGTGATTTCGGTCAGGCCCCGTCGGGTGAACTCTTCGGCCATCGGCACCGAGGTGGGGTAGGCCAGATAGGTCTCTTCATCCTCGGACCAGAAATGCACGGCGCGCGAATAGGTGTCGCACAGGATCGCCCCCTTGCGCAGGTCGTCGAAGTGGTCCCGCCAGTCCTGGTTGCGAAAGCCCATCACATTGCGCCGGGTCTCGCGCGGGCCGTCTTCATTCGCGGGCAGGGTCTCGGCGCGCAGTACGGCGGGCATGGCCAGCCCGCCAAGCGCCAGCGCCCCGGTGGACAGGATCGCGCGGCGGGTGGGGCGGGTGTTGGACATGGGCGTAACTCCTTGGGTTGCTTGACATCCAACCTCTGGATCGGGCGGGAGAGTTGCAAATCACGTCCGCGTGGGGCGCGCGCGGCTCAGCCCAGTGTCACCAGCGCGTGCCGCTTGCGCCCGGCGGTCAGCTTCATCGGCTCGGCCAGATCATCGGCGCGCACCATCTGACCGGCATCGGTCACAGGCGCATCATTCGCGCGCGCGCCGCCCTCGGCGATCAGGCGCTTGGCCTCCTTGCCCGATTTCGCAAGACCCGCCCGCACGAAAAGCTGCGCGATGGATAGCCCGCCTTCCAGATCGTCCCCCCCGAGCGTCAGCGTCGGCAGGTCGCCACCTAGGCCGCCGCGTTCGAACACCTCGCGCGCGGTCGCCTCGGCCGTCTGCGCGGCCTCCGCCCCGTGACACAGCGTCGTGACCTCATTGGCGAGGATGATCTTCGCGGCGTTGATCTCGGAGCCTTCCAGCGCGCCCAGCCGGTCGCATTCCTCGACCGGCAATTCGGTGTAGAGCTTCAGGAAGCGGCCGACATCGGCGTCGGTGGTGTTGCGCCAGAACTGCCAGAACTCATACGGCGAGAGCATGTCGGCATTCAGCCAGACCGCGCCGCCCGCGCTCTTGCCCATCTTGCGCCCGTCCGAGGTGGTCAAGAGCGGCGTGGTCAGCCCGAAGATCTCGGCCCCCGAGATGCGGCGCGCCAGATCCACCCCGTTGACGATATTGCCCCACTGGTCCGACCCGCCCATCTGCAACAGGCAGCCGTGGCGGCGGTGGATTTCCACGAAATCATAGGCTTGCAGGATCATGTAGTTGAATTCGAGAAAGCTCAGCGACTGCTCGCGGTCCAGCCGCGATTTCACCGACTCGAAACTCAGCATCCGGTTGACGCTGAAATGCCGCCCCACATCGCGCAGGAAATCGAGGTAGTTCAGCCCGTCCAGCCATTCGGCATTGTTGAGCATGATGGCATCCGCCGGACCGTCGCCATAGCGCAGGTATTTCGCGAACACGCTCTGCATGCCCTCGATATTGGCGTCGATGGCGGCCGCATCCAGCAGCGGGCGCTCCTCGGACCGGAAGGACGGGTCGCCCACCTTGGTCGTGCCGCCGCCCATCAGCGTGATCGGCTTGTGCCCGGTCTTCTGGAACCAGCGCAGCACCATGATGTTCAGCAGATGCCCGACATGCAGAGATTTCGCTGTGGCGTCATAGCCGATATAGGCCGGCACGGCCCCCTTCAGCAGCGCGTCGTCCAGCCCTTGCGGGTCGGTGCAGTCGGCCAGGAACCCACGCTCGGCGAGAATGCGCAGGAAATCGGATTTGTAGCCGTAGGTCATTTTTGCTTGTCCCGATGGCACGATTGCGGCGATCTATATCCCTGCCGCTACCCAAGGGGAAGCCCATGTTGAAAGCCGAGGTCCAGACCGTTCTGGGGATGATGTCGGGAACCTCGTTCGACGGGGTGGATGCGGCGGTGCTCGAAACCGATGGCGAGCGGATCGCGGGCTTCGGCGCTTCGGCGTTTCGCGCCTACACGCCCGAGGAACGCGCCGTGCTGCGCGCCGCGATGGGGCGCTGGCCGGGCGAGACAGGGGTCGAGGCGGCGGCCGAAATCATCGAGACCGCCCATGCGCAGGTCATGGCGCAGTTCGAGGGCGTGGCGCTCGCGGGCTTTCACGGCCAGACGCTCGCGCATGATCCGGGCGGGCGCGGCACGCATCAGGCGGGCTCGGGCGCGGTGCTGGCGCTGGTGGCGGGCGTGCCTGTGGTGTGGGATTTCCGCAGCGCCGATGTGCAGCTGGGCGGGCAGGGCGCGCCGCTCGCGCCCTTCTATCATTTCGCGCTGGCGCGCCATATCGGGGCCGATGCGCCGCTCGCCTTCCTCAACCTCGGCGGGGTGGGAAACCTGACCTGGGTGGACCCGCGCCAGCCCCGCCCCGAGGCCGAGGGCGCGCTGCTGGCCTTCGACACGGGGCCCGCCAATGCGCCGCTTGACGATCTGTGCCATGCGCGGCTGGGCTGCACGCGCGACGAGGGAGGCGCGCTGGCCGCGCGCGGGCAAGTCGATGCCGAGGTGGTGGCAGCGTTTCTCGACCAGCCCTTTTTCTACCGCACGCCGCCGAAATCGCTGGATCGCGGCTTCGGCGACATGCTTGTGCGGGTGGCGCATCTGAGCGACGCCGATGCGCTGGCGACGCTGAGCGAATGCGCGGCGGCCGCGGTGGCGTCGGGGGTGAACTTCTGCCCCGCGGTCCCGTCGCGCGTGCTGGTCTGCGGCGGCGGACGCCACAATGCGCATCTGATGGCAAGGATTGCCGCGCATCTTCCCTGCCCCGTCGTCCCGGTCGAGGCGGTAGGCCTTGAGGGCGACATGATCGAGGCGCAGGCCTTCGCCTTTCTCGCCATGCGGGTGGCGCGGGGCCTGCCGACCTCTTGCCCCATGACAACCGGGGTGGCGGCGGCAGTGGGCGGCGGGCAGATCAGCGCGCCGTGATCTTCTCTGGCGAGGGGCGGCGGGCTGCGGTATGCTGACGCACTTTCGGAGCACGGCCATGCAGAATATCGACGACGACCGCCCTTCGCCCCCGCTCGACAAGCCCGCCGAGCCGCTGTGGCAGCGCCTGATCTACATGCTGATCATTGCCGCGATGCTGTCGGTCGCGCAGTCGATCCTGTTCCTGATCGCAGTGGTGCAGTTCATCGTCATCATCATCGACAACCGCCAGCCCAATGAACGCCTGGCGGATTTCGGCTGCATGGTGGGCGCGTGGGTCGCCAAGGCGGCGCGCTATCTGGCGGTGGCGACCGATGCCAAGCCGTGGCCGTTCAAGGATATGGACTGACGCTTGCAGGGCGCGCTTGCGCGGTCTAGGTCTGTCGCGAACCCCTAGCGGAGAGTGACATGGCCCTCGACCACCTGACGCACACGCACACCGAATTCGGCGATCTGCCCGACTGGGATCTGAGCGCGCTCTACACGGCCCCCGACGCCCCGGAATTCGCCCGCGATCTGGACTGGCTGGAAGCCGAGGGCAAGGCGTTTGCCGAGACCTATGAGGGCAAGCTGGCAGGCCTCGACGCGCAAGGCATGCTCGCCTGTGTGCGGCGGTATGAGACGATCGACCTGACCGCCGGGCGGATCATGTCCTATGCCGGGCTGCGCTATTACCAGAACACCACTGACCCTGCGCGCGCCAAGTTCATGTCCGACGCGCAGGACCGGGTGACGGTCGCGACCACACCGCTGGTCTTCTTCACGCTCGAGTTGAACCGCATCGATGACGCGGATTTCGACGCGCTGCTGGACGCGAATGACGAGCTTGCGCGCTTTCGCACGCTGTTCGAGCGGATGCGCGCCATGCGCCCGCACCAGCTGTCGGACGAGCTTGAGCGGTTTCTGCACGACCAGTCCACGGTTGGCGCCTCGGCCTGGAACCGGCTGTTCGACGAGACGATGGCGGGGCTGGAATTCACTCTCGAGGGCGAGGCCGAGCCCTTGGGCCTGGAGGCCACGCTGAACCTGCTCACCGACCCCGACCGCGCCCGGCGCGAGGCCGGCGCGCGCGCCCTGGCCGAAGTTTTTTCGCTCAATATCAAGCTCTTCGCGCGCGTTCATAACACGCTTGCCAAGGACAAGGAGATCGAGGATCGCTGGCGCAAGATGCCGACGCCGCAGACGTCGCGGCATCTGGCCAACCATGTCGAGCCCGAGGTGGTGCAGGCGCTGCGCGATGCTGTGGTCGCGGCCTATCCGCGCCTGTCGCACCGCTATTACGCGCTGAAGGCGAAATGGCTGGGGCTGGACAAGCTCGAGATCTGGGACCGCAACGCGCCGCTGCCGATGGATGCCCCGCGCAAGATCGGCTGGGACGAGGCGCGCAGCACCGTGATGGACGCCTATGCGGGCTTCTCGCCGCGGCTGGCGGAGCTTGCAGAGCCGTTCTTCACCCAAGGCTGGATCGATGCCGCCGTGAAGCCCGGCAAGGCGCCGGGCGCTTTCGCGCACCCCACAGTGACGGATGCCAACCCCTTCATCATGCTCAACTATCTGGGCAAGCCGCGCGATGTGATGACGCTCGCGCATGAGTTGGGGCATGGCGTGCATCAGCGGCTGGCAGCCGGGCAGGGCGAGCTTCTGTCCGCGACCCCCCTGACACTGGCCGAGACGGCGAGTGTGTTCGGCGAGATGCTGACCTTCCGCAAGCTGCTGGAGAACGCCCGCAGCCCCGAGGAGCGCAAGGTGCTGCTGGCGGGCAAGGTCGAGGACATGATCAACACGGTCGTCCGCCAGATCGCGTTCTACGACTTCGAGTGCAAGCTGCACGACGCGCGGCGCGGGGGCGAGTTGACGCCCGAGGACATCAACGCGCTGTGGATGAGCGTGCAGGCCGAAAGCCTCGGGCCGGTCTTCGACTACATGGACGGGTATGAAAGCTTCTGGGCCTATATCCCGCATTTCGTCCACTCGCCCTTTTATGTCTACGCCTATGCCTTTGGCGACGGGCTGGTGAACGCGCTTTATGCCGCCTATGAGGCCGCGCCCGAGGGGTTTCAGGACCGCTATTTCGACATGCTCGCGGCGGGCGGGTCGCAGCATCACCGCGACCTGCTGGCGCCCTTCGGGCTTGATGCCTCGGACCCGGCCTTCTGGGACAAGGGGCTGGCGATGATCGAGGGCTTCATCGACGAATTGGAAGCGATGGAGGTCTGAGGGCGCGCCGTCCGCGTCTCGGCGGATCAGGATTTGCGGTCAGCCGGGGGCGTCGTCACCAAAGCGCCCTCGGGGCATGCCCACCCACCCGCCCTTGCACGCCCCGAGGGCGCTTTGGTGCCCGGGCGAAGGGGGGCGTATCGATCCGGGCAGGCGAAAATGGAAACGCCCTGCCGACCAGTGTGGTCGGCAGGGCGCGTTGTTTCCCTGGCCGCAGGATCAGAAGCTGACGCCGACCCGAACCCCCGCCGAGACAGCCGAGTTGCCGGAGAAGCGGTTTTCCAGCGGCCCGATTTCAGTCCGCGTCGATCCAATGCGGCGATACTGCACCCCGCCCTGGATGCGGATATTGTCAACCGTGTAGGTCGCGGCCACGCCGATCGAGGCGAAACCGTCGGTTGGCCCAAGATTGCCGGAAATGCCGCCGCCCCGGGGTTCATAGCTTGCGCTGATGGCTCCGGACCAGTTTTCGTTAAACCGGCGACCGACGCCAAGCGTGTAGGTCGTTGTCGCTTTGTCATAATCGACCAGCGAGTCGCCATTGTTGGCAGCGGCGAAGCCCACCGGGGTGATATCAAATCGCGACCAATTCACCCAGCGTATGCCACCGAAAAGAAGTGTATCTTCCATGATGCCGGTCTGGAATTCCAGATGAAGTGACTCCGGGATCGTTGTCGAGAACGGCGAGCTGGGAAGGCCATTCTCCGTCACGTCAAAGGTATGCTTGATGCGCGAGTTATAGGTCAGCGAGACCCGAGCCGCGATTTCCGGGCGTTCGTAAGCAACGCCGACTAGGTATCCGTAAGCGGTGTCTGGGCTGATGGACATTGTATAGGGGGGCGCAGTGGGAGTGATAAGCTCCACATTTCCGCTGGTGCGCACCGCCCGCACACCACCATAGGCGCTAAAGCCGTCGCCGAAGGCATAGCGCAGGACACCGGTCAGCGCGGTGCTACGAATGGTGCCGTTTGTGCCTGCGAGCGGGTAGCCGGTCCCCTCGGGATACGCCACATTGGCACCTATGGGCTGATCGACGATGATCGCATAGGACAACTCGTCAGTGATCTGGCCGCGGAAGCGCAGGTCGAGATTCCAGAAGCTTTCGGACATGTTGCCCGAGCTTTGATTGCCGAATGGGCCAAGGCCAGGGTTTGAAACACCCGACACACGCGGTTGCGTATAAGACGCGCCGAATTCGAGGAAATTCCCCTCCTCGAACAGGATCGCCATGGACTGGTTGGACCGCTCCACCCCTCCGGCGAAGGCGGGGGCGGCGGCGACGGCAAGGACGCTGGACAAGACGATAGTGCGCACGGAAAACTCCTCCCATTTCCCCGCA
>LFIK01000560.1_pt1 | contig 27985 bp, 20 predicted proteins | sample 643401 | NCBI WGS metagenome assembly LFIK01 (sample SAMN03777447, study PRJNA286221) | soda lake metagenome | biome: soda lake; feature: Kulunda steppe; material: water; isolation source: sample T5-Br brine of Lake Tanatar-5 | place: Russia: Kulunda steppe | collected 2010-07
CGCAGCCAGCACGAAGCTCGACCGGACATCCGCGACACCGGGCAGGGTGAGCAGCCGGTTCATGCTGAATTCGCCGAACGCGTCCATATCGGGTGCGACCACGTGGATCAGCAGGTCGATTTCGCCGGCCATGGCATAGCAGGCGAGCACTTCCTCGAAGGCGTTGAGCCGCTCGATCAGCCGCGTGCGCCAGCCGGGTTCGGATTGCTCCAGCTTGACCAGCACGAAGGCCTCGATGGCATAGCCCAGCGCCTTGCGGTCGAGCACGGCGCGGTAGCCCTCCACGATACCGTCTTCCTCCAGCGCCTTGAGGCGCCGCAGACAGGGCGAGGCGGCAAGCCCGACCTTTTCCGCCAGGGCCGCATTGGTGATCCGCCCCTCGTCCTGAACGACACGCAGGATGCGCCGGTCCGATGGGGTGAGCGGGCGTTTCTCGCTTCGATCAGGCATGATCGGCCTCGCTGGTCTGTGAGGGCCGGACACCCGACCCCGGAGCGGGTGGCAGGATAGAACCAAGGCGCTTGCCGGGATAGATCTGACGACCGTCCCTGAAAAGATGCGGCTCGCACAGGCCCGGCCTGACCTCTCACAGCAGCAACAATAACCTGCGCATACGGCCCGTCACAAAGGGTCTGCGGCGCAAATCGGGAAGACGGTTCATTTGCCCCATTCCACGATGCCGAAGGCAACCAGCAGGGCGAGGGCCCAGAGGTAGAAGGAGAAATATTTCAGCCGGGCGCGGTAGAGCAGCGTCAGCACGATTTTCAGGGCGATGATGCCGACCAGTGCCGAGACGACGAAGCCGACGCTGGTCGCCATCCAGTCGATGCGGATCGGCTCGTCGCCGCGAAACACCTTGAGCCCCTGCACGCCCGTCGCGGCGATGATGGTGGGGAAGGCGATCAGGAAGGAATACTCGGCTGCGCGCTTGCGCTTCAGGCCCACGAACAAGGCGGCGATGATGGTCATGCCCGAGCGGCTGATGCCGGGGATCAGGGCCAGCCCCTGGGCGAAGCCGATGGTGAGCGCCATGCCGATGCCGAGATCCTTGAGCCCGTAGCGGCGCGGCTTGAGCCGGTCGGTGAGCCAGAGCAGCACCCCCGTCGTCGCCAGTGTGACCGGGATGATCGCCGGATTGGCGAAGACGCGCTCGAACATGTCGCGGAAGGTCAGCCCCATCACGCCGGTGACGAAGACCGAGAGCAACCCCATCGCCCAGAGCCAGATCAGGAACCGCGCCTGCGGCGAGGCGCGCCGCTCGAGCGCGATCTCGCGTGCAGCGAGGAGCGAGCCGCCGAGGAACTGCGTCAGCGTCTTGCGGAAGACCACGACGATCGAGACCAGCGTGCCCACATGCACGATCAGGTCGAACAGGATCATCTGCGCGCTCTCGGGCGGCGGCATCTGCGAGCCCTGCGCGATCAGGAAATGCTGGGTGAGGACGAGATGCGCGGTCGAGGAGACCGGCACGAACATGAACACACCCTGGACGATGCCCAGAAGCGCCGCTTCGAAAAGGGTCATACCGGCTCCGATCGGGCGCGCCCGCCCGCCCTTACATCATCGCGCGCAGCTTGGCCGCCAGCGCTTCGGTTCCGGCATAATCGATCTTGCCCGATCCGAGAACAGGAATTTGCGCCACGAGCACGGCCCGCGGCAGCCAGAGATCGGAAAAGCCTTTCTCGCGCCCGTATTCGACGATCGTCTCGCGATCGGCATCGGCTTTCTCGGTCACCAGAATCAACTGCTCGCCCTTGCGCTCGTCGGCGAGCGCCACGACCACATGGGTGTCGTCGGGCCACAATTCCTGGATCATCGTCTCGACGGCGGCGAGGGAGACCATCTCCCCGGCGATCTTGGCGAAGCGCTTGGCGCGCCCGCGAATCGTCACGAAGCCGTCCTCGATCATGATGATGTCGCCGGTATCGTGCCAGCCGCCCTCCGGCGGGAGCAGACGGGTATGGTCCTGCGGATCGATATAGCCGGCCATCACGTTGGGGCCGGCGATGGAGAGCCGTCCACCACGCTTGATCCCCTCGACGGGGGTCAGCTTCCAGCGCATGCCGGGCAGGAACGGCCCGACCGAGCCGTCGCGATTAAGCTGGGGGAGGTTGCAGGCGATGACCGGGGCGCATTCGGTGGCGCCATAGCCTTCCAGGATCATCGCGTCGTAGCGCCCCCAGAGCCGCCGGGTTTCCTCGCGCACGCGCTCCGCGCCCGCCACGATATAGCGGATCGACGACATGTCGGCATCGCCGGCGGCGCGGGCATAGCCCTGCAGGAAGGTATCGGTAGCGAGCAGGAAGGTCGCCTTCGCGCTCTCGATCAGCTTGGGGACCTGCTTGTAATGCAGCGGGCTGGGATAGAGGAAGGCGCGGATGCCGTGGATCAGCGGCAGGACCAGCCCCGCGGTCAGGCCGAAGGAATGGAAGACGGGCAGGGGGTTGAAGAACACGTCCCGCCGGCTGAGGACGCCATCGGCATGCTGCATCACCTGGGCGGCATTCGACAGGAGATTGGCATGGGTGAGCACCACCGCCTTGGGCTTGCCCTCCGAGCCGGAGGTGAACAGGATCACGCCCTCGTCGTCGGGCGTCAGGCCGGTGCGTCCGGCCATGGCGCCGGCAAACAGGCTCTCGACTGCGGCACGGGCCTTCTCCAGACTGGTCAGCCCGTCGCGGATATCCTCCAGATAAATCACCTCGCGGCCCTGTGCGATCGCCTCGAGGGGTTCGTCGAGCTTGCCTTCGTCGATGAACTTGCGCGAGGTGACGATGGTGCGGATCTCGGCGATCTCGCAAGCCGCCGTCAGATTGGCCGGGCCGGCTGTGAAGTTCAGCATGGCCGGGACACGCGCGAAGGCATGCAGGCCGAAAAACACCACGGCTGTCGCCTGAACGCTCGGCAGGAAGACGCCGACCCGCTCGTGCTTCCGGGTACCGGCGGCGAGCTTGCGCCCGAGCGCCAGGGACCCGAGCACGAGGCGGCTGTAGGTCAGCGGCTGGCGCTGTGCGTCTTCGAGGATCACGGTCTTGCCGCCGAAGCTGCTGCGAGCATCGACCAGGGCCGCGAAGAGATGCCGGCGCGCGTGATCGTGTTCGATGAAGGGCGCACTCTCGCCGCTGGACGGCGCGTCCATGCGGATTGCTGTCGGCTGCGTGGCCGTCTCTGTCTTCGTCATGCCCGCATTATAACCGGTTTCCCGGCTGTTTTCACCTATCCGGAAAAAAGCGCTCAGCCTGGCGTGGTAACGGTCTTGATCCAGCTGGTGAGAGCGCGGTTGACGGCTTCCGGACGCTCCATGGTCGAGAGATGCCCGCATGCGGGAATGATGCCGAGCGTCGCACCGGGGACGGCTTCGGAGATCTCCTGCGACAATGCCGGCGGCGTCAGTTCATCCTCGTCTCCGACCAGGACCAGCGTCGGTATCGTGATTTCCGGGAGTGTCGCGCGGTGGTCGCGGCGCTGCATGATTGCTTCCTGCTGGCGGATGAAGGTCTGCGGACCGATCCTCTGCGCCATGCCGTCGATCCGGGCGCGCAGGTCCGTATCAGTCTGGCGCGCGGGGGCGACCAGTTTGAGCCAGAGGGCATCGCAGACCTCGTCGAACCGGCCCGCCCGGCTCAACGCGATCAGGCGCCGGCGATTGGCGGATGCCTCTTCGCTGTCGGCCCGGGCATTGGTGTCGAGCAGGGCGATTCCCGCAATCCTGTCCGGCGCCTGGGCAAGCGCTTCCAGAGCGATATAGCCGCCCATCGACAGGCCGACGAGAACCAGCGGAGCATCCGGATTATCCGTCAGGAGGCGCGCCGCCATGGCCGCGATATCGTCGTCGCGGGTCGTGTCGGCGAGGCGGATATCGTGCTCATGACGTAGCGCAGCGATCTGCTCCCGGAAGAGATCGGCGTCGCAATTCAGGCCCGGAATGAAAATAATCGTCGCCATGGCGCCTTCTCCTGCCGCGAATGATTGACAATCATGGCATTGGCCATATGGTCCACGCGCACGGCTGGCACAGGCTGTCAAGGCCTGAACACCATGAACGCGCATGTCCGTTGTAGTCGTGCCGGACCTGCGCGGCAATGCGATCGACCAAGATCGCGGAACGGTTCCTAAGCTCCATGACGTTCGCTGACCTCGGATTAAGCGATAAGGTTCTCCAGGCCGTTACGGCTGCCGGCTATACGCAGCCGACCCCGATTCAGGAAAAGGCCATCCCGCATGTCCTCGCCCGGCGCGACGTGCTCGGCATCGCCCAGACCGGGACGGGCAAGACGGCGGCTTTCACCCTTCCGATGCTGACCGTTCTCGAGCACGGACGCGCCAGGGCGCGGATGCCGCGCACGCTGATCCTGGAGCCGACGCGCGAACTCGCCGCCCAGGTCCAGGAAAATTTCGAGCGCTACGGCGTGAACCAGAAGCTTTCGGTCGCGCTGCTGATCGGCGGGGTCTCCTTCGGTGATCAGGACCTGAAGATCACCCGCGGCGTCGATGTTCTGATCGCCACCCCCGGGCGTCTGCTCGATCATTTCGAGCGGGGCAAGCTGCTGCTCACCGGTGTCGAGCTGCTGGTGATCGACGAGGCCGACCGCATGCTCGATATGGGCTTCATCCCGGATATCGAGCGCATCGTGAAGCTCACCCCCTTCACCCGCCAGACCCTGTTCTTCTCGGCGACCATGCCGCCCGAGATCCAGCGCCTGTCGGATGCCTTCCTGTCGAATCCGGTGAAGGTGGAGGTCTCCAAGCCCGCTTCTGCGGCCAAGACCATCACCCAGCGTCTGGTGGCGACACGCAGCGAAGCGAAAGACAAGCGCGCGGTGCTGCGCGAGTTGATCAACAGCGCCGTCGATCTCGATAACGGCATCATCTTCTGCAATCGCAAACGCGACATCGCGGTATTGCACCGATCGTTGCAGCGCCACGGGTTCAATGCGGTAGCCCTGCACGGCGACATGGATCAGCGTTCGCGCATGATCGCCCTCGACGCCTTCAGGAAGGGCGAGGCGAAGCTCCTCGTCGCCAGCGACGTGGCCGCGCGCGGGCTCGATATCCCGGCGGTGAGCCATGTTTTCAACTACGATACCCCTCACCATGCCGAGGATTACGTGCACCGAATCGGTCGCACGGGCCGTGCCGGTCGCAGCGGGGCTGCTTTCACGCTCGTGGCTCCAAGCGAGGAAAAATCCCTCGGGGCGATCGAGAAACTGATCGGGAACGCGATCGAGTGGCTGGAGGGTGATCTCGCCGCCCTCAAATCCGCCGATGCGGGCAAGGCTTCCAGCAAGGGCTCCGGCAAGGGGGCCGAAAAATCGCGCGGCGGCAAATCCGCCCGGGCGATGGAGGAAGACGAAGAGGCGACCGGTGGGAAAAAGCGTCGCACGCGATCACGCAAACGTGGCGACGTGGCGGATCCGGTGCCCGAGCAGGAAAGCAGTGCTGCCGGCGAGCAGGCAGACGAATCCACCGACGGCCCCGCCGAGCCGGAGCTCGAAAGATCTGCGCCTGCCGGTGACGGCAACAAGCGCGGCGGCAGGGCGCGCGGTGGCAAGGATCGTGGAGAAAAGGATCGCGGTAGCAAGGATCGCCGTGGCAAGGACCGCGGGCGGTCGGAAGCGGATGCGCTCGATGCGCCGGGCTTCGGCGATCACGTGCCGGCCTTCCTGCTGCGACCTGTCGCCATCAAGCGCAAAAAGTAAAATTGAAAATTGTGTAGCGTTAAGAGTTTGTTGATTCGGTCGCAGACATAATTCCACAGCCCGGATACGTACTGCTGACTTCCGGGAAATGGGGAATAAGCAAGGCGGTCTCATCGTGTCGAACAAATCAGCAGGTTCTGACGTGGAGCGGACATTCACCATCGCCCAGCGCGCGATGGAGTTGATGAAGTCCTATGGCTCGTCCGCGTCGCCCCGATCCTACGAAGTCTGGTTCACCTATGTCGCCGGCTACAAGCCGGCGATCAACGATGCGATCAAGCGGATAGCCTCCGAAAACGGCAAGATCGACGACGCCGACATCGAATCCCTGCACAGCCAGTTCATCGCCTCGGAGCGTTTCTGCGAGGAGGCGGAAAAGACCGGATCGGTGGTGATCTCCGAGATCGACCAGGTCATGGAGATGCTCGATCTCGCGCTCGGCTCGACGCAGAAATACGGCGAATCGCTCGATGCTTTCGCCGCCGATCTCAATGGCGGCATCGATCGCAATCGCGTCCGCGAGATCGTCTCGGCCCTGGTGCTCGCCACCAAGGACGTACGCGCGACCAACGAGACCCTCGAAGCGCGGCTGCGCGAGACGCGCGGCGAGATGGAGAGCCTGCGCGAGACGCTCGAAGCCGTGCGCATGGAATCCCTCACGGATCCGCTCACCGGTATCGCCAACCGCAAGCATTTCGAGGAAATGCTGGTCAAGTCGCTCGATCAGGCTCTGGTCGAGCGCAGCGCCCTGGCGCTGGTCGTCATCGACATCGACCATTTCAAGCGCTTCAACGACACCTACGGGCACCTGACCGGGGACCAGGTGCTGCGGCTCGTGAGCATGACCATGCGCGAGCAGATCAAGATCAAGGCGACGCTCGCGCGTTTCGGTGGCGAGGAATTCGGCATCATCATGCCCGACACCTCGGTCGAGGCGGCGCAGGCGGCGGCGGAACGGGTTCGCAATTCAGTGATGAGCCGCGAATTGATCAAGCGATCGACGGGCGAATCGCTCGGCAAGGTGACGGTCTCGCTGGGTGTGGCGGCTCTGCGCAAGGGCGATACCGCCGTGTCGCTGCTCGAACGCGCCGATCAATGCATGTTCATTGCCAAGCGCAGCGGTCGCAACCGGACCATCACCGACAACGACCCCGAATACCAGCGCGAACACGGTGATACGCCGTCTTCGGAAGTCGCCTGATCAGCCCGGATCGACATCTTTCTCGTCGCGCCTGCGTCGTTTCCGTGCGGGCGCGCGCGCTTTTTTGGCATTGGCCGCATCGCGCGCCGCACGACAGGCTTCGCGCGCCCAGCCGGCCATGATCTCGGGATCATCCAGCGCCGCTTCCGGCGCACGCCAGTATCGCATCGTGACCTTGCGGTGGCGGGTTTCATAGACGAAGGGGCTTGAACCCGCGGCGATGAAATCGGGCTCGCTGCGATCATCGACCTTGAGATAGATCTCGCCATCCGCCTCCAGCGCGAACATCAGGCCGTCATGGAAGAGGCCATGACCGCCGAACATGCGGCGCAGCGCAACCGGGGCGAATGCCTGAAACAGATCGCGTATCGATTGCGCGTCCACCTGTCACTGCGACGGTGCTTGCGCCGGGATTTCGGCCTTTGCCGGCGTGATCGCCACGGATTCGCCGCAGCCGCAGGCCGATGTCTGGTTCGGATTGTTGAAAACGAACTGGGCCGAAAGCTTCGAGACCTGGAAGTCCATTTCGGTGCCGAGCAGGAAAAGCACGGCCTTCGGGTCGATGAAGACCCGCACGCCCTTGTCCTCGACGACATCGTCGCCCGGATTGGCTTCCTCGGCATATTCCATCGTATAGGCCATACCGGCGCAACCGCCATTGCGCACGCCGACCCTGACGCCGGCAATCGGCTTTTCGGCATTTGCGATGATTTCCTTCACGCGCTCCGCAGCGGCGTCGGTGAGGGAAACGACCTTGAGACCACCAAACATGTTCTATCCTCTCCACCCACGGGTTGAAGGCCCGGGCCAGTGAGCTGACTTCAAGGGCAACATAGTCTCTTCGGGAATGATCGTCGAGGGTCGTGCCCCTACGAATGACCTGATCATCCTGACGGGATGATGCGCTAGGGGTCCGGCGTGATGTCGCGTGGCGCCCGGGGCAGGGGCGGGACGCCGGTTCCCAACTGGGGCGGGGGCGGCGCGGTTGCGCCGCCGGCCCCGAAAATCCGGCGCAGGAAGCCGGGCGCAATAGCCGATAGCGGGTTGACCGTCAGCACGGGCTCGTTCATCGGGCCCGCGACGCGGAAATTGACGCCGATCAGCCCCTCGCGGCGGTTGCCTCCCAGCAGCGGGCCGAACAGCGGCACCTGGGCGAAGGCGTTGTTCAGCCCGTAGGCCGGTACGAAGGTGCCCGCGAGGTCGAGTTCGCGCCAGTCGAGATCGATATAGCCGTCGAGCCGGAACCCGACCTCGGCGCCCCACATGGCGGCTTCCTGGAGATCGATCCGGCGCCCCGCCATGAGAAACTCCGCACGGGCCTGGCTGAAACGAGCGGCCTGGATATCTCCCTGATCATCCCCGAGCGCGCGGGCATCAGTCTGGGAAACGATGCGTCGCAATGCGGGTTCGTCGCGCAGGATGAAATCGTGCACCACGAGCCGGCCCGGGCGTCGCGCCCCCTCGCTGGCGAGATCGAAAGCGAGGTTCCCCCCGCCCATTCGCGTGTAGAGATCGATAAAACGCAAGGTCGCGCCCGCATCTTCGGACCGGATGCTAATGACGGGCTCGCCGCTCGTATTGAGCGCCTGGCGTCCGCTGATCGCCGCGCCCGGAAAGCGCCCGTCGAGGGACATGTCGAGCATGCGACCGCTGCGCATGGCGAGCGTGATCCGCGCGTTCGTCAAGGCCTCGCCGTTATTGCCAGTCAGGATATCGGCGCGCAGGTCCAGATCGAGATCCGTTTCGTCTCCAGCGCCGTTTCCAGTGATCTCCAGCCCGGCGATGAACGGGCGCGCATCGAGGGTCGCGGCACGCACCTGCGTGCGGATGACGCCGTCTTCCCGACGCAGCGAGGCCTGCGCCTCGTCACCGGAGGAAAGCTGCAATCGGGTGAATTCTCCGTTCAGCAACTGCCCCTCGGCATCGAGCGCCACCGCACCGGCAATCCGGATCGAGCCGGTTTCCAGGCTGATCTCGTCGAGCGTGATGCCATCCCCCTCGCGCAGGACGAAACCGAGCCGCCCGGCCTGGCCGGTCGGTTTGGACAATCCCGGCACGAGCCCGTCGAGCGAGAGGGGCGTCAGGTCGGCCTCGATCAGAAGATCCTGCGCGCCCTCCGGATCCAGATTCGTGCGGATGACAAGCGGGAGATCGCCGCTCAGGCCGTCTGCGAAGTCAATGCCCCGCCGCGCCCGCGCCTCTGCGTTCAGGACCGTCGCGATTTCCACGGCAACGGGGGCGTCGCCGGTCTGTGCGAGATGGATCTCGACCGGGTCGGCCCCCATCCGCGCCTCACCGACGAGTTCGAGGTTGCCGTTGCGGAATTGAACCTCGAAGCTTCCCTGCGAAAGATCTTCGCCCGCGAAGACCTCGGGCATTGCGATCTCGCGCAGCGATCCGGTGACGGCCACCGGGATCTCGTCGTCTCCGGGGTCGGTGTCGAAGGAGATCGACAGTGCCACGGCGAGAGATACCTCGCCCGACACCGTATCGGGGTCGAGATTGCCGGCGCCGGTGGCCGCGATCATCGGTGTCGCGAGAAGCGATGCCAGCGCATCGGCGCCGCCACGCAGGCGGAGCCCGAGCGCAGCACGCTCATCGGCATCCCAGTAATCGTCCTTGCTGAAGCCGACATCGGTCAGTGCCAGCCTGCGCCCGTCCGGCATCACCATCTCTGCCCGGGCATCGGCGACGTCGAAATGGCGCCCGCCGATGAAGCCGGCGACATCCGTGCCTTCGAGCGGGGGCAACTCCGGATGCGGACGAAAGCGCGCGTCCCGGATGTCGAAGCTGGCGGCCAGCGCTTCGTGGGGCAGCCCCTCCTCACGGCGCATGGCCTCGAAATCCTCGCCGGTCACCGTGGTCTGTATCGACAGGCTGTGAAGACGGCCGGAATCGACGCGATCCACCAGGAAGGCACGCGGTTTGTGTGCGGAAAAACGCGGCCAGACCCGCAACGCGCTGCGCAGATCGGTATCCCGGGCTTCCAGCGCGAGGCGGATTCCGCCGGCGTCATGGGGGCCTGCGACCGACAGGGCGAGGGCGACGTCGAGCGTCTCGCCGATGACCGTCATGTCCTTGATCCGGATGCCCTCGGGGCCGATGCGTCCATCCACGTCGATGCGATCGATCTCGACGGGAGCATCGCCCTCCAGGGCCCCGGAAAGCACCCCGTCGCGCCCGCTGAGGCGCATGATCCAGTCCTCGCCTGCCGAATCCGGCACGAGAGAGCCCGCGAGATCGATCCGCGTGCCGCCCCGGCGATAGGCGAAGACCGGCACGTCGATGTGCTGCGCCTCCGGTCGCCAGACCACGCGTCCTTCGAAATCCCCGATATTGAGCACGGGGGCTTCGGGATCGTCGAATGCGAAGAGGCCGGGAGACAGGCGCACCTGCGCTTCGAGGGCCTCGATCCCGTGATCGCTCCCGATCACCATATGTGTCTGCGCCTGAAGCTGCATGTCCTGCGCATCGAAGCGGGCTGAGAGGCCCGAAATCAGCAAGAGATCCGCGAACGGGACATCGGTGATGGTCAGGTGCGCCTCGTGGCTGTCATCGGCCCGCCGCGTCACGCGTCCGGTGACGCGCCATTCGCCATGGGCGCCGGCCATCGACAGGGAGAGATCGCGCCCGCCGGCACGGCTGGTCAGATCGGCATCCACCCGCGAGAAGGCGACGCGCTCCCGCCCGTGTTCGTCGATCAGCGTGAGGCTGGCATCGCGCAGGCCGGCATGGCCCAGCCCGCCGACGGGGCCAGAAGGCTCGGCCAGACCGCCCAGAATGCCCGCAAGCGCAACGGCGAGATCGGGGGGAGACAGAAAGCGGGGCATCGCCCGAACGGCGCTCGACGTGACCTCGGCCATCGGCACGTCGCCGAAACGGGCATCGTCGTCATATGACGGCAGCCGGGTGATCTGTTCATCCGGTGTGGTCAGGGACAGCGCGCCGTCTTCGGACAGGCGCATGCGCAATTCGATGCCGACGAGATCGAGGCCGGTTGGGCGCGGCGGCCCGCTCACCAGGGACCAGATCGAAAGCGGCACCAGAGCGCGAGGCGCCGCGGCGATGCGGTTGCCGTCCGCGTCATGGACAGTGAGTTCTCTCACTTTGAGGCCGAGACGACCATCGACGAGCGTGAGGGCCGCGTCGTCGATCCCGATATGCCAGTCAGTGCCGAACTCCTGCGCAAGGGCCGCGAGGACCTGATCCTGCAAGCCGTCGAAGCGCAGGGGGGACTGGTTGAGGCGCAGGTACAGGGCGCCGGTTGCGAGTGTGGCGAAGATGACCAGGGCGAGCTTGACCGTAATCGCCGCACGAAAGGCCCGCCGGAACCAGCCGCCCCGGCGTCTCGCGCGGCGGCGCCGCGACCGCCGCAAGGAACTCTGCGGCAGGTGACCGAGATCCTCCTCGTCGCTCAATCGTCGATCCTGTACTCTTGTCCCGACCCCGCCCGACGCTGACGCGCGCGTTGACCCGAATCGATGGCGATTGCGCTACACTACCGCGTAGCCGTGATCCTGGCGACGCCCGCAGCCGTAGGAAAGCCTGATCGTCGCCAGGCACAACGCGACAGCAATAGGACGAAAGGAAGGCGAAATGGCCCTCGAACCCGGCAATCCCGCTCCCGATTTCACGCTGCCCGCTACCGATGGCGAGACGCTCACGCTCTCCGACCTGAAGGGCCAGGCCGTGGTTCTCTACTTCTACCCGAAGGACGATACCAGCGGATGCACCAAGGAGGCCCAGGCCTTCAACGGTCTTCGCGACGCCTTCTCGGAGCAAGGTGCCGTGATCATCGGCGTCTCACCCGATCCGATCAAGAGTCACGAGAAGTTCAAGGCCAAGTACGAGCTCGGTTTTCCCTTGGTCTCGGATGAGGAAAAGGCCATGCTCGAAGCCTATGGCGTATGGGTCGAGAAGAGCATGTACGGGCGCAAATACATGGGTGTCGAGCGCTCGACCTTCCTGATCGACAAGGAGGGAAAGATCGCGCGGATCTGGTCGAAGGTGAAGGTGCCCGGCCATGCCGAGGAGGTGCTGGAGGCGGTCAAGGCGCTGTGATCGGGAGCGCTGCGGGGGAAGTTTCCGCAGCGTCATTTGCGCAATCTTAACCTTAACGTGTGCTGAATCATGTCCGTCGAGAACAGGCTGGCATGATGCACCATCGAGAGATTCGCGCACAGTTGATAAGCCGCTCCCGCAGCGCCGCAGACCATGCGGTAGGCGAGGGGCGGCGCGTCTTCAGTCTTCGCCCGGCGACGCTCGCCCTCGCCGTCATGCTGTTCACCTTCGTCACCGCCTGGGCCGGGGCCGTCACCTGGTACGTGCTCTCCAGCGACGACGTGACGGCGGAGTTGCTGCGGCGTGAGGCGCGGCTGAAGGCCGGCTATGAGGAGAGCATCGCCATTCTGCGCGGGCGCCTCGACCGGGTGGCCAGCCAGAAGCTGCTGGAGCAGGACAGCCTCGAAGACCGCGTCGCCGAGCTGATGGGGCGGCAGGTCGAGCTGGAGACGCGCCAGGCGCTGCTTTTCAATCTCGGGCAGAATTTCGAGGTAGCCGGCATCACATGGCCGAGCTTCGATGTTTTTGAAACCGGCAGCGTCAAGGTTTCGAGCGGCAGCGCATTCGGCATCGGGGGGCCGAAAGCGGATATGCCCGGCGCGGGCGCGTTCTCGCAGCACGATGTCACGCGCCCGCAGGCATCCGGGACCGATCGCCCAAGGCCCGTGCCCGTGGCAGAAGAGGATCGCCCTCGATCGACGGGCACCGGAGCCGGCGAAACCGGCGGTGTCCCGACGGTCATCGAAACCCGGCCTGGGCAGCCTTTCGAATTGCGCCTGCGTGACGAGTCGCCCCGCAGGCTCGACGAACAAGCGCTCAATCAGCAACTGCGCGAGGCAGAATTCTCGCTCGCGCGGGTCGAGGCTGATCAGGTCACCCGGCTCGACAAGCTGACACGACATCTGGCGGGCGACTCGCGGCGCCTGCGCGAGATCATCGGCGAGACCGGCCTCGATCCGGACGCGCTCGACGCCTTCGACCCGCTGGAGAACCATGCGGCTAAGGATGAGGAAACCGGGCTCGGGGGGCCGTATATCCCGATCAGTCTCGACCCGGAGGCCGGCGCATTCGAGGCCAAGGTGCATGTTCTCCAGGAGACGGTTCTGGAGCGTGAGCGCCTGTCACGCACGGCGGAGGCGTTGCCTCTCGCTCGCCCGGCTGCGAGCCGATACGGCATCAGCAGCGGCTTCGGCATGCGGCGCGACCCCTTTACCGGTCGGGCCGCCCTGCATGGTGGCCTCGATTTCCGCACGCCGCGCGGCACGCCGATCCGGGCTGCGGGTCCGGGCCGCGTCACCGTCGCCACCTATCGCGGTGGCTACGGCAATCTCGTCGAGATCGATCACGGCAACGACGTGAAGACGCGCTATGCGCATCTCAGTTCGATCGCCGTCGAGAAAGGGCAATTCGTCGCCGCAGGCGATCATATCGGTCGGGCCGGCAGCACGGGGCGCTCGACCGGCCCGCATCTGCATTACGAGACCCGCATCGGCGAAAAGCCGGTCGATCCGCAACGCTTTCTGCGCGCCGGGCGCCGCCTGGCCGAGTATATCGAGGCGAATGAACGCGCGGAAAGCAGCGACTGAAGCGCGCTCAGCTGCGTCCCAGCACGCGCTGCATGGCCGCCTTGACGGCTTCCCCGTCAGCGTGGCGCCAGCGGGCGGCGATGTGCTGGTCCGGCCGCAACAGCCAGCTCGCACCGGGGCTCGCATCATAGCGGCGCGTGAAGACACCGTCCTCGTCGAACAGATCGCGTCCGATCACCAGCGTGCGCAGCCCCGGCAATGCGGGCGGGTCGAGCCCCTCTCCGGCGACATGCAGCAGCACGCAATCGCCCCCCAGCGCGTTCAGAAGCCAGACCGGGCGGCCTTGCGCATCGCGCATCGGCGCATCGGGAGCGGGCGCGCCCGGCCCGGCCTCGCCCGCCCAGACATCGGCATCGGGCGTGGAAAGGGGAGTGTCGCGGTAGGTGGTGGGTGAGGACAGGCGACCGGAATTGACCATGCGCTTGGCGAAATCGGCCTCGACGGCGAGCGCCAGGGCCGCATCTCGGAAGCGCAGTTCCTGGGCGGTGCGCGGGGCGATGAAATCGGTCGAGCGGGTGGAATGGGCGATGTTCTCGTCGGCGGCAGCGACGCGTTCCGTATCGTAGCTCGCGATCAGCCCGGTATCGGCCTCGCCCTTGATCACGAGAGCCAGCTTCCAGGCGAGGTTTTCCGCGTCCTGGATGCCGGAATTCGCTCCCCGCGCGCCGAAGGGTGAGACCTGATGGGCGCTGTCTCCGGCAAAGATCACCCGGTCATGGACGAAGCGCGCCAGCCGGCGGCACTGGAAGGTGTAGACCGAGACCCATTCGAGCGTGAAATCATCATGGCCCAGCATCTGACGCAGGCGCGGAATCACCCGCTCGGGCTTCTGCTCCTTCTCCGCATCGGCCCTGGGTCCGAGACCGAGATCAATGCGCCAGACATCGTCGGGCTGTTTGTGCAGCAGGGCCGAGCGGCCCTCGTGGAAGGGCGGATCGAACCAGAACCAGCGCTCGGGCGGAAAATCGCCGCGCATCTTCACGTCGGCAATGAGAAAGCGCTCCTCGAAGACCTCACCTTCGAAATCGAGGCCCATCAGGCTGCGGCAGGCCGAGCGGGCGCCGTCGGCGGCGATCACCCAGTCGGCATCGAGCCGATAGGCGCCATCGGGCGTGTCGATGGTCAGCCGGACACCATCGGCCTGTTGCGTGATGCCGGCGACCCGGTTGCGCCAGCGCAGATCCACCCCGGGCTCATCGAGCGCGGCGGCGCGCTGCACGAGATGATGCTCGAGATAATATTGCTGCAGATTGACGAAGGCCGGCATCTTGTGACCGGTCTCGGGAAGCAGGTCGAAACTGTAGACGAGATCGTTTTCCTTGAAGACCTTGCCGAGTTGCCAGGTCACCCCCTGATCCCGGCAGGCCTCGCCGAGGCCGAGGCGATCGAGGATTTCCAGCGTGCGTTTGGCGTAGCAGATCCCGCGCGAGCCTTCACCGATCCGGTCAGCATCGTCGAGCACGACGACCAGGACGCCGCGCTGGGCGAGGTCGATGGCGCATGCGAGCCCGACGGGCCCGGCCCCGACGACGACGACCGGGTGGCGCGCGATCCCGCTATCCTGATCCGCAGAGCGCTGATACGCGAACTGATAGAGGCTCTTGCGCTTGCCGCCAGCGCCGGTCACAGAAGCATCCCGCCCCGTCGTCATGATCCCGTATCCTCCCGTTCTTCTTTGGCTGAAGGATAGGGCTGCACCGACGGCTTGTCGATCAGCTCTGGACAATGCCGTGCTTACGCCGCAATCAGCTTGATCATGGTTAGCGAAACGTTCACGATTCGGAACGGCAAGCGAATCGCATCGCAGGATGCGACAGATCGAGGCGAGGTGGGCCATGCAGAACCGGCATTCCGGTGACGGCTTCGGGGGAGGGCGCTCCGTGGCGCTGGTCCTCGCCGCCCTGGCCGCGACAGGCTGGGGCTTCGCTTTCTACGCCAGCTACGGCGCGATCGAGCGCGAGCGCGTGGCGCAGGAGATGATCTCGTCCGGCGAGAACAAGCTCGACGAGGCCCGCAGGATGGAGGCTGAAGCGCATGCACGACTCGCCGAGGTCGAGCGTCGCGCTGAGCAGGAGCGCGCTGATATCGCAGCCATACGCGCCGAGCGTCGGGCGGAACAGGCTTCGCTCGCGGCCATGCGGGACGAACTGGCCGAGGTCGAGGCGCGTCTCGAAGAGGCCCGTGAAGCGCTGTCCGGGGCGCAGGATCGCCGCAGCGATCTCGAAGCGAGCCTTGCGGCGCTCCAGACGGATATCGACCGGATGGGCGGCGAGCGCGCCACCCGTGTCGCGAGCACGTCTCCCGGTCCCGGTCTGGAAAACGGCAGCCCGGCGGCGCTGAACGCATCCCTGGCGCGGCTTGATCGCAACATCGACGAACGCGGCAGCGCTCTGCGCCGCATCGAAGCCTCCCATACCCGGGCCGAGGAGCGCTTTTCTGCGCTCACACAGGAGATCGAGGAGACCGAAGCGGCGCTCTCGCTCAAGCAGGACGAGGCGGCGCAGGCGCAGGAGCGCCTCTCCGGCCTCCTCGACGACGTCGCCCGGCTCGATGCGCTGATCGAGCGGCGTGACAGCCGCGCGGATACGCTGGCGCGCACGGTCGAGGATCTCACCGCGAGGATCGCCGAGCGGCAATCAGAACTCGCGCGGCTCGAACAGGCGATCGCTGCGGCGGAGGCGGCTCGTGCCGCGCATGCGGCGCAACCCGCACCGGAGCGGTCCGGTGCAGGCGTGACCCGTGACGACGGCGCCCGCGTGATCCGGGTGGTTCCGTCGGGCCGGTGAGGCCCTGCGTTCAGCCGCCGGCTTCGCCGGTCAGGCCGACCGCATCGATGCCGGCCAGCGCTGCGGCCTCGTCCTTGTCGGAGAGATCACCGGAAACGCCGACGGCCCCCAGCAGGGCACCGCGCTTGTCGCGAATCAGCACGCCGCCCGGTGCTGGGGTCAGCGGCCCTCCGATGCTGTGGGTCACCGCCGCAATGAAATGCGGGCGCTCGACGGCCATCTGTCCGACCGTGCGGGAGGGGACGCCGAGCGCGACGGCGCCGTAGGCCTTGCCCATGGCGATCTCGCCCCGCTTCAGACAGGTGCCGTCCTCGGCCTGGAAGGCTTTCAGCGCGCCGCGTGCATCGTAGATGGCGACGGCGACGGGCTGGAGTTCGGCCTCGCGCGCGGCCTTGAGTGTGGCCGCGACGATGCGCTGGGCGATGCGTGACTTGAGTTCCGACATGATTTCTCCCCTTCAGCAGGCAATGCACACAATGGCTTTTTGCGATCCCGCTCGCATCGTCGGCCATGACGAATGACCTTTGCCGCTTCGGAAAAGGTCGTTGCAATACCGGTCAGCCGGGCCCCGTGGATCCACCGGCGCGGCGCAGGCTCTCGTATTCGTCGAGCCAGTCGCGTACGAGACGCCGCTCTTCGAGCGTCATATGGGTGATGTTGTTCGGCGGCATGGCGCGGGTGTCGATGGTCTGGGAGCGGATCTGGCGTGCGAAGCGGATTAGGTCCGCCTCCGTTTCCATCACGACGCCTTTCGGCGCGGAGGCGATTCCCGGCCAGAACGGCTCGCTGGCATGGCACATCACGCAGCGCGCCTGCAGCGTGAGGGCGGCCTCCTCGAAGAGCGGCGTGCGCAATTCCATCGGCGCCTCGCCCGCAGCGAAATCCACATCGTCGAGGCTCGGACGCCCGGCGAAGGAGAGCCAGATCGCGAGCGCCATCGCGGCAGCGGCGAGCCCCCAGGTCCAGGTCACCGTGACCCCGGGCGTCTCCTGTCCCGCATGATGCGTGTTGAAATAATGCCGGATCGCAGCGCCCGCGATGATGACGAGCCCGATGATCGGGATGGCGTAGCTGCTCGACCAGGCCAGCGGGTAATGGTTCGACAGCATCAGGAAGATCACCGGGAGGGTGAGGTAATTGTTGTGCACTGAGCGCTGCTTGGCCTGTTTGCCCAGCGCGGGATCGGGCGTGCGCCCGGCGATCAGGTCGGCGACGACGATCTTCTGGTTGGGGATGATCACCCGGAAGACCGAGGCCGACATCCAGGTCGCGATCAGCGCGCCCGTATGCAGATAGGCCGCGCGCGGTGAAAACACCTGGAAGAAGAACCATGCGGCGAGCAGGATGAAGCCGAACAGCACGATGCCGAGCAGCATGTCGTTGCGCCCCAGCGGCGACTTGCACAGCCCGTCATAGATGAACCAGCCGCCGATCAGCGCGCCGATCCCGATCGCCCCGGCCTGCCAGGGCGCGAGTTCCATCACACTCGGATCGATGGTGTAGAGTTCGGCCTGCAGATAGTAGATCCAGATCAGCAGGAAGAAGCCGGAAATCCAGGTCGCATAGCTCTCCCATTTGAACCAGGTCAGCTCCTTGGGCATATGCGCCGGCGCGACCAGGTATTTCTGCATGTGGTAGAAGCCGCCGCCATGCACCTGCCAGGCCTCGCCGCCGACGCCCTCGGGCAGGCTCTCGCGCTTCTTCAGGCTGAGATCCAGCATGATGAAATAGAAGGACGAGCCGATCCAGGCGATGGCGGTGATCACATGCAGCCAGCGCAGCAGCTGGCTGGTCCATTCGGTGAGGGCGGCATCGATCATGGACGGTAATCCCGTTACGTCAGGCAGGATGTCCATGTGAGCCCAGCCGCGCGCGGCTTTCAAGCACGGATCACGCCCTGTTCCGCGTAATCCGTGTGCAAATCCTGCTTATGCTGTGCTCTGGGCTCCGCGCTTGCCCGATCAGGCCTGCTTCTCGACCGCCTCGTCCTCGGGGGCGATCACCTTGCGGTAGAGCCGCCAGCTGGCATGGCCGAGCGCTGGCAGGATGATCAGCAGGCCGAGGAAGAAGGGGATCGAGGCGATGATCAGCCCCAGCACGATGAACAGCGCCCAGCCGATCATCGGCTTGGGATTCATCACCACGCTCTTCACGCTGGCGATCATGGCCGTGATGAAATCGACGTCGCGGTCGAGCAGAAGCGGGAAGGAGATCACCGTCAGGGAGAACAGGCCGAGCGCGAGCAGCGCGCCGACGATGTTGCCCACGAGCAGGAACATCAGGCCTTCGGGGGTGGTGAAGACGACGTTGAGGAAGGCGCCGAGGGTGGCGAAGGACTGGAAGCCGAGGAAGAGCGCCAGAAGCAGCCGGACCTGGTAGAGCCAGATGATCAGCACGAACAGGGTCACGAAGGCCATCCAGCCGAGCTCTCGCTTGCTCTGCGAGAAGATGACCCCGAGAATCTCGCGCCAGACCAGCGGCTTCCCGAGATCGAGCCGGCGGCTCACTTCATACAGGCCCACCGCGATGAAGGGGCCGATCAGGGCAAAACCCGCCACCAGCGGATAGACCAGATAGGTCGCCTGGAGGGCGGTGACGAGGGTGACCATCAGGATACCGCCGGCCGCGTAGACACCGCCGAAGAACAGACCGAAAGTCGGCGCCTTGCGGAAATCGCTGAGGCCCTCGTAGAACGCGGCCTGGATGTCTTCCATGGTGATCTCACGCACCACCGGTTCGCGCGGCGGAGCCGCCTCCGCCGGCGCAGCCTGCTCGGATGTGCCTTCCTGCGACATGCCCTTTTTCTCCCCGTGGCGCACGCGGTCCGGCGAGATCCGCCCCGTGCGTTGATTGATTCGCGACGCAGCCCCGGCGAGGTTACGCCTCCAATATGGCATGTGACAGCCAAACGGTCGCGAGGACCATTCGGCTGCCTACTTATGCCGGCCCTCGGGGGAGGGGCCGGAATGCGCGGTCTGCCTCAGCCGAGGCGCCCGCTGGCATGGGCGAGCATGGTGTAGACCTTGCCCGTCTCGGAGACCAGATAGCTGCGCGTCAGCAGCTGATCCCGGTCGTCACGCGAGACTTCGCGCAGCAGCCGCTCGAACTCCTCGACATAGCGATCCACCGTGCGCCGGAATTCGGCCTCGCGCGCGTATTTGCGCCGGATCTCCTCGAAGGTCTGCCGGCCCGGCTCGGTATAGATCTCCCGGGAGAAGACACCTGTCTCACCCCGGTTGAACCGGTCCCAGGCGCCGGCGACCGCCCCGTGATCGACCATCCGGGCGATATCGACCGAGATCGCGTTCAGCGAGTCGAGCGCGTTCTGACCGTTCCCTGATGCGCTCGTCCGCGACGGCTGGGCCTCGGAGCGCTCGGGCTGCGCCGTCCTGGCCGGGCTTTCCGCCGGCTTCGATGCCGCGTCGGACGCTTCATCCTCGCGGGAGGCGCGCAGCAGCAGGTCGGAGAGCCAGCCACCGCTCTGCTCGGCGCGCTGAACGCGCGGCTTGCTGCCGGTCGCATTGCCGCTCATGCCCCCGTCACGCTTGAGCAAGGGCTGCTCGCGGGCGGGTTCGGGGGGCCGCTGTATCTCGGCCTGCGGCGTCTGCGCTGACGGGCTCGGTGCAGAGGGCTGCACCGGCACGCTTTCCGGTTTGCCGGAAGGCTGCGGATGCGTGATCGCCTCCGCGACCGCCGCCATCGCGCTCTGCGAGGTGGAACTCGTCGCCTGCGCGGATGCCGCCCCGCGCGACGCGCTCACGCTGGCGGCGCCGGTCTGCGCACCGAGACGCGCCGCGTCGCTCTGGACGACGTCCACCGCGCGGCTGGAGCGGGTGACCAGCGAGGACAGCTCGTTGAGCGCCTTGATCTGATCAGCGACCACACGACGCATGCTGGTCGTGGTCTCCTCGGTTTCCTGGGGCAACTGCGCCAGGCTGCGCTTGAGCTCGTTGCGCGTGGTGTCGAGCTCCTTCTTGATCTGCGCGGTCATCGTGCGCAGTTCTTCCGTCGCCTCGCGGAACTGCCCGGAGGCGCCCTCCAGCGCGCCCTGCATGTCGCGGGCGACGCCTTCATAGGCTTCGCGGATCGCCGTGGCCGTGCGCTCGCGCTCGCCCTCGGTGTTGCTGCGGATATCCTCGAACTGGCGGGAGATCGCCGCGCTGCTCGACTGGGCGGTATCGGCAAGGACGGCGCCGATCTGCTTGGCCTTGCTTTCGGCATTGGCCAGCGAGCCTTCGACCAGTTCGGTGAAGCGGCTGCTGACGCTTTCCATCTCGCCGGCGCGTTCCTCTACCCGGGTGAGGAGTTGTTCGAGCGCCTCGCTGCGCCCGGTCAGGCCGGCGCCCATGCGGCGTTCGAGCTGCTCGAGCATGTGGGTGGCCTGCGACAGGTTGGCGATCTGGCGCTGCGTGCTCTCCGCCACGGCCTCGCCGCGCGCATCGAGGGTGCTCGCCAACTCCCCGGCCTCGTGCAGCGCGCCTGCGGAGATGGCGCGCAGGGCCTGCGCCTGCTCGGAGATGCGTCCGGTCGCCGCGTTGGTCTGCTCGGCGACTTCGCCGAGGAGACCGGAGATTTCGGAGATGCGCCCGGACAGGCTCTGCTCCACCTCGCCGAGATTGCCGCCGGCGCGGCGCGCCACGTCTTCGAGGACACGGTTGGCGTCGTGCAGGCGCACCAGCACGCTGCCGAGCTCGCTGCGGATGCGTTCGTTGGTCGAAACCAGCGCATCAATGGCCTGCTGGGCGCCCTCGTCGATGGCGCTGCGCAGCGCCTCGCCGGAGCGGCCATAGGTCTCCTGAAGTTCCGCGCTGCGCTCCTGCAGCGTATCGAGCAGGCGCCCGCCCTGGAGTTCGAGGGAGCGCACGACGTTGTCCCCCGCCTGGGCGATGTCATGTGCCAGATGCTGGCTGCGATCACCGAGAGCCTGGACCAGACCGGCCCCGCGCACGTCGATCAGGCTTTCGAGCTGATCGACCTTCGAGCCCAGCTGTCCGACCAGCGCGTCGCCACGCGCATCGAAGCGCTCGCCGAGCTCCTGTCCGCTGCGCTCCAGCGCTCCGGCGAGATTGCCCATCGTGGTCTCGATTTCGGCGATTAGCGCCTGGCCGCGCTGGTCGAGATTGCCGGAAAGCTGCGCGCCGCCTTTCTCGAGCAGATAGGCGAGCTGGCCGAGGCTGGTATTGAGCTTGGCCACGACTTCCTCGCCACGCTGGTCGAGCGCTGCCGTGAGGCGCTCCCCGCCACCGTCGAGCAGCGCCGCGATGCGTCCGATCCGGCCCTCCAGTTCACGCACGAAGCTGTCGCCCCGCTCGTCGAGGACGCGCCCGAGATTATCGCCGCCATTCTCCAGCAGGTTGGTGATGCGCGAAATCCGGCCTTCGAGGATCGCCACCATGGCTTCGCCGCGGGCGTTCAGATTGGCGCCAATGCGCTCGCCGCCCTTGTCGAAGATCTCCTGCAACTCCTCCACGCGGGCGCCGAGGGAGCCGACCAGCGTCTCGCTGCGCTCCTCGATCATGCGGGCGAGGCTGTCGGATTGCTCGTTGAAGCTCTGCGTCGCCGCCGAGATGCGCTCACCCAGAGAAACGACCATGTTGCGACCGCGCTGCTCGATGACCTGGCCGAGCACGTCGGAGGAACGGTCGAGCAGGGTGGAGAGGTCGTCGATCCGGTTGCCCAGATTGGCGACGATGGCCTCGCCGCGCGTCTCCAGCTGCGTTCCGGCATCCTGCGTGCGCGCATCCAGCGTATCGGCGAGCGTGCGGGTCTTGTCGTCGAGCAGCGCACCGAGCGTCTCCGTGCTGCCGCCGATCGCCTGGGCGATCTCGCCGCTGCGCGTGTCGAGCAGGGCAGCGATTTCATCGACGCGGCTGCCGAGCAGGTTCTCCAGCTCCGTGCTGCGGCTGCCCAGCGTGCCGACGGCGCCTTCGAGCCGGGCGAGCACATCGGTTTCCAGCTTCGCGACGCCGTTGTCCAGCGCCTGCGTGATCTCGCCGGTGCGGCCGTCGAGGCTGGCCGTGATTTCCGCCGCCTTGCTGCCGAGCGCTTCGGCCAGGGCAGAGCCGCGCGTATCGACGATTTCGCCGATCTCGTCGATGCGCTTCTCCAGCGCCTGCGCCACGTCGCGCCCGCCTTCGGCGAGGACGCGCGCCATTTCGCCGGTGCGCACGACGAGGGCCTCGTTAAGGGCCGTTGCCCGGGCGCCGAGCGTCGCATCGACCTTGCCGACGATGTCGTCGAAGCGCGTCGTGATCTCCTCGCTGCGCTGTGCGGAGCGCTCTTCGAGCTCGCGCAGGCGCACCTCGATCATGTCCGCGGCCTCGCGGGTCTTGTCGCCGAGCGAATCCGCCAGCGCCTTGCCCTCGATGTTGATCACCCGGTCGATCTCGCCGAAGCGTCCGGAAATCACGCCGCTCATGGTCTCGACATCACGCGAGAACCTGTCGATCAGCGCGCCGCCGTCCTTCAGGAGGGCGTTCTCGATCAGCGACAGCTTCTCGCCGATGACGCCCGAAAGGTTTTCGGCGCCGTCGGACAGGCTCTTCTCGAACGCGCTGGTGCGCTCGCCCAGCGCCTGCTCCAGCTTCTCGCCCCGCTCCACGATGATCGCTTCGAAGCCGGAGAGCCGGTCGCCGAGCACCTTGTCGAGACGAGAACCCTGTTCGCTGACGAGGCCGGTAATACTGTCGCCGGACTGGCGCAGGGCGTCGTTGATGCGCGAGCCCTGGCCGGCGATGGCGAGTGCGATGTTCTTGCCCGATTCCGCGAGGGTTTGCCGGGCGTTGTCCGTGTGCTCGCCGAGCGTGCGGGCAAACTCCTCGCCGGACCGCGCGATCGTCGTCTCCAGCCGGTCATTGACCTCACCGAGCCGCGCGACGACATCCTCGCCGCGCCGGCTGATCCCCTCGCCGATATCCTGCATGCCGGCTGCGATCTCGTCGCGCATCTTCTCGCCGCGCGTGGAAATCTCCTCGGCGATGCCGCGCCCGGTCTCTTCGAGCCGCGCATTGATCTCGCTGCCGCGTGCCGCGAAGCTCTCTTCGAGCTGGGTCGCGGTGCGCTCGAAGGTGTCGCGAAGCTGCCCGCCCTGGTCGGAGAGCGATTGCTTGACCTGCTCGCCGGTCTCGGAGAGCGAGCGGGTGACGTTGTCGGCGCTCTCCAGAATGCCGCGTGACAGCTCGGCGCTGGTTTCCTCCAGCGACGAGCGGAATTCCTGGGACTTGGCCGTGATGGCGGAGGCGAGCTCCTCGCCGGCCTGGGCAATGCCGGTCTTGACCTCTTCCGTCACGCCGCTGAGGCGCTGCACCATTTCGTCGCCGCGCGTCGACATGTCCTCGATGACGCGCTCGCCGGCGCGACCGAGCGCAGTCGTGATGTGCTCGCCCCGGCCCTCGATCGATTCGCTGACGCGGTCGCCGGTGGAGGCGATCGCCTCGACGATGCGCTGCGAAGCCTTGTCGAGATCCTGCGAGAAGGTCTCGTGCGAGCCCGAAATCGCGCCGCGCACGCGCTCGGCATTGGCGACGATGGCCTCGCGCTGGGCGATCAGCTCGTCGACGAGGGAGCGGATACGGATTTCGTTGTCCGAATAGGCGCGCTCCAGCGTCGAGATTTCGCTGCGCACGAGGGTTTCGAGTTCGCCGGCACGCGCCAGCGCGCGCTCGATCCCGTCGCCGACGGCGGCGACTTCGCGGCGCACGGCCTGGGACACGGTGAGGACCGCATCGGTCGAGAAGCTCTCGGGCTCGGCCAGGCGCATCGCCACCTCGCCCATGGAGCGCGCGACGAGCTTCATTTCCTGCGAGCGGATGAAGATGATTGCGGCCGTGAAGAAGAACATCACCGGCACGAGCATGACCGCGCCGGCGATCGCCGTCTGTCCGGCACCCCAGCCCGCAACGGTCGCGCCGAGACCGCCATCGAGACTGGCGAGGCCGAGCAGGGCGACGATCCAGGCGACCGAGGCCGCGGCGGCATAGCCATAGGGCTTGCGCGAGGGGCGCACCTGAAGCGCCTGCATCAGCATGCCGATGCTCCGGCGGTCGTCATTGGCGACGCGCGAGCGGTCCGGGCTCACCACGCCGGCCTGACGTTCGCTCTCGGCGCGGCGCGCCGACAATTCCTCGTCGAGGGCGGTGCGGTCGAAGCCGCGGGTGAGCTCGTCTTCCTCTATGGCGGGAAGGCGTGGCTCCGGCGATGTCTCTTCGCGGGCATCGCTGGTGGAGCGGCTTGTCGCGTCGGCAGCCGTATCGGCTTCGGAGGCGTGGGACTCCTCCGGCTCTTCAGCTTGGGATTTCTTGTCAGCCGGGGATTCCTTGTCGATGCCGGTTTCGGCTTCGGAGCGCGCGGCGCCCTCCGGTTTGTCCTTGTCGGATTCCGGGGTCAGGTTGAGCGCCTGTTCCACTGCCGACAGCGCCGCTTCCGCCGGATCCTTGAGCTTCTTTTCTGTCGCCATGTCGCCGCCTCGATAACGCAACTTGCCGCGGGCATGCCTAGCGTCCAGCCGTTAATGCTTCACGCTCGACATGGATGAATTGCACTCCTCGCCGCCTCCTGAGCTTGCGAGCGCACGACCCACGCCTTCTCACAAATGAGTGTAGTCGCCTGCAAACTCAAAGAAAACCGGCCCTTCCAGCGATTTTAGCATTTCATTAACGTTATGGTTACCAAAGCTGCGAAAGCCTGAAAATGCAAGGGTCTTGCGCATCTTCCGGCTGTGGACGACGCGGCGGCGGCGCGGTTTGATGGGGGCGATCCGCATGAGTGGCGCAGGGAAATTGCGGGAAAGACGGGGGAGTCCATGGAGAATGGTGCGCACGAGGCTGCGCAGAAGGGCGGCGAAGCGTCGGCGGAATTGCTCGACGCGCCCCATCTGGAGCGCCAGACCTTCGGTGATGCCGCATTGGCGGGGGAGTTGCTCGCCCTGTTCGAGGGGCAATGCGACAAGCTCCTGCCTCTGATCGGCGACGAGCGCCTCGAAGCCGTGGCCCGCGCCGATGCGGCGCATACGCTCAAGGGTGGTGCGCGCGCCGTCGGGGCATTCGCCGTGGCCGACCGGGCGGAAGCGCTGGAGCAAGGCTTGCGCGCCGGCGCTGTCGTGGATGACCAGGCGCTCGCGGGGCTTCGCGACGTCGTCGCCGCGACCCGCGAGATGATCGCCGGGCGCTCGGACGGCTGATCGCCCCTATCGGGTTTTGTGCACTGCGAGCACTGGCATCCGCATCGGATTTGACCTAAGTAGGCTCCCGGATGTCGTAGGGCTTCATGCGCTCCGTGCAGGGAGCGGCAGGCCGAACGGGAGCAGTTGATGGTCAAGATCACCTTTATCGACTTCGAAGGCACACCACGCACGGTGGAGGCGGAACCCGGCGCCACCGTCATGGAAACGGCCATCCGCAACGCCATTCCCGGTATCGAGGCCGAATGCGGCGGCGCCTGCGCCTGTGCCACCTGCCACGTCTATGTCGATGAAGCCTGGAGCGAGAAGGTCGGCGGGCCCGAGCCGATGGAAGAGGACATGCTCGATTTCGCCTTCGCCGTGAAGCCGAGCTCGCGCCTGTCGTGCCAGATCCGCATCACCGAAGAGATGGACGGTCTCACCGTCCACACCCCCGAGATGCAGGGCTGAGGCCCGGCGCGGGGAGGGCGCCCGCTCATTCGGCGGGCTGTTTCTGTGGCAGATTGGTCGAGAACCAGCCCGTCGTCGTCTCGCGTCCCGGTTCGGGATGGCGCGGCACCAGGAAGGCGAGGCTGAGCGAGATCATGGCGATGCCGGCGCCGATCATGAACACGGCGCTCGGATCGGTCATCCAGATCACACCGAAAGTGACGGGGATGAACACCGCCGCGATGTGGTTGATCGTGAAGGCGACGCTCGCGGTCGGGGCGATGTCGGCGGGATCGGCGATCTTCTGGAAATAGGTGCGCTGCGCGATGGTCAGGGTGAAGAAGATCCCGTCCACGATGAACAGCGCCCCCGCGATGAAAGCGCTCTGCGTCAGCGCATAGCCGAGGAAGACGACGATCAGCGAGATGTTCTCGATGATGATGGTCTTGCGCTCGCCGAGGATGCCGATCAGCCGCCCGAGCATCGGTGCGGCGAAGATGTTCACCGCACAGACGATGAAGAGCAGCTTGGCCATGCCCGCCACGTCGTAGCCGAAACGCTCGACCAGCAGGAAGCCCCCGAAAGCCATGAAGAGCTGCCGGCGCGCGCCCGAGAGGAAGGTCAGCATGTAATACAGCCAGTAGCGTGTGCGCAGGACGAGGCCCTTGTTCTGCGGCACGCTTCCCTGGAAGCGCTTGAACACGCTCATCGCCGTGATCGCGAGCATGATGGTGGCGCCGCCCGCCACGAGGAAGAGCACCTCAAAGCTCGGCTCCATCAGGAAATACACCGCTGCAATGCCGCCATAGGCGGTGAGCTGCGCCGCCGCATTCGCCCCGTGGATCTTTCCCAGCCCGCCCGGTGCCTCCTTCTTCGAGAGCAGTTGCAGGGCGAGCGCCTGGTTCGCCGTCTCGAAATAATGAAAACCGATCGACATGATCGTCGTGGTCAGCAGCAGGCCGTAGAAGCTGGGGAAATAACCCGTCATCGCAATGCCGATGCCGAGAATGATCAGGCTGAGATAGGCGAGCATCTGCTCGCGCATGATCATGAAGAGAAAGATCGCGGTGAAGGCGAGAAAGCCGGGGATCTCGCGAACGGATTGCAGCACGCCGATCTGGAAGCCGGTGAACCCGGCCTCCTCCTTGGCGAAATTGTTGAGCAATGCCTGCCAGCTCGCGAAGCCGATCCAGTTGATGAAGGCGAGCGTCATCAGGAAGACGATCGGCGAGGCGAAGACGGCGCGCTGCCGCCAGGGGGCGTGGGAAGCAAAGAACACGGAAGAATCCCGTTCGAGGATCAAGGCGCAGACTTTGCGCCGCGCCCGCCCGCGCGTCAAACGTTCCAGATGCACATTCGGCTGCGCATCGACGGGCGCATGTCCGGGCGCAAACGCCCCGATTGACGTGCATCAAAGCCCCAGGCGGGTACCCGTGCGAGCGTGGCAATGTGGAACGCAGAGAGAGAATTCCACGCCGACAGACCGGAGTATCCCCCATGTATGAGACCATCCTCGTCCCCATCGACATTGCCGACCCGGATACCTCGAAGCCCGCCGTCGATCGTGCGGCTTCCATGGCGCGATCCGGGGAGGGCCATGTCCGGCTGATCTATATCCGTTCGATCATGCCGGTGACCTATATGGAATTCGTTCCCCCGAGCTTCGACGCGGACCAGCAGCGCGAAGCCGAGGAGGCGCTCGCGGAGATCGCCGCCGGGATCGATCTGCCGGAGGATCGCGTCTCCTCCGTCGTGCGGCTCGGGACGATCTATCACGAGGTGCTCGACGAGGCCGACAAGTCGGGTGCGGATCTGATCGTGATCGGCTCGCATCGTCCGAGCATGTCGACCTATCTGCTCGGATCGAACGCCACCACCATCGTGCGCCACGCCAAGGTCTCCGTGCTGGTGGTGCGCTGACGCGCCGACCGAGCGCCTTGCGCGGTGGGTGGTCTTGCGCGGCGGGAAAGGCAGATTTGCGTCGGGCTGGTGCGCGCGGGCTTGCCCTGTGGCGCGCCCCGGCGTAACTGATGCGCGACGCAATC
>LFIK01000561.1_pt1 | contig 27964 bp, 24 predicted proteins | sample 643401 | NCBI WGS metagenome assembly LFIK01 (sample SAMN03777447, study PRJNA286221) | soda lake metagenome | biome: soda lake; feature: Kulunda steppe; material: water; isolation source: sample T5-Br brine of Lake Tanatar-5 | place: Russia: Kulunda steppe | collected 2010-07
CCGAGTTGGTGCTGGACAGTCCAGAGGACCGCGTTTTGATGGATCGTGTGGTGCGCGCAACTGCGCATGTCAGGAACGAGACACCGGTCGATACAGCGATCCTGCTCTATCGTGGCCGCGCACTGGCGGCACTTGGCATGCCCGATGCCGCAATCGATGTATTCACACTGGCCAATCGACGCCGCAAAGACCGGCCTGAGAGGTTGTTGCATCAGATCCGCTATGACCGTGCGGTTCTGTATGAGCAAAAGGGCCAGCGTGCCCGCGCTCGAAGCGAGTTCGAACGCATCGATGCGGTCGATCCGAGTTTCGATGACGTTGGGGTGCGCCTCGGGATCATCCGCTCAGACGCGGACGAAGCGGGCCCCGCGCAAGGGGGAGGGTTGATTGAGTCCCGGGAAAACTCACATTGCTGACCTACCCAGAAAATCGAACACAAGGATCACCATACGGTTAAAGGACGGTCCCCAACGCAGCTCCGCAGACCCGGCCCGAACGAGCTGTGCGCATCCTCCTTCGGTGCGAAAAACGGCAGCAATCACACCAAATCGCACAGCATTGCCGGGAACATCGAACGAGATTGCCCCCGTCTCGGGCACCATGCGCATCTTGAGCCGCACTCCTGATGCACCTGTTGCCCCAACCCGAAGCTCAAGCCGCGCTCGGTTGTTACGCCATAGCACCTCTCCGAAGCGAATACGTGTTGGTCTCCAATCGACGGAAACGGCATCGCCCTCTTCGTCTCGACGTATCCAGCTTACAAAATCGTCAAACTGGTCACCCTCAGGCATGATCGCCGAAAGGCATACAAGGCGACGCTGGGCCGCATCGGCGCGCCGAAGTAGTCTTTGAATCTGGACCTCGTAGCGAACTTCACGTTCGCCCAGACCGATCATGTGTCCTTCGTCCAGCACCACAAGTCCGACATCATCAAGGATTGTCGGGTCGTTTCTAAGCGCGAAGTCCAGCTTCTCGGGAGTGGCGACAACGATATGACGCGTCTTAAGAGCGTCTTGTTCAAAGCCGCTTGTTCCGATGCTTCCATACAACGCCGAAATGGTCTTCTCCAACGGGCCGAACGTGCGCTGCAATCCGGTCTCTGTCTGTGCAGAAAGCGCGCGAAGGGGAGTCACAAAGACAATACGTCGACCCTCCGATAGGCATTTTAGAATGCAGAGTTCCGCCACGCGCGTTTTTCCAGCGCTCGTTGGCAGAGAGACGACGAGATTGTCCGTGGAGTCCACCGAACGCCGGGCCGCATCAATCTGAGACGGCCAAAGTTCAATTTCGGACCGCTTACGACCAAACAACGTTGCAATGAATAGCCGACGCAATTGCTGCCAAGCCGCTCCGTCGCCTTCCGGTGGATTGGCCGGCAGAACTTCATGGAAACTTGAGCCCCACAGATCGTCCAATAGGTGCAGAGTCAGGCGGAAGCACCACCACTGGGGAACCAGATTCAGTTCGGCTGCAGCGGCCAATCCGTCTTCGATCTCTGCGCGCGCCACCTCCAACAGGTCTGCCTCTCCGGTCTGAAGCGCAAGTAGGAAGGCACCGAGGCCGCCGTAGAGCTGATCTGTGAGGGCGAGGTCTAGAGCCTCGGAGATTCCCTCTTCGTCGTCCTCGTCCTCTTCGCCCGCTCCTTGGTCCGCGTCGTGCTCCAAGACCCGCATCAACTCTGCTCGCACGGCTTCATCCGAACCAGTGCCATCCAAGTTCCATGCGATGATTTCAGCTTCAAGCCGATCGAGAGATCGCAAGATAAGAAGGGCGAGGGCACCAGCAGCCTTCACTGCGGACCTCGCACGCTTCAGTTCCGCATCGGACCGCACAAAAACACCCACCTCACTGGGTGCGCACCCTTCCAGCAGTCGGTCCTTGATCCAATTGCCCACGATGCGGCATTCGTGTTCGGCATCTGTACAAGCGACGACCATTGGCGGCGATTCGTCAAACATCGAGACTGTGCCAAGACGCCCCTCTGCGTTCCCGTCTACGTCAGAGACGGTCGCTGGCAGTAGCCGGTCAGCATGAAGCCGGATCTGATGCGATGTCCGATAGTTGATGCGCAGCGTGTGGGAACGGCCGCGAACATCAAGGCCAAGTGCCTTCCACGAAAACGGCTGCTGAAAAATGCGCTGGCCAAGATCGCCCGCGAAGAAAAGCCCGTCATTCCGGCCCGCACCCATTGCCGCGAAGAACCGCGCTTCTGCCACACCTAGATCCTGAGCCTCGTCGATCACAGCGAATGCATAGGGGCGATCACCCTTCACGGTCATGCTTTCCGTCCCCAATCACGAAACCAAGCGCAATCAACCTGTCCAACGCGAACAGGTCGACGTTGGTATGGGCAGAACCACGCCCCCATATCAGGTCAGGATGGGTGAAGCCCGACGAATAGGGGCGGCGCAGCAAGGCCCCGAGGTCGGCTCCGCGCTCACAGCAAAACTCCCAGTCAATCAAGCCTATCTGGTCGCCGTCCAACAAAACATTGGCCGGTGTCAGGTCGCAGAACACAAAGCCGCGACGGTGAAGTTCGGCCAACTCCAAACGAAGGGCAGTGGCGGGAGCTGGCGTATCCAAACTCAATGGCGTGCCCGCAACGAACCGCAACAGCAAGGCCGCTCCAGATGGCCCTTCGGACAGGTCGATCACGCGGTCGGTGCAAACCCGCAGGCAACGCGCCTCGTTCAGCACACCGTCCGAAGCAGGCCCCGATGATCCGATCTTCAATACATAGTGGGACTGGCCCAGAACCACCTGCCAAGTGCGGGGGCCAAGGCGCGCCACAACAGTCTCCGCGCCCAACCCGAATGCGTCCAATCCTGTCGCGCAGGTCATCCCCTCAGGGGTATGATGTCCCGTCTGGAGTTCTCCGCCGCAACCAGTGCCAGATGCCATCCTAGTGCCGCAATGGTTTGGACACGTTGCTCAAACTCTGCCTGTCGTTGGTGTCTGACATGATGTTCTGCCTATCGTGAAACATGTCGTCGCTCCTTGTGTCACCCGATCTGCGCGCCGTGGGACTGCACCCCTCTGCCGGTTGTCGAAATCCACCCCATCGCCCCAATTCTATTCCTCACTCAAGGATGGATCGGTGAAATCAGTCTTGCGCAATCCTCACGCTGATGAAGGCTATTGTGTCGGGTCGATCTCGTATTCCTCAAACAGTCGGACAGGCAAACGCACACGCGAGAAAAAGTTCGGGGCAAAGGGTGTGCTTGAGGTCGCGACATCGAACTGCAACGACATCAGGTTGCCGTTGATATTGAGGGTCGTCTCCGCAATCCCTTGCGACGGGTTGACGCTGCTTGTGCCAAATCCCGCCAGACGGAACCACGACCATGCGCCCAGAAATCTGCTTTCCAAAACGGGCCGCGAACGCAAATAGACCCGAAGTTGCAGAATGCTGTCAGTCATGCCCACCTGCGGCCAGCTTTGGTCGGTCCATGCCATCGGTCCGTGAGCGAAGCGGTGGATGGTGACGCCGGAACTCAGGTTCATTTCGCTGAGCGTCGGGGCCAGATAGCTGACCCTCAGTCGGAAATTCGCAAAGGGTTTGCCATCGACAAACATTGCATCCGAAATCTCGCGCGCATGGGTCAAGAGCATTTCGGTTTCGGGAGCAAGGCCGATGCTGTTTTGCGGCAAGAAAGTCGGGCGTGTCTCATACATGTTGGGCTGACTCTCAAAGCGGGTCAGAAACTGGGTCTTGAAGGTCTGGATGGCCCCTTCAGGCCCGAAGATAGCTGCAAAATCTGAGAGCGCGATTTCCGAGCTGCTGCCGGAGTTGAAGGGAAACATCGACGACAGGAGGTGTTGATACGGATCATAGACCCGTCTCTGCCATTCGTTGTCCACATAGGATTGAACAAAATTCATCGCCGCATTGTCCAGCGTTTCCGACAGCGAGATGCCAAAAGACTGGACGATCGGCAGTTTCGAGCGCTGTGCGAAATTGTCCAGCACCGCCAGAGGCGTCATTCCATCGGTTCTGTTATACTGGTCGAAGAGGAATTTTCCGGTACCGACCCCCGCTCTGGCCGCGACATCCAGCCACGTTGCCACATCGCGGGCATAGATCAGAAGAATGTCGAACTGGGTCAGTTGCTTGCCATCCAGTTCTTGCGTCATACGATACTCGGAAAATGCATCCGAGATCCTTCGGGACGCAATTGCCTGAGGCGAGTTTCTCAAAGCCTCATATCGGGAAAGGACTGTCGGGTCGGTGGGCGTACTCTCATTGGCAGGGGGCAGTGGCGGCGGGAAACTAATAACCACCTCATTCTGAAGGGTTGAAACCAGCCGTTGCACAGGGTTTTCAGTCGTGTTGACCAACGCCGTCATCAATACCTGCGCCTGATTCCAATCTGACGCATTGTTCAGTTCCAGCGCTTCTAGAAATGCGGACCAATGTCCAATATAATCCGCCGTATAAAGATCGCTGATGCGGCGCAGCAACGTGTCCACTGCGGACGCTTCCATCTGTCCGATCAACTGATCATAATTCCCGATCATGTCTCTCAATGCGGAAAACTCGCCATCGCGGTACATGGCGTTGAACCCCTCGCGGGTAAACGCGCGCTGAATCAAATACACAGACGGATTACTCGGCGCCTCAAACACCTCAGAGAAACGGGGGCCTAGACGGCTACGAAGATCCACGCGTTGTGCGAACTGAGGCTCGCGGAGAATAAGCTCGTACATCAACTCTGCACTATTCAGACCTGTCAGGGTCTGCGCGACAACGCGATTGAGTTCGGTATTGCGTTCTGCAGGTGGGCGGTTGAGCATGAACAGTTCTTCCAACAGGGAATTGGCCGCCCTTGAAAACTGTGCTGAGACCTCACCCTCATCGGCAAAAGACCGTGTGAAATATGTGATCAGACCCGGTGCATTCTTGGCTTGATCCGAGAAAAACTCGGCCTCGAACAGCGCCAGAGCAAACAGTGTCACCCCGTCAGACAATTCGTTATACGCGAAAAGATCGCGTTCCAGATAATCGACAAGCGCGTTTTGAAAAGAGCCGGTCAGTTCAGCCTCATAGGCGTCTTGGTAAAAGGATTGGAGTGATCCTCTGGGAAGCCAACGTGGAATAGACCCAACAGGAAGCGGGTCATATCCATCTAGCCCCTGTCGTACCTGATAAAGAGAGATGATTTGCGTCGGCAGCGCATCAGCGCCTTGCCCAGTTTTGGCCATGGCGGAAAAGTAGGTTTCAAACCGCGATGCCATATCGTGGTTCACCAGAAGATAACTGCGCAGGTTGATGATCGAGGCTACAAAAAACACACCGACAATCCCCAGCAGTACGATTGACGTGGCCCAACCACGCATATCCTGTCGCCATATCTGACGGCGGTTGGGTGCAATCGCAAAAGACTCCCGTCGGTACGCAGCGGCAAGCGCACCGCCGTGTCGTACGCTGACGCTGCCTTCGGGCGGCGCGGGCAGTAGGGTCATCTCATTCTTTTTGAAATACTTTTGTGAATAGAAGCGCGTCAATAAATCTGCCGAGGCTTCGTCTGCGCTGGTTCCAAGAAACGCGACGCTATGCAGGGGCAGGGCCGATTTGCGCGGTGGCAATGGCCGCAACAAGGCGCGCAGAACTGCCTGACTTTGGATGCCAATCGCCCGCATCTGAAACGGAGCATTCACAAGGGCGGCACAAAACTCTGGCGCCAGTTGTTTCTGCAGTGCGTCGGTCTGAAGCCTCTCGAGCCGTGCGATAATACCCGCGAACAGATCGGTCAAACCATCGATCTGCCCTGCGTCGTCTTGGGCGATGAAGCCACCTAGAATTCGGTCCTCACCCAAGGTTTCGGTCAGGATGGCAGCACGGACCAGATCTTCATTCTGTTCAAGTCCGCGCAGTAAAAAATGAACGGGAGGCGAGACTTCGATGGTTTCGGCAAAGCTGTGCAAAAGCAGATTGATCACCGACACCCGGTCACTGTTCGCTCCGTCCAGCGCCGAGAGTTCGGCCAGATCCGCTTCGATATACAGGGCATTGGCGGGAATAGCGGGCCGCAGACGCACCAGCGCCTTGCCCAGAGTGCCAATCAGGATACTTGACGCGTCTTGCCCCGCCGCCACGCTTATTCGCAGGGCAACTGCCGTCTGCGCCCCCCAAAGGGTCACCTCGGTTCCACCAGCGGTTACCGCCTGTCCGATGGTGGTATATCCCAGCTCGGTCAGACAGGTTGCTTTTTCTGAAGGGCTGAGCGCAACAAAGACGTTCACCGGCACTTTGGCGTTTGAGTGGCTGATTTTGTGCATCGCAGCTTTCAGGCTGCGCATCTGGCGTTTGACAGCGCGGCGCAGGGCACGCTCTGCCTCTCTGACCGGATCGTCTGGCCAGATCTGCGCACGATACACGACGGCCAAAAGCGCCACGACCAGCGCCACGATGATCAGAAAGGTGATGAACACGATCGGCCAGAAAGTGGCTTGCGCAATCTCGATCACGAAATAGGCGAGCACCATCAACAAGAACGTTACGCTGCCCACAAAGGCATAAAGCCCGACGCGCAGCCGCAGTCCCTTTTTCAGGATCGCCTCATTCATTGCGCACCACCGTTGTTTTTGTGTCACTGGAATAGACATGGATGGGGGTCGCGCCAATCTCGGCTTCGCTTCGTAAAGTGGCCAGATTGCGCGCCGCGGCGCCTTGCTCGACGACGCGGGCAAGCACAACAAAGCCGCCCATCAAGACAATAGCCAGCCCTGCGAAATACAGTTTGCGTGACAGGCCCAATCCCTGCCGAAGCGGACGGGTCTTGCGCGTCTCCCGGCCAAAGACCGTTGGCACGTCAGAGGTGCCAGATTGACCAATTGCCGCCTCAAGCCTGTGGATCAGCCGATCACGCTCTTGCTCCTGACCGACCACATATTTGCCCCGATACCCCAGCTTCAGGAAAATGTAGATCAGGCGCAGGAATTCATGCAGGGCCTTGGGCTGCATCAATGCGCGCTCGGCGATATTATAGAACCTGTCGCCACCGTCGCGGAAGCCGAACAGATCCGCCACCAATGTCAGGTTTTCCCATCCCGTTTCCTTGCCCCACGCGCTGGTGAGCGTGAATTCGTCGATCACGATTGCAAACAGCAGGCAAAGGTTTTCCGCCACTGAGGGTGGATAGTCAAACTGGACGACGCGGTATTTCAGATCAATGATGGTGCGCGCGATCTCGGCCCGCACCAGATGCGGGCTGTCGACCTCGTTCATGCGTCGGATCGTACCGCACAACCCCAACAACTCGCCCGAAACGCGAAACAGCGGACTGTCGGCCGCCTCGCCTTCGCGCAATACTTTTTCGATGCTCAGCAAAGCACCGGGGCTAAGCGTCGAGGAATGGGTACGTGGCCCACCACGAACATCCCCCAAAATTCCGTTGGGAGTGAGCGTCAGTGTTGAGGCTGTTGCAGTTGGCGCTCTCATGAATCAGCCAAGCATATAAAGCTTGGAGGTGAGTGTCGGGATGCGATCATCCACATGCATAGCCAATGCCTCTTTTTTCTCGACAAAACGCAGCCAATGAGGGGATCCAGTATCTATGGCAAAGAAAGCGGCATCTGCCTTGTCCCGCAATTCTGAGGGCGCTGTGCCCAGCGGGGTCAGCTTGATCGCAGGCAAGCCCATCTGGACCAGTTCTGGCATGGCAGACAAGCCTGCCATCTTGCAGACCGACGGGACAATTTCCATCAAACTTGCGCGTCCGATGGGTGCGGATATGGCCAAAACAGGCCTGCGCCCTTCGGCCAGAACACGCTGAGTGACGACCATGCGCAGCAACCTGCGCTTTTCAAAAAGCTCTGTGTTCCATTGCAATTCCATGACGGATGCTTCGGTACTCAAGGTAAGTTTGCGTCGCAGGCGAACGAACAACTGGTCAAACGTCCCGCCTGGGTTCTGCGCATCGTAGATCATTGTGGCGTCCGTGGGGACCGCTTCGCCAGCTTCAAGAGAAACTGTCATATCCCCCAGCGCACGATATAGCCTGCGCCCAGAGATGTGGGGGTGGGCCAGTGCGTTTTGCACGGCAAAGACCCCGCGGTTGAGGGCTTCCAGTTCCAGCCGTTCGTCCAGATAGCTGCCGGGGCGTTGGGATTGACTGATCGTCTTGATGCGCGAGGCGGTGTTGGCCGCGCGGGCGCGCGCCAAAGACAACATATCCGTAACCCGATCCATCAGAGCGTCGGATGCGCCGATTGCCAGACAAGGTGGTACGAAACCCTTGTCCAGAATGACAAGGCCTTCGGTTGTGCGTTCGAGTATCCGCGCAACAGGCATGGCGGAAAATCCCGACATGTCGTCTCCCTCAAGTCGCAGGCACACGCCAAGACTGGAAATCTCGGCATCGACCGGCTCGTTGCGGTAATCGGCAATGTCGTGCAGTTCGACCCGCTCGGACATATGGCGGTGGACACCGCGTTGGTCGCCGACCTGCGTGGTCCCATGCCTTGCCAGCGGCACCGCCAGAAAGACGGTTCTTTCTACCGTACCTTCGGGGATATCCAGTATCTGTTCTTCAGACAGTTCAAAATAGGTCCGGTCGGGCAGAACACCGCTGGCGGCTTGGACCGAGACCTTGCCGACTTTCAGACGTTCCGCATTCACTGTCAAACCGGCAAAGCCGTGATCGTCACCTTCGATATCCAGCTTTGCCAATCCATCGGTATAGGCCCGCAATGCGCGGTCAAACTGCTGGAAATGTTGGGGGGCAATGAACATTCCCTCGGACCAGACGACAGATTTGCTCACGCTCATGATGCTTCTCCCGACGACTCTCTGCGCGCCCCAAACAGCCTCCTTCGGGGGGCAGGTGGGGCGACGGATTCCGTCTCCTCATTGCGAAGTCTGATCGCCACTCCAGATGAGTTGACAGTCACCGTCACCCCCGCATCGAGAATATCCGCGCTGATCGGCATCACATCGGAATAAGCCTGCCGCCCGTAATCGGCGAATTCTGCAAACGCACCGAGGAAGAACGTGTCCTTCTCCAGATCAATCGCCACGAGCCGTTGTTCATCGGGATAAAGAGGAGAAAGGCTGCGCCTGTCCACGACCACCCCAGCCAGACTTTCGGATGAATTGAATATCTCCCAAAAATCGGCGGCCTCGAATTCAGTACGGCTTGATAACTGATACAGGCGGATAACAACCGGATGGGCCACGTCTGAATACTGGTTCACGTTCGAGCCCGCAGACACTGTCAGGGTCTTGTTCACCGGAGCAGGATCATCCACCACGTCGGGCGCACAGGCGGCAACAAATAAGATTATGGCTGGCAGCAGACCGACTTTCATTAACCGTTTTTGGGTCATCGTTTCTTGATCTCCTCTGCAAGCATTGCCTTGAACAGCCGGATATATTCGCCGCAGGCTCTTTTGCGGGCGAACATCTGCCTGTGAATTTTCCAGTACCGTCTGGACGTCCGCGAGAACGGCCCCAGAAACATTTGGTACTCACTCTCAAGTGCGACGGGATCGACCAGCGCCAGAAGCCGGTCTACTGCGGCCTCGATAGCGCTTTCGTTGGCCTCTCGGTCATGGGACATCTCCCATTCGATATGGTTCTGGCGCACCAGGAGATTTGGCGGTGTGCTGCTTTGCATATCCAGCGCGGTGCTGTCGAAGGGCATAAGATCAACGTCATCAATCTTGTCGGCGGTTGGTGTGGCCGTTTTGGGATGCGCGGCGTCTTCGTGCAATTCAGGGCCCTTGGCAAACGGGTCAAACAACAGATCGTTTTCGAGATCCAGCCCACCTTCGGTAAATGCATCGGGTTCTGGCGCGATGGCGACTTCGGGCTCTTTGTTGGGGTTAATCAAGGTAAATTCGTTGATCCGACTATTCGAACAGAAGGGCCGCTTGGGCAGCGCCGCATTGCGCTGGTTTGAGGGTTGCGTCGCCGCGTCGCGGGTATAGGACAGGCCGAACAAAAGCTCGTATTCACCGATCATGACCCGATCACCGTCGGACAGGGCCACCTTGTCACCCTTGTTCAGTTCTTTTCCGTTCAAGAGCGTTCCATTTGTGGACCGATCCAGAAAGACCAGATCGCCAGCATCATTGCGCTGCAACTCGGCGTGCTGACGCGAGATATGCTGGCCGCTATCGTTCAACACCAGATCGCAATCATATTCCCGACCGATCACAAAGGGCGTCGCACTCGCGTAATATTCTCGATGCGTCACAGCTTCGCCCTCGGGAATACGAATGAGTTGTATGCTGACGGTCAATTTTCACCTGCCTTGCACATTTCCAGAAAGCTGTTGAAGCGTTGGAGGAACTGGGGTTTGGACGCCAAAAAGGCGTTTGAAAAATGCACCATGCTTGACTGAGGCTGGCTCGAAATCTTGCGAACATCACTTGTCTGAAGCCCACGAGCCCTGATGGCGTGCATGAAGATCATCTCATATTCGAAAGCGACGTCGATATCGCCCCTGAGCAGCATATCCAGTACGCCTTCGGCATCGCGTGGCTTCTTGACGACGTTGTAACCCTCTTGTTTCAGTTTCAGCCATTTGGTGGTGGCAAATTCGGTGCCGTAACGGGCACGTACCTTATCGACCCCGCTCTCGGGGTCGAACGTGCGACCGGGCAGCATGAACCACGCAAGATTCTCCGTAATCACCGGATCGGACGGGGTGGCGTAGCGCGCACGAGCAGGATTCGCAGAGCCGACAAAGAACCCGTCCAGTTCCCGGTTCTGGGTCATTAGCTGCGCTCTGGACCAGTCCATCATCAGGATTTCATGAGGTTGGCTCATCCGGTCAAGCGCACATGTCACCCGGTCCATGGCGACACCGACGATCTGTCCATCATCCAACGTCTGATAAGGCGGCAGATCCTGCGTTCCAAGCCGGATCATCTGCGTGCTTTGCGCCCCAATCGGCGCTGCCAGAAACAGCGTCAGCAGGCCAAGAATGCAGATATGACATTTAGACCATTTCAAGCGTCACCTCGCTTCCGTCATGCCCTACTTGGATCGCCGTCAGCGTGTCTCCATTGATGACATGCTCGATGCAGCGTTCGGCCAGTCGAGGCAAAAAGGTCTTGTTGATTACCGCCTCCAATGCGCGGCCGCCAGAAAGGGGGTCGCTATTCGCGCCAACCACATAGTCGACAAAGCTCTGGTCCCAGCCGAATTCTGCACCGTATTGCTTCGCAATACGTTTCTTTATCCGGTTCAGGTGAAGAGCTGTCAGCTTACCGCTCACTTCGCCACTTAATGGGCGATACGCAATCACTTCGGTCCGCCCGATGAAGGCGGGGCTGAAATGGTTCAGCAAGGTGGGTCGCAGGAAAGCTGTCAACTCATCAGAACTCGGATCATGGTCGCGGCTGTCGATGAAATCCCGGATTTCCTCGCCGCCTGCGTTCGATGTCATGATGATGATCGTATTGCTGAAATCGACGTTCTGGCCTTCGCTGTCGCTGATGTTTCCCTTGTCAAAAACCTGGAAAAAGATGTCGTGAATTGCGGGATGTGCCTTTTCCATCTCGTCTAGCAACAAGACGCTGTAGGGTTTTCGCCGGATCGCCTCTGTCAGCACACCGCCCTTGCCATAGCCCACATAGCCCGCAGCTGCCCCCAGCAACATAGAGGATTTGTGTGCCTCTTTGAATTCCGTCATGTTGATGGTGGTTATCGCCTCTTCGCCGCCGAATACCTGCTCGGCGATGGCCAGTGCTGTTTCGGTCTTGCCCACGCCCGAAGGCCCGCACAGCAAAAACACACCGATGGGCTTGCGGATGTCAGTCAGACCAGCGCGACTGATTTTCAGGGCGCGTGCGATGGTTGCAATGGCGTCATCCTGTCCGATGACCCTTTCTTTCAACGTCGCCTCCAGCGTCAGAAGGTGTTGCGCCTCGCTGCTTTCCAGAGCGCTGACTGGCACGCCCGTCCAATCTGATACGACATCCGCGATCGTTGCGGCTGTGACCCAAGGATAGACATACTCATCTTTTTGCTCGGGCTCGATGAGGTGATCATCAAGCCTGTCCCCTTCATCCTCCAATGCGTCACGCGCAGCAGCGAGACGCGGCTCGAGAAGGCCCAATTCAGCAGTCCATGTTGCTGTGCGGCGGTCTAGATTGGCTTTCAGTTCCGTAATTTTGCCCGCCATGTCAGAGCCTTCGAATTTGCCGCGTCCGAACTGTCTGGCATCCTTTTCAGCGGATGCCATCTCCGCTTCGGCAAAGCGCAACTGCTCTTCGAGAAACTCGATCCGTTGGGGGCGGCTATGCTGGGATAGCGCAACTCGCGCACAGGCGGTGTCCATCAGGCTGATCGCCTTATCCGGCAAACGGCGCGCGGGCATGAAGCGGACCGACAGGGCCACTGCCGCCTTGATCGCCTCTTCCTGCACCAAAACCTTGTGATGGACAGACAGGTTGTCTGCCACTGCGCGCAGAATATTTACCGCGACGTCTGGCTTGGGTTCGTCCACGTTGATGGGCTGGAACCTCCGCGACAATGCAGGGTCTTTTTCGAAGTACTTCTTATACTCGGCATAGGTGGTCGCGGCGACAGTGCGAAACTCGCCACGCGCCAAAGCAGGCTTGAGAAGGTTTGCGGCATCGTTCTGTCCCTCGGCCCCGCCAGCGCCAATCATGGTATGCGCCTCGTCGATGAACATCAGAATAGGCGTTTCCGAGGATTTGACCTCGGCCAGCACGTTCTTGAGCCGCTCTTCGAATTCACCTTTCACACTCGCTCCGGCCTGAAGCAGTCCCATATCGAGGCTGAGGAGTTCGGCCCCCTTAAGCTGTTCGGGCACATCGCCATCGGCAATCTTTTGCGCCAATCCTTCGACAATCGCCGTCTTGCCGACACCCGGTTGCCCCAAAAGGATCGGGTTGTTCTGTCGTTTGCGCAGCAGCACGTCCAAACTCTTGGAGATTTCCTCTGTGCGCCCCAGCACAGGGTCCAACGTACCGTCACGGGCTGCTTGCGTCAGATTAATGGTGAATCGCGCCAGCGCGCCCTGGTCAGCCGCGCCGCCCGCACCCCGGTGCGCCATCGCGCCACCGGCAGCACTGCTGGCCACAATACCCTTGCCACGTTCCGCAGCAAAGGCGCGCAGCTTGTCGGTAGATATGCCGCCCAGCGCATTCACGCTTTGACTGCGAACCCCCATCGCATTGGGTTGTAGCAATGCCAGCAGCAGAACTTCCGGCAAGATCGCGCCATGTCCCAGTTCAACCGATGCCACCAACCATGACTCTTCGATCAGCTTGCCAACCGAGCCTGAAATTGTGGGCCGGATTTCAGTGCCTGCGCTGCCATAGGGCATCTGAGCTTCCAGATCTCGTTGCAGGGTGGCCATATCAACCCCCTGGCCCTCAAGATGCGCCTGGAGCTCTGCGGAGTTGCCAAAAACGACGTGATGAACCCAATGGGCCACCTCGACTGTTGGCGTTTTGCGTTTGACCGCTTCGCCTACCGCGTTTTCCAACGCAGTTTTTAGTTGGGGGTCGAGTTTTCCGACGAGTTTGACCAACTGGACCATGGTTTGACGTCCCTTTTATGCTGCCCTTGGGCGTGTTCGAAGTTTGATGCGGACGGGGAGGGCGTTAACCCGCGAAAGTCCAAGGCAATTGTATTGCCCTAACCGAGTGGCCCGCTCCGCGCGGGCAGACAGACAAGTTGTGCCGACAGCGTTTCGGGGTACGACGGCATAGATTGAAAACGGGGTCGGATAGCGCAGGATCGTTTGCACGATCTTCCATAGGCTTGCCATTAGGTCACCATCCCCCCGCAGGGCGTCAAAGTCAGGGCGGTCGGCGCAAAAGATCTCGATTTCAATCCGGCCTTGCGCGATCCGCCCGAAGCTACCTAGTAGCGCACCCTGACGCAGCCGGTTGTTCTGCCCCTTCCGCCCCAATGAGGTCCGGCAACTGGCATCAATGGCCCATTGCCGATCAAAGCGCGCTTTGACCGATACACTTCGGCTGGTCCACCACATAAGTGCGCGTCGCAAGCCCGTCAGACTGCGGCTGCGCGACAAAAGTTCGGGACTAAGCTGCATCGCATTGGGGTTTCCACCGGACAGGCGTGCGATCCTGTCCAGCAGGGTTGCTCTCAGATTTCCGGTATCAAGCGCTGATACCGCGATGGTCTGGCGCTCGACCTCTAGGGCAAGGGCGTTCAGGCGCTTGTCGAACATTCCAAGAAAATCGTAAAGTGAGCGGTCATCCTCATGCAGACGGCGCAGCATTTCTTCAATCAGGTGGTCGGGTAGGCCACCGTCCATGCTGCGTATCTGCATCAGTCCAAGGGCGGGCCGGTCCATGTGACTATCGACCGATGTGCTGCCTCGATAGCCTGTCCAACTTCCACCATGCGGGAACGGATCAGTCCGGTCCTGAGCGAGCGCCGCGCTGAATTCCGCATCCTGTTGGCGAAAACCCTGCACGGGCTGAAGGTCGCTCAACCTCTTGGTCTGGCCCTGTGTCATGCGGATGCCTGACTGCCGTGACGTCTTGGAAATTGGGCGATCAGACGTGTTTCCCCACGCGCCCGGACACGAAGCTCGATAAATCTGTCATAGCTGACAAAGGAGCGCAGAAACGCGTCCATCACCAGCGCAAAAATCTGATCGGGTACAGGCAGAAGGTCACTGTCGATGACGATCTCGACCACAGATCCGGTGGCCAGAATGACATTGCGGTCAATTTTGACAGGCGCGGTCGCAATCGTTCTGGTCACGCCGATGATTGCCTCGGCGCATGCAGAGTACCCGCTGGGGGCGCATAAATGCAAAACAGACCGAAGTGTGCGGGCCGGGTCGTCCTCTTCCAGTATTGCGCCAAAATTGCCGTTGACCAATGCCAGTAAATCCCACTGCCAGTTGGCATCCAGTCGCGGCGGCACACAGGCCGTAGGTTCACCAAGAAATTGGGCCGATACGCCAGACAGGGCGGACGCCTCGAGCCGCGCGGCGGCACCGGGTCTGGGGCGACTGCCATGCGCGCCGTTCGAGCAATAGGTCGCAGCGACAAAGTCGAGTGACGTTCGAGCCCCGCCCTCCATGGAAAAAGACACCTCGCGGCGGCCCGCATCCATTTCGCCGACGAGATGGCGTTCTTGCCAATAAGGCCCTTTGGCCCCGGTTTGTCTGGCTCCATCGAACATCTCGGGCAGGCGTACCTCGCCCTCTGAGGTCAGTTCGTACAGGGCGTCCACCCGCAAGATGTGGCACGGCGCGCTGGTTTCCTTCATCGCGGTAACGGGGACGCGGTCCCGGGCATAGTCATAGCGAACCGGCTGCGACAAATTGTGGAATAAATTCAGGCACGGAAGCATGTTCAGGGCCAGATCTGTATCCACAATATCCGTCAGGGCGGCGCTGGAATTGGCGCGCAGGAACAGCCGAATTTCTGCTGTGGGCGACGCAGGCAGCCCACCGGAATAGGTGAAGAAAGCCCCTTTGTCGGGATAGCACAGAAAGTCGCGCAGCATCTCCAGACCCGCAGACTGGGTCATGAAGACAGGCAGATGCGCTGTATCTTCAGAGTGAAGCACCGATTGCAGAGCTTGCGCGGGGCGGTACTCGCCTGCGGTACTCTTGTCGCGGGCCACCGCAATGCAGGTGATACCGGAGACCAGTGCATTGCAGATCCGTTCCTTCTTGCTGCCCTCGGCGGCGACGTAGAATTCTATGGCATGTCCGGTGATATCGTTCAGCGGCGTTTCACCGTCTGCGGCTTCGATCGTCAAGCACAGCGTGGCCTCGCAGAAACCTGCGCCACGGGTTTCCGGAAACGAAAAAGGGGCTGTTTCGATCCGCACTTCGGTCAGCCGAACCGGCGCCAGTGCCACATCGCGCGCGACAGAGAACCTGCACTGGGCGGCACCTTCGGTGTCGTGGTAAACGGATGTGGCGCGCCGCGCTGTCGCAGGGGCCTCAAGGCTAGCAGGATCGACCTGAACCACCCCATAGCTGGGGGCACCCAGCAAAAACCCCGGACACATCAGCCGCAGAAGATCCAAAGAAATCTCGGATCGCGTGTTATCCAGCCGCTGATTAAGCCGCGCAGTTAACAGGGAAAAACTATCGGCTACGCGCTGCAAATCAGGGTCGTTGCTGCGTCCGGCTGAGATCCCAAGTGCGCGCGCTTTTTGCGGATGCAGCCTTTCGAACTCTTCCAGAGCGCGGCGCATGTAATCCAGCTCACTCTCGTAATACTGAAGAAAGGCGCTCATCGGCTGGCTCCCTCGACCTGCTGGTCGAACAAGGACAGGCGGGTTTCCAACTCGATCTCTTCTTCGGCACTGCGGATGCGGGCGTTTGCGCGCACCGTGAACTCAACCAGATTGCCGATTTCGTCTTCGTGTACATCGATCTGGCGGATCGAGACCAGACGTGGCTCGAAGTCTTCAAGTTTGTGGCGCAGCGCCTGGCAGACCTGTCGCTGGCGATCGGCATCGTTCAGCGCCCAATTCATTGGAACACCGAAACACAGATTTGACGAACGCACATTGGTCAAAGCTTCGGGCACGGCGGGTTCGGGGGCTATGGCCTGCATCAGAAATCCGACCTGCAGACCAATACTCGCGTCGTCTCTTGCAGACAGCTTGCTTTCAAAGAACACATCACAAAAGCCCATCAGGCAGCCCTTTCGGAACCGGCACCAAGTTCGGTCGCAAGGCGGATATCGCTGATTAGATGGTCGATCTGGTATTGCGGCCGGATCAGGATTTCACAAGCAAAGCGCCCTTGCTCCGAGCCGATGTCTTTCACCGAAACGCGCGCGTCGCGCAGGGGGTATTTCGCCAAAATTTCTGGCGCCGCCTCGGCCAGATTTGAACAGTAATTCTGCAGCCAGTTATTCAGAACCAGCTCGCATTCGCCAGCAGATTTTATTTGGCCAATCAGGGCGCGAATCTGGACCTTGATGTAATGAACCATACGGCACGCGATCAGCACTGACTGGATCTGGGTCAAGACTTCGGCGGTTGGATTGGCCGCCGTCTCCGATACTGAGCGGTTCCCGACAAAGTATAACGCGCCAGATTTCGTGCTTTCGCACAAGGGAATAAAACCCGCCTCGGACATGAATTGACCGATACCATGGCTGGCGCGGGTACGGCACACTTCGGCGCGGCTGGTTCCGGCAGCGACCGGACTGTTGTCCGGCCCCAGAACGGCACCCTGTCCGGTCTTTTCGCCGACCAGCTTCAGGAACCCGAACCATGCGCAGCGGCGATATTCTGCAATGATGGTGCGGGCAAAGGCATAGATGCTCCGTTGCCACAACCCTCCCGACTGGCTGGGGGCTTGATGGAAGCGAAACAAGGTGTCCACGTTTTCATACCGGCCTCGGGCAAGGACATCGGGCCAGACCAGCCCCAGAAATCTTGCAGCGGGGATCTGGCGCAGACGGTGCCATCCTTCATAGTCTTGGCTGCTCAGGATGCTGTCGATGCGGCGCAAGTCGGACATCCATGCCGCGTCATCCTCGTCAAAGAAATCACGACCGATGCCCAGAATGATCGGACAGGCGCAGCGTTCGCCCAAAGCGCATAGGAGTTGCGCGGTATAAAGGTCGTCATATCCGTTCTCGATATCCATCGAGACGCCGTGATCCACACAAAGAACACCGAATGGCTGACCCCCCGATGTTTCCAGTTCGCGCAGGCCGACATTGCGGTACAGGACAGTCCTGCGGTCACTGCTGGCTGTATTCAGATCGTGAGAAAGTTCGGACCACGACATATCGAATATGCGGACAATGACATCCGCAGCACCAGACGCTTCATATACAACCGAATTGACGCCCCGCCAACTGGCCTCAAGGGCCGCAAAAGGCGGAGCGTCGATGATTTCCGTCAGCTGCTCACTGAGCAGTTGGTCGATCTGGCAGATCAAACGCCCGATCCGCGCACGAAAGCCCGATAAATCCCGACAATCGTCAAGGAGCTGCTGGGCCAGCGTTGCGGTCTGCGCCGTGATATCTGTGTCCTGATCGACCAAAGTCATGCGCCTCAGCCGCCGGGGATCTTGGTGACCATACGAACCGAGGTGTGCAACTCTTCAAGTTGCAACCAAGGACGCAGATAGGCGACCGCCGAATAAGCCCCGGGACGACCGGGTTGCTCGACCACTTCGATCTTGCTTTCAGCCAGTGGGGTTTTGGACCGTTCTGCGTTTCCGACTGCACCCGAGTTGGTGTACTTATCGATCCACGCCTGAAGGTCACGCTGAAGATCCGGTGCCTCCAGGTTCGATCCCAACTTGTCGCGCCCGATAACCTTGAGGAAGTGGCCAATCCGACCCGACGCCATGATATACGGCAGGCGGGAAGAAATAGCCGCATTCTCGGTGGCATTGGTGTCGGTATAGGTCTTGGGTCGCTGGGTTGTCTGGCTGCCGATGAACACCCCGAAATTGGTGTTCTTGTAGTGGACCAGAGGGAGGAACCCCAGATCGCTGAGTTCCTTTTCACGTTCATCCGTCAGATTGACTTCGCAGGGGCAATGCTGCTGGATGTCGCCCGCATCCGATTTGTAGGTCAGGGTCGGCAGGTTCTCGACTTTGCCACCGTTTTCAAGACCGCGGATTGCCGTACACCACCCAAAGGCCGTGAAGGCTTGGTTCATCTTGAGCGCCAATTCATAGGCAGCGTTCGACCAAACCAGTTCCGCATTGTTGGTCGGACGCTGGTTGCCTTCGGCATCCGTTACAAGTTCTTCATACGCGAAGGATTTCGCCTTCAGGCCATTTGCACCATAGGGCAACCGTGCCAGAGTGCTGGGGAGTGTCAGCGCGACGTAACGGCTATCGTCAGTGTCGCGAAAGGCATTCCAGGCAGCATAAAGCGGGCTGTCGAACCCAGCTGCCACAGGACGGCCTTCGTCAAACCGCTCATAGCTGTCAAAGTCGAACATCCCGTTGCCAGCGGCGGCAACAAACGGGGCGTGGCAGGCGGCGGCGACCTCGGCCATATAGGTCAGCGTCGCTACATCCTCGTCCCCATAGCCAAAGTAGTAGTCTCCGATCAGCAGGCCATAAGGCTCGCCTCCCGCTGTGCCGAATTCATTCTGATACAGGGCGTCGAACAGCGGGCTGCGATCCACGGCAGGCGCATCCTCGAACTGCTCCAGCAGCTCTTCCTTGTTGAAGTCCACAAGGCGGATCTTCTGGTTGGGGCCAAGGTCACTTTCGCGAACGACTTTTTGCAAACCGCGCCATGAACCCTCAAGCGACCGAAACTTGTCGTTCTGCATCACGACCGACATCTGCTTGGACATCAGCTTGTCGATTGCGGCGACGGCCTTTTTGATCGTCTCGCCAACGTTCTTGTCCCAGACGACCTGACCATCCATTGCCTGTTGGGTCAGAACCGACAGCAGCTCTTTTGTGGTGTCTTGCGGGGTCGAGGATGTGGCCGCCAGCGCCTGATCCAGCAAGCTGACGGTTCTGGTGCCGGCGCCTGCTGCGCCGTCTTGTGCTCCGATCTCGGACATCAGTTAGAACCTCCATTGTGAGAGACACCCAGTTCTTCACCAAGGGCCTTGATCGCGTCCTGATCCTGCAAAACTTCCTTGAGCAGCTTTTCCAGGTCGCGCGAGCGATCCGCCTTGGACAGCAATGTCATCAATTGCTCACGCGTTTTCGCGAGCTTTTTCATGGGTTCAACTCTGTCCACGATGGCATCTGGCTCAAAATCCTTCATGGATTTGAATTCCAGATCGACTTCAAACTCAGAGCCGTCATCCTGTAGCTTGTTCTCGACCTTGTAGGTCAGGCGCGGGGCGATCCGCGCCATGACCTGATCAAAGTTGTCTTTTCCCACAGAATAGAATGTCCGGTCTTCCATCGGTTCACGGTTGGTGCGGTCGCCGGAATATCCGCCGATCATCCCTACCACGAAGGGCAGCTCTTTTGTCTGCATCGCGCCGCCAGTCTCTACATCATAGGTGATGCTGACCCGGTTCTTGCTGACCCGTTTTTGTTGGGCGTTAAGTGCCATGTTGGTTCCTCCTGCTGGATCTTATGGAAGTTTCGCCGCCGAGACGAGCTTGCCGGTGGGAAGGTCGAACTTGATGGTGTCGCCCTTCTTGATTTCACCGTCGTGATCTTCGTTGTAGTGAGCGATGGCGATCGAGGTGTAGGCGATCGAAAAGCTTTCAGTGGGGGCCGTGGAGACAACCGACAACTCGTAATTGCTCAGACGCGCTTCTTCGAGGGTGATTATCATTGAGGGCACCAAACCCGCGCCTTTGCGGTCAGCTTTTGTGATGACGAAATCAATCGTGCGCCCTTTCCCGCCGGGCTGAAAAAAGAAGGTCTGCAGAAAGGGAGACCCGCCGTCACAGTTGCGCACTACGGTGACATCAGACAATTCAACCTGTCCGGTTTCCGCGTGGGTCGAAGAGCCGACGATAACCTTAATGGGGCGGGCAGTGCCGAAATTGACGGTTTCAATCGCCATCAGGCCTTTCTTGCCGCCGACATCGGGTACCGTTGCTGCACCGTCGATTTTGTCAAGTTTGTCGAGTTTCATGTAGATAGCCATTGTGTCTCCTTGTCAGGTTGGGAACTGAAGTCTTGATTGTTGATCACCACTCGAAACTGCGGACCGGAAGATCCGCAGCGCTATCGCTTTTTTCTTGATCGGTGGGATTTGTAGGAGCCTCGTCGGATTGAGGCGGCTCAGGGGTCATCTCGGGTTCGGGTGCGCCCTCACGCGCTGCGGGTGCTCGATCAGGACGGTTTGCCTTGGGCGCGGGTGCCGTACCCTGATCGGCCAACGCATTTGCATAGGAAGCCATTTCGGGCAGCACAACGCGCTGGGACGCCGCAGGAAGCCCAGAGCTGCCAGAATGCTCGAAACTTTCAAGGCCGGAGACGAGTGACAGCCTGTTAAAGCCTTCGCTATTCTCGCCGAAAAGCTCGGCGTATAGTTCGACGATCGACATTTGTCCCCATCGCAAGGCCCGGTCCAGCATCAGATGCACGGGCGATTGCGGCTCGGTTGCCCGGAAATACCGCGCCAGTTCAGCAATATTGGCGAGTGCTGCTTCGCGGTTTGGCGGACGCCCGTCGTTCACGGCAAAGCCTACACGCGCGGCTGGTTTCGCAGGGTGTTCGGGCGCTGCATTCGGGGCTTGGTCAGGGGCGGGCGCCTCAGTTTCATTCTGCGGCGCGGTTGCCCCATCGGCGGAGATGTCAGGCCAAACGAGTCCTGTGCCCGCGCTCAGCAACTTCAGAAGCCGCAGGGTATCTTCAAGCTGTTTGGTCAGGTAGCTGACTGGTATCGGGGTCTCGTTGCATCTGGCCGCAATCGGGCGCAGCGCCACATTCAGGCGAACCGCATGAGACAGAAACTCCTGTAATTGTGTGATCATGACGATCACGCTGTCACTGTCAGACGCAATAGAGTCAGAAAGAATGGAACGCATGGCGTCCAGCGTCCCGTCCTTCTCTGCGATGAGCAATTGACCGTGGCTGACTTGCTGGAACAGGGCGATGTTGGTCAAGGGCAGGTGCAACAGGCCACCCTGCGGCACTTCACCGACCAATTGCAAAAAAATGCGCAGCTTGGCCGCGTCAATCTTCTTACTATTGGCCGCCTCATCATCAGAATCGGCTTTTTCATCAGGTGGAATAGGCTGAAGGTCGTCCCAGTTGCTCTCGACCAGATCGGTCAGAATGCCCAATACCGCGGCGGTGTTCTGGATTGGCTTGGGCTGGTGCATCTGCGCCGCGATGAACCAGACAAAAACCTCGATGTCCTTAGATTTATCGCGCAGGATCTGCCCTGCCTCGTCGGCAAGCCGCGCCCAAGCCGCCTGATTGGCTGCCTGCAAATCGCGGTCGTAAAGGGAGTCGGTGGTTTCGCTCAACGCGCGAAACGCAGTTTGTCCGCCGTTGAATGCATTGCGCAAAGCACGATAGGCTGCACGGTCGCCTTTGAGGTAGTACCCGAAGGCACCATCTCCCGAGATAGGCGCCTTGAGTGCGTCCATTGTCTAGACTTTACCTTCCCAAAAGAAATCGCGAGACCCGTTTTCTAGCGAGTATTCTTTGCAATACTTATAGTTTGTAGTGGAGTAAGCATCACTACCTACATGAAGTAGGTTAACTAACAATGAACGAATTACAATTGATCCTACTCTCGCCGCCATGCTCCCTAGCATATCCGTCTCCGTGTCTAGGTTACTTACCAAAAGCTGTCAATGTGCATTTAAAATTGACCCGTCATGATCATTTAAAAATGACCCAGCTCAGGGGTAGCACAGCCCACAGACGAGCGGCCCCCATATAGCAGGCTCGTCTGTGGGCTTTGCTTTTATAGTTCAGGATTTGGTTCGAGATTTACTTTGGGCGAAACGGTAGGACGTGTTGCCCGTCTCGATGATGCTGCAGTGATGCGTGACCCGATCAAGCAGCGCGGTGGTCATCTTGGCATCTCCGAAGACCGAGACCCATTCGCCAAACTCGAGGTTGGTGGTGATGATGACGCTGGTGGTTTCATACAGCTTGCTGATCAGATGAAACAGCAGCGATCCGCCGGATTTCGGGAACGGGATGTATCCTAACTCGTCGATGATGACGCAATCCAGAGCGGTCAGCTGCTTGATGATTTTGCCTGTGCTGCCATCAACCTGCTCTGCGATGAGCGCATTGATCAGATCGACAGAGTTATAGAACCGGACCCGCTTTCCTCGATTGACCGGATTTGTCCCGAGCGCGATCGAAATGTGCGTCTTTCCGGTGCCCGTTCCGCCGACCAGGATGATGTTATGCGCGTCATCTGTGAACTGGCCGGAGCAAAATGGGCCGATCTGCGATTTGGTGACGGTCGCAGCGCCATAGTCAAAGGTGGCAAAGTCCTTGTGGTGGGGGAATTTGGCGATGCGCATCTGATACTGAATGGATCGCACCCGCCGCTCTTCAGCCTCCGCTTCGAGCAAAGTCTTCAACGCTGTTGTCAGACTGGGTGGCGTGCGCGCGGCAAGCAGGTCTTGGGCGCAAGCTGCCATGCCATGAAGCCTGAGGGCTAAGAACTGGTCGAGACCGACAAAACTTGAATACGGCGGGTGTCTTCGTGTGCATCCATAAGGACACTCGATAGACAATCACAACAACAACAAACAGACGGCTCTCGGCGAATGCTTACGCCGAAGGCGCTCGTATCGTGGAAGCACCACCAGCAGAAACTTATGGGTAATTGCAAGTCAGACCGGACGGATACGCCGGGGGCGTCCGCCTTGCAGGATCAAAGCCGATTCAATTCAGAACTGTAGCGCTTACCGACGTACTGAAAAAAAATCAGCCAAGGTCTTGGGGGTTTTTCCGTTGGTCAGTCCTGCCTTGACAGCGGTTATTAGAGCGAGGCTTCAGCCGCCAACCAAAACAGTTGCACACCCCAGAATAATTTTCCCTCCATGGGCAGTGGTATCGCCCATCCGTGCCACGGGCTTGCCCCCCGCCAATACAGTCGCGCTGCCCGTGATCACTGTGGACGGGGGGCCGACGCAACTGCACATGCTTCCCATGCCAGCCACAGGCAGGCTGGCGATCAGAACGGTGGGAGTGCTGAACATGGCAATCGGACCACCCACATGGGGGACGATCCCAGTGACCATAGGGCAGACAGTCATGTCGCCGACACGCGCCGCAAGCATCAGACTTCTCCTCCGGCATCCAGACAGGGCCAACCGCCTTCGGCCACGACCAGTCCGGTACGGTACACGCGGTCCGCGAAATCGGCTCTGGGTTTGTTGTCGGTCGGGATCATCAGGCCAATTGTCCCGAAGACGGCCTTGGCATGTAAAAAGGGCTGTGGCAGGACAACTGGCATGCCGTGAGCGACGATGCTGCCAGAGCCATTCCAGAACACCGCATTGCACAACCACCCATCCGGGCCATCGGTCCCCAAGGCATCCGCCAGTTCACCGCAGCGGCTACGATACTTTTCGTTCGGCTCATTCACCCAATTTCGTGCAGTCTGCCGCGCAGATACCGCGTCCGGTGAAGAGGCAGGAAATCCCGACATCATCGACAAAGCCCAGCATATCCCCTCTCGCGGGGGCAAGGCGTGGGCAAAGAAGTTAATCACATCAAGGACCAGATCGGCCTGATGCAAAGCCTCCAGCGCACGCTCTGGCGGGGCAGAGGTATCCAGCAGGGCGGTGGCCTCCTCGCTTGACGAGAAACGCCGAAGAACCGCATCACAATTGGCATATGGTATTTTTTTCATTCTGGAGCCTAGTTCACTTTGACCAAGGCGCCCTTGATCTGGGTCATGCCACTGGCCTCAACCGACGCCATGGCCGTGCCTTTGAGCGTTGCTGTCACGGATCCCTCAGCATTGAGTTGCATTCCTTTGAGGGTCAAAGGCCCGGTGGCCTGCACGGTGCCCTGACCGCCCGAAATCTGAAACTTGGCCGATCCCTTGGCGGTCAACTGCGTGCTGTCCAGCGACAGGCTCTGGGTCTTGATCTCTATGCCCGAAGATGACAGCTCTATCGAACTGCCGCCGACCTTGAAGGTGATCTTGCTTTTCCCCGTCATGGTGATCGTTTCTGCATCCAGCGTCATCGCCTTGGTCACATCGACATCATAGGTTTTTTCGACCTTGCGCTTGGCAGCACCCTTTATGGTGGTTTTTTCGTCCCCCTTAACGGTCTGTGTCGCGGTATCCTCGACCGTAAGGGTGTAATCCTTGGCGGCGTTCAGTGTCAGCATTTCCTTGCCATCGGCGTCATCGAAAATCAGTTCGTTGGCCTTGCCCTTTAGCTTGGTCGAAAAGCCCGATTTCGTTGTGTTTGCCTTGGCAAAAGGGGGCTTGTTCTTGGCGTTGTAAATCTGTCCGGTGATCACGGGACAATCGGGGTCACCATGCAAGAACGATACCAGCACCTCGTGCCCGACCCGGGGGGTGAACTGACCTCCATACCCTTTGCCGGCATAAGCTTCGGCCACACGTATCCAGCCGGTGGTATCGGTTTTGGCGGTACTCATATCCCAGAAGAACTTGACCTTGACCCGCCCCTCGGCGTCGCAAACTGGCGTTCCGTCATCCCCGCCGATGACGAGCGCATTATGTACCCCGGCAATCGTGGGCTTTGTCGAATAAGGCGGCAGATAAGGATCGGCTATCGGCGCGGCACGGAACCGTGTCCGGATTGTTCCTGCCTGTGTGTTGAACTCGATCCCAGAGATCACATAACTGCCCTTCATTGCCACATCTGAAACCTTGGCCAGCTTCATACCCTGACCCAAGTAGAGCTCCGGGTGGTCGGTGTTACCTGTCAGACGGGTTTCGGCCCCTTTGACCTGGCGGGCAAAAGTGCGTGCCGCAGACTGGACAGTCGCACCCCATGCTGCGCGGTATTCGGTGACATTGGGTTTGCCTGTCATTGAGGTCTCCGCTGATGTCAACGGCCCGCCCACCGACTGCGCGGCTTTGTCCACGTCATAACTGGTCAGGCTTACCTTGCCCGCCACCACTTGGCGGCCCAATGACAATCCGTGCGCTTGAAACAGGTTGGCGTCAGGAGCGGATGGATCTGTCATCTCAACCGCGCCCGAAGTGTTGGCGGGGTACGGTTTAGCCGTGTCATGGATAACCATCGTCGATCCATCGCTGCCGTCATGAAAGTAAAAGACAATTCCATCCTCGGCCAGAATGCGCTGAACAAAGGCAAGATCATTTTCGTTATACTGAATGCAGGTATCGCGTTTTGGTGGCGTCGCCGAAACCTTCAACTTCGCTCGCTGTAGGCCATTCCTCTCCAACACCTCCCTGAAAATATCGACGCTGCTCTTGTTTTGGTAAATGCAAGACGCGGAACTGTAGCCCAACAACACCAGAAAGGGTCTGATGACGAAGATTGCGACCTGCCTTTCAGAGAAGGCGTTTCCGGTATCTTTTGTCAATTCAGCGTCGGTAATGATGCCTTCATAGGTCCGAGACCTGACCCCGCTATCGCGCTCTGGCATAACGATCTTTGCAGACTTGCCCAAATAACTCGTGAGCGTACCGTCCACATCGGGCAGGATAATGTGGTACTCTGGAATGTCCGAGATTGCCTCTCGGCCACTAAATTCGCTTGCTCCAGCTATGGATTTTCCGTCAACCGAAAGAAATGCAACATAGGAGGTGGCCATGTTCTGCTCCAAGTATTCTTTCTTTCATCAAGCAAGGGAAAAATCTGCTGCGAGTAGAGGCAGTCAATTCATGAATGCCACGCGTGCAGAACGACAATCTGTATGAAATTAGCGCCACTTTGAGGATGATTATCCGTGTAGAGTGAGGATCAACTTGCCGTATTAGTTGATCGGGGACAAGAGGTTTTCGGTCTGAGATGCGCACGAAATAGGATTGCGCTGCCGTCTCTGTCGGGCGGGAGTGATCCCTTCAACTTCGCATGACAGGTCTTGGCAGCCGCAATTAAGCCCGAAGGCGCTGTGCCTGACGCAAATGATTGGCTGCGTGAGTCTAGGTGTCCGTCTGGCCCAGAGCGATCAGATCTGACTCTTCTTTGATCCCGTCTATCGCCTGCGAGGCCTCCGGCCCCTGTATGGCTAGACGCACAAAAACATCGTCGTTACGGCCCGCGTCGAGCAAACAGGCCTCCGCGCGCGTCGTGGTCTCGATCTGGTCAAGTACTTGCTGAATGCATGCGGTTGATTGGATAAAATCGAACGTGAAAACACCCGACCCTGACAGCAGATCGCGACGCGCCTGCTTGAACGTTTGAAAGAGCGTACCGTAGAGTTGGAAATATCCGGATAGGTTTTCATGCTGCCCCACATTGGCGCCAACCTGATTAAAGGCACCGAGTTGCGGCTACGCGATAAAAAGCGTGGCGCAGATGACGGCCACGCCAGCAAGCACCGTGACGGCCGCGGTGAATTTTGTACGAAACAAAATGGGGAATCAGACCACATACTTCTTTATCTATTCCATCGCCCCCCGCCACCTCACGGCGGGGGGCAGTACCTTGATACTGGGTCTGCGTCACTGGATCGGGGCCAGCAGGTCCGGGTTCACGACCAGATTGCGCACGCCGTGGGCGTGGTCTTCGTCAAAGACATTGTCTTCGAACCAGCTGGCCACAGTCATCACATTGACTTTGACGACCCGTGGGCGAACGCTCCAGGTCACCTGCAACGAGGACGGAATTTCGTTATAGGTCGGACCGGTGGTCGAGCCAGCGTAGCGCACCGGCGTGCCGGTATTGGTCGGAATATTGATCGCCTGATGCAGGCCATTGACAACCTCATGCCGGGTCAACTCGACGAAGTCGAGCGCGCTGCCGTCGTTCACCAGAACATAGACCTGGGTCTCGACCCGCAATTGCGGATTGACGATCGCCTCGCTCAGGCATGCTCCTAGGGTCGGCCCGGGTGCAACCTGAGCGGTTGAATAGACATAATGCACTTCGATCGTGTCACCGGGTTCAAGACTGCCGTGACCTACATCGCCGATGACCATGTCGATCGGGGCGAGTTCGGCTTCGGACAACTCACCGGCATAGCGAAAACCCGTGCCATATCCGTGCCCGTCGCCGTTCCCGGCATAGATGGTGAAGTCACCACCCATATGTTCGGCGTTTTCGTGGAAGTGGATATTGCAAAGATTCATTTGCGTGTAGGCAGGCGCCTCGGCAAAGGCACGCATGTTTGCGCCGCCATGATCGTCGATGTTGCGCGGCGATTGCGGCCCATAGCCGGCACCTGCGGCGGCCGCGGTCAATGCTGCGCGCTGTTGCGCGATCACGCTGTCGTCGACTTCGCCTCCGGCAAAGGCTAAGCTTGGCACCGAAATAAGGGCTATTGCCGAAACGGTGAGGGTTTTGATCGTTTTAATGGACATCTTACGTCCTTTCGTTTTCCTAATGACTAAGCCCTATGCAAGCCCGCCCACGGCGACAAGGCTCTTAACCGACCGTTCATCCCGCGTTCGTCGGGAATTCATGTTGCCGGTATCTTTC